>Ga0209163_1000503_pt1 | contig 69431 bp, 50 predicted proteins | sample MTBAKSrepl2MetaG_FD_187457 | JGI IMG/M metagenome (GOLD analysis project Ga0209163, IMG submission 187457) | Enrichment culture microbial communities om Arthur Kill intertidal strait, New Jersey, USA, that are MTBE-degrading - MTBE-AKS2 (Arthur... | ecosystem: Environmental > Aquatic > Marine >...
TGCTCGGCGCGTAAGGTCTGTCGAATCCGATCGAGCAAGGATTCGCTAAAATGCTGGCCTCCAATGTACATGCACCGAACATAACACCCTTACCAACCGGTGTCAAGCGTGTATAATGACCAGCCCAGAGGGCGAGGGGGATGTAGGAAATCGCAATGTATGACCGCGCGCAGTATAAGTGACCCACCGGTCCCTGGACGGTCCCTTCCTGATCCCGGCCAAGGAAGAGCGCAGGATTCGACACGAGCCGGTGGGAAAGGCCTTGCGTTTAAACGGGTCAGGACTTGGACCCCGGCATGGCTATGGCCTGTACTGGAGCGGCCGGGGCACAAGTCGGGAAGGCTGAGACGCGATCCTGTACGCGTTCTCAACCCATTCGCACACGAGCCGGCGCGTGTCTCTCGGATCGATCATCTCCTCCATCTCGAATCGGGTCAGGGGACCGACGGGTCCCCGGGCGCTTTCGATCCGCGCGTTGATCTCTGCGCGCAGGGCCTCCGGGTCCGCGGCCTCGGCAAGCTGGCGCTTGTAGGCGGCCTCGATGCCCCCCTCGGGCGGGATGCCGCCGACGTCCGCGGCGGGCCACACCACACGAACCGAAGCGCGGCCCAAGGGTGTGGCGAAGTTGTTGCCCGCCACCCCGAAGCTGCGCCGCATGAGCACCGAGAAGACAGGCACGCCGACCTGTGCGAAGGCGATCATCCACTTTCCGCCCTTGCGTATGGTTCCAGAAATCTCGTGCTCCAACCCCACTGCGAATCCTGGATTGTCGATCAGGTTCAGCATCGGCACGTGGAACAGGTCGCACAGATCCAGGTGGCGCGTCAGCTTGTCGCAACCGTCGGCGGTCATGGCGCCTCCGTTGGCGTGGCGGCTGTCCGAGGCGATGACGCCCAGAGGGTAGCCGTTGAACCGGACGAACCCGGCCACCTGGTCGGTGCCCCACAGCGGCCCCACCTCGAAGAAGGAACCCCTGTCTGCCATGAGCCCTATGGCCTTGCGGATGTCGAAGGTGGTGGTGCGCTTGCGGGGGATGAGGTGGAAAAGCTCCTCTTCCCGCCGATCCGGCGGGTCGTGGGGATCCGGGGGCAATACCGGAGGTGCTTCGTAGACGCTTGAGGGAAGATAGGAAAGGAAACGCCGTACGATCGCCGCCGCTTCCTGCTCCGTGTCTGCCGGATTGTCAACCGACCCGTTGCGGCAGTGGATGTGCCACCCGCCCAGTTCTTCCTTGCTGATGTCGTAGCCCATGGCGTGACGGACGACGGGCGGCCCTGCCACGAAGAGCTGCGCGATGTCACGGACCATCACCGAGAAATGACCGAAAACGGCCTTCGCGGCGCCGATGCCCACCACGCTGCCGAGCAGCATGTTGACCACGGGGACGGTGCAAAGCTGTTCCACCCACATCGAGCTGCCCAGGTGACCGGGGAGAAAGGACCCGCCCCCTCCGATAACACGGGGCCTGCCTGACCGGATGGCGCCTGTGCTTTCCAGGGCGCCGCTCCGCCCCGAGATCTCCTGTTTGGGGACCATGGTCGCGATGCTCCCCCCTCCGGACGAGCCGTCCAGCATCCGGATGGAGGGCGACCGCAGATCGATGGAGAGGCGATCCAGGTACCTGCTCTTCTCACCGATTGCCCCGTCCGCATGCCCGCCGCGAGACGTGAAGTCGTCGGCGCACACGACCGCCGTGCGCCCATCGATCTTGCCCCATCCCCCCACGTGGTTGGCGGGGGTGAAGTCCGCCACGTTGCCGTCTTCGTCGTAGGAAGCGAACCCGGCCAGGCTCCCCACTTCACGAAAGGTGCCGTCGTCGAGCAGCAGGGCGATGCGCTCCCTGCACGTGAGCTTTCCCCGGCTTCGCTGCCGTACCACGCCCGGGTCTTGCGACCCGGGAGCCAGGCGGGCGTGCGCGATCTCTTGCAGGGCCCGGACCTCGGCCAAAATGGGGGCCCAGGTATGATCGTCCTGTGGCCGAAAACAGGGTTGGCCGCCGCGCTCATGGGCGGGCGCGATGACGGCGACCACCTGGCCGGCCGCGACGCCGTCTCCCGCTGACAACCGCTGCATATCAACCACGACGCCCGAGCAGGGCACGGTGACAGCGGTTTCCATCTTCATCGCACTGACAACCATCAGCGTGTCACCGGCATTCACGGTGGCCCCCGGTTCCACGCGCAGCTCCACCACCGACCCGTCCATGGGACACTGCACACCCTTCAGGCCTTCGCCCACGCTGAGGGTCGGCACCCCGGATGGCTTGGAGGCGATGCCGAAACCGGCGCCCCTGCCAAGGAACGCGGCTTGTCGCTCCAGAAGCGCCAGCGCGCCGCCGCTCCCAGCGGGCCGGAAGGCCGCGGCGCGACCGGTCTGCAAGAGCTCCGGCGCCTCTGCCAGGAGCGAGGTCCTCGCATCGCCGGCCCGAAAAGCCGGATGGGCCAATATGGCACGCAGTTGGTCCAGGTTGGTGGGCACCCCGGCGATGTGAAATTCATCGAGCGCGCGAAGAGTCCGGTCCACCGCGGAGACGAAGGACGAGGCCGAGTTGGACACACAGATCAGCTTGGCGAGCAGGGGGTCGAACTGCTGCGGCGGCGCATAGCCTACGTAGCCACACCCATCCACTCGAACCCCCGGGCCCGAGGGCTCCTTGTACGCGGTAAGGGTCCCCGCCCCCTGGCCGACGACTCGCGCCTGCACGGCAAAACCATGGGTCGCCCCCACGGCCCGCTGGTCGCCCAGACCCAATGACTCGAGGGCGGCGCCCCCGGCGATCCGAAACTGCGCCTCCACAAGGTCGATGCCCGTCACCTGTTCCGTGACCGTGTGCTCCACCTGAATCCGTGAATTGCACTCCATGAAAAAGTGCTCGCCGCTCTCCGGGCACACCAGAAACTCCACGGTCCCCGCGTTCACGTAGCCGGCAGCCTGTGCGAGCCTCACGCCGTCGGCGAGAATCCGCTTCCGGAGTTCCCCATCGAGATTCGATGCCGGTGCCACCTCGATGACCTTCTGGTTTCTGAGCTGCACCGAACAATCACGCTCGTGCAGATGCACGACGTTGCCGTGCGTGTCCGCCAGTATCTGCACTTCGATGTGGCGGGGACGGGCAAGGAGTTTTTCCACAAACAGGGAGCGGTCGCCGAAGGCTGCCTCGGCTTCGCTTTGACAGCGGGCGAATGCCTCGGCCATCTCGTCGGCGTGCGCCACCGCGCGCATGCCCCGCCCGCCGCCGCCGGCAGCCGCCTTGAGCATCACCGGGTACCCGAGCTGCCGCGCAAGCTCGACCGCCTCCCGTGCCGATTGCAGTGGTTCGCCACTGCCGGGCACGACGGGGATCCCCAGCGACTCGGCCAGTGCACGGGCCCTGATCTTGTGCCCGAAAAGATCGATCGTCTCGGGGGGCGGGCCGATGAAGGCGATCCCTTCGGCGGCGCACATGGCGGCGAAGGCCGCGTTTTCGGCCAGGAACCCGTAACCGGGGTGGAGACAGTCGCATCCGCTCGCTCTTGCCGTGCGGATCAGCGCCGGGGCGTCGAGGTAGGCGCGAGCAGGGTCCCCGGTCACGCCTGCGCCGATCTCACGCGATTCGGTTGTGAAACGGGTGTGGAGCGAAAGCGCGTCCACCGGGGCATACACGCTCACGGATTCCAGGCCGAGTGCCGAAGCCGCCCGGGCGATACGAATGGCGATCTCGCCACGATTGCCGATCAATACGCGTTTGAACATGTGTCTTGGTCCCGATCCTCCGTTGGCGCGCGTTATGCCGTTCGCACAAAAAATCCGGCTCTCGGATCTCAGAGCATGTCTGAAGATTCCGGAAAATAGTTTCCGGCAGCGTTGTTCGGTTGTCGACGTATTACTCGATGCGCCTCTCTCGCCTTGCCATCTGCGCGCAGGCACCCTCCATTGGCCAGGTCATTTTCCCGCAACGCATCAAAAGTAAGGAGAAAACCTATCACGAAAGGGTCAAGACCGGCAAGCCCAGGCCGTACCGTTCCCTGTAATTCTTTCATCCACCGCCCATATGACTTCCTCCTCCTGCAACTTGGCGATGTCTTCCAGACTTCCAGACCGTACCCGCCTACTCCGCTGCGCACTCCTTCCCTTTACCTTCCCCCTTCCGGACCTTCCACCTTGATTTTCATCAGTATCTGGCCCCATCCGCCGCACTCGACCCCCACATCCTCGCAATGTACGACATCAAAGACCAAGGAGTTCGGATCCAGGTCCTCCACGAAACGCTCAAAAACCGCCCTGACCATTCCACTTAGGGGAGCCAACGCCCAGATGCAGATCCTCTCAGGACATTGGTCCCGGATCAACTGGCCGTTGCCGTTCATGACGATCCTGGTGCCGACCGTCAGCCCGGAATGGCAGCCATGGGATTTCACAACTTCGGCAATGATTCTGTGGGTCATGAACTGAGGGGTGCTCTCGACCATCTTGACGTATTTCGGATTGGAACGTAGGATACCGAGCTCACGATCATCCATACCGAGATGTTTTTTCAGGGCCTGCCATCTTTGTTCAATGTTCATTTGGATTCCTCCTCACTTGTAATGAATGATCCGCTTCTGGCACGCGTCGGTCATGGGCAGGGCGAAGGCCCCCAGACCGATGAAACCCAGGGACCGGTTCTCGCCCCCCACTCCCCTCCCCCGGCGCTGCTGGCGTACCATGTTCCTGCCCGACAGCCACCAGATCCTCCTGCGGCCGATCGTCGTGCTCCACACGCAGGGTTTCATCGTCCTCCCGGTGGGTGCGCAGCACGTCCGCGATCAGAAGCTCCCTTTCCTGTGAGGTCATCACGGCAAATCCGTAGTGCGCATTCACGTGTCTGAGCGGCCCCTTCTGCGCCGTTCGCTCTGCGACAAAGCGCAGGTGCCGCACCAGACGATCCCTCGTGTACGCGTTGGCGTGGCCCGGTGATGCGGCAAGCATCGCCCAGGCGACCGCCGCGAGGGTCGCGTCCCGCTCCACCCCGACGGCGCTGCGCCCTGCGGCCAGGGCCGCCCCAAGGGTGGTCCCCGTGCCGACGAAAGGGTCGAGCACCAAGTCTTTTTTTATAGAGAACATGCAGATAAGCCGGTAGGCCAGCTCGAAGGGGAAAGCGGCACTTCTTTGCCGGGCCGTCCCGTCGACCAGGGCCTGTGGCGTGCCCTTGATGTCCTGCCAGACATCGGAAAACCAGACATTGCGCTCTTCCCAAAAAAACGCGCTCTCACGCCGAAGCTTCTTTGCCCGGTCCCCGTCGAATGCACGCCGGGGCCCTTTGCGAAGCACGAGGATGTACTCGTGCTCGTAAGTGACGTACGCTCCCACGGGAAGCATTCCCGAACCGAGGAACTTGTTCGGCGCGTTGGTCTGTTTGCGCCACAGGATATCGGGCAGGACCGCGTAACCGTTCTCAAGAAAGGTTTTCAGTATTCGGGAATGGTTGGAGTAAAGACGGAAATCGCCGTTCAGGGTCCTGACGGCATCGCCTATGTTCACGCAGGCAATGGCCCCGGGCTTGAGCACCCTGTCGCACTCCCGCCACGCCCCATCGAGTATCCGGTGCATCCGTTCGAAGGCGTTGTGGCCCTTCCCAGCTTCCAGGTCCGTCCAGATCCTTTCGTCCTGCTCGGCAAACACGCCGTCCCACATCTGGATCATGGGATAGGGGGGGGATGTGACGACAAGGTCCACAGACCGGGAAGGAAGCGCAGACAAATCCTGAGCCACCCCTTCAAGAATGCGAATGCTCGTTTTCACTGGCTTTCCACATACCGTCGGCGGGCTCCTGATCACCACCAAGGGGATGCCGTCCTTGCCGAAACGAGCGCCGCAAAATGCCTCCACCGCTCCGATCACCTCTTCCACGATTTGCTTGGCGAGCCGGTAGGCGTGACCGGTGAGGACCTTGCGAAGCCTCTGCTTGCCGAACCTCTCGCCTTTGGCGTTGTGGGCCTTCCACATCCTGTCGGTGCCGATGAGAAGGATCTGGCCCGGCAAAATGTGATGGTGGAAGTCTGCAGGTATGGAACCACCTTGCCGGTTTGGGAGGCATCCGCTCGTGCAGGGTGTCGAGCAGCTTTTCCGGCCGGATTTTCATGTGGTTTGTCCCTCGTCGGGACAGACCCCGCCCATAGGGTGGAAACCATACGGCGGCGCCGCACAGGGGGCGGCCGTCCTAATCGCGAACCATGCAGCCCCGCAGACCTGAGAGGATGATCTCGGGGTCGATCTTCCAACCCACAAAGGCGAGCTGGGTGGGCCCATCCGTGGCGGCACGCGTCAGGTCGGGGCGGCGGAAGGTGTAGTTCAACAGGTGCGTTCCTTCCGGCAGACGTACATAACCCTTGATCCGGAAAAGCTCCCAGGGCAACCCGTCCAACCAGCGGTGCAGCGCCGCCGGGTCCAGCGCGTTTTCGCTCCGAAAAGAAAAGGCGATGAAATGCTCCTGCTCGGCGTGTCCATGATGATGGATCTCCCCTTCCAGCAAGGGGGCCACTGTGCCTGGAGCAAGAAAGGTCGGCCGGTCCACGGCGCCTTGGACCACGGGCACGATGCGGGCTCTTGGGTTGAGGGCTTCCAGTTCCCGGAAGTGGGAGGCGATTTCCTGGTCCGTGATGCAGTCGACCTTGTTCAAGACTATCAGGTCGGCCCTGCTTATGGCGTTGAAGTAGGAAAGGCCGAACATCTCTCTGCGGGTGAAGAGCAGGGCGTCCACCAAGGTGGTGATGGATCCGAGCTTCAGGTCCGTGGTCAGCCCCACCCGCCGCACTGCCTTCAGCAGACCGTCCACCTCGGCGATGCCCGAAGCTTCTATGAGGATCCGATCCGGCCGGAACTGCTCGTACACGTCGAAGAGGGTATGTACCAGATCACCCTGGAGCGTGCAGCAGATGCACCCCGTTGTCAGCTCCCGCACCTGGTTGTCAAAGCCTTCGAGCAGCCGCCCGTCTATGCCCAGCTCTCCGAATTCGTTGACCACGATGACCAGACGTTCGTCGGAAGGCTGGGCGGCAAGGATGTGACGCAGCAGCGTCGTCTTGCCCGATCCCAAGAACCCACACACCAAGTGAACGGGAACTGCCTGCGCCATGGTGGCCTCCCGGAAATCAGGGTTGAAACTGTCGTTCGCCCCCCGGCGTCTCCATCACTGCCAAGATCGCCGGAAGCCGGCTGCTTGTACACGAAAAAACATTCTAATCCACCCCCTACCATCGGTCAATGGGCGATCGTGTCCGTGCCTTGGGGCCGTATGGACAGACGGCCTCTCTGCCACTGTTATATACTGCGCGCGTCCGGAAACCGGGTTTATTATACCCTCACCCCGACCCTCCCAGAGGGCGAGGAGGATGCAGTAAAGCACAATCTGTGACCGCGCGCGGCATATCGACAGCGGGCCTTGATCATCGTTCCGACCACATCCGACCAAATGCTGTATACTATTTTTTTGGTGGGCGGTGCCCACCCTACGAAAACCTCGATTCCGGTGCAAGCCGAGCATAAGGGTACGGCGACTCCCAACGTGATGCTACTGGAAAACGAGACCCCCCTGGCCGGAACGACGATCAATGCCCGGCAGCTTCACCGAACCGGTACGGGTACGGGTACTTGTGTGGGCACGATGGCATCCGCGGTCCTTTTTTTCTCGTATGTGCCGAACCGACTGGTGTGGACCTGGCAAATGCGCCTGGTTGACAAGGGGTAGGAGTTCGCGGACCAGCTCAACATCGGGCGAGTTTCCTCTTGACACGTGGTGGCTTTTTCTCTATAGCTTGCGCATAGAAGGCTGATTGGATTTACTTACAGATCAAGTACCTACGGTCGTTAATGCATGCCGGCCGACAGGTCGTGAGCTCCGAGACCCATGGCCGCAGAAAGCAATGTGAACAGATCGAGGGGCAGGGCCTGCCAAGAGATACGAGGGTAAGCAGGAATTGCTGAAGGCCATCTTCACTTGGCCGATGGATCGCCTCGCCGTACATATATCACCAAGCTTTTTTGGAGAAAGAGGATGCGATTTCTTGTGTCGTCGATGCCATCCGAATCTTCGGCGAGCCGATTGCGATTTGAGGGAGGTCTTTACTGTCATTGTGGCGAGGGTCTTCAAAGTGCCGGCAACACTGCATAGGAAGAGGTGAACATGATCTCGTACGAGCGATTCAACGATCAGCTCAATCGGATTTTCTCGCAGGACGAAAAGCTCAATCAAGTTGCTCTGGAGAGCCTTCTTGACGCCATACCCCGTGTGGATGAATGGTCTCACCTATCCGAGGGCACGACGGTTCTCGTTAGAGCCGACATTGACGTGCCCATCAAGGAAGGGAAGGTGGACGACGTATCTCGTATCGAATCGAATTCCCAAACAATCAAGTATTGCATGGACCGAGGCTGGAAGACCATAATCTTCGGTCACCTGGGGCGCGACAAGAGCGCATCGGTTCAGCCCGTTTGCAGGGCAATGGCCGACGACTTGGGCAGGCCCATTGAGCTTGTAGAAGATTGGCTCGACGAAGAGAAGAGCTCTTTGAACAACGACTTCGTTGCTCGGGTTGGACAAGCAGGCCCCGGCAGCACGTTCATGCTGCAAAACACCAGGAAGTACGGCATCGAGCAGGCCCTGTGGAAGGCCACACCGAAGGATTTCCCTGCGATCAGCGCCCGTGGGTTCAAGATCGCTTCAGACGTGTACAGCAGGCTCGCACGCGTGGAGATCAATGAAGCGATAGCTGCATCCAACATCGATTTTTCTTCCTCGGTTCTTCCCCTGGTCATGGATCAAACGGCCCTGGGCTTTTACATCGCCGAGGAAATGAAGACCCACCTGAAGGGTGTACGAAAGGCGAACGCGGTTGTCTTCAGCGGACTCAAGATCAACAAGCTCGACGACCTTGAAGGGATCATCGACAGGGGCACCGTGGTTCTCGTCGTCGCCGCGGGCAGCCTGGCCATGGCACTTATCAAGGCTCGGTCCCGGATGAAAGGAAAGGATTTCTTCATCGGACTCGCGGAGACGGATCCGAAGCAGAAGGCTTACATAGAGCCGGGGCGGATAGAACAGGCCAAGAGAATGATAGGAAAGTGCAAAGCCCAAGGGATCGAGTTGGTGCTTCCCGTTGATTTCGTTCTCGACGATGGGCGAATCGGTGACTCCATTCCTGAAGGCCATGCCCAAATGGACATTGGCCCTGCCACAATAGCCATGTTCTCCGAGAGGTTCCGGCGATATGTTGAAGAGGCAAAAACGGGAGGCAGGAGAAATGTTTTGTTTTACAATGGGGTTTTCGGCAAGTTCGAAGATCCGAAGTTCGAACAGGGCACAAAATCCTTCATCCGACTGCTCGGGCAGATCACGGTAGCAGGAGTGGAGACCTACGTCGGCGGGGGAGAAGGACGACTGGCTTTGACCAAGTACGGCAATCTCGAGGACGTGACCCACGCATTCACTTGTGGGGGGACGATCCTGAAGTCCCTGACCGACAGACACATCGCGTACCTCAAGGCGATGTACCTGCAGAATGTCGATCGCCGAAACAGGTAGAAGCGGACGGTCGACTGCCATAAAAAAGGACCATGGCGGGGTCCGCCGGGGTTAGGTGAGCCCGGTGAGGCCCTGGATCGGGGTCCAGGGCAGGATCCGGTTTCCCAGGGCTTCAACGGGCAGCCACATCGATCTGTCTCGTCGGCGAACACACGATCAAGCCCAAGGGCAAGTTCTTCTCTCGCGGGCGCTTATGGCTCGCTCAAGAATAACTTCCCATTTTGATGCGCCGATCCATCACGCCTGGCGCCGTTGCTCGTCGGTTAAATGGCCCGCCATTCGCCCTTCTCGCGCCTTGCCATGCGTGCGCCTCGACACCTGAAAACGGAAACTTATTCTCACGTGAGCCCTTAGAGCTCAAAGTCGGACGGACAGTTTCTTGCGGGGAGTGTCTTGTGACGGAACGCCCCGGTTTCCTCCAGAAACTCGATATACGCGCCGAGGTCCTTCCTCCCGGGGCTTTCCAAACGGGTCTTGTTCAACTGGCGGAGATCCTCCTGGTTCAGAAGCAGATCCCGTTCCAAGTCAAGGGTTTTTGTGAGGGGGGGGCCGCGGTGATTTCATGGTATCTGTCCATTTGGCCGTACTTTTCGAAGTATGGGCGCACCACTTGAGGGTTCAGACCCGTCCGACGCATCAACTCCTGGATATCGGCCATCTCCCGCAACGCTCGCGCGGGGTCGTTCTTCATGGCGAAAACTTTCAGGGCAACGACATGTTCCAAACCTGCCACGGGAAGCCTCAAATCGCCCAGAAGCGAAAACCGTTTGGCGTGCTGAAAAATCAGGTCTGCCGTTTCTCCTTTCACATAGACAAAATCGATCCGTCCGAGTCCCGCCAATGGATGAACATGATTGGAATAGCCGGTCGATCGATAGATGGTTTCAAATCCGAGGGACTCCAAGAAGGCGACGATCCTGTCTTGATCCCCGCTCCTGCCGACAAAATCCACATCCTCGGTGGCGCGGGCGTATCCGTAAGCATTCAAATCAAAGGCCCCGATGAGAGCGTATTGGATCTTCTCCTTCTCGAATCTATCAACCAGCAATTGAAGGACTTCCTTGAATTTCATCAAGGGACCTCCATCCCCATCGTTACGCTGCTCTGGTTGTGGTGTTCATCCCCCCCCGTTTCGCGTATATGCCTGCAAGCATAAGGCAGTCCACCTTGAGAAACAAGTGCGAGCCAACAGGCATGAGCCGACAGCCTCACTGCGGACTGGATCATCCGTCAGCCCCGAACCGCCATAAGAGGCGCCGAACAATTGACCATAGACACCCAAGGGGAGCCGAATTTCGTGCATGATCTTATCAGATTCGCCACGGAAACGTGCAAGGTCTACACCCAGAAGCTCAAGACCACCGGCACCGGCGTCACCATGACAGAGGCCGTCTCCTCATGCAGCCTCATATCGCCCGCCATTTACAGGCAATTCATAAGGCCCTATCATAATGAATGAACCTGGGGGTAAGCAATGCGGCCAGAAGGATGATCGAGGCTCGTGCGGGTTTCGCCCAGCCACCAACTCATCCCTCCATACCCAGAAGTCTCTGGGCATTCCTGAAAAACAGCCTCTCCTGAATGTCTCTGGGGAACCAGCGTCTGATGTTGTTCATCTCCACGTCCAACGGGTAGGGAATATTGGGAGCGTCGCTGCCGTAAAGAATCCTGTCGCAGTGTTCGGCGATCCTTGCCAGGGAAGGCTGGACGGGGAAATACCCCGCAAGGGCCATGGTCGTGTCCATCCAAAGGTTCGGGTGCTGCTCCATGAGGTCAAAGCACGCGTCGAACTCGTCGGCGCCCAGGTGGGGAATGACAAGCTTGAGGTTCGGGTAGCGCGTGAGGATCGTGGCGATCCGCTTCGCCCCCGCCACGGCGCAGGTATCCATGCCTGAGGCCTCGAAACGGGGACCGGTGCCTCCGTGCAGCATGAGGATTTTCCCCGCCCCCTCGATCCTGTCATAAATGGGAAATAAGACGGGATGGTCCACAGCGATCCCCAGCACATGGGCATGGAGTTTGAGCCCATGAAATCCATACTGATCAAAACAGCAATCCACGATCTCGTCACGGTCTTCGTCGTGGGGATGCACGGTTCCAAAAGGGATGACCTGGGGATGTCCCCTGGCAAGCCCCCATGTCCATGCGTTGAGGGAGCGGCTCATCCCCGGCTTGTGGGCGTAGTTCAGGGAAACCATTTTGGAGACCCCTAAGCCCTCGAGTCTTTCGATCAGTTCCTCGGCAAAGACCCGGTGCTGGATATTCCACGCATACCGGTCAAACCACCTCCAGATGGCGCGAAAAAGCGGTTCGGGAAAAAAATGCGTGTGAAAGTCGATGATGGTCATGACTTCTTTGCCCTCCGCACTCCATTTCCCTGCACAATGAGCTCCCATGGGCGCTTATAGTGAGCTTTTGTCTGGTATTCAAGTGCGGCGCCCCCTGCCCTCGGCGATCAGTTGCCAGAGGCCGAGAAATGTGTTTGAATTGGTTAAGACGTCGCCCGGCGTCCAGCGCTTCAGCATAGGCGGTTGTCCGCCCGAGGAGTGGTGGTGCCTGTTCAACCACGTTCCGGGGTCGTGTGCGGAAAGCTGATTTTTCCGGGCTCTCCTGTGAAATAGTGCGTCAACACCACTGTGTCCCGGCAAGACCGGAAGGGGGGGCAGAATGGATTACAAGAACCTCATCTGCGAAAAGAAGGACAGGATCTTCCACGTCACCCTGAATCGCCCCGAGAAGCTGAATGCACTGAGCACGGATTTGAGATCGGAGCTGGATCGTGCCTTTGTCGAAGCAGAGCAAGACGATGACCTCAGTGTTATCGTCGTCAAGGGCTCCGGGAGGGCCTTCTGCGCAGGATACGACCTGGACCCCAGGGAGAGCGGCAGGGAAAGGTCCATGCAGAACCCGGTCTTCGACAGGAAGAGACTCCTGGCCACGCAGCGGTGCTGGTGGAGGATCTGGGATTGCCCGAAACCCGTCATAGCGCAGGTTCACGGGTACTGTCTGGCGGGTGGAGCCGAACTGGCCATGATGTGTGACCTGGTCCTTGCCGCCGAAGACGCGCAGTTCGGATATCCCCCCCTACGTGACATGGGCACCCCACCCACACCCATCTGGCCCTGGCTGGTGGGGGCGCGATGGGCAAAGATCTTTTTCTTCACGGGAGATACGATCGACGGAAAGACCGCCGAAGCCATCGGAATGATCAATTTTGCCTTGCCTGCCGAGAGGCTCGAAGAAGCCGTGAACCTGCTGGCCGAAAGGATGGCGAGAGTGCCGTTGGATTTGCTCACCCTCCACAAGGCCCAGGTCAACAGGGCGTTCGAGGTCATGGGCATCAGGGCGGCCATGGCTTCGGGGGCGGAATTCGATGCCATCGCGCACGCTTCCGAAGGGGCACAGAAAGGGTTCTATCTTCCTGTGAAGGAAAAGGGAATCAAGTGGGGGCTGGAGAAGAGGGCCAAATCGTTCGAAGGCAACTTCTTTGAGATGATCCGCGATCTGAAGAGAAACGAAGGGTAAAGGAAACGAAACGGAGGAAACCGATGGAGTGGAAGACCAGGGTGACCGAGCTGTTGGGTTGCAAATATCCGATTCTGGAGGGTGCCTATGCCAGGCAGGGCACCTGGAAGTTCGCCGCGGCAGTGGCCAATGCCGGGGCCCACGGCTTGATCACGGCCACCGTGGCCCGTAGCCCGGGGAAGCTGCGTGAGTATATCAGAAGGTGCAAGGAGGCGACCGCCGGTGGCCCGGGCAGTTTCGGGGTGAACCTGAGCATCGGCATCTGTCCCGAGCCCGAGAAGATGCTGGAGGTGTGCATCGAGCAGCGGGTTCAGGTAGAGACGGCGGTTTACAGCCCCGATGCTTTGGCTCCCCTTATAAAGGACGGCGGGGTGACCTGGATTCACAAGGCTGCCAGGGTGAGGGACGCCCTGCACGCGGAAAAGCTCGGGGCCGATGCGGTGATCGTCGTGGGGCTGGAAGGAACCGGTTTCAAACAGGTGCAGCAGATGCCCACCATGCTGACCACCATCCTGGCCAAGAGGCAGCTCAAGGTCCCCTTCATCGCCGCCGGGGGTATCGGCGATGCCCGTGGGTTTCTCGGAGTGCTCGGCATGGGTGCCGACGGCCTGATGATGGGCACCGCGTTCATGGCAACCCAGGAGTTCCCCATCCCCAAACGGGCCAAGAAGGCCATGGTCGATGCTGATCCTTACGACACGGAACTGCGTCACCGGGTCATAGGCTCTGTGGACCCCAATGCCTACCAGGAGGTGATGGCACTACGCGACAAGCTGCCGCTTACCGAGTGGCTCCCTATGCTGGAGCGTGTCAACCTGAAGGACCCTGACTGGAAAGGCCCTGCTCCACACCGGTCGGACAGCCAGGAAATCGAAGATCTGCGGTTGGTATCCCTGGCCGCCGCGGTGGTGGATGAGGTCCCCACGGTAAAGGAGTTTATCGACAGGATCATCCGTGAGGCCGAGGAGCTTCTGTCCGGCTACGACTTTCTCAAAACCCTCGCCAGGGCTTGACTTTCTTCGGCGGGTATCCCTGCTGAAGCGATTTCGAGGAGGTACGCATAGGGCGAAGCGCCTCTGCTCCAAAGGCAGGCGCCCCGCCTGTCGCAAACAGGAAGGAGGGCAGCGTGGGATCCGACGTTACCAATGCCTTGGAGGGGCATGCTCCAGGCCATCTCTTTCCGCGATCGACACCTTTTTCATGGGTCTAGGGAAAGCTTTAAGCAGCACACATCCTCGAAGATCCCCTCGCCGTGATTCCCCGGGAAGGCCGTCGCCAGCCCCATCACTAAAGCGTCCCGGAACCCACTGCACGCCCGAAAGAAAGGGCCAGCGCGCCCTTGGCCGTACGATGGACGAGCCGCAACGCCCGGCGAGCCTTGGATAAGCCATTTCGAGCCCGATGCTCTGGTTCTGTTGGCTTTCCTGGGAGCGGGGGCATCTTGCCCGCACCCACGCCGGAAGGCAACCGAGACGCCCGGGCTCCCAAGGTTGGGAAAAAGGACGCGGCCGACCGGAAGACGACCAAGGTCCAAATGCCGACTCATTATGGGGCGGGTGGGCCCTGCCAAAGGCGGGGCGGCCGAGAAGATGACCACGTCACCCGGCCCGGCTTGGGTCCAAAGGGGATTGGCTCTATCCTGTCTCGCTCGTAATGAAGTGGGGGAAAGACCTTGAACGCGCAGAGCAGCCTTAATTGGAACAAGAAAGATGACACCTGCTATGGATAAAGGCCTGAAGTCATTCCTGGCCGCGTACCCCCACCTGGATGAGAAACTGGTGCGGGAGCATTTCACGAGGCTGGGAAAACCCTATTTCGAAAGGTACGGCCAGGAACAAATCGCACGGCACCTCGAAGGCTTGGCCCGTCTCACCCCCGAGCATCCCGTGGAAGTGGGCCTCTTTGTCCGGGGAGACGCGGAGGTGGAATGCACGATCCTGGCCTTTGATTACCAGTCACTTTTTTCCGTGATAACAGGTAGTTTTGCCGGACAGGGTCTTGTCGTCGTTTCGGGTGACGTGTTCACCTACCGCCCTGCCCACCCGGCAGAGCCCCAGAAGGTGCAGCCCATGCGCCCCCTTGCCCGGAGCCGTAACGTGGAGCTCTATAGAAGAAGGCGCATCGTCGACCACTTCATGGGTGTGAAACAGTCAAAGGTGCCCTTCGCAACCTGGGAAGAAAAGCTCAAGAAAAGCATAGAGGAGGCCGTTTGCCTCCTGGAGAAAGGGGATGCCCAGTCCGTGGCAGAGGCCAAGCATCGTGTCAACGAAATGGTGGTCAAACGACTCGACCGTTTGCAGGTGGGAGGGGAACCGATTCTCTACCCGGTCCGGATAACGGTGGACAACGCAACAGGGCCATACACCCGTCTGCAAATCGTCTCCGAAGACACCCCTGCGTTTCTCTACTCGCTCACCAATGCCCTCTCCCTTCACCGGGTTTCGATCGAGCACGTGCGGATCCGCACCTTTGGGGGTCGCATCGAGGACGAAATCGATCTTCTGGACGCCGGAGGCCTGAAGATCGAAGACCCGGCGGTCCTGGACCGCATCAAGCTTTCGGTGCTTCTGACCAAGCAGTTCACGTATTTCTTGGGCAAGGCCCCCGACCCCTACGCGGCCCTTTGCCGTTACGAATACCTTGTGGACGATATTCTCCGTCTTCCCGGAGGGGCCGGCGAAGGACTGGAGATTCTTTCCAATCCGGTCGTGTTGAAAGATCTGGGTCGGCTGCTGGGAGCAAGCGAATACTTGTGGGAGGATTTCATTCGGCTCCAATACGAAGCCCTCTTGCCCATGATCGCGCCCCAGGTAAAGGAACGCAGGTTCAGCACACCCACGCCCCTTCTCGAGGAGAGGCTGAAAGAGTCCCTGCGAGGGGTCGCCACCTTGGAGGAACGCAGGGACCGGCTCAATGCCTTCAAGGACCGCGAGATCTTCCTCATCGATCTGGACCACCTCCTGCACACCGAAGTAGGCCTGTGGGAACTGGCTGAAAGGCTCACCCGCCTGGCCGAAAACGTCCTGAACACGGCCATCACTCTGGTCCACGGGGACCTTGTGGAACGATTCGGCCTCCCGCGCACCGCCGCGGGGCTGGAGGCTGCCTACGCCTTACTGGGTCTTGGCAAATTGGGGGGATCGGCCCTCGGGTATGCGTCGGACATTGAGTTTCTGCTTGTTTACAGCGACAACGGAAAGACGGACGGATCGGCTTCCATCACCAATTCCGAATTCTTCGAGCGCCTGGTCAAGGAAGCCTCTTTGCTCATAAAGGCCAAACGGGAAGGCATCTTTCACGTGGACCTGCGGCTTCGCCCCCATGGGAGCGCCGGGCCCCTTGCGTGCAGCCTCGAAGCCTTCTGCGGGTACTACGGGCCGGGGGGTATGGCCCATTCTTACGAGCGTCTGGCCCTTGTCAGACTCCGGGCCCTGGGGGGGGACCGGGCCCTGGGCGCCCGGGTGGAGAGGATACGCGATGAATTGGTCTACTTTTCCCACGGCATCGATATTGTGGAAGTGCAGAGGCTGAGGGAAAAGCAGTTCCTGGACAAGACCCAAGGGGGCAAGGAGAATGCCAAGTACAGCCCGGGCGGTCTCGTGGACCTGGAATACTGCGTGCAGATGCTCCAGGTGCTGTACGGCAAGGAAAAGCGCACCCTGAGGACCCCTCAGATCAACGAGGCCCTGGTGGCCCTGACCGAAACGGGGGTCCTGGCACCGGAAGAAACGCAGCTGCTTATAACCGCCTATGTGTTCCTGCGCCGCCTCATAAACGCCATGCGCATGCTTCGGGGTTCGGCCCTCGATCTTTTCCTTCCCCCCATCGATTCCCTCGAGTTCTCCCATCTGGCCCGACGCATGGGATACCAGGGTGGTGGTGCTCTGGATCCCGCCCAGCAGTTGCGACTCGACTACGAGACCCACACGGCGGCTGTGCGCGCTTTCGCAGAGAAACACTTCGGCAGAAAGGCCTTGCCCGGACAGCCTGAAGGATCGCTTGCCGATCTGGTGCTTTCCGATGACGCGGCGCCCGATGCGGTGAACAGGATTCTCGCCGGCGCCGGGTTCCGGGAAACACGGCGCGCCTTGACCAACCTTCGCTACCTGGCCGGCACGGGAGTCCGGCGCCACACCTTCGCACGACTGGCTGTACTCGCCAAGGACATCCTCATGAGAACTCCGGACCCGGATATGGCCCTCAACAACTGGGAGCGCTTCATCCGGGCCTTGCCGAGCGCCGAGTTCCACTACAACCTCTTGCTCTCCCAACCCATGCGCATGGAAATTCTCCTGACCATCCTTTCGGGCAGTCAATTCCTGGCCGACACCCTGATCCGCAACCCGGGATTCCTGGACTGGGTGATCATCCCCGAAAACCTGCACACCCTCAGGAAGAGACGCGATGTGGTGCAGGAGCTGGAGGCCATAGCAGAGGGCTGCCAAAGCCACCGCACCTGGCTCAACCAGATGCGGCGCTACCGGCGAAGAGAAATCCTGCGCATCGGCACCCGGGACATGTACCTCAAAGCACCGACCCAGCAAATCATGGCCGGGCTTTCCATTCTGGCCGAATCCATGGTGGAGGTGACCCTTCGCAACGTGTGGACGCATTTGCGCGAGGAAGGCAGGGTGCCGGAGGCTGCCGGAGTGATGGAAAGAGGTTTTTGCGTGCTGGCATTCGGAAAACTCGGCGGCGGCGAGCTCAACTACAGCTCCGATATAGACCTTCTGGGCATTTGTCAGCTCCCGCGCCACGTGGGCGAAAAGGTGGCCGACGGCCTCTTGCAGTTCAAGACCCTCCTTGTCAAAGTCATGGAAACACTGACCCTGGATCTTTCCAGCCATACGGAAGAGGGATATGCGTACCGGGTGGATCTGCGCCTGCGCCCCTACGGCAGGGGCGGAGAGCTCGTGTATTCCGTGGCGCAGCTTTTACACTATTACCAGAACGCGGCAGCGCTCTGGGAGGTCCAGGCCGCTCTCAAACTGCGCCCCATTGCAGGGAACCTTGGACTGGGGGAGGCGTTTCTGGGACAGGTCCGCTCGATACTGCTCCAGCACAGGGACCCCAAAGACGTGGTCCGTTCCGTGGAAAGGATGCGTAGCGCCGCCATTCGCCGAGACGCCTCACGGGGCGTCACGGACGTGAAAAGTGGACTGGGAAGCTTGCGGGATATTGAATTCCTCGTCCAGGGGCTCCAGCTCATCCATGCTCCCGACCACCCCGACCTGCTCTTGGGAAACACGCTCAATGCACTGGAGGCCCTCGCTGATCGGGGACTGCTCCCCGAAGAAGCGGGGCGGGGGCTCCAAGAGGATTACCTTTTCCTTCGGCGCGTGGAGCATTACCTGCAAATCCTCGAGGACCAACAGATCCATGCCCTGCCCAGGGAACCTGCCGAACTCAGCGCGCTGGCAAAAAGGGTGCTCGGAGTGGAGGCCACCGCGGCCCATTTCATCGAGGCCGTGCAAGACTGTTCACGGCGCATAAGGGAGACGTACGTTTCACAACTCCTGCAACGTACAGCCTAGGGAAGGGGTATGGTGGGCGACCTCTTGACAAGGAGGTATTACGTGGTATTAAATAGACCCATACTCGCTTGAGAAACCGACCCCAGACCGGAAAAAAAGGATACCCCGATCCATGAAGCCGAAACAAAGGATCATAACGTTCAAGGTCGACGAAGCCTTGCACGACGAGATCAAGAACATACCCAACCGTTCCGAGTTCATCAGAAGGGCCTTGCTGGAGGCCCTCGGAAGCGTGTGTCCCCTGTGCAAGGGCTCCGGAATGCTCACCGCCAATCAGAAACGGCACTGGGACGAATTCGCTATAGATCATGTCGTGAAGACATGCCAGGAGTGCCACGAGTCCTTTCTGGTCTGTTCCAACGCCCAGTGAGACGCGAATAGACGAATAGATAAGGAGACCACACGATGAGAGGACTGTTCAGGCCCGCAGAAGCCACACGGGGATGCATTGTTCTGTCTGTGCTGACCCTCCTCGTCGCCTGTTGGTCCGCCGGAAGTGCTGCGGCCGACCGGAACGAGGCCCTTTCGGCATTCGTGAGCATCCTGCCCCAGGCGTACTTCGTGGAACGTGTGGGCGGTGAGCTTGTGCAGGTGCACGTTCTGGTGGGTCCGGGACAGTCTCCGGCCACCTACGAGCCTTCGCCCAGGCAGATGTCGGCCCTTTCCCGATCCCGGCTCTATTTTCGCATCGGCGTGCCCTTCGAGGAAGGATTCATCGGCAAGATAGCGGGGACCTTGAAGGATCTGAAGATCGTGGACACGCGGATGGGCGTTCCCCTGCGCTTCTTCGGATCTACGGAGGCACACGATCATCCGGACCCGAACCACCGTCACCGTGACAGCGCCTCTGGGGGCCACTCCAAGGAGACGGAGGAATCCGAGATTCCGGATCCCCACATATGGCTCGACCCCAAGCGCGTGAAGATCCAGGCCGGTACCATCTGCGAGGCTTTCAAGGCCGCCATGCCGGAACATGCCGCGCAACTAACGGCGAACCTTACCGCCTTCCAGGCGGACCTGGGTCGGGTGGATGGGTACATCTCCCGGGCACTGGCACCATTCAAGGGCCGTAGGTTCTACGTGTTCCATCCGGCTTTCGGCTATTTCGCAGATGCTTACGGCCTCACACAGGTGGCCGTGGAAGTGGAGGGCAGGGAACCCAGTGCCAGACAGCTCGCCCAATTGGTGGAAAGGGCACGAAAAGACAAGGTCAAGGTCATTTTCGTGCAGCCCCAGTTCAGCGAGAAGCAGGCCAAGGTCCTGGCAAGCCAGATCGGCGGCGCCGTGGTCCCCATGGATCCCCTGGCCCGAGACTTGCTGACCAACCTGGAAACCATGGCCGAGGCGCTTCGCAGTGCGCTGTAAGACATCGGCAGCCGCGGACCGTGGCCTTTTGTCGTTTCGGCGGCAGGTCCGTGGCCCGCCACCGGATGGCCATGGCCGAAAGGAGTCTCAATCCAATACCCGTGAATGAATCCACGTCGGACATTCAGCGACCGCTGGCCGCGTGCGTTCCCAGTGACGAAAAAGGCTGTCGGGTTTCATGGAGTTCACTCGAATCAATTCCCCCCTTGAGGGGAGTCAGGGGGGTGTTTCCCAGGCTTCGACAACCCTTTACACCCCCCCGCCCCCCTCAAGGGGGGAATGTCGACGTCAAACTCGACCGACGAATGGAATCAGGATCTCATATGCCAAACGGATTGATTCACGTGTATTGCGGTTAAAGCCACCAATCGTCGGCACCGGGGATCATGAACCGTCATTGCGGGCTTGAACACAGAATCCACATTCCACGGGGCGAACCGGTCCTCGATGCCGGGTCCTTGCCGATGCCCATTCGCAGGAAGGGAAATCCCATGGAAAAACAACCTGTGGTCTCACTGGAGAAGGTGTCGTTTTCCTACGACGGCTACCAGGTCCTGGAGGATGTCACCTTCAAGGTCCACGAGCACGACTTTCTTTCCATAGTGGGACCCAACGCCGGCGGTAAGACCACCTTACTCAAGCTCATGCTGGGGCTTATCAAGCCGGCAAGCGGAACGGTACGGGTTTTCGACAATTCTCCGGTAAGGGTCCGGTCCCGCATCGGTTACATGCCGCAGTACGCCTCTCTGGATCCCCTTTTCCCCGTCGACGTGCTGGACGTGGTGCTCATGGGAAGGTTGGGCAAGGCTCGGGGTTTGGGATGGTACGGCAAGAAGGACAGGCAAGCCGCCCAGGATGCCCTGCGCCAGGTGGAGATGAATGATCTGCGGGGTCGCTCGTTTTCCGCCTTGTCCGGGGGGCAGCGCCAGAGGGTGCTCATAGCCAGGGCGCTCGCCTGCGATCCGGAGCTGCTGCTCCTCGATGAGCCCACCTCCAATGTGGACCTTGCCGTGGAAACCGAGCTTTATGAGCTGTTGGCCAAGTTCAGCGAACGAATCACCGTGATCCTGGTGACCCACGACCTGGGGTTCGTGTCCCGCTACGTCAAGAGGGTGGCCTGCGTGAACCGGAAGGTCCTCGTCCACCCCACGACCGAACTGGACGGCAACATCATAAGGGAGATTTACGGGTGCGACCTGCGCATGGTGCGCCATGATCACAGATGCGCCGAGGAGGGGCACGAGTGGTTGAATTCCTAGCCGATTTGCAGACCCACGCTTTTCTGCAAAACGCCTTGCTCACCGGAATTCTCGCAGGTGTCGCCTGCGGCATCGTGGGAAGCTACGTGGTCACGCGGCGCATCACCTATATAGCGGGAGGGATCGCCCACAGCGTGCTGGGGGGGATGGGCGCAGCCCGTTACTTCCAGACCGTCCACGGGTGGGAATGGCTTCACCCTTTCTACGGAGCCGTGGCAGCAGCCCTGGCGGCGGCCGTTGTCATCGGGGTCGTGAGCCTTACCGCCAAACAACGCGAAGACACGACCATTGGAGCGGTGTGGGCCATAGGGATGGCTGTGGGGATCCTCTTCATCTCCGGGACGCCGGGATACAACCAGGACCTCATGAGCTATCTTTTCGGCAACATCCTCATGGTCTCTTCCAAGGACCTGTGGCTCATCGTCGCCCTGGACGCCCTGGTGGTCCTCGTGGGCCTCGTGTTCTACAACTCGTTGCTGGCGGTCTGTTTCGACGAGGAATTCGCCCGCCTTCGGGGGATTCGGGTTGAGATTTACTACCTCGTGCTCCTCTGTCTCACGGCCCTCACGGTCGTCCTTCTCGCCACCGTGGTCGGCATCGTCATGGTGATCGCCCTGTTGACCCTTCCCGTGGCCATAGCGGGCGAGTTTGCCACCAAGCTGTGGCAGATGATGGTCTTTTCGTCCCTTTTGACCGCCATTTTCACATCACTGGGCCTGGCCGTCAGCTACGGCCCCAACCTTCCCGCGGGCGCCACCACCATCGTGCTGGCAGGGTTCGTCTACCTGGCGGTGACCGTGGGGGCAAGAGCCCTGCGGGCGTGCCGTGCACCGGGCTCCTGAACCCCCTTTGGCTCTACCTTACACGCGCATCACCTGCCCCTGAAACGAGGCTCCCTCTTTTCCATGAAGGCCCGTGAGCCCTCCTGGAAATCTTCCGTCTGGGTAAGAAAGTCGAAAGCCTGGGCGTGGAAGGCGTAGAAATTCTGCAAGGGCAGCGCCAATCCCTTGCGAATGCCCTCCTTGGTGAGTTGAACCGCCAGGGGAGACTTCTTGGCGATCTTGGTGGCAAGGGCCATGGTGGCATTTTCCAGGTCCTCCTGGGGCACCACCTGGTTGACGAGCCCGATCCGCTCGGCTTCCTGGGCATCTATGACATCCGTGGTGAGCATCAGCTCATAGGCCTTGGCCAGGCCCACCAGCCGGGGCAACAGGAGCATGCCCTGGTCCGGACACATCCCCACCCTGAGAAAGACTTCTCCGAACCGCGCATTTTCCGAAGCGACGCGCATATCGCACATAAGAGCGATGTCGCATCCGTAACCCACGGCAGCCCCGTTCACCGCAGCGATGGTGGGCTTGTTGATGAGCATGAGCTCCCCGGCCCCCCCTGCCCGATGGGCTCCTTGCATCTCTTTGAACTGCCTGGCCCTTCTTGCCTCCATGGGCTCCTTGGCGAGACCATCTTCCCCCAGAAAAAGCGTCTTCACGTCGTCCCCTGAGCAGAAACCTCGGCCCGAGCCCGTGATCACCAGCACCCGGACCTCGTTGTTGTCACGGGCCTCTGCGATGGCGGACTCGAGCTCGTCGTGGGACCTGTGGGTGAGAGAATTCATGGTCTTGGGCCGGTTGAACGTGATGGTGGCAATGCCTTCCTTTACCGTGTAGATGATTTCCTGGTAGTCCATGATCGTTCTCCTTGGAGAGGTTTGCTCGTATACCAAGCGATTTCACGAGGGGGGAGGGTCCCAAAGCGCTCTTTGGGGACCCGTGAGGCATAACAGCCAAGCCCCTCAACCGCGAGCCCCGGAGATGGAAATGCCGTCTCCCGGACCTGAACCGGGACCCAGGCCCCTTCGAGCTCACTGGGTCGGCAGGCCTCCTCTCCCCACCGTTGCGGAGTTCGCCAGGGTCCTGCGTGGGCGTCTCCCCGGCCGGTTGCCGAAACCAAAGGTCCTCGAGTCGCTCTTCGGTCGCCCTCCCGTGGCTGAAGGGTTCTCGACAATCGGCCAGCAAGGGTGCAGAGACCGTTGCAAGACTATGCCATGGGAGGATGGGTGTCAAGCTGAGCCAGCGTTTGGACAGGGATGGGGCAGGCCGCATCCTGCCGAAGTGCGGCCTTGACTTCGCCCGCTTTCTGGTTGTTTATATGCCCGCACGGGACGTAAGATCCTCCTCTTGCCAGGTTTTCCTTTCTAACGAACACACTCGGCGATTCCTGTTCAGGGGCGACCATGGAAGAACTGTCAATGCCTTCTCAGGAACACACGTCAAAGGACGGCATCAAGAGGCACCCGCGTTCTCTTGCCCTACGGGAAAAGAGGGCTTGATCGTACGTTCGGCCACGAGGCAGCGCGATAAGGGTGGCTGGGTGGAGCCCGCGCAAACTGGATTCCGCTTCAAGCCCGGATTGACGGTGTTTTCATCTCCGGGGCCATCAGGGGAGGGAGACGGCTCCGACCTTCTTTCCGAAGATGGGACGAACTCGGTGGCCCAAGTTGTGATGAACCCCGAAAAAGAAGACAGCTCTCCAATATATTGAAACCGTTCTTCGTTACCTGTTCTATGTGAGAAACCGAGAGGAATTCGATGAGCCCATCGATATCCTTCATGAGACTGACCCCATGATCGAGGAGGTTGCCATGACCACGATTGCGCAGCACCTCAATTGAGCAACGGAAGACCACCGGCTTGCAGCAGGGGCTGGAAAAGGGCATGGAGCAAGGAAGAATTTCCGAACCTCACGAAGTGGTCCGTTCATCGGTCTTTGCCGCTCGATCCCGAAGCGGCCAAGGGGTTGTTGGATATGGAAAAGCGTTGCGGTGCTCCCCCACGCGTGGTCTCCCAGGAAGGGGGTCGAACGTAAGCAGCGAACGATGTCCGGGCTCCTTATCGGTTTGTGATGGCCCGAGGCCGCTGGTTGGGATTCTACACACATCAGGGCAAGCAGGCGTCAGCCGCCGTAAAGATCTGTCAACACCCCGCTCAGCTCCCCGAGGGAGATCTCCTCGACGACCGCTCGGCCCAGGGCCTCGAGGAGCACGAAGTGGACGCTGTCTGCCTCTCTCTTTTTGTCTTTTCGCAGGGCTTCCAGGGCCTCTTCTGGCGGGAACGCAACGCGTGTGGGAAGGCGGAGTCTCTCGAGCAGGGCTTCCAGTCTGTCCTTGTCGCCCGGCGACAGATAGCCCCGGGCCGCCGAAAGGGCCGAGGCGATCACCATGCCCACACTGACCGCCTCCCCGTGCGGCAGCCCCGCCGCCTTCTCGATGGCGTGGCCGAAAGTGTGGCCGAAGTTGAGCTTCCGGCGCTCTCCCCTTTCCTTCTCGTCCCGATTGACGATGGCCGCCTTGATGGCCAACGAATCGTACACGAGCCTTGTCATCGTTTCGGGATCCAGTGCTGCCGCCTCTTCCCAGTGCGTCTCCAGATAGGCAAACATGGGGGCATCGGCAATGGCGGCGTGCTTGACGATCTCCGCAAAACCGCAGGCGAGCTCCTTCTGTGGCAGGGTCCGGAGCAGGTCCAGGTCGCACAGGACACACTCGGGCTGACGGAAGGCACCCACCAGGTTCTTGTACCCCTTGAAGTTCACTCCCGTCTTCCCGCCCACGCTGGCGTCCACCTGGGCGAGCAAGGTGGTGGGGACAAGGGCGCACCGGACCCCTCGCAGGTAGGTGGATGCCACAAACCCCGCAATGTCACAGACGATCCCTCCCCCCACTGCGACGAGGAAGCAGGAGCGATCCGCTTCCAGGTCCACGAGTCTTCCATATATGTGCGCCGCGGTGTCAAGGTTCTTGACGCCTTCCCCCATACCGATCTCGATGACGGGCCACGGGGGAAGGGCATGGCCCCAGAGCCGCCGGACGTTGGAATCGGTCAGGAGAACCCCTTTTTCCGCAGGGACGTGTCGCTCCAGATCGGCTATGCCCGCCCCCACGTAAATGGTGGACAGGCCCTCGGCACCGCTTATGGTCAAGCGCTTCACGGACTGTCCCTTCTACCCCTCGCGCCCTTCGGGGGCTGCGCGCAACGCGTCTTTGAGGGACCGGACACTCCGGGCCACGATGCCGGGCAGTTGCGGGTCTTCCATGTGTGCTTCTATGAGACGCTCGAAGGCAGATCCCACGACCACCCCATCGGCCATGGCCGTGACGGCCGTGGCCTGCTCGGGGGTGGAGATGCCGAATCCCACGCAAACCGGTAGACTGGTGACCGCCTTGAGGCTGGCGGCCACGGCGGATACTTCCTCCAGATCGAGTCCGCTCCTCCCTGTCACTCCGGTCATGGAGACCAGGTAGAGGAAACCGGAGGCCTTGCGCACGATGGCCTCCATCCTGTGGGGGGGCGTCGTGGGGGCCACGAGGCGGATCAGGTCCAGGGCGTTACCGGGCCAGCGGCCGGTCATCTCATCGGACTCTTCTGGAGGCAAATCCACCACCAGGACGCCGTCGGCGCCCGCAGCCACGGCGTCTTCGTAGAAGCGCTCCGCGCCGTAGGCCAGAATGGGGTTGTAGTAGCTGAAAAGGACCACCGGAACGGAGGTGACGGCACGCAGGCCGCGCGTCATGTCCATCACCTTCTCCATATCCATTCCCGACCGCAGTGCTCTGGAAGAAGAGCGCTGAATGACCGGACCGTCCGCTGTGGGATCCGAGAAGGGGACCCCCAGCTCGAGAAGATCGACCCCTGCCTCGCACATGGCCGCAACGATGCTCTCGGACCGGGCCGGGTCGGGATCTCCGGCGGTGACGAAACCCACCAGGGCTTTTTCCCTGCGCCGGTGCAGCTCTTGAAATGTTTTTTCTATGCGACTCATTCTCTTTTTGCGGCTCCTTATGTTTATGGGGAAAATCAGGCCGGGCAGTGTTTGCCCGAACGGGGCAGCACGATATCAAGGTCCTTGTCCCCCCTTCCGGAAAGGTTCACCAGAACGATGCCCGTTGCCGGGCGCCTGCCCGCCTCCTCAATCGCCCAGGCCACCGCATGGGCGCTTTCGAGGGCCGGCAGTATCCCCTCGAGGGCCGCGAGCCGGTGGAAAGCCTCCAGGGCCTGCGCGTCCTCCACCGAAACGTAGCGCACGCGGCCCTTCTCCTTGAGGTGTGCGTGCTCCGGTCCCACCCCCGGATAGTCCAGGCCGGCGGAAACCGAGTGGGCCTCCACAATCTGCCCATCCTTGTCCTGGAGCACGTACGACTTGGACCCGTGGAGCACCCCAACGGAGCCGTGCCCCAGGGTCGCGGCGTGCTTGCCGGTTGCGATCCCTGTTCCTGCAGCTTCCACCCCCACCATTTCCACCGAATCGTCCAACATGGGATAGAAAAGCCCCATGGCGTTGCTCCCCCCGCCCACGCACGCGACGAGCAGGTCGGGAAGCCGCCCTTCGGCCTCGAGAATCTGTCGCCGCGATTCGTCGCCGATGACTCTCTGGAAATCGCGGACCATCACCGGATAAGGATGGGGGCCGGCAACGGACCCGATCACGTAGAATGTGTCCCGAACCGTGCCCACCCAGTAGCGCATGGCCTCGTTCATGGCGTCTTTCAAGGTGCTCGTCCCGGAAGCCACGGGCACCACCACGGCCCCGAGAAGCTCCATTCTTCGCACGTTGGGTGCCTGGCGCCGGACGTCCTCCGTTCCCATGAAGATGCGGCATTCCATGCCGAAAAGGGCCGCTGCCGTCGCCGTGGCCACCCCGTGCTGGCCTGCGCCCGTTTCGGCTATGAGCTTGTTTTTCCCCATCCACCTGGCAAGCAGGGCCTGCCCCAGGGTGTTGTTGATCTTGTGGGCCCCCGTGTGGGCCAAATCTTCACGCTTGAGGTATATCTTTGCACCGCCCGCAGCCTCGGTCAGCCGTTTCGCAAAAAAAAGCGGGGTAGGACGCCCTGCGTAGCAGTGCAGCAGGTGCCTCAGCTCTTCGTGGAACCCGGGATCTCTCCGGGCCTCCTGGTAGGCGGCGTCCAGCTCGAGGAGCGCCGGCATCAGCGTTTCGGCCACGTAGCGCCCCCCGTACAGCCCGAAATGCCCCCGGGCGTCGGGCAGCTCCCGATAAACGGCAGCAGAATCCATACGGTTGTCCTCCTCTTTGTCCTTCCCGAAAGCGCGCCGACCCTCCGGCGTGTCTACTCGGATCCTTCCAGGGCACCGCCGTGTCCGAGCAGGGCCTGAAGGAAACCCTCGGGATCTTGTGATCGTACCAGACTTTCCCCGATGAGGAAATTCCAAACACCGCCTTCCAGCAGCCGGAGCACATCCGCCCGGTCCCGGATGCCGCTTTCTCCCACCGGGACCTGACCGGGGCCCAGGAGGCGACTGAGCCTTGCCGTGACAGCAAGATCGGTCTGAAACGTACGAAGATCCCGATTATTGATGCCCACCAGGCGCGCCCCGGCCTCCACGGCCGTCTCGATCTCCGCCTCGCAGTGTACCTCCACCAGGGCGTCGAGGTCCAGCTCCGCGCAAAGGCACAGGGCGTCCCGCAGAAACGGGGCGGTAACGGCTCCGACGATCAGGAGCACGGCGTCGGCCCCCATGGCCGCGGCTTCGAGGATCTGGTAGGCGGACACGATGAAATCCTTTCGCAGCACCGGCAGGTTCGCGGCGCTGCGCGCCTCGGCCAGGTCCTCGGGCCGAGCCCCGAAAAAGGCGCTGTCGGTGAGAACGGACAAGGCGCGGGCGCCGCCCCTCTCATAAGCGCACGCCAGGGAGGCCGGGTCCAGGTCTTCCCGGATGTCTCCCCTGGATGGGGAGCGCCGTTTGATCTCGGCAATGATGTTGACTCCTCCGGGCCCCGGATCTGCCAGGGTTTCAAAGAAAGGGCGCCTGGGTCCCCTCTGTGTGGCCCTTTCACGTAGACGCCTTTCGGGTTCCCGCCTGAGCGCGCGTTCCACCTCCAGACGCTTGTGATCCAAAATCTTGTGAAGGATGTCGGGCATCGCTTGCTCCAGCTCTTCAGGAGTTTTCTTGGGTGAAACGGACAAGGGCCTCCAGCTTTTGGGCAGCGGTGCCCCTGTCGATGGCCGCTTGCGCCGACTCGATCCCCTGGGCGAAATCACCGGCCGCCCCGGCCGCCACGAGCGCGGCGGCGGCATTTACCACCACCACGTCCCGGCACGGTCCCTTTTCCCCCCCCAGAACAGACCGCGTGATGGCCGCATTCACAGAGGGATCGCCTCCCGCGATGTCCTCCATGCGGGCCGTTCTTCCCAAAAGCTGGTCGGGAGTGACATCGTAGGTTCGGATAAGACCTTCCCGGAGCTCCGACACCCTTGTGGGGGCGCAGACCGATATCTCGTCGAGCCCGTCGTGTCCGTGCACCACAAACGCCCGCCTGGCGCCCAGAAGCCGCAGGGCCTGCGCGAACATCTCCGTCAGCTCGGGTGCGTACACCCCGAGGAGCTGGCAGTTGGCCCCTGCGGGGTTGGTCAGGGGGCCGAGCATGTTGAAAATGGACCGGATTCCCAGCTCCTTGCGCGCCTTGGCGGCATACCGCATGGCCTGGTGGTAGAGGGGAGCGAAGAGAAACCCGATCCCGATCTCGGCAATCGCCTCCTCCACCACCTGTGGATCCGCGTCCAGCTTCATCCCGAGGGCCTCCAGCACGTCTGCGCTCCCCGAACGGCTCGACACGGAACGGTTGCCGTGTTTGGCCACCGTCACACCACACCCGGCCACCACGAATGCCGCTGTGGTGGAGATGTTGAAGGTCCGGGTCCCATCGCCGCCGGTGCCGCACGTATCGACCACCGCGGACGCCCGAGTTTGAATGCGCACGGCCCTGCGCCTCATGGACCGGGCCGCTCCGGCCACCTCGGCGAAGGTCTCTCCCTTGGTGGCCAGAGAGGCCATGAGGGCCCCCGTCTGTGCGTCGGTGAGTTCCCCGCCCATGAGCCGATCCATGAGCAAGGTCATGTCTTCTTCCGGAAGGTCCTGCCGTCTGATGATCCTGTTGAGTGCTTCCTGAAACATGGTCTCTTGTCTCCTTGTGCGCCGGGCCTGAGGCCGCGGCTCCTCAAGACGCTTGCGTGCGTTGGAGGAAGTTCTTCAAAAGCCTCTTGCCCACCGGTGTCATGATCGATTCCGGATGGAATTGAATCCCTTCCGCGGGGTGGGTCTTGTGCCTCAGCCCCATGATTTCTCCGTCTTCGGCTTTCGCCGTCACTTCGAGACAGTCGGGAAGATCATCCCTCAGGACCGCCAGGCTGTGGTAGCGCATGGCCTGAAAGGACTTCCCGACGCCTTCATAGATGGTCTTTCCGTCTGCCGTAACGGATGAGACCTTGCCGTGCATCAGCCGTCCGGCCTTGCCCACCGTCCCGCCGTAAGCCACGGCAATGGCCTGATGCCCGAGACACACACCCAGAATCGGCGTTTTGGGGGCGCAGGCCAGCACAAGGCGTACCGAGATACCCGCGTCCTCGGGGCGACCCGGCCCCGGAGAAATGACAACCCCCCGCGGTTTCCAGGAGAGGACCTCCTCGCAGGTTGCCGCATCGTTGCGCACCACGCGGACGTCGGCCCCGAGGACCTGCAGGTACTGCACCAGGTTGTAGGTGAACGAATCGTAGTTGTCGATCATGAGAATCATGCTGACCTCCCTTCGTGGGACCCCGAGCCAGCTTGATGAAGAGCTCCCGCATCCGGCCTTGGGTCTTTGTCCCGATCTTCACCCGGCGCCTGGGTTTGACCCACAGGCGCTCGTCTACCGCGCTTCGCCCCGGGTCCGTCAGGCCCGCGGTACTCCGAGGCTGCCGGCCGCCCTCCGGACCAGCTCGATCCCCTTTTCAATGGCCTTGGCCTTGTTGATGGTTTCCTGGCGCTCCGTTTCCGGATCCGAATCGGCCACCACGCCTCCGCCGGCCCGGACGGTGAGCACTGCGTCGTGAAAGCAGGCCGTCCGGATGGTGATGGCAAGGTCCATGTTCCCTGCGTAGGACACGTAGCCCACCGCGCCCCCATAAGGGCCCCTGGGGCTTTCCTCCATCTGGGCGATGATCTCCATGGCTCTTACCTTGGGGGCACCGGAAAGGGTGCCGGCAGGGAACGTGGCCCGCAGAAGGTCCCAGGCGTCACAGTCTTTTCGCACCTCGCAGATGATGTTGGAAACAAGGTGCATCACGTGGGAATACCTTTCCACCACCATGAGATCGGTCACCTGCACGGTGCCCACTTCTGCCACCCGGCCCAGGTCGTTTCGACCCAGATCCACCAGCATGACATGCTCGGCCCGTTCCTTGGGATCCTGGAGAAGCTCGTCCGCCAGCCTCCGGTCTTCCTGCTCCGTGTGTCCTCGGGGGCGGGTCCCGGCGATGGGGCGCAAGGTGGCCGTCCCCTGTTCGAGCCGCACCATGGTCTCCGGAGACGATCCCACAAGGATCACATCGTCGAGCTGGAGAAAAAACATATAAGGGGATGGGTTCAGGTGACGCTGGACCCGATACAGACTCAGAGGGTCCGGCGGGGACTTGCACACAAAGGGCTGGGAAATGACAGCCTGGATGATGTCGCCCGCTTCGATGTGCTCCTTCACCATGGCCACCTTGGACCGGAAAAGCTCGGGGGCGACCACGGTTTCCACAGCGGCGTCCCCCCCGTAAGGCCGGGGGGGGGCAGGCAGGGGTTCGGAAAACGAGGCAGACATCCTTTCCAGCCGGTCCACAGCCTCGGAGTAGGCCGCCTCCGGATCCCCATGGTCTTCCAGGAAGGCCGGGGCTACCAGGGTGAGGGTGTGACGCACGTTGTCGAAGATGAAAATCTCGTCACTGAGCACGAAGTGGGCAAGGGGCCTCCTTTCGGGAAGGCTGTGGGGAATCCGTTCGAAAAAGGAAACCATTTCGTAGGTCAGGTAACCCACCAACCCTCCCCAGAAGCGGGGAAGCTCGGCCAGGGGAACGGGCCGGAACCGAGCCATGAGCGATCGCAGGACTTGCAGAGGGTCCCCGAAGTGGGCGATGTAGCGGGACTCCGTTCCCTCTCGCAGCTCCACCCGGTCGGGAAACACCTTGACATGACTGCGGGCCGAAGTGCCCAAAAAGCTGTAGCGTCCCCAGCGCTCGCCTCCTTCCACGCTTTCGAGGAGAAACACGGGATCTTGAGGGCTGTACAGCTTGGCAAGTGCCGAAACCGGCGTTTCGGTGTCGGCCAGAAGCTCCAAACAGACGGGCACGACGTTGCCCCGCCGGGCCAGGTCCACGAAGGTTTGTTTGTCAGGATACCGTCTCAGTTCCATGGGCAGCACCTTCCTTGGTATGATCTGCGCCGGCTGCACGCACCAGCTCGTAAAGGGCCCCGATCTGACGGCACAATTCCTGAAACTGTGCCGGGTACAGGGATTGGCTTCCGTCGCTCAGGGCTTTGTCGGGGTCATGGTGCACCTCGATCATGAGGCCATGGGCCCCCACGGAGACGGCGGCCCGGCTTAAGGGAAGCACCTGGTTTCTGAGCCCCGCCGCATGGCTGGGGTCGATGATGATGGGAAGATGGCTCTCCCTCTGAACCACCGGCACCGCGGACAGGTCCAGGGTGTTTCTGCTGTGATGGGCAAAGGTGCGGATGCCGCGCTCGCACAGGATAACGTTGGGGTTTCCCCCCTCGAGGATGTACTCTGCGGCCATCAGCCACTCTTCGACGGTCGACGACATTCCGCGTTTGAGAAGGATCGGTTTCCTGGACCGGCCCGCACGCCGCAGGAGGCTGAAGTTCTGCATGTTCCGCGCACCGATCTGGACCACATCGGCCGCGGCTTCCACGGCGTCGAAGATCACATGGTCCAGGGCCTCGGTAACGATGCCCAAGCCCGTTTCGCTGCGAACCTTTTCGAGAATCCGCAGTCCCTTTTCCCCCAGACCCTGGAAAGCATAGGGAGACGTTCTCGGTTTGAAGGCCCCTGCCCTGAAAAGGTGCGCGCCCGCGCTGCGAACGGCATGGGCCGTGGCCAGGGCCTGGTCTTCGCTCTCCACGGCGCAAGGGCCTGCTATGAGGATGAGACGGCCGTTTCCAATGGCGACAGGACCCACCCGCACGACCGTATCCGCGAGCTGGAACTCGCGGCTCACCAGCTTGTAAGGACGCGTCACGGCAATGGCTTCCTTCACCCCGGCAAGCCCCGCGAACCACGAAGGATCCACCGGGCCCTCGTTGTGCAGGATCCCGACGGCCGTCCTTTCGCCCCCGGGGATGGGGCGGGCCGTGAATCCTCTGGCCTCGATGGCGGCCATCACGGCGCCTGTTTGTTCTGCTGTGGCATTCCTACGCATCACGATCAGCATGGCACTTTCTTCCTCCTGCGTTGGTGCACATGGCGGCGCCCTGCACCGCCCTGCCTCCCGTCAATCCCCTGCGGCACGGACTCTGTGCGTCCTACCCGCCTTCGCATGCCTGCAACGAAAAAGGCCGCAGGGAGGTCCCCCACGGCCTTCAAAAAAAAGGACCGTGGGCTTTGGGCGACCCACGGTCCTGCATGACCTAGCATGGCTGGTGCTTCAGTCTGCCCGGATTCGTGCGGCACACCCCCTCACGCCGGCATTCCACCACCAGCACCAGAAAAAAACTCTTGCTCTTGTAAAAACACCTTCCATTGTTTTGCTCCCTGTCTTGGAGCGCATGCTAAGAGAAGCTCCACCGCTTTGTCAAGCGCTTTTTCGACCGTTCACGGGCTTGCAGCCTTCCCCATTGGCGGCATGCCTCTCGAGTGGGCCCTTGACACCACAAGAGGATTGCAGTAGGAAGGTTTGTGTTGGATTAATATACTTTTCGCGCATTCACAAACGGCGATTTTCTACGTCTCCCTCGCCCTCCGGGAGAGGGACGGGGTTAGGGGTACAGAGAGCGCAGTTTGTGTAGACGCGAGGTATAATAAGGACTGTGAACGATGATTCGGGACCGACACGAAAGGACAGTGGGTGTGAGCGGGCGCTTCTTTTTTTTCTTTAGAAGCGTCCACCCGGTCTCGTGACGCTGGGAGTCAAGCACCCCGGGTGGACCAAGGCGGGTCTGCTCGGGGTTTTTTTCGAAGGAAAGCCCCGGGAGAATTCTCGGGGCTTTTTCTTTTTCCTTTCATCCCGACACTAAGGAGGTCGCGTCATGATTCTCGTTTTGGAACAAGGGATTACTCAAGAAGCAAAGGGGCAAATCCTCGGCTCCCTGCGCACCGCGGGGTGTCTGGTGAGGGACCTTTCCGCAAATGGGCAGTCCATCATAGGGGTTCTGGAAATGGCCGGTCGTGAGATGGACTTCTTTGACCAGATACCCGGCGTGAGCCGAGTGATACGCATCTCCACCTCCTTCAAACTGGTGGGCCGCCAGATGCACCCGGAAGACACGCTTGTCCAGGTGGGGGACGTGGCGATAGGCGGTGAGCGGATCACCGTCATCGCAGGCCCTTGCGCCGTCGAAAACCGGCAGCAGGCCATCGCCATCGCCAGGGAGGTGAAGAAATACGGCGCCGTCCTTTTTCGGGGCGGTGCTTACAAGCCGAGGACCTCTCCTTATTCCTTCCAGGGGCTGGGGGAGGAAGGCCTGAAGATCCTGGCGGAAGTGCGCGAGGAAACGGGATTGGGGGTGGTCACGGAAATCACCTCCACGGGCCAGGCGGACCTGATGATGAAGTACGTGGACGTTGTCCAGATAGGCGCGCGCAACATGCAGAACTTCGAGCTTCTCAAGTGCGTGGGTCGGATGGGTAAGCCCGTTTTCCTGAAAAGGGGGCTTTCGGCCACCATCGAGGAATGGCTCATGTCCGCGGAGTACATCCTTGCCGAAGGAAACAGCAAGGTGATCCTGTGCGAAAGGGGCATCCGCACCTTCGAGCCTTACACCCGCAACACCCTCGACATGTCGGCCATTCCGGTTATCAAGGAACTGACGCACTTGCCGGTCATCATCGACCCGAGCCATGCAACGGGAATCCGCGACAAGGTCGCCCCCATGGCCCGCGCCGCCATTGCGGCCGGCGCCGACGGGCTCATGATCGAAGTGCACCACGATCCCCAAAACGCCCTGTCCGATGGGCCCCAGAGCCTGCTGCCCGAGCAATTCGGACAACTCATGCGCGACATTTACGTGATCGCACCGGTAATCGGCAAGCAGCTCGATTTCGAGTACCTGCAAAAAGCCAAGGCTGTGGAGCGTCTCAGCAGGAGTCAGGGCAAGGAAACCCAGAGGGCCGCTTTCCTGGGAGAGATGGGCACTTTCAGCCACAAGGCGTGCAGCCAATATTTCGGGGAAAAGGTGACCCCTCTTCCCATGAGCTCTTTTCGGGCCATTTTCGACTCCGTGAAAAGGGGGGAGGCCGATTTCGGGGTGCTGCCCATAGAAAATTCCCTCGCCGGTTCCATCCACGAGAACTATGACCTGCTTCTCGAGTACGATCTGAAGATCGTGGGCGAGATCACCCTGCGCATCATACACCACCTGATCGGATGTCCCGGAGCGACCCTGCAAGGCATCAAACGTGTCTTCTCCCACCCCCAGGCTTTCGAACAGTGCCGGCACTTTTTGGAGGCTCACGAGGATTGGGAGCTTGTGTCGGTCAAGGACACGGCCAAGGCCGTTCGCCTGGTGCACGACAAGGGCGACCCCGCAGACGCCGCCATCGGCTACAAGGTGGCTGCGGAGATTTATCAAATGGAGGTGCTCCAGGAAGGCATCGAGACCGACCCGAGAAACTACACCCGCTTCGTGATCGTGGGCAACGAGCCACTGGAAAAGGGGCAGAACAGGAAATCGTCTCTGATCTTCTCGACGGGAAACCAGCCCGGTGCCCTGTACGAGGCCCTGAAGGTGTTCGCCGACAACGGGCTCAACATGGTCAAGCTCGAATCGCGCCCGATCCATGGCAAACCGTGGGAATACATGTTCTATGTGGACGTGGAAGCAGATGTGGGCTCCGAGGCGGTCCAACCCATACTCGACGCCTTGGCGCGGAAAACGGACTACATGAAGATCCTTGGCAGCTACTCGAGCCACTAGCCGGGAGAGACGGCCGGGGCATGGTGAGCCCAGCGGCCTCCTGGGTCAGGGGCCGGGCAAGGCCCGACCGACCCTGACCAAGCAGGCGGTGACGATTCGTGGAGCCGGTTAGTGATAATGACCGCAGGCGGGCCCTGACCGTAGAGTCGATACGAAGGGGTATGGGTCGGAGTATTTTCCCGGTGCCGGGGTCGAAAAAGCAAGATGGCGTTTCTTCGGCCCAGCTTGGGATTACGCATGCCTATCCGGATGGTGCACAAGGATTCTAGGTGAGAGCGCGCAACCCTGCAAAATTCAGTTGGATTCTCGAGAGGTAAGTGATCACGGGGGGGGCAGGATAGGGTTGACGCACCCGGATTTTCGCGCTGAATTCAGCAGGGGTGAAAAAAATGAACCCGGAGGGATTTTTCTGATTTTTCTAGGGACAGGAGGCCATGTGGCGTGATATGACCATAACCAGGAGTGAATGTTATGGTTCAGACCACAACCGCTGCTGTCGATACTGCACCCGGGCCCTTGGCACCGTACCAGGACAGTTTTCCCTTTTCTCAGGACGACTGGCTCCAAACCCCTATGTCCGTTCAGCAGTTCGTGATCCGTCAGACCGAGCAGATCTCGCAACTCAACGAGCGTGTGGACCAGTTGCAGGGGCGGCTGAAACGTGATTCGAAAAACTCCAACCAGCCTCCTTCTTCAGACAACCCGTATAAGACAAAACCCAAGCAGGGGGGCAAGGGCAAGTTAGGAGGCAAGAAAGGCCACCCGGGACATAAACAGGTCCTGCTGCCGCCGACACACACGGAGACAGTATTGCCGAAAATTTGCCCCTGTGGCAACACCGAGTTCCCGGTTACCAAGCCGTACCACACGCACCAAGAAGTTGAGTTGCCCAAGGTCGCGCTCGATGTCAACCACTTTATCCTGCACGAGGGCCCGTGCCCTTCTTGCGGGCTGGTTGTGAAGGCACAGGTGCCAGCGGGCCACGAAACCGGCCATGGCCCTGAAATCAGTGCGTTGATCGCAGAGCTTGCCGGCGTCCATGGAAACAGTCGCAACACCATTCGCAGCCTGTTGCGTTCTGTATGGGGCTATAAGGTCAGTGCCGGAGCCATCCAGAAGGTGATAGATCGAGCATCGGAGGCCATCAAGGGCCACTACGATGCCATCGCAGGGGCGGCACGCCGGTCGATAATCAACCACATAGACGAGACCGCGTGGTACATGCATGGCCAGCTGATGTGGCTGTGGATAATGATCAACCACAATGTGGCCTTCTATATGATCCATGCCCGAAGGAGTAAGGAGGCGTTCGAGGCCCTGATAGAGGATTGGGCAGGGATCCTGGTAAGCGACGGTTATGGGGTTTACCGCAAGTGGGTAAACCTGAGGCAGACGTGCCTGGCACACTTGATCCGCAAGGCTGTGGCCCTTTCCGAGAGCAGCAACCCGGAGATAGCCCACTTTGGGGCCAGGGCCTTGGCAGAGCTCAAGCGGCTATGCAACATGGCACACGCGCCACCGACCGTGGGAGAGTGGAGGGCCTTCTATGCCAGGTTCATCCATCTGATCTTTGAGCACGAGGGGCGCAAAGATCCTGCGGGCAGGCTCGCCCGCCAATTGGTCAGGGAGATGGACTGCCTGTGGGTATTTCTGGAGGCAAACGGGGTCGAGCCCACAAATAACCGAGCGGAACGGGGGCTACGATACGCCGTGATGTGGCGCAGACGCAGCCAGGGTACTGTCAGTGAAAAAGGCAACCGCTGGGTCGAGCGGATACTGTCGCTGAAGCACACTTGCGGGCTGCGTGGGAAGGAGACCTATCCGGTCTTGGTGGAAGCCATCGAGTGCTACCTGAAAGGCGAACAGCCGGATCTGTCCTGGATTGAGAAGGAATAGACCCCATCCCCCCCCCCGTGATCACTTACCGGAGGCTTTCCTCCCCTCGAAAAGTATCTGTCCCGAGCAGGGGCGGTAATAGCCGCTGATGACGTTGAGCAAGGTGGTCTTTCCAGAGCCGTTGGGTCCGACGATGCCCACCACCTCCCCCCTCTCGATGCTCAATTCCACACGATCGAGGGCTCTGAGGCTTCCGAAATCCTTTGTGATTTCTTTTATCTCTATCAATGCCATATCTGTTCTCTACCAAGAGGTTGCACGCCCCTGATCGGGGGGCCTTCAACAAGCACTCATCACCGGTGCAGCCTGCGGGTCCACAGGGGCACGAGTCGCCTCAGATCGACCAGACCGTTGGGAAGAAGCCAGACCACCCCTATGATCATCAAGCCGTAAACCAGGGGGCGCAGTCCCTCCAAGACAACGGACAGATAGGCCCCGAGCAGCGTCAAAAGAACCGCGCCCAATATGGGGCCGGCCACCGAAGAGTACAGCCCCCCGAGCACGCACATCATGAGCACCGCGAAGGATTGGGCGCTGCCGTAAAGGGGCGGGCCCACCCACAGCAGATAATGGGCGTAAAACGCACCGCCCACACCGGTGAAAAAGGCGGCCAGGGTGAACATGATCACCCGGTGCTTCATCAGGTGCATGCCGAGGTGCTCCGAGAGCACACCACTCATGGCCACGCTGGTTGTGATACGCCCCAGACGGCTGCGGTCTATTCTCCAGAACACCAGGGCGGTCACCGCCACCACCGCCACGATGAGGTAGTAAAACGGTAGTGCACTTCCACCAAAACTGACGGTCATGCCCGCAATCTTGAAGTCTTCAGGGGGATACAGGGCAAGCCCGGATGATCCCTTGGTAACGGTGAGCCAGCTCTTGGCAATGATGGTGGTGATCTCGCCGAAGGCAAGGGTTGCTATGGCGAAATACAAGTCCCCGATCCTGAGGACCACCATTCCGAGCAGCAACGCGACAAGACCGGCAGCGACCCCTCCTGCGAGAAGGGTGACTCCCAGCGGTGTTCCGAACCGGATGGATAGAAGGGCGGCGGTGTATCCTCCAATGGCCATGAACGCTGCCTGTCCCATGCTCATCTGTCCCACCTTGAAAACCGCTGCAAAGCCTAAGGCAAAGACGCACCATGTCCCAGATTCAATGAGCGTGGCTATTAGAAAACGATCCTTTACCACGAGAGGAAGAAACAGAATAATGGCAGCGGCCACGGCCGGAGCCACTTTGCCCTTGAGTCGGTTCGTGTCCATGGGGGGCTATTTCTCCGAGAATCCGAACAGTCCTTGGGGCCGCACCAGCAGCACGACGATCACGACCACGAAGGCGATGAGTTGGGACCAAAATCCCACATAGTAGGCCACAATGCTTCCTATGATACCCAGGAACAGCCCACCCACCACGGCGCCTCCGAGGCTGCCCATCCCCCCGATGACGATGGCCAGCAGGGCCATGATCAGGGGGGTCGTTCCGATCCAGGGGTCCACATAGTAAATGGGGGCCATGATCCCGCCTGCCAGGGCGGCCAGGGCGCAGCCGATTCCCATTACAAGAGAGGCCACCCGGGCCCCCTGGATCCCGAACATGGCGGCGGCGTTGGGCTGCTGGGCCGCGGCCCTTATGGCCAAACCCACCTTGGTACGGTGTATGAAAACGTAGAGCCCCACGATCAATGCCACGGCGAAAAGGATCGTGGTCGCCCTTTCGGTGGCGATCTCAAGGGAGCCGACGGTGAAGGTACCCGAAAAGGCCGAGGAGACAGACTTGGGAGAAGGGCCGAAGATAACGGTGATGATGCCTTCGAAGACCCCTATCATCGCAATACTAGTGACCACTATCTGCATGGGCTGGCCGATAAGACGGTAAACGTATCTTTCCACCAGCACACCCACGATACCAATGGTCACCGCAGCCATGAGCAGACTGAGGAAAAAGTTCACCCCGGCGCTTTCGAACAGGCAAAACATCAGGAACGCTCCCATCATATAGAACTGGCCGTGGGCAAAATTGAATATTTCCATTATGCTGAAAACCAGCACCAAGCCGGATGCCATCAATATGTAGATGGATCCCAACACCAGACTGTCCATCCATACCGCAACGGGCATACCTTCGTCCCTTCTTGTCGCCCCTTCAGCGCGCTGCTATTTCCATGGGCCAAACCAGGGTCACCCCAGGACTGTGCCCCGGTTCCGCGCACATGACCCCTGCCCCCCGCCCTTCATTATGAAGAGGCAGGCGACCCGTGAGCTGTTGCGCCCTTTGGCGTCTGCATTGGATCAGACCGCCTCGCAGGTCCTGCAACCCGAGCAAAGGCGGGGGTCCGCCACCACAACCGCCTTGGTGAGAACGAGCTTCCTGGCGTCGGGAAGGGCGGTGGCGGCGGCCCCGCCCGCCTTTCCGTGTTCAGCCCCCCAGCCTGTACTGCCTTGCCATCCGCTCCAGGATGTCCTCGGCCTCCCGGACCATGTTTTCAATGAACTCCCCGACACTCACGATCTTGTTCACATAGGCGCAGGCAAAAGAAAAAGGTCCCCTCGGAGGGCCGCCTGTTTCGGCTTCCGCTCCCAAACCCTCGGCCCCCTCTTCCCAGATGGCCTTTTCCCCGGATGTCTTGTTTCCGTGTTTGAGGAAGGTGGCCTCCAGTGCACGGATCCACTTGGAGAAATCCATGGAATCGCGCCTGGCCATTATTTCGGCGTATTTTTCCGGATCCGGGGGGGCGATGAGCTCCCTGATACGTACCGGTTCGTCGGGAAGCGCCTTGACCATGTTTTCCTTTACGCGGGTGGAGATGGGGCATTCATGGGTGGCCATGATGGCCGATCCTATGTAGACGCCATCCGCACCACCGGCCAGGGCTGCGGCCATGGTGCGCCCGTTTCCTATCCCCCCTCCGATGAGAAGGGGTATGGTGATCTGGTCCCGGGCCCAGGCAATGGAGGTGAATGTGGGAAGCTGTCGGATGTTCTTGATGCCGAACCCCTCCAGGCCGATGAGAACCACGGCGTCGGCCCCCATCTCTTCGGCGTGCCTGCAATACTGGACCGTGGCGCCCTTGTGTATCCACTTGACTCCTGCGCTCTTGATGCGGTCCACGTACTGGTCCGGCCTGTAAACCGACGTCTCGATCACCGGGACCTTCTCCTCCAGGCACACGTCCAGCATGGCGTCGATGTTGGGGCAGGCGCCTATGGACAGGTTCACCGTGAAGTGGTCGGCGATCTGCTTGTAGCTGCGGATGGCCTGCCGCAGTCTTTCCGGGGTCCTATACACGGCGGCGGTCAGACATCCGTCCGCGCCGGCCCTGGTGACTGCCGCTGCGAATTCCCAGGTGCCCACGCCGGTCAGGCTGCCCTGCATGATGGGATACCTGCACCCCAAAAGCTCCGTGACCCTGTTGGTCCATTGCATGACGTTCTCCCTCGATGGGTTGGAAAGGACGGCGGAAATATCGCCACAGGCAGAAGCAGAAGTCAAGAAACAAACTATCGGTGTAGAGTCACGATCCCACGCCTGTCCTGGAACCGAGGAGGAAGACGTGTGTCTCGGTGGGAGGCGGGTGCCCGTGCCGACCCCGAAAAGCACAAGGATGGCTGTCCCAACTTGGAGGAAGGCCCGAGCTCGCCAAGAAGGGGACGGTCAATGGAAAACGGCGCCCCTTTCTTCAAGGGCCGGCAGGTAGACGTTGACTTTCGTGCCCAAGGCGACCTTGGAGTCCACGGCTATGGAGCCCCCGTGCTTACGCACGATGGAAAAGGCCACGGCAAGACCGAGGCCCATCCCCTTTTGGCTGCCCCGTGCCTTGGTGGAAAAATAGGGGTCGAAGATCATGGGCAGACGCTGTTCACTGATCCCCACTCCGTGATCCTCTATGCAAATCCCCACGTACCTTCCCTCTGCCAAGGTCAGGGCCGGCCTTTCTTCGCGGTTCGCGATGACACGATTGGACAGCCGGGCATTGATCACACCGCCACCGGGCATGGATTCGGCCGCGTTGACCAGGATGTTGCCCAGCGCGTGTTTGACCTGGTTTGTGTCGCAGCAAACGGGCCAAAGGTCCTTTTCGACAGATAGCCGGCACTCGCAGGGAAAACCCACCAGGACCAGTGCGGCCGATTCTTCCAGCAGCGCAACCGCAGATGCCTGGGTCTTTATCAAGGAGAAACCCTCGGAGAAGGTGATCAATTCATGGATCAAGTCCTTTGCCCGCAGGGACACAAGCTCCCCCTGGCTCAGGAACCTAGCGGCCTCCGGGCATCCCTGGGCGTGGAGCCGGGCTATCTCGATGTTGCCCAGGATGGCGGTGAGCAGATTGTTGAAGTCGTGGGCAAGGCCTCCGGCCAGGATGCCGAGGGACTCGAGTTTTTTGCCCGTGAACAGCTCCTCCTCCATCTTCCTTCTACTGGAAATGTCCCGAATGATTCCCGCGGCGTGCCACTGGCCGTGCACCTTGAAAGCCGACGTGGAAACTTCTATGGAAAAGAGTGCCCCGCCCTTCCTCACCGCCTTGAAGGTGAGCGTCTTTCCCACGGCCCGGCCCTTTCCGGTTTCCCGAAAGGACCGGAATCCCCGCTCGAATTGCTCGTGTAACTCCTCGGGCACGATGAGATGGTGCATCGGTCTGCCCACCGCCTCGGAAACGCTGTAGCCGAAGATCCGTTCTGCGGCCCGGTTCCAGTAAGAGATCCTGGCCTCGTTGTCTATCAACAGGATGGCGTCGGTCGCTGTACCGGTGATGGCTGACAGCTTGCTTTCGCTTTCGCGCAGCAGATCTTCCACCCGTTGGTGTTCAGCGCACTCCTTTTCCAAAGCCGCGAGTGTCGTTTGCATTTCCTGGTAGGAGCGCTTGTGTGCCATGATCCCCTCCACGGGGTTGCCTGGTCGCCGATGGCCCTCCGGCGCCGGGATCCACGGGCAGCCGGCCGCAAGGCCTGGCACTGTCACCGTGTGAAAGACGAGCACCTCAAGTTGGTATACCTTGCGGGGCCACAAACTGCGCCTCTTATACCCTCACCCCGGCCCTCTCCCGGAGGGCGGGGGAGATGCAGGAAATCGCAATTTGTGACCGCACGCGGTATGGGTGTCCGGACAGAACACACACTTACGGCACACCCTTATGCCACAGAAGAAAACGTCGCAATGAACGGGATCACACAACGAGGGAGAAACACGTCAGGCGAGGAGTGGGAAGCAGTTCACATTGGGGGTGGAGCCAACGGTCCGCCCGGCGGGCGGAAAGGCGACGGGGAGCTCCGATCCTGCGTGCTCTCAGGGGTTGCTTTGACCTTGACACGGTGCGGGGGTTGGGTCAAGAATCGTACGGGCTCACGGGCCTATGATGGAAGGATGCCTGGTAGAGGTCGGGCCGGAGACGGTCCGATTGCCGTGGGGAAAAATGCATGGAAGCAAAAGCGATTCGAGAACTTGTGCTGCACCTTCTCAAGACAATCGCACCGGAGGCGGACCTCGACGGCCTGCAGCCCGGGGTGGGGTTTCGCGATCAGTTCGATTTCGATTCGGTTGACTTCTTGAACTTCGCACTGGCTCTGGAGGAAAGGCTCAAGGTGCGGATCCCGGAGGAGGACTATCCCCAGCTCGCCACCCTGCAAAGCTGCGTGGCGTATCTGGAAGCGTCCACGGCAGGCCGGCCTTTCGACGTCGTGCCGGCTCCTTAGGGCTCGTGCAAAAACAACTTCCCATTTTGATGCGCCGATCCATCACGCCTGGCGGCGTTGCTCGTCAGTTGAATGGCCAGCCATTCGCCCTCCTCGCGCCTTGCCATGCGCGCGCCTCGACACCTGAAAAGGGGAACTTATTTTTGCACAAACCCTTAATGTGATGGAGAATCGCGCCCACGGAACCCTGGAGGCTTATTCTCACCACCCTCGCCCCGGGCCAGCCCCAAAGGAGCTTTCAGACACGCTCCTGGAGCTTGAGAGACACATGCAAAACGTCGCTTTGATCGGGTGAATGCTTCGTAACGAAGCCGAAGGCCCTGCAAAGGCGCAGCATGGGCCTGTTTTCGGAGAGCACTTCTCCGAAGATCTCCCGAATGCCGCGTTTTCGGGCGTACTCGATCATCCGTCGCATGAGCAGAGGTCCGAGCCCCATGCCGGTCATATCGCCACGGATGAGAATGGCGAACTCGGCCCGCTCGATGTCCGGGTCCGCGGAGAGACGGACGGCCCCGTAAAGATCTCCTTCCCGATTCCCGTCCCACTGGAGCAGTGCCAGGGCCATCTCCCTATCGTAATCGAGCTGTGTGAGACGCGCGGCGAGTGTGTGGGGGAGTGATTTCATGTAGTGGAGAAAACGCAGGCGTATCTCCTCGGGGGACAGCCTGGCGAAAATGCCCTGGAACGCGGGCTCGTCTTCGGGCCGCACGGGGCGAAGACGCAGGACCCGTCCGTCGGCAATCCGGACCGTGTCTTCCAGTTCCTTGGGGTACGGTCGGATGGCCAGACGCTCGGCCGGCGGCATCGACGCCTTGATGACTCTGACACGGGCGTCCAGGGCCAGGACACCGGCCTCGTCCGCCAGCAGGGGATTGATGTCGAGTTCGGCGATCTCGGCCAGGTCCGTAACCATCTGGGAAAGCTTCACCAGGGTAAGGGCCACGGCGCCTCTGTCTGCGGGGGGAGTCCCGCGGTACCCCTCGAGGAGCCTGTGGACACGGGTGCGCTCCATCAAGTCCCTGGCCAGGTTCATGTTGAGGGGCGGCAGGGCCAGCGCCTTGTCTCCTATCACTTCCGCGGCCGTGCCTCCTTGGCCGAACAGGATCACCGGCCCGAACTGGTCGTCGTCGACCATGCCCATGATGAGCTCCCGGGCATGGGGGCGGCGGATCATGGGTTGGAGCGCAAAACCGGTAACCCGTACCCCAGGCAAGGCCTCACGGACACGTTCCAGCATGGCGTGCGCCGCCTCAAGGGCCATGTCCGGGGTCTGAACGTCCAGCACCACGGCGCCTATTTCCGACTTGTGCACAATGTCCGGAGACTGGAGCTTGAGGGCCACCGCCCCACCGCATTGCGCCGCCAACCGCGCGCACTCTTGCGGGTCGGCAGCGGTGTGCGTCGGGACCACCGGGATGCCGTAGGCCACAAGGAGGCTGCTTGCCTCGCTTTGTGTGAGCCACTCACGGGAGGCTTTTAGGGCCCGGCCCACGATGGCCCGTGCCTTTTCCACGTCCGGTGTGAAGACTTCGGGTATGGTGGGGGGCGTTTCCATGAGCATCTGGTGGCTCTGATGGTAACGAACCATCTGCATGAACGCCCGGACCCCGTCGGGGGGTGTCTGGTAGGTGGGGATGCGATTGGCCGCGAACGCGCGTCGCGCGGCGTCCGCAGTCCCTGCGCCCAACCAGCTCGTCAAAGCGCAGTGAGGCTTGCTCCGTCCCCTGTTCTTTTTTTTGAGGGTGTCGATGACGGCCTGGGCCGCTTCGATCCCCGAAGCAACCGCGGTGGGACAGTGCATCACAAGCACCCCGTCCACCCCCGGGTCGTCGAGAAGCGCCTCGAGGGACCCGCAATAGCGGCTCCCCGATGCATCCCCTATCATGTCCACCGGGTTGGAACGGGACCAGGTGGGCGGAAGCAGTGCGTTCAGACGTTCCAGGGTTGCCGGGGACAAGGTGGCGAGCCGCCCCGCCTTTTCAATCAGAACATCGGTGGCGATGACTCCCATGCCGCCTCCGTTTGTCAGGATGGCGAGGCGATCTCCTGTGACCGGCCGCATCAGGGCGAGGGTCTCCACCGCATTGAAAAGAGCCTGCACGTCGCTCACCCTGAGAATCCCTGCCCGGCGAAACGCCGCATCGTACACGGCGTCGGAACCGGCCATGGCCCCGGTGTGTGAGGCTGCGGCCCTGGCCCCCTCGGCGTAGCGACCGGCCTTGAGGACGATGACCGGCTTGACACGCGCCGCAGCCCTGGCCGCGGACATGAACTTCCTGGCCTGGGTAACCGCCTCCACGTACAGGAGAATGGCCCGGGTACCGGGATCGTTTGCCAGGTAGTCGAGAGTGTCACCAAAATCCACGTCCGCCATGCCCCCCAGGGAAACCAGGTGGGAGAATCCGATATAGCGGGAACTGGCCCAGTCGAGCACCGAGGTTATCACGGCGCCGGATTGGGCCACGAAGGCGATCTCTCCTTCCTGGGGCTGCATGTGGGAGAAACTTCCATTGAGGTGTATGCCGGGCACCATGATCCCCACGCAGTTCGGACCCACGATGCGCAGCAGATGGGGGCGCGCCTCCCGCAGCATGGCCAGGCAGAGGCCTCGGCCGCGTTCGTTTCCCCCCTCTCCGAAACCCGCGGTGATGACCACCGCCGCCTTGGTGCCCCGTGCGCCCAGCTCTGCGATGAGTCCCGGCACGGTGTCCGGCGGCGTGGCGATCACCGCAAGATCGGGCGGCTTCGGCAGGCTCGCCACATCGGGGTAGGTAGGGACTCCACAGATGTCCCCGTGCCTCGGGTTCACGAGAAATATTTCTCCCTGGAACCCGGCCTCCACCAGGTTCCTTGCGGTGACGGCCCCCACGGTTCCCGGCCTGGAGCTGGCACCCACAAGGGCCACCGATGAGGGTTGGAACATGAAGTTGAGATTACGGACGGTCATCGCTATCCCTTTGTATCCAAGCGGTCAACCATCATAAGGCACCTCGTCCGCCCCCCCTTCCCCTGCCCTCGAGGATAGAAGATCGCGGTAGGCGCCTGTCAGCCTCTTGGCAAAAACACCCCCCAGCCTCCTGAGGACCTTGACGCCCACCTCCGGGTGGGCATGAAACACTCTCTCGAGCTTTTCCTTCTCGATCTTGACCACTCTCACTCCCGTTCGGCAGACCGCCGACGAGGTGTATCGCCCTTCTTCTACCATGCTGGACCAGCCGAACACCTCGCCGGGCTCGCTGAGGCTGTAGGTCAGGGTGGCGCCGTTGCGTATAACCAGGTTGACGGTACCTGTGTCGAGAACGTAAAGCCAATCGGCCCGGTCTCCCTTTTCGAAGAGTGTCGTGTCTGTGGGATGACTCTCCTCCGTGCACGCGCCGGCCAGTTCTTTCATTACTTCAAAGTCCACGCCCTTGAAAAGATCTATCTCCTTGACGATCATCACCATACCTCCTTTCTTTGAAAGCAGGCTGTCGTAATAAAAAACCCCCTCCAGCCGTACCGCGGGTCCTTGAAAGCCTTCGAAGAGCCCTACAAGGGAGCCTCGATCACCGCTTTGATCATTGGGCCGGTGGGGACCCGAAACTTAGGGGCCCACAGCCATCACGCGGCAAGGCACCGATCAATTCCCTTAAACGGCGGTAAGGGGGGGTGTTTCTGCGGCCGACCGCTTTCTACACCCCTTGTCCCCCCTCAGGGGCTGGTCATTATACACGCTTGACACCGGTTGGTAAGGGTGTTATGTTCGGTGCATGTACATTGGAGGCCAGCATTTTAGCGAATCCTTGCTCGATCGGATTCGACAGACCTTACGCACCGAGCAAGATATTTCACGGCGCGAATTATCACGCCGTGTTTGTCAATGGCTCGATTGGCGTTCTCCAAACGGGCGGCTACAAGACATGGGGTGTCGCAAGGCCTTGGTCGAGTTGGGTCGCCGAGGTGTTTTGGACCTGCCGGCACCGCCGCGAAGCTACGGATTTGAGCGGCGCGTTCCCAACTCGATACAGCCCGATATTACCGAAGTCAACGGTACTTTGGCCCAGCTGGGGCAGCTCACGGTTGAGCCTGTTGCCAGTCGTCATAGTAAGGAATCCAAGATATGGTTCGCTCTGCTGGATCAATATCATTATCTTGGTAGCGGTCCGTTGTGCGGAGCACAGATCAGATATGTGATTAACAGTGCGGAGCATGGGTATATTGGCGCCTTGGCCTTCAGCTCGGGTTCCTGGGCTGTGAAGTGCCGAGACAAGGAAATCGGATGGAGCGAGGCGGCTCGAAGAGCAAATCTGCAAAAGGTTGTCACCAACGACCGTTTCCTGATATTGCCCACAGTACGGGTGGAGAATCTGGCCTCGCATGTCCTGTCGCTGGGTGTTTCGCGCTTGCCTGATGACTGGGAGCAGCGTTACCATGTGCGACCTGTATTGGTGGAGACCTTTGTCGATTCGAGCCGTTTTGACGGTGCGTGTTACAGGGGGGCCAATTGGGTCGACATTGGCGATACTTCGGGTCGCAGAGACGGTGTGAGCAAGAGGGTCTTTCTCTATCCCTTGTGCCGGGATTGGAAGAAGGCTCTTTGCAGCGAGCCGCAATTGCCTCTGGGACAAGTTCCGGCTGTGGAATCCCCCCGGCATTGGGCAGAAGAAGAGTTCAGCACGGTTCGATTGTATGATAACCGTCTGAAAGATCGACTCTACAGTATCGCACAGGATTTCTATAACCGACCTCAAGCCAACATTGCGGAAGCTTGTGGCACTGCAGCGCGAGCGATAGGAGCTTACCGGTTTTTTGATAACGAGAAAGTGACTATGGATGTTGTCTTGAATGGACATACCGAGGCGAGCATCGAGCGAATCAAACAACATCCAGTGGTGTTGGCGCCCCAAGACACCACCACCCTGAATTACAGTACGCATCCGATGACGGAAGGGCTGGGGCCGATCAACAATGAGGCAGATAGAGCCATCGGATTGCTGCTTCACGATACATTGGCTTTCACGCCACAGGGCACCCCTCTGGGAGTATTGGACGCTCAGTGTTGGGCGCGTGATCCCCAGGACAAGGGTAAGAGTAAGCGGCGCAAGAACCTTCCCATTGAGCAAAAGGAGAGCATCAAGTGGCTGCGCAGCTTTGACAAGGTCGCGCAGATCCAGAAACTGTGTCCGGATACGATGCTGGTCAGTATCGGTGATCGAGAGTCGGACATTTATGATCTGTTTCTGCGAGCGAGCCAAGATCCCACCGGGCCCAAACTGCTGGTAAGAGCCGACAAAGGTCGCAACCGCAAAGTAGACCAAGAATTGGTCTGGGATCTGGTATCCAAGCAAAGCGTTGCAGGATCGCTCAAGATCCATATTCCACGCAGTGGTTCGCAGAAGGCGCGTGATGCGCTGGTGGATATTCGCTTTGGTTATGTGAGATTGAACCCGCCAAAGACTTGTCGGTCCAACCCGCCTGTATGGGTATGGGCAGTCCATGTTTTGGAAGCAGATCAACAGGAGGCGCTGGAAGCCGGGGTTGAACCCATAGAATGGATGCTCTACACGACAGTGAAGGTGGAAAGCTTTGACGATGCCACGGAGCGTGTCGAATGGTACTCGGGGCGCTGGGGTATCGAGGTGTACCATCGCACGCTCAAGAGCGGCTGTCGGATTAAGGATCGTCAACTTGGGACAGCAGACCGACTGGAGAGATGTCTTGCAGTGGACATGGTGGTGGCTTGGCGGATATACCATCTGACTATGCTGGGCCGAGAGACGCCCGAGGCGCCATGTACGGTATTCTTCACAGATGTAGAGTGGAAAGCGCTTTGCTGCTATGTCCATAAGACACCGGTGCCGCCCGAAGAGCCACCTTCGATGAAGGAAGCAGTGCACATGGTTGGAAGGCTGGGGGGACATCTGGGCAGAAAAGGTGACGGTCCTCCTGGCCCCCAAAAACTGTGGCGCGGACTGCAGCGGCTGGACACCGCAACCGAGATGTATGTTATCTTCACCCAAGAAGAACCTCCTCACCCCCTCGAGTCAGGCCCCTAAACCGCCGGTGTCAGGTGTGTATAATGACCAGCCCTCTGGGAGAGAGCCGGGGTGAGGGGGAAACGGTGTGGCCGGAACGATGATCGAGGTCGGAAATACTCTTCAGGAAATGGGGAGGGCCATTCGCACCGCCGTCAAGACCCACAGGAGAGGGGGGCAAGGCGTAGGGGACAGCGAGGCTGTCGTCACGGGATTCGACTCATCGTTTGCCCTCCTTTGGCCACTTGTGCTTGGCACGCTCCATGAAAGTCGGATCTGGGCGCTTGTGCCTGTCGGACGGGGAGGCTATTTCCTCAAAGCCGATCATGAACCTCTTCTTCGGATGGTGCTGCTCCCTTATCCCGGCCACGAGCTTGTCCCATGCTGTGCTCAGTCATTTCGCGCGCCCACTTTCACCGGATGTGACGATCCCGCAGACGGATGAACCACGACCATCCGGGTATTTTCCACTTCTTTTCACAGCGAGCGTGTCACGAAGCCGCGCTTGGACCACTCGCGAAACCCTCGACATGCGGGGTTGGGTGCGGCATGCCACGGCCCGAAAAGGGCTTAGCAGCAGGCAATGAAGCTGACAATGTGAAACGCCGCGGCGGACCGATGTCTGATCCGTATTCCTGCACATCTGCCACCCTGGTATGCAGAAGTTGAAAAGAAAGCTCCTGAGCAGAGTGTATGGGATCTGCCATACAACATCAATGAAGGCCGAACAGAGTGATCGGGAGGCCGACCACGTGGCGCCCCCCTACGCCAACCGAACATGGTGATTCGGCATCCGAGGCAGAGCATGGCATATGTCAGACACACTAGGCTGGCCTTCGCCGGCTGTTCGCCACAGCCTCAATGGGACCACGACTTGCGGGCCTCGTGACTGTCTTGCCAATCTCGATTCCCCTTTGAATCACGTGTGACGCCGGAGGCCCAAGAGCCGGGCACGCAGACGCGGCGTGCTGTGACAAACTGTGAATTATACGCTCCCTTTGGGCTGATCAGCAAAACCAGGGCAACCCATTTGAGGAGACGAACATGATAGCCTTGAGGAGACCAGAAGCCAAAAGATGGTGTCTTATCTTTCAGCAAGCAGGGTATTGGATGCCGTTCTGGCTCAAGGGAGTTGCTTGTCGATAGGGTGTTTCACTTGGAATGAGTTTCTTCCCTGATCATGACGGATTCAGGGGACCACACCTGTATCCCCCAGGGAAGCCGATATTAGAAGGTTGTGCAGCCAGTTGGGGTGATAGCGCGATTGTTTAAGCCTTTCCGCTGGGGCTGCAAACCCATTGTGCCTCTTGATCGTTGCCGGATTGCACGGTGCAAAATTGCGGATCAGTGCCCGCCCTCGGACATTCAGCTCGGCTGCGCGAGCTATTCCATGGAAGTGGCGAATTGCAAAAGGGTGCCTATCCATCCACTGCATGAGCCGATCTACCATGATGGTGGGGGTGGCGTCCGGGGTGGTCGAGTAATAGTCCCGATCGCAGGGTCTCCTTCAAAAGAGTGCACACGCGGACTCGTGCGGCAACGCGATAGCAGATTAAGGCAGGGGGCCACTTGAATACTACAGTCAACGCTATATCTCGGGTAGGAATGTATCTCCGATGACTGCTTTTTGCTTGAGAAGCGCGATCTCCTCTTCCGTCAGGCCCAGCACTTCTCCGTAGACGTAATCGTTGTGTTCCCCCAACAGATTGGGAGGCATCCTGAATCCCACCGGGGTCCCTGAAAACCGGAAGCACATTCCCGGATAAAGATGCGTCCCGGCTTCGCTGTGTGTTACTTCATGGAAGAACCCACGCTCGCGAAGATGGGGATCCGCATACAGCTCCGAAGGACGGGCCACCACTCCAGCCGGAACATCTTGTTCCTGAAGCGCATGCATCACCTCATAGGGATTGCGCTGGAGCGTCGATTGTTCTATGAATCCGTCCAATTGTTCTCGGTTCTCCCAGCGGCTCAATGCCGTAGCGAATCGGGGATCATCGGCCCAAGAGGGATTTCCCAGGACCCTGCATAAAGCTTCCCATTGCTTTTCCGTGCAGACAGCGATGGTCGCCCACTTGTCCTCGCCGCTGCAACGGTAGCACCCGTAAGGCGCCATGCCTGGGGCCTGGTTTCCGACGGCTTTCCGGACCTTCTTGTTCATGGTGTATTCCATTATGGATTCGCCCATGTGGGGTAGGAAAGTTTCGGCCTGGGATAGATCTATGAATTGGCCTTTCCCTGTCTTTCGCCGGAAGTGGAGTGCTGCCAGCGCCGCGAACACGGCGGTTCCAGCCGCCACATTGTCGCTCCACACAGGCAGAGGGGTTCTCATGAGCAGATCGTCGCCAGGATAACCTCTCAATGAAGCCATGCCCGTCATTCCGTCCAAACTGGTTCCTACGGCACTGAAGCCGGCATAGTGACCTGCTGCCCCCAATCCGGAGGCCGAGATCATGATTATATCCCCTTTCACTTCCTTCAACGTCTCGTAACCCAATCCCAGTCTGTCCATCACCCCTGGAGCGAAATTCTCCAAAACCACATCGCTGCGTTTCACCAGCCTCTTGTAAATTTCGACACCTTCCGTCCGGGTCAGATCGAGGGTTATTCCGTATTTGTTTCTTTGAATCGCGTGAAGCTGAAACCAACGTTCCCAGGGTCGTTCGCCCGGGTCGCCGTTCACGTATCCCGGAGTCGGTTCTTCCCGTCTAGGAGGCCTTGTCACCATCCCTCTGGTAAAAGGTTGCAGAACCTGTATGGACTCTATCCTGATTACCTCGGCCCCCATGTCGGCGAGCAAAGTCGTGGCCGCGGTTCCGGTATAGACGATGCCATGATCAAGGACCTTTACTCCTTCCAGTGGTAGTCCCGCCACGTCTTCCTCCTGTGGATTCCAGATTAGCTGGTCTGCGTCTACGAATGTAAAGCGTATCAGGCCACGGGCGCACGGCCTAATAAACCAAGGACTTGGCGCCGCCAGGTCGACGATGTCGAAGAGCTGAGAACCCCCGCATCGGCCCCAAGAGGCGGTGTCAGGGGAGTACACACTATCCCTGTGACGACTCCCTTATGGCCAGGCCTTGCGGCCACGAAACCAGAAATTCGGAGGCTCAAAAACCGGGCAATACTCGATGGCGGCTTTGGACGCCCAGTCTCGCCCACCGCCGAGATGGGGTTTCACTCCATCGTCCCGTCTACAACCATGCCGTTCCAAATGGGCTGGAAAAACCCCTTTGCAGGGGTTGCCTGCAGGTTCATATGGTTCCCGTCTGCCTGAGAATGCACAGTTGTTCCTTTGTGTAACCAAGGTGGTCGCAATAGATCTCCAGATTGTGTTGCCCCAGTAACGGCGCCGGCCTTTGCGACCGGGAAGGAGCGTTGGGCAATCGGAAAGGTATTGCGGGATAGGTGTTCTTGCCTGTAACCGGATGATCGATGTCCACAAAGCATTGCCTGGCATTAAAGTGAGGGTCTTTGATCACTTCGTCCAAGGTGTAGACCATTGTGACAGGGATTCTTAGTTCTTGAGCGCTTCGAACCACTTCCTCCCTGCTACGCTCCAAGAGCCAGGGCATCAGGAGCGCATCAAAATCACCATGGTGCAAGGGTCGCAACTCTGGATCCTGGAATCTTGGGTCCTCCAGAAGCTCCGGCATCCCCATCCATTGTACTATCCGCGGCCAAAAGGCGGGTACGATTCCGTAAATCAAAACCACCCCGTCTTTGCACTGGTAATAACCGAATGGATACACCCCTTCCCTTCTGTACCCGGCTCGCTCGAGGTCATCTCCGCAGAATGCGTAATTCATGAGCCTGCCCGCACCTTCGGGAGGGCTGCAAAGACACTCCATGATGGAAATGTCCACGTGTCGCCCGACACCTGTGTGTTCCCGACCCCAATAAGCTGCCATCGTGGCTGCAGCGGCATAGGTCCCCGCCAGATATTGCGCTTTGTATCCAGGGAATTGCAGAGGCTCCCGCCCTGGAGTGCCCTCGGTGATCATGTGCGGACTCATTCCGAAAATCACCAGTTCAGTTGCCTTGTAATCCCGATAAGGACCGGTTTGACCGAAGTTGGAAATGGATGTCATGACCAAAGCCGGATTTATCCCGGCCAGCGTTTCGTAGGACAGATTCATGGCGGACATGACTCGGGGAGAGAAATTCTCCACGAGGATATCCGCATCCCGGACTAGTTGCTTGAGTATCTTTAGCCCGTCCTTGTTCTTCAAGTTCAATGTGACCGACTTCTTATTTGTATTCAAATGCAAGAAAAGCCCGCTCTTTTCCGGGTGGGGATCTCCGTGAAAGTAAGGCTCCATCGTTCTTGCCCCGTCTCCCTGCCCCGGCTTCTCCACCTTGATCACTTCCGCTCCATAATCCGCTAGGAGCTTGGTACAATAGGGACCCGCGACGTACTGTGTCAGGTCCACAACCTTGATGTCCTCCAAGACCATTTCCATTCAGCGCTCTTGAACCAATGAAAGGGAGGGCGACGCGGGTTTTGAATCCAACTGCGTCTCCCCCTCTCGTAAACGTGAATTGCTCCTCTGTTACTGGCCTAATTTGGCTTTCAGATCTTCTACGCCGATAGGTAGTTGGGATACTGCATATTCACCCCTTGACCACCGAGATGCGATTCTCCTTATGTAACCTTTCATCCAGGGATAGGAGAAAAGGGGCTTGAAATGGCGGCCGGCTGGGTCCCTTACCGGACCCGGTATTTGACGGGCAGTGGCATCATCGGCACCAAGGCTTTTGTCCGCCGCCTCTGCAAAAGGTTCAAAGACCCTTGTCTTGCAAACTGGAAAACCAGCCCAGAGCTTCCCGAAGGCTGGATGGCATCTACTGCCTCAAACGGCTCAGCGAGTCGATGCCGTAGACCTTGGATCGCCTTGAACGGCACGCTTGCTTCAACGCGTTCCTCAATACGGCCTCTCACACTGCCAACAAGCCGTACTCGAGTTCCTCGGTTCCGATGCTTGGTGTGGCCCTACGGCCGCACAGGGCAAGTCGGGCAACTCGAGGGTATTGTTCTTCCTGATGATTCTGACTCAGTGGGTTGCGCACGACCACCCGCCACTCATCAGCGCAACCAACTTCCACAATCCGGCAATTGCCTGTCGCCACACCCTTCTTCGTCAAGTGACAAGACGACCGTCAATCCGATGCGCAACCCGATGTAAGCACTCTGCTTTCCTACCTACCCGTTCACATTTCCACCCTATCGCGTGAAACGCGGGGTGGTGAGGCGCGCCAAAAGGGGAAGATGTCTCTATCATGGGCAAACCAGTAACTCAACCTCCAAGGATTCGACATTTACTGGCGGCCCGATGGTTCCCCAGGACAACCTGCCGACGTGTTGCTTTCTCCCCGTCATTTTCTCCTTCAGGTCTGGGTCGGCCCAGAGGAACTTCGGGTAGTTCATGCAGGAACCCATATACCCTACCTCGACCTCGCCATTGTATCCCTTTACCCACGGCGGCCAAAAGGTGAATTTATTGCTCCCAGGCAGCGCCAGCACATAGGCCTGATCGAGGATATAGGGCAAAACCGGGTTTGATGACAACTTCGGCCACGAGGCCTTTATCATCGTTCCGGCCACGTTCGACTGCGGTTTTGGTGGGCGGTGCCCACCCTATCGAAAATTGCTCGTAGGCGCACGGAGCGAGAACATCTTACCCGCACCCTCGCCGGAGGGCCGCAGAGACGCCCACGCTCCCAGAGCGCGGAAGAGGGCTGACCGGCCGGAACATGGCGCAGGGCCGCTGTGGGGCAGAGGAAGAAGGGGGGCTTGGAGCAGGGGGGGAGAGAGGGGTGATCACGGACAACCGGGCAGGTCAGTGCCACCGCTTGCGCCGTCTCTTCGCCGGCCCCTTGAGAAGACCACTCATGTCTGGTACAGTGCCCGCACAGAAAATTTGGTGCGCGCGGCCGGAGGCGCGAAGGGAGAGACGCCAGGGGAATGTACACCTTGCGCGGCCACAAACTGAGCTTCTCATACCCTCCCCCGATCCTCTCCCAGAGGGCGAGGGGGACTCAGGAAATCGCAATTTGTGACCGCGCGCAGGATGAGGAGGGCTGTCCACATGTTTGGGGCTTTGGTCAGGTGGATAAAGGCACTGGGGTACCTGCTCACCGGGCGGATGGACGCGGCCCGGCGCACTCTGGACACAAACCCGCATGTGATCCGGGCGAAGTTCGACGAGATCATCGGGGAGAAGACGAGCCGCATTCAGCAGTATAAGCAGGCTGTTGCGGGCCTTATCGCCCAGCAGGAGAACAAGATCGCCAAGGTCCGGTCACTGACCGAGGAGAGCCGGAAGCTGGAAGATCTCAAGGCCGGGGCCCTTGCCAAGGCCAAGCAGCGGGTTTCCCAGCTGCAAAGCGCAGGGGCGGTGACCAAGGAGCAGATACAAAAGGACGAGGATTACCTCAGGTGCCTCTCCGCCTATAACGATTTTTCTTCCACCCTGGAGGAGAAGCAGGCCCGGATCACGGAGCTGGAAGGAGACGTGCGCGAATACGGGGACAAGATCGCCGAGCACAAGGTCCAGCTCCAGCAGCTCATGCGGGAGATAGAAAAGCTTCGGGCTGAGGCCGCGGACACCGTGGCCGACGTGATCACCTCCCGGGAGGAAAAGGAGATCGCCGACACCCTGGCGGGCATCGCCGTGGACGGCACCGCCGAGGAGCTGCAGCGCATGCGCCAGCTCCGCCAGGAGATGAAGGCCGAGGCCCGCATCTCGGGGGAGCTGGCCGGCACCGATGCGCGGCTTCAGGAAGCGGAGTTTCTCGAGTATGCCCGCAAGACCTCTGCGAGCCAGGAGTTCGAAGCCCTGGTGGGTCTTGCGGGGGAGACGGACACCGCCGACAGGGCCAAGAAGGAGATCCCGGTCAAGACGGGCCGAAGCGCCGACCTTCCGGAATGACCGCCTGCCATCTCAAACCGCGCCTTTCGAGGCGCATCACACGCGAAGGGGAGCCTTGCCATGAAGAGAATGCGATTGTTTTCCACTCCTGCGCTTCTGGCCTTTGTCGCCGTCTGCACGGTCCTGGGGGTCCCTGAGGTGCAGGCGGACCCGCCGACCTTTTCCCTGGCCTGGAGCGAGTACCCGTCGTGGAGCACCTTCGGGGTGGCCCACGAGTTCAAGATCATCGACGGAAGGAAGGGTGCCCAGGGGCCCATTGAAACAAAATGGGGCGTGGATATCGAGTTGAAAGAAGCCGACTACGATTCCTGCCTTGTCATGTACGGCGCCAACAACTGCGACGCGGTCTGCATCACCAACATGGACGCCCTCAACCCCAGCCTGACCCGGGCTTCTGCCGCCATCCTGCCCACTTCCACCAGCTACGGGGCCGACGCCTGCATCGTGCCCCAGACCATCACGGACATAAAGCAACTGCGGGGAAAAAAGATCTACGGCCTGGCCAAGACCGTCTCCGAGTATTGCTTCGTCCGAAACCTGGAGATACTGGGGGAAAAGGAGGCCGATTACGCCTTCACCAACATGGACCCGGCGGCCGCGGCCCTCAACATGCAGCAGGGACGCAAGGAGTTCGAGGCCATCGTCGTCTGGAACCCTTTTGTTCTGGAGACATTGAACAAGCGCAAGGACACGCGTGTGCTGTTCGATTCCACCTCCATTGCCGGTGAGATCATCGACATGGTCGTGGTGGCCCAGGCCTGCCTGCAAAAGCCCGGCGGCCCTCAGTTTGCGGCCGCGATGATCGACACTTTCTTCGCGGTGAACCAGCGCATGGCGGACCCGGCCACCAGGGACGACACGCTGATCGCCCTGGGGGAGAAGTTCTCCAATCTCGACCTGCAGTCCATGCGCAAGGTGGTAAAGCAGACCCAGTTCTACGGCACCCCGGAAAAGGGGATCGAGGTGCTCACCGGTTCCGATACCAGGCAGATCATGAACAAGGTGCTCTCCTTCTGTGTGAGCCACGAGATGGTGCCCCGGGAACCGAAGGTGGGGTATGGCGCGCAGTCCGTCGCGCCGGATGCGGATCTGCGATTCGACCCCACGTTCCTCAAGGCTTACATGGAGAAGGCGCAGTGAGAAGGGGGCGATTGACCCGGTCTCAAAGAGTCATCCCAGGTCCAAGAAGGATGGATTCACGGCTATTGCCCTCGATGTCCCCCCAGCGAAAGGGGGCGTGACGTGATCCGTCAGCCCATCAAGAGCCGCTGGATACTGCCCCTGGGGATGCTGTCCGTGGTGGTGCTGCTCACTGCCTATACGGTCCTTTCCCACTGGCAGCACGGGCGCAACCCCGACGACACCACCATCCCCACTTGGCGTCAGCTTGGGGACGGGGTGACCAAGATGTGGTCGCCCAATGCCAGGTCCGGGGAGCGATGGATCGTCGTGGATGTTAGGGCCACCGCCCTGCGGCTGTTTCTTGGTCTTGTCTGCGGGGTTTTCGGGGCCATCGTGCTGGGTCTTCTCATGGGGTGCTTCGCCTGGATCGAGGCCCTTCTGGCCCCACCCCTTTCCCTGTTGGCAAAGGTCCCTCCCACTGCCGCGCTGGCGGTCTTTTTCGTCCTGGTGGGGACCGGCAGGGAGATGTATGTGGCCATGATCGCCTTCGGCGTCCTTCCCACACTGGCCCAGAGCGTCTACTTTTCCGTACGCGACGTTCCCGCGGAGATGCTTTTCAAGGCCCGCACCCTCGGCGCCTCCCAGGTGGAGCTCATCTGGAACGTCATCCTGCGCACCATCTTGCCTGCACTCCTGGATGCGATCCGCCTCCAGATCGGGCCCGCCATGGTGTACCTGATCGCCGCGGAGATGGTGGTGGGAGACGTGGGATTCGGCTACCGCATACGCCTGCAATCCAGGCTCCTCAACATGAACATCGTCTACCCCTACCTCGGAATCCTGGCCGCCTTCGGCTACCTGATGGATCACGCTCTGCGGCAGGTGCAGCGGCTAGCCTGTCCCTGGTACGCGGAAAAAGAAGGATGACCCATGCCCTTTCCCATCGTTTTGGAGTGCAGGAACATCAGTCACTGGTTCGGCGCGAACAGGGTGCTCCACGACGTGAACCTCAAGGTGGTCCGGGGAGAGATCGTCGCCGTTGTGGGACCGAGCGGCTGTGGCAAGTCCACCTTGCTGCGCGCCATCGTAGGAACACACCCTCCCTGTGAAGGCCGCGTCCTCATGCAATCCGCCCAAGGAGGGTGCGAACGGCCCATCACCGGCCCCGGGAGGGATCGGGGCATCGTCTACCAGAACTACTCCCTGTTTCCCTTTCTCACGGCACGGGAAAACGTGGCCATGGGGCTCATGCTGGACCAGACGGACCTGCCGTTCCGGCTGCTGCGTTTTCCCCTGTGGCGCAAGATGCGCAAGATCCACCTGGAAGAGGCCGAGGCCCTTTTGGGCCGGCTCAAGCTTGCCGACGCCGTGCACCGTTACCCCCACCAGATGTCGGGCGGGATGCGCCAGCGGGTGGCCATCGCCCAGACGTTGATCATGAAGCCGGAGATCGTTCTCCTGGACGAGCCCTTCGGTGCCCTGGACGAGGCCACACGGGAAGAGCTGCAGCGCATGCTGCTCACCCTGTATCTGGAGAACTGCGGGGCCAGGCAGCGCAATGAGCCGCCTCCCTATACGGTCCTTATCGTGACCCACGAGCTCAACGAGGCCATCTATGTGGGAGACCGGGTGGCGGGCCTTTCCCAGTACTGGGACTGGGCCAAGGAAGGCTTCCACGCTTGCCCCGGGGCCACGGTGGTCTATGACCGTCAGGCACCTGTGTACCTGCCCGACCAGGAACGCTCCTACGAAACGTTCCTCAAACAGCGCAGGGAAATCCGCCACGCGGCCTTCGAGCCCCAGGTGCTGCAAGACAGGGAAACGTTCGTTCGATTCTGGGAAGAGGTCCGGGCAGGGGAGGGAAGGGGGGTCCTGTCATGACCGCGGCCACCTATCCCTTTTTGCGGACCGCAGCAAGGATCATCAACTCGGGTCAGGCCAGGACCCTTCTTCTTACCGGGAACATTCACGACCTGTTCCGGCTTCCCGGGGAGGATGACGTGGAGTACGTTCCCCTGGTCGGGCTTCTTTCCACGGTCTGGAACGTGACCGGCAAGATCGTGCTCGTCTATGAGCTGAACGGGCCCATCCGTCTTGTCCGGCCGGGCGACAAGGAGAAACTGGCCGCTGCCTGGATGCGGTGGCGAACGGGTTGGGAACCCCAGGCCACGGCCGGCCAGGCGAGGTGGTCCTGGGCGAAGCTGCCCCCCGAAGCCGGAGCCGCGGGTCGATCGTTCGAGACGCACCTGCAAAGCGCCGTCGGCAACCCCACGGTGGCACTGGAACTGCTCCGGCAACTGTGCCTGTGTTCCCGAAGCCTGCTCGGCGAAGCGCCCATACTGGAAGAAGATCTTCTCATCCTGATCGAAGCCGCGGACATGCTCATCCCCCACGGGGAAATCAGCCGCCTATCCGATGCGGACCGCCACCGGATCGGCATCTGCCGGGACTGGTTTTCGGACCCCGGCTTCTTGAACAACCAGGATGCGGTGGTTCTCATGACCGAGAGCCGCAGCATGCTCAACGAGCGGGTCCACCAGCTTCCCCACGTGCTCGAGGTGCGGACCCATGCCCCCGACGCCGGAGAGAGAAGACAGTGCATCGCGTGGTTCCGTCAGCAACGGCCCAAAGACCGCCCTTTGCGGCTGCGGATAAGCCTCGGCGACCTTTCCCGACTCACCGCCGGCCTTTCCATCCATGCCCTCTTGCAGCTTCTCAAGGGCGCCTGTCACGAGGGGCGGGCACTGACACACGCCGATGTGGTGGGAAAGGTGGAGCAGTACATACAGGCCCAGCTCGGAGACGAGGTGGTGGAGTTCAAGAAACCCGCCCACACCTTAAAGGACGTGATGGGGTTCGGGGATCTGAAAAGGTTCCTGAAAGAGGAGTTGGCTCCACGGCTGCGGTCTGCGGGCCCGGATTCCATTGCCGGTGCCGCGGTCTGCGGGCCGATAGGGGTGGGCAAGACCTTCCTGTTCGAAGCACTGGCCGGTGAGCTGGACATGGTCGTTCTCGTGCTCAAGAACATCCGGAGCCAGTGGTTCGGCCAGACCGATGTGCTGTTCGAACGCCTGCGCCGCGTTCTCGACGCCCTGGCCAAGGTGCTCATCTTCGTCGACGAGGCCGACACCCAGTTCGGGGGTATCGGACCGGACGTCCATCCCACGGAGCGCCGCCTCACGGGAAAGGTCCTGGCCATGATGTCCGATCCCGCCTTGCGCGGGCGGATCGTATGGCTCCTCATGACCGCACGGATCCACCTGCTGTCACCCGACCTGCGTCGGCCGGGCCGAGTGGGCGACCTGATCATACCGGTTCTCGACCCCGAAGGGCCGGACCGGGAACAGTTCATCCTTTGGGCCGTACAACCGGTCTGCAACGGGGCACCGACCGCCCGACTGCTCGCCGACCTGGCTCCCATGACCGAGCATTACAGCGCCGCGGCCTACGCATCGTTGCGCTCGGAGCTTTTGGCCGAGGCACGGATACACGACGGCAGGCTCACGGAGGACCGGACCAAGGAAATCGTGTGGGACCACCTGGACCCGGCCATCGGCGAAACCCGGCGGTATCAGACCCTCCAGGCCCTCGTCCACTGCACCCGGCGCAGTCTCTTGCCCCGTCCCGACGTCACCGAGGCGGACAGAAAGAGCTGGGAGGCGGAAATCCGAGCCCTGGAAGCCCGGGGAATCCGCTAAAGGCTCAAAACTCGTAGGCAAAAGCCCCCGAAAGCCCATTGTGGTTGAGGACCTGGCCCTCCAGGTTCAAGGACGCCTTCGGGGTCATGTGCCACTGCACGCCGCCGTACAGGTTGTAGCCGTTCCTTTCCTCCAGCTCGTCCTCGAACACAAACGAAGCGTAACCGGCCGGAAGCAGATCGAGCTGCTCCCTTTCGGTGTCCTCCCGATAGATGAATCCCGTTGCGCCCAGGTACCCTGCAAAGGGGTAGCGGACAAGTCCGAATTCCGTGCTGGCCGATGCCTTCCGCCAATCGGCCTCTTTCCGGAACCTGACACCTGCGTCGGAGGTGTAGTCATAGTGCAGCTTGCCTCCCAAATACTCTCCGATCAGCGCGGCGTAGAATGTGCCCACCTCTTGCATGCCCGCTTCCAGCAGGTTCAGACGCAGTCCGGCCCCGTACACGGGGTTCACGTCCAGGTCGGAGGTGTCGTGGTAGGTGACGCCCAGGTCTGCAAAAGCTTCCAGATAATCGGTCAGACCGAAGCGGGCGTGCAGGGTGTCCGTATGCATGGACGTGGGAAAGGAGCGCCTGTCGATGTCCTGGAGGGGGACCTGGGCAGACGCCTTGGTGGCCCCGTCGGAGGCGACAGCCTTCCGGCCCGTCAGCTTGGTTTCCAGGTCGAGAAACCGGTGCCGCAGCCCGAGAGTCAGGGTCTTGGGGGCCGCATTCCTTCCGCGACCGCCCCAGGCCATCCCCGCGGTTGGGGCCGTGCCCTGGGCTTGGGCATATCCGGCACGGGAGCCGACGTCTTCACCCCTGGGAGGCGTGTTTTCCCTCATGCCGGCGCTTTCGGTGCGCTCTTGCCTTGTCTGGATCGGTTTCCCTCTTTCCCCGGACCCCTTGGAGAAGGCCAGCGCGGCGGTCGCCGTCTTTGCGGCAAGCTGCTTTGCGCCCTTGTCCTCCATGGCGCTTTCCATTGGGGGGGAACCGCTCACCAGCCTTGAAAGCAAGATTTGCCCTTTTCCCTCCTGCCCTTGAACCGCATCGACCTGCAGAACCAGGTTCTTACCCTGGTCCAGCAGGGTCGGGGTGACGGCAAAGTTCCTGGAGGGAGAAAGGTCCAAGACGATCCTCAGGGTCTGTTTCTCGCGGTGGAAATGGGTCCTGATTCCCTGGACCAGCCGGCTTTCGGCAGTCACGCCCGGAGGGACCCTCGCAGGTCCCGAGGCGCCCGGTATGTCCACGACCAACCGGGGCTTTGCTCCCTGGAGGGAGAAGACCTTGGGATGCAACGCCGAGTCGGCCCGAACGACCACGACTTCCTCTGTTTCCGTTTCCGCCGTGAGCACGATGTCCTGCACGGTGGAAGACAAGGCGCGTTGCGCCGTGGGCCGCTTTTTTGCCATGGCCGCGGTTCGGCCTCCAGATCCGCGGGTCGAGGACGGGGAGTTCGCGGGAGCCCCCTCGGTGCCCCGGGAAGGAGAAGGGTGGATGAGGTAGCTTCCTATGAGCCCGTAACCCTTGAGCGTGTGGGCCTTTTCTTCGGCACCCTCCCGGGTGGAGAAGTCGCCCACGTAAACAGCGTACAACTGGCCTTTTCCGGTCCCCGGAGTGGCTGTGTGAAAGGCATGGTATCCGGCCTTTTCCAGGCGGTTGACCTCACGGAGCGCATGATCGAGGTTTTTGAAGGCCCCCGTGTGGATGGAGTAGGTCCCCTGCGCCACGGGCGCCCCATCTCCCGCCTCTGCGAGTGCCGGTAGCCCCCAAAAGACCAGGGTGAGGGAGGCGATCCAGGCCGCCAAGAGACGTTTTCCTCGCAAAGAGTGACTTGTGTTTTCCCGATGCACCGTAGCGATATCCATGCCGCACCTCTCGCGATAACGGGGTGATTGGTTCCCTCCTGCCCGCAGGTAACCTGTACGCTCACGCGCAGGCTTTCGTCGTTGCTGCTTGTTCCATACTTCAAATGCGGGTTGCCTTCAAATGAAATCAGCAGACCGCTTCCTCTTGGCCCGAAGTTGTTTCCGCCTTTCCATACTTCGGCCCCCTCGACAAGAAGCATGGGTGATGCTATTGGCAAAGGGGTTCAGCCTGGTGACTTGCTCGGGCACGGGAGGAACCACACCGGCGCCCGTCGATAACACCCTTTCTTGCTTTTGCCCTTTGGACCCTCTTAAGGGGTGAAAGGAGGACATCCATGAGCACGAAGCAATACGAGAACATCCTGTACGAAAAGCATCCCCCGATTGCCGCCATCACTTCATGACCGCGCGCAGTATATTCCCCCTCCCGTCGTGGAAGAGGTGGGGGGGGAAGGGGCGGCACTGTGGCCGGAAGGATGACCGAGGCCGCCTTCTGCACGCGATCAACAGCACCTCGGGGCGGCGACTAGGAGGCAGTCGCATCTCAGGAATTCCGGTCACCGGGTCCGAGGGGCGTGGCGGGTCATACAAAGACAACCTGTTGCACCAGCTCCTTTTCCTTGAGCATTCCGGCTATCTGTCGGCGGGTTTCTTCGTCCTCTATGGGCTGCACCTCCGAGACCCATTGTCCTTCATCGTTTTGCCGTGCACGGAGTGTGTGAACATAGCCGGGCACCAGGGCGTATCCGCAGCCGCCCACACCGCAGCACGAGGAGTCCACCGTGGCCCTGCCGAGCACATAGAGGACCTTCTTGTCAGCGTAATCCATGGTTTCCTCCCGGTCCAGAACGTAATAGCCGGATATGGATTCCACGTACTTGTCGAGTTCCGCGTGGGTGAATTCTCGGTACATTGTCTTCCTCTCGATGTTTATGCCTTCGTCCCTCGAGGACCATCCGGGGGACCTCCCCCGACCTCACGATTTGACAGGCAATATAGTGCCAACCTTCCTTCAAGGCAATGGCACAGCTCTTCATCACTTAGCCCTTGCTTGCCCCGGCGGTTCTGATCTACCGTGAGCCGGTGTCAGGCCAACAACCTGCCGGCAGGCCCACCGAAGGGCTGACTCGCAGAGTCGGAAGGGAGGAGGCATGGAACGTGCGGACCGAAAGCAAATCCTGCTGGTTGCCCTGGGAGGCAACGCCCTCGTGCGAAAGGGCGAAGAGGGGACCATCGAACAGCAGTTCGGCAACCTCAAGATCCCCATGGGGCAGATCGCACGCCTTTCGCGCCGCTATCGGATCATCGTCACCCATGGAAACGGACCCCAGGTGGGCCATCTCATGCTCCAGCAGGAAAGCTGCGAGGCGGTGCCCCGGATGCCTCTCGAGATCCTGGTGGCACAAACCCAGGGGCAGATAGGATACATGATCGAATCGACCCTGGACAGCGAGCTCATGGGCCTGGGCATGTATACCCAGAAATACCTGGTGAGCCTCATCACTTATGTGGTGGTGGATGAAAAGGATCCCGCGTTCCGGGATCCTTCCAAGCCCATCGGCCCCGTGTACACGGCGGAAAAGGCGGCATCCCTGCCGTTTCCCACCCGCAAGACCCCCAAAGGATACCGCCGGGTGGTGGCCTCCCCGCTGCCCGTGACGGTCATCGAGAAATTCGAGATCCGGCGGCTCATCGAGATGGATTTCATCGTCATCTGTTGCGGCGGCGGCGGCATTCCCGTGGTGCGGGAGGGGCGCAGCTTTTGCGGTGTCCACGCAGTGATCGACAAGGACCTTGTCAGCGCCAAGCTGGCCGAAGAAGTGGGGGTGGATACCTTGATCATCGCCACCGACGTCCCTGGTGTCGCCCTTGATTACGGCGGCTCCGGGGAGCGTTTCCTCCGGCAGATGACATGGGACCAGGCCGCCGGGTACGCCGCCCAGGGTCATTTCCCCCCCGGCTCCATGGGCCCGAAGGTCGAGGCGGCCCTGAACTTCCTGAAAGCAGGGGGCAAGAGGGCCGTCATCACCTCCACCGAGGCCATCGCATCTGCCGTCGGCGGTACGGCAGGAACGGAGGTGACCCTTGAAGAGGTTCGGGCCAGGTGAGGGGGGGCGAGACTGGCAAAACCATATGGAGGCAGGGATCATCCTTCCGTGCACATCCGACCAAGTGGGGAATAGGGTCTTTTCGGTGGGCAGTGCCCACCCTACGAGGGCCTCAAATCCGGCGCGGAGCCAAGCGTGTCTGAGGGCGTCGTCCAGGGTGAGGCTGACAGCGCGGTTTGTGGACGCGCGAGGTATATTCGGGTCGTTTGCTTCCAAAATGGACCCGATTCACGGTCGATTGGAGTATAGAACAATTTGCACCGGACCTTGCGGCTTGACACGCATCAACGGCGCCAGGTATGCAGTACCTTAGCGTTATTTCGGTTCGGGGAAGGGCACGCAGCCAAGACACGTCACGCCGAGGCCGACCGCCCCTGCCTCCATTTTTCCGCTGCCCCGGGTCTTGCCGCAGGCCGGTGCAACGGTTTTGTCCTGAAGCCACCCAAGAACCACACCGGCCAAGAGATAGGGTGATATAAGATAGAGAAGGGGAGTGAGCAATGAGAATCGACTTGGCAGACCTGCATCCACGAGAACTACACCATCTATTGATGAGTGCCGTTTTACCGCGACCCATAGCCTGGGTTTCTTCTGTTTCCGAGGAAGGGACTTTTAACCTCGCTCCCTTCAGCGCTTATACAACGGTAAGCATCATACCGGCAATGGTCGGCATCAGTGTTGCCCCGACAAGGAATGGACATAAGAAGGATACTCTCAGGAATATTGAAGCAACCAAGGACTTCGTTGTCAACGTCGTGACCGAAAACCTGGCTGAAGCCATGAATGTAACGTCCGCACCTTATCCTCCCGAGGTCGATGAATTCAAGGAAGCCGGGCTCACTGCGGTCCCGGCAGACCTGGTACGGGCACCCATGGTCGGCGAATCACCGGTGAACTTTGAATGCCGACTGCACCAGATTCTGGAATTCGGCGAAGTTCCGAGAACCAGTTACTTTGTTATAGGGCGAGTACTCACAGTCCATGTAAAGGACGAACTGTATATGAACAAAGAGATACACCCGTCGGAATTGAGGGCCATCGGTCGGCTTGGAGGAGGAATCGGCAGTGATATGTACTGTCGCACCACCGACAGCTTTGTAATGGGCAGGCCCACGTAGAGCGTCCGTATAGCTAAAAATGCGGAAGGCGGAACGGGCGTTGCTCATCGTTCCGGCCACATCCGGTGAAGCGAGGAAGAGTCTTTCTTGGTGGGCAGTGCCCACCCTGGGAAGACCTCAATTCCGGCGCGGAGCCAAGCATGTGGCAGCGGCGTCTGCCGACGTGAGGCCGGCGGAAAACGAGGCCCCCGCGGCCGCAACGACGATCAAGGCCGCGCAGCGCTGTCGGCAGATACACGATCTTCACGGACATCCGGGTCCCAAGGTGGGAGGAAGAGCCCGCAGGGTTGAGAATTCCGGGGGTAGTCGATCCTCGGCCACAATCCCACACCGACCCCCAATGGGCCGGGAAGAGGAGCAGCGGTGAAATGACCTGTACTTCCCGATCCCTTCCATCATAGGTTTCTGCGGGCAGCGCTCACCGGAGAATCAGGGGGCCCGTCCCTGTACCTGAGAAGCAGCTTCTTCTCCGAGGCGGTCAGGTGCCGCCACTGTCCCTCTTTGAGGCTGCCCAGGCGGATGTGGGCCACGCGCAGCCGTTGGAGGCGCGTCACCCGATTTCCCACCATCTGGACCATCCTTCGGATCTGTCGCTTCTTACCCTCCATCAGGACGATCCGGAAACGCCTGGGGCCACGACGCAGGACCCGGGCCGCCTTTGTCACCGTTTCGTCCATGGGCATTCCACGACGCATCCTGTCCAGGGCACTGTCCGAAATGGGATGGGCCACGGTCACGTCGTATTCTTTTTCATGCTCGAAAGAAGGGTGGGATAGCCGCAGATGAAGGCTCCCGTCGTTGGTCAAGAGGAGAAGACCTGTGGAATCCTTGTCCAGCCGCCCCACGGGGAACACCCGGTCCGGGAGGTCGATAAGATCGAGCACGATGGGCTGCCCTGCGTGACGGCAGCTCGTCACGTAACCCTTTGGCTTGTTTAGGACGATGTAAAGGGGCCGGGCTTGTATCCTGGCAGGGCGTCCGTCCACTTCCACACGATCCGTGTCCGGGGTCACCTTGGTGCCCAGCCGGGTCACCACCTGCCCATTGACGCGCACACGGCCTTGACGAATGCAGGCTTCGGCCGTCCGGCGTGAGCAGACACCCGCTTCGGACAGGTACTTCTGGAGCCTCATGGGCAGCATTCATGACCGATAGTGGGCGTTGATCCGGACGTAGTCCACGGACAAGTCGCACGTGTACACCCGAAAGCTTTCATTACCCGCCTTCAGATCGACGGCCAAGATGAACTCCGGTTTCTTGAGCACTGCCGTGGATTCGGCCTCGGCTTTATCTCCGCACCACGTGCCGCTTCGCACCAGACACACCCGGTCGAAAAAAAGGTCCACCTTTTCGGGGTCCATGGGCACCCCCGCCCGGCCGGCCGCCGCCAAGACGCGTCCCCAGTTGGCATCCTCCCCGAAAAAGGCGGTCTTGACCAGGTTCGAGTGGGCGATGGTTTCGGCGACCGCGCGGGCCTCCTTTGCGGTGCGGGCCCCCTTCACGAGCACCGTCACGAGCTTGGTGGCCCCTTCTCCGTCGCGGACGATGGCTCTGGCAAGTGACAGCAATACCGCGTCGAGGGCTTCCTGAAAGGCTTGTCCGCACTGCTCAATAGAAAGCCCCGAGAGGCCGTTGGCCAGGACCAGGACCGTGTCGTTCGTGCTCGTGTCCCCGTCCACCGTGATCCGATTGAACGACCCGTCCACCGACCTTTGGAGGGTCTGCTGAAGCGCCGGGGCCGAAGCCCCCATGTCCGTGCACACGAAGCAGAGCATGGTGGCCATGTCCGGTCGGATCATCCCCGCTCCCTTGGCCATCCCTAGGACCGTGAAGTCCTTTCCCGACGCGCGCGCCCTCTGAGAGGCGATCTTCGGCACCTTGTCCGTGGTCATGATGGAGCGCGCAAAATCGGCGAACCCGTCGGCCGACAGGGCCGAGACGAGCCGGGGCAGGGCCGGTTCGATCTTGTCCATCTCGAGCTGGCGCCCTATGACGCCCGTGGAAGCCACCAGCACCTCCTGTTCCGGAACGTCGAGGCTGGCGGCCATCAGGCGGGCCGTGGCCGCGGCATTTCGCATCCCCTGGTCCCCCGTGCAGCAATTGGCGCATCCGCTGTTCGCCACCACCGCCCTGCATGCGCCCGAGCGTATCCTCTCGCGGTCCAGGGTGACGGGAGCAGCCTGCACCAGGTTGGTGGTGAACACGCCTGCAGCGGATGCGGGGGCGGTGGAAAAGATCACCCCCAGGTCCTTCTCGCCGTTTTTTTTCAAACCCGCTGCCACGCTCCCAGCCACGAAACCGGGGCATTGACGAGCGTCCATTTCCTCCATGTCCCTTCCCCCTCCGCTGCTCCTTACCGCCCACAGCACTTCTTGTATTTCTTGCCGCTGCCACAAGGGCACGGTTCGTTTCTTCCCACCTTCTGGGCGCTTCTTCGCACCGGCTTCTTCTTCGAAGGGTTCTGGCCACGGGAATAGGTGACGTTGCGGTCCGCGGTCTGCCCCATGTCCTCCACCGCCGGCGGTTCCACCACCTGGATCAGGAAAAGGTCGCTCAGGGTTTGCTCCTCGATCCGGGAAATCATCTCCTGAAACATCTCGAACCCCTCTTTCTTGTACATGACGAGCGGGTTCTGCTGGGCATATCCCCTCAGACCGATCCCCTCTTTCAGGTGATCCATGCTCAGGAGGTGGTCCTTCCACAGATGGTCCACGTTGCGCAGCATGACAAACTGCTCAAGCCTGCGAAACTGTTCCGAGCCGATGGCCTGTTCTTTCTCGTCGTAGACCTTGAGGGCGGAACGGTAGATGAAGTCGGAAAGGGAATCTCGGTCCATGCCCTCGTCAGGTTTTCCGTTCAGAGACAGACGAAAGCCGAACTGCTTGAAGACGGCGTCCTTAAGCCCTTGGATGTCCCAATCTTCCGGCAGACTCTTCTCATCGGCGAACGTTGCGGCTATCCCGTCGGCCACTTCGCCGATCATCTGCTCGATGGAGGGCCTGAGGCTTTTCCCGGAAAGGGTCTCCCGACGCTGCTTGTATATGACTTCCCGCTGCTGGTTCATGACATCGTCGTATTCCAGCAGTTGCTTGCGGATATCGAAGTTGTGCCCCTCCACCTTGCGCTGGGCATTTTCTATGGCCTTGCTGATGAGGGAGTGCTCGATGGGCTCGCCTTCCTCCATCCCCAGCCGGTCCATCATTCCCGTGATCCGCTCACCGCCGAAAATCCGGAGAAGATCGTCTTCCAGTGAGAGGTAGAAGCGGGAGGAACCCGGATCTCCCTGGCGTCCGGACCGTCCCCTGAGCTGGTTGTCGATCCTCCGGCTTTCATGGCGCTCGGTGCCGAGTATGTGAAGGCCCCCCAGGTCCACCACACCCTTGCCCAGAACGATGTCGGTTCCGCGGCCGGCCATGTTGGTGGAGATGGTCACCGTGCCCTTCTGCCCCGCCTTGGCCACGATCTCGGCCTCTTTTTCATGGTTCTTGGCGTTGAGAACCGAGTGGGGTATGCCCCGTTTTATGAGTGCCTCGCTCACTTTTTCGGAATGTTCTATGGCTATGGTGCCCACCAGGACGGGCTGCCCCCTGTCGTGGAGGCCTTTGATCTCGTCCAGGACCGCGTTGAATTTCTCCCGCTTCGTCTTGTAAATCACGTCTGCAAAGTCGGTCCGGATCATGGGCTTGTTGGTGGGGACCACCACCACGTCCAGGTTGTAGATCTTCTTGAATTCCACGGCCTCCGTGTCCGCGGTTCCCGTCATACCGGAGAGTTTTTCGTACATCCTGAAGTAGTTCTGGAAAGTGATGGAGGCAA
>Ga0209163_1000508_pt1 | contig 69275 bp, 53 predicted proteins | sample MTBAKSrepl2MetaG_FD_187457 | JGI IMG/M metagenome (GOLD analysis project Ga0209163, IMG submission 187457) | Enrichment culture microbial communities om Arthur Kill intertidal strait, New Jersey, USA, that are MTBE-degrading - MTBE-AKS2 (Arthur... | ecosystem: Environmental > Aquatic > Marine >...
GGCCGTAAACGAAGAATCCAGGCACTGGCTCCATTACGGCGATCATGAAGTGGCTCCATTGCGCCGATCAGCAAGTGGCCTCATTACGGCGATCAACTATTGGCTCCATAGCACCGATCAGTAACAAGGAGTACTTCCCTCTTTATTTGAAAGAGCTGGAGTTCAGGTATAATAACCGGAACTCTGATATTTTCGATTTGATCGCTGATTACATATGCGATCTTGTGCCAAAACGGGACTAATTACCAAAGTAATAGAAGCAATTAGTGGGCTAAGGTATGCGCACGCAAATATGGAATGTTTTGGAGCGGATCCAAGGAAGCCAATTGAAAAATGTCTTGAAGAAGTTAGATCGTCAGATATATTTCTTTTAATTATTGGACATTTGTATGGAAGTATTGAACCATCTTATGGTGAATCATATACACACTTAGAATATAAGGAAGCAATCAAATGTAATATACCGTGTTTTGTTTATGTGAGAAATGAAGAAGTTCCGGTGCTTCCTAAGTATGTCGAAAAACGGCCAGGCCATATTAACAAGTACGATGAATTCATAAATGTTTTAAAAAATAGACATTCAATTTACTTTTTTAGATATGGTGATGATTTGGCAATCAGTGTAACCAGAGATTTAGCAATTTGGTCTAAAGATAAATATTATGGAGTAAAAGTAAACGATAAGTTAGATATAGGTGGATACGAGAAGTTAGTGAAAGAGTACAAGATTTCAATTGAAAATACATTTAATATAATAGGCGTATTATCTGAAGTGCGAGATCCATACAGGCACGGGCATCAAAAAAATGTTTCTAATATAGCTGTTAAAATTGCAGAAGACATGAATTTAGAAAAAAATATAATTGATTCTATTTTATATGCTTCATTAATACATGATGTCGGATATATCCAAATTCCAAGTGAAATTTTGTCAAATCCTGGCAAATTGAGTGAGATTGAATATTTAATGTTTAAATTACATCCTGAGGTAGGTTACAATCTTACAAGAGAAATTCATACACCTAAAAATATTCCAGAAATCATTTATCAACATCATGAAAGGTTGAATGGTTCTGGATATCCAAGAGGACTGACAGGAGAAGGAATATTAATCGAAGCTAAAATACTAGCAGTAGCCGATGTTGTTGAAGCTATGACAAGCCATAGAGCATTCAGACCAGCGCCTGGAATCGATTATGCGTTAGATGAGTTGAAAAAACATAAAGGCATACTATATGATCCAGAAGCAGTAGATATATTCATTAAAATATATAGAAATAATGAATTTAATTTTAGATATGAGGTGGATTTCTTGCAAAAAGACCTATCAAAAGAGGATTGTGCTCGATTTTAAGAGGTAGGGATCGGACAGTTTACAAAAGCAGTGACGGGAAAAGAATAAATAAGAGGAATGACTTCGATAGGGCCTCAAGCCTTCATGATACTCAACGTGAGGCTGAAACTGCTGCATGAGAAATGTTGTAAAATTCCGGAGGAGGGGAACTAACGACTAAAGGTGTTGACGGTAGGATAAAAAGTAAAGATACATTTCCTCCTGGAAAGGATCCCTGTCCTTCAAAAGATAAGGAGCATGGAAGAGATATGCGAAATAAAATTACAAAAATCCTACCAGAAAATAAAAGCGATCCTAGATCATTCTTTACCGAAAAGGATAAGAACGATATTAAAGAAAACATGCTAATGATGAGGGTTCTTAATAACTTTCAACTTTGCGGGAAGCTATATATGAATCCACTCTTTTTTATCTTAAATACCAGGAAAGAATTGTTCACTGCGGAAGAAAAAGATTTTCATAAAATTAATGCCTTAACATGTTGTGCAATAATTATATTTTTTTCATTCGTAGAAAGTGTCGCATTATCAGTCAAGGATTCATTAAGCAAAGCGCTGAAGTTAAATATGATTACTCTGAACTCAGTTAAACAGAATGCACTTGTTAGTAAAGATGAAAAGGCCCTTACATTCGAGGATATGATGAAGTTGACTTTTTCCATACTTCCGAGTGTTCTTGGAGAAAAAAATCACTATGGTGCTATCAAGAATAATGAGCTTAACATATTGTTTACCTTGAGAGAGATTCGAAACAATATTAATCACCCCAAAAAGCCGGAGGATATTTTACTGTCTTTAAAAGAATTGAATGGAAAGGACATTAATACACCGATGGTAAACTACACACAAGCATTAAGAAATATTATTACTATTTGTGAGAAAAAGATGAAATCAATGAAAGAGAAATAAAGGGTGAATAATGACGACTGACTCAAAAATCAAGTATCTTACAAGTCTTGGTAGCTGAAAAAGTTAGGCTCTTCCAGGACAGTCAGCACCCTTTCGGTCGAATGATTCGTTAAGTGTTCTTTAAATGCATTTTAACGATGCAAAAAATCATTGTAAAACATGGTCAATTTCAGTGACCAAATTGTGACCGGTTGCTCCAAAAATGGTCAAAAAATAGGTAAGGCATCGAAAATTGAAAATCAGTTAAGTGTCTGATCTTCTTATCCAATGCCTTACAGTGTCTTTCCTCTTAAAACCCTGAAACCCTCTCTTAATCAGTAGGTCGTCGGTTCGAGCCCGACAGGGCCCACCAATCAAATCAAGGGGTTACGGAAAGACCGTAGCCCCTTGTTCATTTTTGGGACATTCTTCTCCCCATTCTCTCCCCACTTTGGATATTGCTTGTCTTCTATAACGTCTTTTCAATGCTACTATTTCCATCTACCTGTCACGGTAGTGTAAGAAAATGTTTGCAATTTGAAATCTTGTAAGAGGCCATCGATATCTCCTAAAATGGTGTTTACCAGAACACTGATGAAAGGAGACAGAGCGATGGCCAGGGATTATGATACTGCGGCGTACAAGAAATTGCTACTGCATTTCATGGGGGAGTCGGATCCGCTGTATTCGATGCTCCAGTGGTTGACGGAACGGATGATGGAAGTAGAGTCAGAGCTGAAAGTGGGGGCAGCCAAGGGAAGGCATGCGTCGGATCGAACGACCCATTTTTCGGGGACCCGAGTCCGGCGATTCGATACCCGGCTGGGGACATTGTATCTTCTGGTTCCGAAGGTTCGCCAAGGCGGCTATATCCCCTTTTTTGTGACGGAGAAGAAGCGGTCTGAACAGGCCCTGATCCAAGTTGTCCAGGAAGCCTTCATCAACGGCGTGTCCACCCGGAAGATGGATCGCCTGGCGCAGTCACTGGGTATCGAGGGGATTTCAGCGGGTCAGGTGTTAGCGATGACGAAGGAACTGGATGCCCAGATTGCCCAGTTTCGGACCCGTCCTTTGGAGAGTGAATATCCTGTTCTCTGGGTGGATGCCCTGTATGAGAAGATCCGCTTCGACGGCCATGTCGTAAGCATGGCGGTTCTGGTCGTTGCCGGCATTACCCTGGAAGGCCGCCGGGAGGTCCTGGCCTGTGAGCCCATGATGAACGAATCGGAAGAGACGTACAGCATCCTTTTTGACAGCCTTAAGGAACGGGGATTGGAAAAGGTCTGGCTTTGTGTTTCCGATGCCCACAAGGGACTCAGGAAGGCCGTTCAGAAGGCCTTTCTGGGATGCAGCTGGCAACGGTGCAAGGTGCATTTCATGCGCAATATCCTGGCCCACGTATCGCAAAAGGAGAAAGGTTTTTTTGCGGCGAAACTGAAAACCGTCTGGCTTCAGCCCACAAAGGAAGCCGCCCTTCAGACGGCACAGAGGCTGATCGAAGAGTATGGGAAACGCTTTCCTCAGGCCATCAGGGTTCTTGAGGAAGGCTTGGAGGATGCCCTGCAGTTCCTGGCGTTCTCCTGCTTCGATCATCGGAAGATCAGTTCTACCAATATCCTGGAGCGGTTGAACCGGGAGATCCGGCGGCGTTCACGAGTTGTGGGCATCTTTCCTGGCATGGATTCCTATATCCGACTCGTCACCGCCTACCTCATCGAGTATGACGAAGACTGGTCAACAGGAAAATGTTACATTAAACCGTTACTTATTGAGGAACAACGAGGGGCACTAAAAAAGGCAGCGTAAACCGGGGACGTCGATGACCTCATGAAACGAATTTGCAAACATTTCTTGACATGACCGAACCGTTATAAACGTCATCTTTATTGCATCTATATCTGGATATGTTTCTTTCGATTCTCCCTATCTCTCCTTGTATCTGTGCTTTCCGCAATGCCTCCTGGGCTTTCTTTGCGGTTTCAGCGTTTTCCCGTCTTTGCTGTTCATGCTTCAGCACCGCCTCGTTGGCCTTTTTCTCCATCTCCCGTTGTTTGATATCGGCTCCCATCCGTTTCAGGGCGGTCTCCTGAGCGGCCCGGAAAGCCATCTCTTCCGGGGTAAGAGTCGGGACGGTGATGTTTATTTCTTCGGCCTTATCAGTGGGCGGCGGGGTGTTTGTAATGTGAACCGTACCTTCGTCATCTTTCCAAGTGTAAACCTGGTCCGCTTGCAATAAAAAGTTAAACGTGTCTGTCATTGCAAAGGCTAAGGTTATCCAAAACCCTATGATAATCAGACAACCTCGGCCCGTGACCGCTTTTCCAACCTTTCTTTGTCTACCGCTTTTTGTCATGGGGATTTTTGTAGCCCTTGAAATTTTTGCTTTCCTCTTTGTAATCCCCGAAGCCCTTTTAAAAGAAAATCCGCCCCAACCCATGACCGTTCCCCCCTTTTTATTCTAATCAATGGGTTAAATAATTGAATGACCTTCTTAAAATGTCAACTTAAAATGTTTATACTTCACTTCGAAACAGATCTGTCGTTTGAATGCACACTTCAGCCATTTCCACCGCTTCATGAGTCCTATTCCCCCAGGCCCTATAATTGCAGCTTTTTTCTTATCTTTGAAGGCTCCCAACCCAGGAAATGACAGGCCGTGGCGAAATTGCTCCTCTGGTCCTGGAAGAATCGCCGCGCTCTCTGGCCACCGTTTTGAAGGTCCCGTTCAACGCCCTCATAACAATCATGAAAAAAATGCCCCGCCCCAGGTGAAGGAGATCCTCGGGTCCTTCCCAGGTTCGCCTCGAACACGAACAGTTCGACTCCCAATAATGATATAGATAGTAGTGAAAAAACGAGGTTTTCATTTCACTTTTGAACATTTGACCTTTGAACAAGATGTTCATACAAGAAATTAATTCTTCGCGTGGCGGCCACCGGGGTTACGGATCAGCTGTAGGCTATGGAGATTCCTTATACCCTTCCCCTTAGGCCGAAGTTTAACAGTTGCCAAAAAATAGAATCGTGATTTCGGCACTATAAGGCCTGTGATTTTTCTCTCGGCACCGCATTTTGCTCTTTGACAGTCTGATGAGCATCATGGCGAAACTTCCCGGATCACCTGGGGAATGGCGACCCTGACGGCCTGGAACACCTTGCCGCAGACACCCCGGCACTCGGTGCGGACGGCATCTGCGGGAAGATCTTCCAATCCGCCGGTGTGGCCGTCCCTCCGACGATCCGGGAAATCTGATCCTTCAAACCACGATGTCAAAAAACGAAATGTAGTGCCAAGGCCCTCCCGGGCCTTCGCATGTCCATAATATCATTATTCTATTTTTTGGCAACTGTTCAACTTGAGCCTCAGAAAGGGTAGCTGTCAGATCAGAACTACTGCACGATCTTGACTTTGTTTATATAATTATTTACGGTAATCGCGTATGGAGTGAAATAGCAGGAGAAACAAATCCGTGATTGTTGACAACTTAACAAACAAAGAACATTCCAATCACCTCATATCTGTAATCTATCAGATCAGTTCCCTCCTGACAAGTCCTTCGCTTTTTGAAAAAGTGCTGATGTCTGTCATGGAAACAGTGAAGTATAACCTGGGTTTCGAGAGATGCGCTATATTCTTCATCGATAAAGAAAATATGCTGCTGGAATGCAAGTTCATAACAGGCTTTACGGCAGAACAGGAAAATATAGCCAGATCGAATCCGTTCAAATTGCATAAACATGATTGTGTGGAAACTCGGGTGGCTCTTATGGGAAAACCGTTATTAATTAAAGATCATTTGGATCTGAATATCACCAGAATAGATAAAATCGTTATCATGAAGATGGATCGGAAAGGCAGTACGCTCTATGTTCCCCTTAAGGTGAAAGGCGAAACAATTGGCATATTGGGGGTCAACAGGAAAGAGGGGGAGCCAGTCATCACGGACAGGGAGATCGAGTCACTATCGATTTTTGCTAATTTTGCCAGCATCATCATCGAAAATTCGAGGCTCTATGATGCGCTGTTAAAAGAAAAAAAGTTCTCGGAAAATATTCTGAACAGTTCGATTAACGGGATACTTACAACAGATGTTCAGGGTCAAATTACATCCCTGAATCCCGCGGCAGAATCGATTCTTGGCGTTCGTAGAAAAGATATTTTTCATACGCCCATAGGACAATTATTTGGCGCTATTTCTGAATTGAAGGTAATAGCCGCTGATCCTCCAATGGCCCAAGCCGCGAAGACCAAGGAATGGGAATGTGCTCTGAGGAAGAACGGCGGGAAGAGCGTGATTCTGAAGATCGGTAGTTCCCCTATCTACGATGATGCAGAAAGCCTGATAGGTTTTCTCTTTTTTATTCAGGACATCACGCTGGAGCGCGAGCGAGACAGGCAACTTCAAAAGATGAACAGGCTGATCTCCCTGGGGGAACTGGCTGCGGGCGTAGCCCACGAGATCCGCAATCCACTGACGGGGATAAACGTCGTCCTTGATATTTTGAGGGACCAGCGACGGTTGTCAAAGTCCAACAAGAACCTGATCGAAAATGCATCCATGGAGATTGAACGCCTGGAAAAAATTGTGTCAGGTCTTCTTGATTTTGCCAAGCCTCAGAAATATTATTTTGAAATGATCAATATCGTTGATATCATCAGTAGCATCTGTTACCTCATCAAAGAACAATGCAATAAACAGCAAATTAAGCTGTATACCCGCTATAGTCGAAATCTGCCGAACTCCTTCATGGATCAAAAAAAAATCAGGCAGGGATTGCTTAACATCCTTATTAACGCCATTCAGGCGATGCCGCAGGGTGGAAAATTGACTATCGTCGTCTCCTGCCAATTCACAGAGGATCAGGGAAACAGAAAAAAGAATCTGGTCATCAGGATCAACGACACAGGCCACGGCATTTCCAATTCCACTAAAGACCGCATCTTTGACCCTTTTTTTACGACGCACTCGGAAGGGACGGGATTGGGCCTCTCGATCACTCATAGCATCGTGAAGGAGCATAACGGATTTATCAATGTAGAATCCGAAGAAGGAAAGGGGTCGACTTTTTCCATATTCCTGCCCGTTCTTCAGTCAAATGAATTGAGGCTGCAGCATGAACAGCATACTCATCATCGATGACGAGAAGCTGATCAGGGAATCGCTTAAAATCGCCCTGGAAAAAGAGCGATACCAGGTGCATGTCGCTGAGACGGGAACCAAAGGTCTGAGCATCTTACAGAACTATGGAATCGACCTCGTCCTCCTTGATATCCGTCTTCCGGATATCAATGGCATAGACGTTTTGAAAAAGATAAAGAAAATTGACAGCGACATCATCGTCATTATGATGACCGGTTACGGGACCATTGAGAATGCCGTGTCGGCGATCAAATTGGGGGCTTTCGATTATGTGAACAAACCTTTCAAGAAGAAGATGATTTCGACGATCGTCAAGCTTGCGCTCGAGACACAGAAATTAAAGAGGGAAATCGGAGAGTTTAAAGACAAGAACAGGAGCTACTATAGGATTGAAAAAATCGTCGGCATCAGCAAGTCTATCTCCCAAACGCTTAAACTGATCAAAAAGATATCGCAGATCGACTCTTCTACTATTCTGATCCAGGGTGAAAGCGGTACGGGCAAAGAGCTCGTAGCAAAGGCCATTCATTATAACAGCCAGCGCTGCAACGGACCCTTCGTCGAGATTAACTGTGCCGCCATTCCCTTTACCTTGCTGGAAAGTGAACTGTTCGGCTACGAACAGGGGGCTTTTACGGATGCCAAGAAGGCGAAGAAAGGGCTCTTGGAGCAGGCCAATGGAGGAACCCTCTTCCTCGACGAGATAGGGGACATGGATCAGGGTATGCAAGCAAAGATCCTAAATTTCTTGCAGGAAAGGAGATTCCGGCGGTTGGGAGGAGACAAGCTGATTGATACAAATATCCGGATTATCGCCGCCACCAACTATAACCTCCGCGATGAGGTAAAGAAGAAGAAATTCCGAGAAGACCTATTTTATCGATTGAATGTAATCAATATTTATCTGCCGACGTTGAGTAAAAGGAAGGAGGACATCTTACCTCTCGCGGCGCACTTCATTAACGAGTTCAATCGGAAGTTCAACAAGGATGTGCGTGGAATAACATCAGAGGCAGTTCTTCTCCTGAAGCGGTATTCGTGGCCAGGCAACATCCGGGAACTCCGAAATGTCATAGAGAGAATCATGATTATCGACAACCCGGAAATGATCGATGCCTGTCATCTGCCCGTAGAGGTCACAGGCATGGAGACGGGTTATTCATTGGACTTCCAGTTCGATGATAAAAAAGCATTCGGCATACCCGCTGATGGGTTAGACCTCCGTTCGCTGATAAGCAATATCCAGAAAAACCTAATCAAGGAGGCTCTGCAGCAGGCAGGCAGCAAGACACAGGCTGCGCACCTTCTGAATATGGACCGATTTTCTCTTCGGTATTTAATGAAAAAACTTGACATATCCTGATTTCAATCTTTTCAGTGAAATATTTCACGGGGTGAAAAGATTTCACTTTCATAAAAGTATCTTTATTTATCAATCTTTTTGATGATCCCCTCTTTACCTTTGTGAAGCATTAGCACCGTGAAGGATCTTCGCCTACGAGTACTCCCCTCGTTTTTAATCTCTGATTTAAACAATTAATACAACTTGTTAAATCATAATAGAAACACTGCATGGGGATTGGCATTCATCGTGCAGTCTTATTGGTTAATTTTGTCACGATTTATTGGGTGGAGGATCAAGAAAGCCTTGGCATTCTTAGACTATAGGTAAAAGGAGGTTTTATGGCTGGGAAAGTCGCAATTTTAGGTGTGGGGATGTCGAAAGTGGACGGAGCAAAGAAAGACACAAAACTTGACGATCTCATTTTTGAGGTGGCATCGAAAGCTCTGATGGATGCCTCTTTAACACGGAAGGACATGGATGGCGTCGTCATCGCCGCTTGTGACGAAATCGACGGCCGTTGCATTTCTAGCATGCTGGAGGCCGCGCCGGCGGGTTCATACCTGAAAGATGAGATCAAGGTTACTGATGATGGGGCATACGGGGTGATCCTAGCGTCCCTGAGAATCTTATCGGGGCTCTTTGATTTATCGCTGGTTGTAAGTTGGTGCAAGATGTCCGAGTCACCAGTATCGGACGTCATGCGGATGCGTTGGGACCCTTTTTATCATCGGGACCTGGGCATGAACCACATCACTAGTATGGCTCTTATGGCGAGTTCATACCGCAACAAGTATGGGATAACTGATGACATTCCTGCACGGGTCGTGGTGAAAAACAGAAAGAACGGCGTAAAAAATGAGAAGGCCCATCTTCAGACACCTATAACACTGAAGGAAGTGAATGCTTCACCCATCGCCAGTTGGCCCCTGAGGACTCTTGACTGTGCCCCGGAATCGGACGGTGCCTGCGCCCTCGTCTTGGCCTCAGAAAAAAAAGCAAAAGCATTGGGGGCAAATCCCATATGGCTGACCGGTTTTGGCTGGGCCATCGATTCCTACTACCTAGGGGAAAGAACCCTCTATGAATCGACGTCGCTGAAGATCGCTGCCGAGCATGCGTATAAGATGGCCAAGATTCAGCATCCCTTTAAAGAAATTGACGTCGCAGAGATTTCCGATTTCTCCTCATATCATGAGTTGATCGCTTATGAAGGTCTGGGATTGTGCAACCCAGGAAAGGCTAAGGACTTGATCGAAAAAGGAGTGACGGAAAAAGACGGCAAGCTTCCGGTTAATCCTTCCGGTGGACTTCTTTCGTCCAATCCCTTTACTGCAGCTGGCCTCTTCCGGTTTGCGGAAGCATACATGCAGCTTGCAGAAAAAGCAGGTAGCCATCAGATCCCTGACAGCCAAAAAGCACTAGTCCAGGCAAGCACGGGGTTCTGCGCCCAAGGTAACGCTGTCTTTGTTTTGAGTAAATAATTCATTCTGGAGGAGGGATGTATGAAAAGAAATGCAGCCATTATTGGTGTAGGTCAGACACCCTATTTATCACGTCATAATTATATGATTCCGGAACTGTCCCAGCAAGCGGCCTTACAGGCGCTTGATATGGCGTGCATGACCATGGACGACATTGATGCCGTCGTCTATTCCATGGCACCATCTGAGTTCCTGGGAGTGAATGATCCTGACAAATGGTGCGTTGATTCGGTGGGAAGCAGGAACAAACCATTCATGCGCATTCACACCGGTGGGGCGACTGGAGGCTCGGCAGCGCAGGCGGGCTTTTTTCACGTGGCGTCAGGTCTTTACGATGCCGTTCTCGTCGTCGGTGCGGACAAGGTGCGGGAGTGCAAGGACTCACAGCAGGTCTTGAATACTATCTGGGACCCTATGTACGAGAGGCAGTTCGGTCTTAACACGATCGTAATGGCAGCCCTTCAGGCCGTCCGCCGGATTTATCGCTACAAGACAACGGAAGAACAGATGGCGCGGGTTGCTGTTCGCAACTGGAAGAATGCCCTGAACAACCCGGTTGCCCACTTAAAGGGGAACATTACCGTCGATGACGTTATGAAGTCTCCGTATTACTGCTGGCCCATTAAGAAATACGACACCTGCCCGAGTTCAGCCGGGGGCGCAGCCATTGTAATCGCCTCCGAGAAGAAAGCTAAGAAACTGAGCACACAGCCTGCGTGGATCAAGGGGTGCAGCGAAGTGGCCAACACTGTCTTCATGGGCGATCAGATGGGCGGCGCGGCGGAGATGGATTATGCAGACTGGGATGAGTTGGCGATTGCTGCAAAGGAGGCATACCGCCAAGCCGGAATAACGAATCCCCTTAAAGAGATACAGGTGGCAGATGTCTATGCCCCGTTCACCGTCTGCGAGCTTTCCATTGTGGAGGCACTCGGCTTCTGCAGGAAGGGTGAGAGCGAGAAACTGAACGAGACTAACTTCTTCGACATGGACGGAGAAATCGCTGTGAGTCCGTCGGGTGGCTCCCTGTGCACAAACGCAATCGCTGTGACCGCTCTGGCCCGCGTTTGTGATGCCGCCCTGCAGGTCCTTGGTAAGGCAAAACCGACGATGCAGGTCAAGAATGTCCGGAACGCAGTAGCTACAGGTATCGGCGGTTCCTTTCAATTTCACACCTTGATGGTACTCGGATCGGATCATAATTAAAAAAAGGAGGATTCCAAAATGATTAAGAATGCAGAAAGCATGACGCTTAAAGGTGGTTGGAGTGTGGAGTACTCGTATGCCGTCGGACCGACTGGCACGAAATTTTTCGATGCATTGAAAGAAGAAAGAATTATCGCCCCTAAATGTCCGAAATGCAATCTTATAATGCTTCCGCCACGATCATTCTGCGAGCGGTGCTTCGTTCCCGCCGACGAGTGGGTGGAGGCCGGTAAGGAAGGCACCATCCAGGCCTTTACGATTGTCCCGTGTTTCTTTGAATCGCTTCCCGATCCACCATATGCAATCGCATACGTTATGCTCGACGGTACCAATACCGCGATGGTCAATTTCGTTAAGAATGTTGATCTTTCGGACCTCAAAAAGGCTGCCCAGAGGCTGGCGATTGGCAACCGGGTGAAGGTCGTGTTCGAAAAAGAGAAGAAAGGGACGATCAACGATTTTCATTACGAATTAATCTGACGCAGTAAAGAAGGGATGTTCCATGGAAAAGATAGTGCTGACGAAGAAAGACGGAATAGCCACCATCTTGATGAATCGTCCCGAGGCTTTCAATGCATTGGATTACGATACAGTCAAGCAGATGGAGGAGGCTGCTCTGAAGGCAGAAGAGGACCAAGAAATCAAGGTCGTCCTGATCAAGGGAAAGGGAAAGAGTTTTTGCACCGGCGCCGATCTCAAGTACTTCCAAGACATCGCCGCAGACCGGAAGCTCATCGCGCGGTTCATCGACCAGATAAACAGGGCTTTCAACAGTTTGGAAAATCTACGGATGCCGGTCATTGCCGTTGTACAGGGTCACTGTTTGGCAGGTGGCTGTGAGTTACTGATCTCCTGCGATCTGGCTGTGGCGAGCCACGACACGATTATTGGAGACCAGCACGCAAATTTCGGACTAATCCCCGGAGCTGGAGGAACGCAGCGGCTTCCGAGGCTGATAGGTCTTCAGAAGGCAAAGGAACTGCTTTACACGGGGAAATGGCTGTCCGGCATCGACGCTGAAAAATGCGGCCTAGTACTGAAGGCTGTACCTACTACAGAGCTTGAACAGGAGGCATACAAACTTGCCGAGCAGATTGCTCAAAAGAGTTCCCTGGGGATCCGTCAGATGAAGAAACTTGTCAACCAGGGGATGCAGATCGATGTACATACGGCCGTGGAACTGGAAGTGGCGACCTTCCTTGATTACTTCCATTCTGAAGACGCCCAGGAGGGACTGCTTGCATTCCGGGAAAGGCGAAAACCGAAATTCAAGTAGGAAATTACACTAAACTTATTTAAGGGGTGAAACATGTACGAGTCTAAGGATAGCTATTTTTTCAGTGAGGAACATTTGGCCTTTCGAGATTCTGTCAGGCGCTTCGTACAGAAGGAAGTGGCTCCGAAAGCCGATGAGTGGGAAGAGAACGGGTGCTACGACAAGGCGATCTTCAAGCGTATGGGAGATCTGGGCCTTCTCGGGATCAAGTATCCCAACCAGTATGGCGGGCAGGATGCAGATACGAGAATGAACCTCATCTGGATGGAAGAGATGTGCCGTTGCAAGGCCCTGGGTTTTGCAATGAGCCTCTTCGTTCACACGGACATGGCCAGTCCCGCCCTCAACAACGTCGGAACCCCCGAGCAAAAAGAAAAATATTTGCGAGGCGTTTGCACCGGCGAAAAGCTGATGGCCGTAGCAATGACGGAACCGAACCACGGTTCTGACGTCGCAACCATCGAGACTCGTGCCGTGCTGGAAGGGGACCATTACCGCCTGAACGGGACTAAAATCTTCATCACCAACGGAACTCAGGCGGATTTTATCGACGTCATAGCCCGTACCGGCGGACAGGGATACAAGGGAATTAGTCTTCTGCTCGTCGATACGGATTTTCCGGGATTTTCAGTATCAAAGAAGTTCCATAAGACAGGGCTCCTCTCCTCCGACACAACGGAGATCGTTTTTGAGGATGTGATGGTGCCAAAGAAGAACCTCTTGGGAACAGAAAATCAGGGTTTCTACGCCTTAATGACCGGATTGGAGAGCGAGCGGTTGAGCCTAGCGGTCCTCGCCTATATGGGGGCTGCCATGGCAATCGACGAGACGATCAAGTATGCAAAACAGCGGGTGCAATTTGACCGACCAATCGGTAACTTTCAGGCCATCGGCCACCAGATCTCCGATATGATTACAGATCTTGAGGCGTCCAAGAGACTCGCCTATCATGCCGCTCTTCTCTACGATAATGGCATCAAATGCGCATCAGAAGTATCCATGGCAAAGGTGTTTGCCGCGGAAGCGGCCTGCCGTGTCGTCGCCAACGCCGTCCAAATCCACGGCGGTTACGGTTACATCCGCGAGTTTCTTGTCGATCGCCTCTATCGCGATGTGAGGCTGTTCAACATCGGAGGCGGCACGCGCGAGATGATGCGCGACATCATCGCGAAGGAGGTCGGTTTTCGGTCAAGATAAACAAGAGACAGGAATCTTGAAAAAATAACAAGGCAATTCAATTTGGAAGGGGGATGCTTAAAATAAAGTTTTTTGACTTCAAGGAGGTAATTACACATGAGGGAACAAACAAAAACGAAGAAGGTAGAAATCTTGTCATTAGAGGAGGCTGTAAAAAAATACATGCATGACGACGCCATCGTCGCTTGGGGAGGGTTCTCTTCCTATAACCGAAATCCCACTGCATGGGTGTGGGAAACGGTCAGGCAGGGATTCAAAGGCATACATTCCATCGATCGGCACGGCGGATTCTGTACATGGCTTCTGAACGCTGCGGGAGCACAGAAAATTCATGAGAGCGATTGGGACGGTTGGGGAGAGATGGCAGGGAAATTGGATGTGAATCACATCCGGCAGTTTAAAAACGGCAACCTGATGCTTGAGGAGTATTCGCACGGAGCCATGCAGATGAGGTTCCTGGCGGGAGCCTTGGGCATTCCCTTCATTCCTTATTATGCCCCCATTGGGTCGGACCTTTACAACCCGGAATACGACACACTCGGTCGGGCCAATATGCGGACAGGACAAAATCCACGGATACCGAAAAAGAAATTCGATTCCATAAAAGATCCTTTTTATGACGAGGGAACGATCATGCTGTTGCCTGCGGCTAGGCCTGAGATCGGTATCCTCCATGTACCGCAAGTCGGAGAAAAGGGAACCGCTAGATGGCGTGGAATCGGAACCATGGACAAGGAACTGGTCTTTGCTTGCGATAAAGTCATTTTGACATGCGAGGAAATCGTGCCGGAAGCAGAACTGCGAAGAAATCCCGAGAGCAACCAGGTGCCGTACTTTGTCGTTGATTGTATCGTCGAGGTACCCTGGGGAGCCTACCCTAGCGCCGTTCCCTTCTATTACGACTATGATGCTGAGTTCATGCGGAAAGGAGATGCCGCATCGAAGAAGGTCGAGGATATGGAGGCGTGGTTAGATGAGTGGGTATACGGTCCAAAAGAATGGAAAGAGGTAATTAAGAAAATTGGCACAGAAAAAATACTGGATCTGAAAGCCGACGAATTAACCGGCTACAGCAGGAGAATCAAACGGGGTCAAAATCCACCCACCAGGATGACGATGCCGGTTTCTGTGAAGAGAGTTGGATTCTAGCTCAAAAAAAGGAGGCCGAAACATGAAAAAGAAATCACAAGAAGAGATTATCAACATGATCGATAAAATTCCTGAGGAACCCGCCAAAAAAGGCGAATATGCTCTGGCCGAAATGATGGCGCTTGCGGATGCTCACGAGGTCCGCGATGACGATATATGCTTCGCCGGTACCGGTCTTCCACTGATGGGCCTCATGGCTGCGAACATGCTGCATGCTCCTCACGCACTTTTGATTTATGAATCTGGAATCTGCGATGGCAAAACAATGAACATTCCCATGTCCGTATCGGATCAACGAGCTTGCTATCTGTGCACGACCATCGGAACGAGCGAGGTGGACACATTCGGGTTCTATCTGCAAAGGGGTTATGTCACGTTGGGATTTCTAGGTGGTGCGGCAATAGACAAATACGGCGGTGTGAACGTCACCTGCATCGGCGACGATTACTATAAGCCAACCCACCGTCTAACCGGAAGCGGCGGCAATGCCGACATCGGAACTCTTGCAAAAAGAACGGTATACATCATGTTGCAACAATCGCGGCGGTTTGTCGAGAGAAACGACTATACAACGACTCCCGGCTGGTGGTGCTGGGATTGGAGCACCAAGAAATGGAGACCTAAAAAGGAGGTCTGGGCTAACACCCCTTACGCCGAGTATGGGCCTTCCGCAGTGGTCACCAACATGGGCGTCTACCGTTTTGATGAAGAGGGAGTCATGTACCTGGATACCGTCCATCCAGGCGTGACGGTGGACCAGATTAAGGAGAACTGTGGGTTTGCCATCAACGTGTCTAGGTTGAACGGCGAGACTCCACACCCGACGTACAGGGAGCTGTATGTCTTGAGGGAAATAGTCGATCCCGAAAGAATCTACCTGTCGGCGATCCCAGATTACCCCAAGGAAATCAAGGATATAATTTGGGATTGATTGGGTTAATTGATTCGACTGTATGAGAATATCAAGTTAGAAATGGATAACAATCTTAGCATAAAGAGAGACGGTACATAATTGTCAAGAGGATGTAGGAAGCTCGTAGAAAATAAAACAGGGGATAGAAAAAGGCAATTAAAACAAAAAAAGCACTACTTGGACGATATTGCTCATTTCAAGTCGAAAGTCCAGATTGCTGACGAGAAGATAAATGGAAAAGGGGTGGACAATCCCTTTTTCATAACAACCTGGAAGCAATCGGCGAAAACTACGAGCTTCCTCACCATCCTAATTGGAAGGATACTTGTTTCCCCATTGGGTCATTTGTAAATACCATGTTCTTGAAGAGGCGCGGTATTATAAAAGCGGTGGTAAGAAGACAAGAATCTGTATCAAGGATCTCGTAACCGTAATCGAAGACGTGATGGTGGCATACATGCAAGAGGTACTCGAAAAAGCCAAGGAGGCTCGACTGAGCATCGATCCCGGCGAGTTAGAATCCATCGCATGCCTGATACAAGAGGAGGAAGAACTTATATGCTGCACCTGCGATCAGGCCGCTATCAAACTTCTGGCCTTCATGAATCTGGAAGGAAGATCCATAAGTTTTGGAAAAGCTCTTCGTTCGACAGGCTATCAGGAAAAAAACATCCTTCCCCGGCACTGGGAGAAAAATTTTTCCGAATACATTCGAGAGGGGAAGGCCTTAAGGATACTGCACAAAAAGCTTACGTAATGGCGGATGCGGATAATGGTCTTATCTTCTGTGTCCGTGACAGCAGGAAAAATCCTGGAACATTTCTCCGACGTTACGACCTGATTATGAACAACGCATAGATGTTCTGACATACGGCGGATTTCTCTGGTCATTTTGTCCAGAAGTTATCTGCCGCCTCGTATTCCTTGATCAGGGTGTCTTCCACTTCCTTGCAGAATGATTCAAACAGACCATCGCTCGTCATTTCAGGTAAAGAGAAGATTGAACCGAATCGAAAAAGAACCCTGCTGAATGGTTTGGGAACCATGAAGCGATCCCAACTGTTCGTTATCCAAGCGTTTTCATAAGAAACGATACCGGGGCAGATAACGGCATCAGCAAGCCGGGCCAATGAGATGAGGCCTGGTTTGATGACACGGGGAGGTCCGTTAGGGCCGTCCACAATGTGACCGCCAATACGGTTCTCGATGACTCCCTTTACCATGAGTCGAAGAGCCTCCTTGCCACCCCGGGAACTCGATCCCCGCACTGGAATCCATCCGATGCGGTGGACGACCTTGGAAATGAAATCCCCGTCACGGCTCCGGCTGATCATGATGCAGGGTGACCATTTAAAGATCCGGGGAAGGAAAAAACCGCCAAAAAAACGCTGATGCCAGCTGGCAACAATGATCCGTCCCCCGCTTTCCAGATGCTTCTGAATCTTATCCGTACCTTCGAATTGCACGCGGAGGGTCCTGCTGTAGAGATCCAAGAAGTAAAAAAGCGCTGACGTAAGAAGCGTGTTTAAGAAAATATATTTTATTTCCTTTGCGACAGTCATGAGCCAATTCCCTTTTCGTCTGACCTGGAGGTGCAACAAGAATTTTAAAGTCATTAAACTCTTGGATTTATTCAACAGGCGAGGACAGGATATTATTTTGATTTGGCATTTTCATAAGCGTCAGCATTTGCAGATCTTTATCCAGCCACAACTCCTGTACCCATTTGTGCATAACATCACGAAAGGCCGAATCGCCTTCGTAATCGCCGTGCAATAATCGCTGCGGAATTTCTATTGTCTTCATATGCACAATAATATTTTTGACTTTGCCGCAGAGAAACTTCCAGAAGGTTGGAATTCCATCCGGATACACAATGGTAATATCCAGCAAGGAATTAAATTTATCGCCCAGAACGCTTAAAGCCAGCGCGAGTCCACCGGCTTTGGGACGCAGGAGGAATTTGTACTCGCTCATCTGCCGGGTGTGCTTTTCTTGTGTAAAGCGCGTTCCTTCAAGAAAATTCATCACACTGGTGGGAATCGTGGAAAATTTCTCACAGGCCCGGCGCGTTGCTTCAAAATCCTTGCCTTTTTGTTCAGGATGCTTTTCCAAATAGTGCGAGCTGTGACGATACAGGAAAGGATAATCCAGCGCCCACCAGGCGAACCCCATTAAAGGCACCTTGATAAGTTCTCTCTTAATAAAGAATTTTAGAAGGGGGATCCGGCGATTTAACAGGTGTTGCATTACAAGTATATCAACCCAGGATTGATGATTGCTGACAACCATATACCATCCGCGATAATTCAAACCCTCCAATCCCTGCACGTCCCACTGTGTTTTTTGAGTCAGGCGCATCCATCCGCTGTTACATGCAATCCAATTTTCTCCGATCCAATGAAGAATCCCGTTTAACACCCGACGCAAAGGCGGGATGGGCAAAAGAAATTTCGGAATGGCGAACACAAGCAGAAGAGGTACCCATACCAGCACATTTATGAACAAAAGCAATCCCGCGATTGCTCCCAAAAGATTGGACGGCAGAAAATTCAGCATAATGATATCCCTAACTGTTTAAATATCTAATATATTTTAAGTTATCAATCTACGTCATTTGAAGGGGCGCAAAAACCGGTCTGCAATGATGATGAGAGGCGCGTCATGATTCATCCGGATGCAGGTGACCTGCCCTCCCCTGAGAGACATATCACATTTAGAGTTAGAGTTCTGCCAAAATGATCCGGAATAATGCCGGAAAACCAACCTGAAATCCGGACCCCTTTTTCAGGGGGCGGGTCAAGGAAAGGTGAACAATTATGTAGCCCGATTCATCAAATATGACATTTCTGTAATTTTCTCAACGTCTGAATTCTTATAGTTGTCGGGATTTGTTCCGCATTTGAGATTGGCAAGGTAATTGCTATGAATTTGCCAACATTTACCGAGCCTGTTCTGCGGGCTTTTCGTGCGGGAGGGCAATGGAGAAAGGCAATTCCTTACCGCAAGGTCTTTGTCGGCGGTGAGAATCTTCAATATCAATAAAGGATGGGGTGATCATGGAGAATCTAATCAATTCGGGCGACACGGCTTGGGTGCTGGTCTGTTGCTCTCTCGTACTGCTGATGACGCCGGCCCTCGCTCTTTTTTACGGGGGCATGGTTCGTCGAAAGAACATACTTTCCACGCTGACCTTGAGCTATGCCTTCATGGCTCTGATAGGAGTGCAATGGGTGCTTTACGGTTATTCCCTTGCCTTCGGCACGGACATCCAGGGAATCATCGGGGGGCTGAACTTTTTGGGCTTCAGAGGGGTCGACGCCCTGCCCAATGCCGCTTACAGCGCAACGATTCCCCAGAGTCTTTTTGCCGCTTTTCAGATGATGTTTGCGATCATCACGCCGGCGTTGATTACGGGTGCATTTGTGGAGCGCGTCAATTTCAAGAGCTTTCTTCTATTCAGTCTGCTCTGGGCCACGCTGATCTATGATCCTCTGTGTCACTGGGTATGGGGAACGGGGGGCTGGCTGAAAGAATTAGGCGTTCTGGATTTCGCCGGAGGGACGGTGGTGCATATAGCGGCTGGTTTTTCCGCCCTTGCCTTTGCGCTGGTCGTGGGCCCGCGCAGGGGATATGGCAAGTCTCCCATGGAACCCAATAATATCCCTCTGACCGTTCTGGGGGCCGGGTTGCTCTGGGTCGGCTGGTTCGGGTTCAATGCCGGCAGCGCCCTCGCCGCGAACGGCGTTGCAGTGAACGCCCTCCTGACCACCAACACCTCCGGGGCAACCGCCGGCCTGGTCTGGATGCTGCTCTCCTCACTGGATGGCCGGCCCAGCACCCTGGGAATCGCCACCGGGTTTATTGTCGGTCTGGCGGCGGTGACCCCCGCCTCGGGTTTTATAACCCCCATGGCGGCCATGGGCGTCGGCGCCGTTGCCGCGCCTCTGTCCTATTATGCCATGCGCTATCGGGGACAACGCAAGCTGGATGAGTCTCTGGATGTGTGGGCCTGTCACGGCGTAGCGAGTATCTGGGGCATGATCGCCACCGGCCTCTTTGCCACGACGGCCGTCAATTCCGCCGGCGCCAACGGCCTTTTTGCCGGTAATCCCGGCCAGATCGGCGTGCAGCTTTTGGCTGTCATCGTTACCATCGTCTTCACTTTCGGGGGGACCTATATCATCGCCAGGATGCTCCACGCGAGCATCGGGCTGCGGGTAACCGCCCTGGAAGAGGAAGTCGGCCTGGATATCAGCTCTCATGGGGAGCGGGCCTATTAGTCAACCCTGCAGGATCGCATCACGTGGAGAGGATGAAATGCTGAAAAAGATAGAAGCCATTATTCGTGAAAATAAGGTCAACGATGTCAAAGACGCCCTGAGGGAAATCGGGATCATGGGGTTGAATATGTTTGAGATCCGGGGGCATGGGCGTCAGGGAGGCATTGAGCTGACGGGCCGTTCCGGCACCTACCGGGTGGACATGCTTCCCAAAATTCAGATTAACATTGTTCTGAGCGAGCGTAACCTGGAGGAAACGATTCAAACCATCGTCAAGGCCGCCTATACAGGCGAACCCGGGGACGGGCTGATCTTTGTCTATCCCGTGGAGCAGGTGATCCGAGTCCGCACCGGGAACCGGAGCCAGCAGGCGATATCCTATCCCGGCGATATCGATGAAAAAAAGGCTAAGGAACAGAAAAGCTGAATCTCGTGGAATACGGAACACAATGAATTTTAAAGTCGTTTTTAAAGCGAAATACCCCGCCATCCAGGCGGGGTATTTTACGGAAGGCGGTCATCCACCCGACCCGGCCGGGACGTATCGTTACGGCCTGTGAGATGGTTTCCGTCTATCCCTTCCCGAGAATGCTTTCCGCTTTTGCGGCATCTTCCGCGGAGTCAAAACTGATGTAAATTATGAACCTCGCCCCGATGACGGCCGCGGAGAAGCCATGGAGGTTGATCCCCGCCGCCGCAAGCCTTTCCGTCAATATCGCGGCGACTCCCGGTTTATTGTCTCCCTCGACACGCAGAGACTTGAGGCTGCTCGTCACGTTGAAGCCCAGGGTAGCGGCTGCCCGGACCTCGACATCACCACGCAGCGGGGTGACAAACACGACGCCGCTGCCGGGTTGCTCCGGCGCCCGCCTGGCAATGATGAAGTCAAGATCCGCGCCGGCGGCGCTCAGGCCGGAGAGGATATTCCCCAGACCGCCCGGTTCGTCCTTGATGGCGGCCGCCCACACATCCACGCGTTCGACGATCAGGTTCATTATATGGCCCTCCTTTCTTCGTGGTTGTTCACGCTCCATTTTTCCTGCCGCCCTTCCCTTCCCGCAACTCCGTTCTCATCACCTCCTTCTCCGTCTTCAATAAAGAGTAAACCGGTCCTCACTTTCCCTGAACCATCCTGGTGATTTCCACGACAATCTCGGGATTGGCCAGGGTCATGACATCGCCGACTTCCGTGCCGTTGGAAATGGCGCTCAGGACGCGGCGCATGATCTTTCCCGACCTCGTCTTGGGCATATCGGACACGATCCAGACATTTTTCGGCCTCGCAATCGCACCGATCCCCGTAACGATCGCATCCTGGACCTTCCTGGCGAGATCGTCGCTCGGGGTGCATCCCGGCCTCAAGGCGACATAGAGATCCGGTTCCTTCCCTTTCAGTTCATGTTTCACCGGAACAACGGCCGCCTCCGCCACCTCGGCGACGGTCAGGGCGGCTGATTCGATTTCCTTGGTCCCGAGCCTGTGTCCCGAAACATTGATCACGTCGTCGATTCTTCCGAGGATACGAACGTATCCATCGGCGGCGATGACGGCCGCGTCACCGGTCATGTACGGCCAGTCCTGCCATCTCTTGCTTTTCGGATCTTTGCAGTATCTTTCATAATACTGGCTGACATAGCGGGTACGGTCGCGCCAGATGGTCTGGAAGCTGCCGGGCCACGGGTTCTGTATGCAGATATTTCCCGCTTTGCCCGTGCCGGGGGGAACAACGTTGCCGTCTTCATCGAAAACCACGGGGTGGATGCCCGGTACGCCGGGACCCGCACTCCCCGGCTTCATGGGTTGAATCGCCGGCAGCGTGCTGCAGAGGAACCCGCCGTTTTCCGTCTGCCACCAGGTATCGCAGACGGCCGCTTCGCCCTTGCCGACGGTCCGGTAATACCACTTCCAGACTTCGGGTTCTATCGGCTCTCCGACTGTGGTCATATGCTTGAAGTGATAGTTGTATTTCAGGGGTTCGTCGGGGCCCAGCTTTCTCAGGGCACGGATGGAGGTGGGCGCCGTATGGAATATGTTGACATCCAGATTCTGCGCAATCCTCCAGGGCCTTCCGGCATCCGGATAGGTGGGAACGCCTTCATAAATGACCGAGGAGGCGCATATCGCCAGGGGGCCATAGACGATATAGGAATGGCCGGTGATCCATCCGATGTCCGCCAGACACCAGTAAACATCTTCAGGGTGAATGTCCTGAATATATTTGGATGTTCCGGCTACATACGCGAGATATCCCCCCGTGCTGTGCTGCGCGCCTTTCGGTTTTCCCGTCGTGCCGCTCGTGTACATCAGAAAGAGCGGGGCTTCCGCAGGCATCGGCACAGGTTCTATCCTGGTTCCGTAATATTTTTTCAGCAGGTCGTTGACGAAGAAATCGCGGCCTTCGACCATGGGCGTCCGTGCGGAATATTTACCGGGATAACGCTGCCATACGAGAACCTTATCCACCTTCTGGTTTTCCTTTGCCGCCTCGGCAACGGCGATATCCGCCTTTTCCTTGTGGTCGATCAGCTGCCCGCTCCTGTAATAAGCATCCATGGTAATCAGAACGGTGCTCCCCGAATCGATGATTCTGTCCGAACAGGCCTTGCCGCTGAAACCGCCGAAAACCTGCGAATGGATGATGCCGAGTCGTGCGCAGGCCAGCATGACAATGGGAAGTTCAGCCACCATCGGCATGTGAAGGGTGACGGTGTCTCCCGCCTTCAGACCGCAGAAGTCCTTCAGGATCGCCGCAAACTCATTCACCCTGACATAGAGTTCCTGGTAAGTGACGTGCTCAACTCTTTCATCCTCGGGTTCCGGCACGAAATGAACGGCCGTTTTGTTCTTGTTCTTTCCAAGATGCCTGTCTATGCAGTTGTAACTTGCATTGATCCTGCCGCCGACAAACCACTTGAAACAAGGGGCGTCGCTCGTGTCCAGTGTCGTGTGCCAATACTCATACCAGGTCAACAGATCCGCATATTCCTTAAAGCAATTCGGAAAATTTTCCAGGCTGAATCGCTCAAGGACCTTTGGATCGGTCATGTTGGCCTGGGCGATGAATTGCGCGGACGGATGGAAGAACTGCTCTTCCCCCCAGTGTACCGCAATTTCAGCTTCCGACGTTTCCGTTACTTCTTTCACGCTCATGGACACCCTCCTTTCAGATTTCAGGTCCGACGCATCAAGCGCTTTAACGGATTGAAGTCTGCGCAACAAAACCGAAATGCACGGACTCTCCCGCGGAGAGCCCGCACCTTGCCGGAATCTTCATCGTCGCGTGTGTTCGTCTGTGAGGTAAGTCCGGAGAATTACTTTTTGAACTCAAGGGGTAAAACAAATTCAGCGCATCATGCACATCTCTCGGATGCCGCTCATGGCAGGAATCGGGGCTGTTGAAGGAGAGGCGGGGGAAGATAGGGATATCGGGGAGTAAGAATAAACGGGAGTCATGGTCTATTGTCTTAAAAGAGCTTCTTATTTCCTTTCATTATGGCACAGGCAACTGAATATAGCAAGGCATGATGGACGGTTACAGGAAACCGGCCATATTCATCATAAGAATAAAGAAAAAACGGCTGTCCAGGAAAGAACTGACGCCTGCCAGATCGGTTTCCCTGGATCGTGAAGGGGCTCCATCCCCGTCGGAACGGGGCCGGGAAGCCCCCCCTGCCGGTTTATGCGAAGGCCGTCGACGTCGCTATCAGAAGACCCGCCGAAAAAAGGATGATCCCCATGGTGGCGCCCGCAGGGGCGACCAGCACGGGGGCGATTCCCATCAGCAGAAAACCGAGAGTGCATTTCGCTTCCCTTCCGTCCATATCCGTATCCTCCCTAAGGAATTTTATTGACGCTTACCGCTGAAACGAAGGCCTTGTCCGCCGAAAATATGTTTTTGACGACGATGCCCAGGGCCTCCACGTGGTCATTCACCTGAACGATTTCCGGGGGCGACGCGAACATGACGACCCGAATCCCCCCGGTGTCGTCCTCAATCCGGAAATGAGGCCGGTTCAGCCATTTGAAACTTATTTTTTTCACCGTTCCCAGAATCCTGACCGGCTGGCCCACCCTGGAAAGACCGATGCTCCCGATGGGGATTCGCCGGACTTTTCCATCAAAGGCCCGGCTTGCCTCCATGAAGGAACGCCGGCTCATCCGGCCGAGGGCGACGGGTATGATGACGAGAAAAGCCAGGGCGGGAACGGCATAAAGCAGAAACGCCGAATCCCCCGTCGCCAGATATCGCACGACAACCAGGACGGCACAGAGAGCGAAGACCGTCCATGAAAGCACCGACATTCAGATGGCCTCTCTCATTCCTTCGGGACTTCTTTCCTGAACATGAGGAAGTAAAACACGCCGATGAAGAGGAAACCGCCGAAGATGTTCCCCACGGTGACGGGGATGATGTTCCAGAGCCAGACATCGCTCCACGAAAGGCCGCCGTTCGACTGGAGAAGACCGCCGACCTTCTCGACGACCGCCGGATACCAATCGACAAGAAATTTCCCCGAGGGGAGAAAATACATGTTGGCCACGCAGTGTTCGAAACCGGTGGAAACGAAGGCCATGATGGGGAACCAGATCCCGAAGAACTTCCCGACGACGTCGTCCGCCGTGATGGCGAGCAGGATGGCGATATTGACGAGGAAGTTACAGCCGATGGCCTTTATGAAGCACGACCAGAGGCCGGCCGCACCGACCGCCTTGTAGGTGAGGATCTTTCCCGTGGCGATGCCGATGGCCGATAAACCGAAAGCGTTGACCGCCATCGTGCCGTCCGCCTGTCCCGTCACAAAAGGACCGGCACACATGATGTAGGCATAAAAGAATGATCCGACGATATTTCCGATGTAGACCCAGAACCAGTTCCGGGCGACATCCCCCCAGGTAGCCCGCTTCATCATGGCCGCCATGGGAACGATCATGCAGTCGCCGGTGAAGAGCTCCATCCCCGTGAGAACGATGGCGATGAGGCCGACAGGGAAGACGGCGCCTCCGATAAGTTTTGACATTCCGGCGCCGAGGGTCGTCGCCACCCCCGTCACGCACACCGTACAGAGCGCCCCGCCGATGGCGATATAGGCGCCGGCCATGAATCCCCGCATGAGATACTGAAAAACGGAAAGCTTGGACTTGTAAACCCCGGCATTCCCTACAAGAGCCACCATCTTCGCTGGTGCATTGAAAGCCATAATTTCCCTCCCGTCCTGAATTTTCACGTGATGATATACTGCATCCCGCCCGCGAAGCCGATGTCCGAAACGAACATCGAGTCATCGCGATCCGGGTATAAAACTCTAAAATATAATAATACGGCTAACTGACGAAGGCCTCCTTGACTTCCCTCTTCCAGAAACAGAGGAGTTTGCCCCCGTGATTCTGAACCTGGACCAGTTCCCACTCGCTTTCGCCTTCCTGATCCAACACACCCTTGAAGTGATTCAGTCCGCCAGGCAATCCCTTGATTTCGCAAAATCCCTTCTCATTGCATTCGATGAACTCGGGAGGAACGATCGTATCGAGATCCACTATGGTCGTCTTGTATTTCCACCTCGGCATGCTGACACCTCCTTATTATTGTAAATTCATTCTTACACCGCTTCCACCATGACGGCGCAGACCTTGTACTCGGGAATTTTCCCTATGGGGTCGAGGGCCGGATTCGTCAGGCGATTCACCGCCGCTTCGTTGAAATGGAAATTCATGAAGACCGTCCCTTCCGGCACCCGGTCGACAAGGGTCGCCTTGGCCTGAACGCTCCCTCTTTTCGAGGTCACCCGGACCTGGGAACCATTCATAATGGCCAGTTTTTTCCCATCCAGGGGATTTACTTCCACGAGACTTTCCGGGAACCGCTCGTTCAGCCCCCGGGCCTTCCGGGTCATCGTGCCCGTGTGATAATGATAAAGCACGCGGCCCGTCGTCAGAATGTACGGATATTCCCTGTCCGTTGCCTCCGCCGGCGGGATATACTCGATGGCATGGAAAAGACCCCGCCCCCGGGTGAACAGGTCCCTGTGAAGATACCGGGTCCCCGGATGTTCCGTGTTGGGGCAGGGCCATTGGATGCCGCCCTTTTCCAGGCGCTCATAGGTGATTCCGGCATAGCTCGGCGTCAGGGCGTTGATCTCTTTCATGACCGCTTCCGCCGAATCATAGTCCATGGGATATCCCATCTTCGCCGCCAGGCGGCCAATGATCAGCCAGTCGGGAAGGGCCTCGCCGGGAGGTGGGACGGCCTTGCGGATCCGCTGCACTCTTCTTTCCGTATTGGTGAAAGTCCCGTCCTTCTCGGCGAAACACGCCGAAGGGAGAACGACGTGGGCAAACGCCGCCGTCTCGTTGAGGAAAATGTCCTGGACGACGAGCAGATCGAGTCTTTTCAGGGATTCCTCCACATGGGACAGATCGGGATCGCTCAGCATGGGGTTCTCGCCCATCACGTAAAGTCCCTTGATTTTCCCGTCGTGGGCGGCGTTCATCACTTCGACGATGGTCAGGCCGGGTTTCGAGGGAAGGGAAACGCCCCAGGCTTTTTCGAATTTCTTCCTGGCGTCTTCGTTTCCCACCTGCTGGTAACCGGTGAACACGTTGGGAAGGCCTCCCACATCACAGGCTCCCTGCACGTTGTTCTGGCCCCTGAGGGGGTTGACGCCCCCCGATTCGATTCCCACGTTCCCGCAGAGCATCGCCAGGTTGGCCACCGATTTCACGTTGTCCGTCCCGGTTATGTGCTGGGTGATCCCCATGGCATACAGGATCGAGGCCTTGCCGGCCCCCGCGTACATCCGGGCCGCCTGACGGAGAGATTCCGCCGGCACGCCGGATATTTTCTCCACGTATTCGGGCGTGTATTTCCGGACGACTTCCTTCAGCCCTTCAAACCCCTCCGTGCGTTTCTCGATATACTCCTTGTCATGGAGGCCTTCATGGAGGATGACATGCATCATGCCGTTCAGAACGGCCACGTCCGTACCCGGTTTCTGGCGAAGCCAGAGAGCCGCGTATTTTACGAGGCCTATCTCCCTCGGGTCGATGACGATGAGCTTCGCCCCCTTCTGGCGAACCGCCCGTTTCACCCGGGAACTGATGACGGGGTGGTTTTCCGTCGTGTTCGTCCCCGTGGCGAGGATGACGTCGGCATATTCGATCTCCTCCACGGAGTTCGTCATGGCACCGCTTCCGAATGCGGCGGCCAGACCGGCCACCGTAACGGAATGTCAGAGACGGGCGCAGTGGTCGACATTGTTCGTGCCGATCACCGCCCTCATGAATTTCTGGAAAAGATAATTCTCCTCGTTGGTGCACCGGGCCGAGGAAAACCCGGCGATGCCGTCCGGCCCGTATTTCTCCTTTATTTTCGAAAACCCTCCGGCGATATATTCCAGCGCTTCGTCCCAGGTCGATTCCTCGAGTTTCCCGTTTCTGCGGATAAGCGGCGCTTTGAGCCTGTCCGGATCGTCGATGAACTCCATCCCGAACCGCCCCTTGACGCAGAGGCTGCCTGTATTCGGGTTCCCGTATTCCTGGTTCCCCGTCACCTTGATGATTTTTCCGCCGTGGACGTTCAGGTCGATCTGGCAGCCCACCCCGCAATAAGGGCAGGTGGTCCTGATTTTTTCCGTCTCCCAGGGCCTCCCGGCAAACCGGGCCTGTTTGAACGTGATGGCGCCGACGGGACAGGCGTCAACGCATTCGCCACAGAAGAAGCATTCGGAATCGATATAATCGCTGTCGAAGGCGGGACCGACCCTCGCATGGCTGCCCCTGCCCGCGAAATCGAGCACTTCATTGACCTGGATTTCGTTGCATGCCCGGACACAGCGGCCACAGAGAATGCACTTGTTGAGGTCTCTCTGGATCATGGTGTTTGAATCTTCCTTGACATGACCGGGAGGTTCGATTTTGAAACGAGGCTCCTCGATTCCCAGAATATAGACCAGGTCCTGGAGATCGCATCTGCCGTTCTTTTCACAGGTGAGACAGTTGTGGTCACCGGAACTCCACAGCAATTCCACGATCAGTCTCCTCGCATCCCTGACGCGACGGGTGTCCGTCCTGACAACCATACCGGGACTGACGGGCATGGCACAGGCCGTTACAAGCGAACGGGCATTATCGACTTCGACGACGCATACCCGGCACGCCGCGACATTCGTTGTCCCCCGGTACTCGCAGAGAGTGGGAACAAAAATCCCGTTTTGTCGTGCCACTTCCAGAATGGTCTGACCCGGGAACGCCTCGAATTCCCTCCCATCAATGGTTACTTTGATTTTCTCCCCCATGGCTTCTCCTTGCTGATCAAAATTTTGTGTCTCTTTCTCCTCCTGCGGACGGGATTGACGCCCGCCGGGGGAAAAGCATGAGACAGGAAAAAAAATATGCTTGTGCTCCGGCATGCGGATGGAGGTATCGGCAAACATCGTTCGAAGAGAAAAGATCTCCACGGACCTTCCTGCCGTATCATCCGCGTCACGGCAGGGATGTTTTTCAGGAGGCCGCCATCTGAGCCCTACCGGCATAAGGGTTCACGGCGGATGTTCCTGAAAAACGGCATGATCATACAATATTTTTTTTTATTTAACAATTCATGAATAAAGAGACGATGCAAGACGATTTTATCCGTTTGAAAAAAAGGAAAAGGGGGGCGTTTCTTTCATGAGCCCGGGGAAATCGCCGGGCAGCCGGATCGGACGGGTCCCGGACCTGAGCGCCGGGCGGCGGAAACCCGACGATCGTCAGGCCGGAATCCTTTTCAGGAGATACTCCAGGTATCGGGACTTCATCTGCCGGCTTGCCATGACCCGCTGCAGGGGAGGAAGTTTCAGGATCGCTCCCAGAATGGCGGCCATGGCGCGATGGCTCGCCAGGGCCCGGTTGTCGAAGATGAGGTCCTGGAGCTTTCCCCGTTCGACGGCCATGAGAACCACCCGGTGCGCCGAGTTCACCGGGGTCAGGACCCTCTCCGGCCGGGTGGAAAGCCGGACCGCTCCCCGGGAACAGACTCGGGCACAGACGCCGCAGCCCAGACAGGTGTCGGCGTCAATACGAAGGACCCGTTTCGTTTTTTTCTTTGGGTCGTTGGCTGAAATGAGGTTTGCCGCTCCCACGGGACAGAAGGAAAGGCATTTTCCGCATCCGTTGCACATCTCTTCGTCCAACCGGGGAAAAAAATTGGTCGTGTGCACGGGGTGAAGAAAGGCGAAGCGACGGGCGGCAAGCATGGCCTCGCAACAGCAGCTGCAGCAATTGCAGATGAAGTTCACCTTCTCCCGGACGTTTTCTCCGAACTGGACCAGATTGCTGCCATAGGCCTCGTCGAGAAGAAACAGGCCCTCGGCCCGGTCCGCCCTCCGGGCGATATGATGCCGGATGAGGGAGGATGCCGTGTTGTTGAAGGTCATGCATATCTCCCGGGGAGCCTCGCAGGCCGTCCCAAGGTGTTCCATTTTATGCCGGCAGTAGCAGATGCCGATGGCAATGTCGGACGCCGAACGGATGGTGTGCGACGCCCGTTCATAGTCGAGAACGTGAAGGGAGAGTTCCGGTGGAACGGCGGGCTCATGGACGAACACCCTTCCGAGGCCTGTTTCCCCGCCGGCGAAAAGGGCCCTGATGAAATCCTCTTCCATATTGATATACTGGTATAGGAGTTCGGCCAGGATCTTCTGATCCACGTCCGACCGGACCCGCATCATGGAGAACTCGAAAAATCCTGCCATGGGCGGTGGAAGAATATAAGTGGAACGGCCCTTTTCTTCCATGTCCAGGAGAATCCCTTTCTCCGCCAGGCTGTCGAGAAGGCGCTCCGACTCGGTCATGGGGAGGTTCCACACCCTGGAGGCCCTCTCTACGGTGAAGGGCCGAACGGGCAGAAGGGCCACATACCGGGCTTCCTTTTCGGAAAAGAGGAGTTCGAGAATGCGATAGAGAAGCCGGGACGGGGGGGCTCCCTGGGGAAAGCGGTTCAGCCGTTTTACAAGATCCCGGTAACCGGCGCGGGCGGACAGATGGGCCATGATCCCTCCTTGAAAGGGTATTCCTCGGCGGATCTTGCGATGTTCCGATGAACGCCTCGGGGTGTTCATCGGAGAATTTACCTTTTCTCCGGAATGAGTGCAAGCCGGATCGAAGAGATGGGATGCTGCGGAATGATTAAGACGGCAATGCAGGAAAAATCAGGAAGAGGCCTGAACGATCGGATCGCGGGAAAGGATGGAACAAAGGGCCTCAGGGAAGATTCCGGGGGACGACCTGGGACTTCAGTTCGTAGGTCCGGTATCCGCCGTTCTGGGAATAACCGGGATCGGGCTTGGAGGTTTTCCCCTTCAGGGTGATCTCTATCCTCCGGATGTTCGCCGGAACGGCCACAGGGGCCGAAAGTTCGGTATTGCCGGCGTCAAAGTAACGGAAAGCGAGAGATTGCACATTCTCCGCCAGAGGCGCTTCCTTGAGTTCCGAAGCCGATGTCGAGGACGTCCTTTCCCGGGCCTTCCGGATCAGGCAATTGGAGCAACTCTCCGAACCGACATAATAGGCGATGTCCTCGTTCGGATCTTGAACATCCGTATCCGGCACGTAGGACGGGTTCGTACTCGTTATGTTCTGGGTAAAGCGGATCGAGGAAGCGTTCGCCGAGACGATCCCGGCTATTTTCGTTGCATTGAAATTATCAAACCCCGTCATCCTGAGTTCGCGCACCATCGTCTCCATGGCGGCCCGGACATTCTGCTGCACTTCCGCGATCTGTTCCTGAAGCTTGTATGTCTTGTTCTGTGAGATGAAGAATTGATAGGCCGCACCCACTACGATGAGTCCCACCGCCATGGCGATGAGGAGTTCGATGAGGGAAAACCCCCTTCTCTGGAACAGGAAGTTTTTTATCTTTTTCCTTCCCATGGCAACCTCCCGCCGACCTCCTTATCCGCTTATCGGCAAGATTTCATGATAACTTGAACAAAGATCCGCCGCGTCTTCTTCAGTATACGGGCAGGTATGACGCCTGTCAAGCAGACATCGGGGAGCAAACATCTTCGCAATGAACCCCTTGGCAAAATCCGGCAGGCATCTTCCCGCAGGCCCCCGCCCGTTCATCGAACACGATTCCGGGACACTTCTCATCTCGAACCCGGTGAGTGCGTTCCTAAAATCGGCACCCCACACCGGCCAGGATCACGTCGGTATCCCGGTTGTAATCCGTGACGATCCGGTTCCAGGAGAGGCGGACGAGCCAGTACTCATGAAAATGATAACTCGCCGTCATGGTGACATAGCCTGCAATCGTCGTCTCGCTTCTTTCTTCCACATAGGCATCCCTGCGCTCATCCATGGCGAGGTAGGGGCCGGCGCCGATACCCAGAGAAAGGCAGTCCTCAAAAAAGGAGCTGACCGCCCAGATCTGGGTGACCAGACCGTTTCTCCGGATGACCTTGGGATCGCCTTCGTTCAACCAGCCCACGGTCCAGTCCATAGAGCGGCCGAGGCGGCGGCGGTATTCAATCGAGCGGGCGGTCGACTCTTCGGAGGCATTGCTGTTGACGATGGTGCGCCCGAGAAAGACGGTGATCTCGTTATTTCTTTTTTTTCGCGAAGTCCTTTCCGATTCGGAGAGGACTTCTCCCCGGGATGAACCGTCCATTCGATATCCGATGCCGAAAAGGAGAGAACCGGTATCGATGCTCCGGCCGGTTTCCACCCAGTTGGAGCGGAGATGGAAGAACCATCTGTCCGTAAGAGACCACACGGCGGCGAGGCTCACAAGTGCGCCCCAGCCGTGGGAATCGACATAGGTTCTTCCTTCCGAGGCCATCTTTGTGTCAAAGTAGCGGTAGGGGCCGAGACCGGCCATGAGGGAGAGCCGGCCGGCCCACGGGCGGCTTTTGACCCAGAGCTGCACCGCATGGCCGTCCCGATGGTGGCCGGGCATATGCCCCTCGTTCAGCCAGGCGAGGCTGAAGGCCCAGCGTTCTCCGAGATCCTCCATATACTCGATCATCCATGAATATGAACAATCCCTGGTGGAAACGTCCCGGACGAATCCTCCCAGAATGTGAATCTCCTGGCCGCGGGCCGGAGAAGAGAAAATCGTGATGAAAACAAGCCAGGAGAATGTGAGGATCCAATGGAAAGGACTTAAAACGGGGATTCTCCTTGCCCCTGGCAAGGAGTTCTCTCTACGGAAGGGTTGGTCCATGGGATTCTCTAAAAGAAGAGGGAATAGCCCACTGCCCCGAAATGACAGTCCATTCCTCCATTCGGCTTGGCGAGATCGGCATTCGACATGTGCCGGAACCTGTATTCGACCGTCAGGGCCGATTTTTCCGTCAAAAACCAGGACAGACCGACGCCCGCCGTGTCGGAAAAGATGAACCCGTTTTCCTGATCCTCCGTTACGACGGAGATGTAATGGGGCCCGACGGAGGCGAAGACGTATCCCGACAGCGGCCCGGCCAGCGGATGCATATACTTGACACCCAGACCCACGCCGAATTCGAAGTCGTTTTCCGGGCCGATCACGGGGTTCACCTGCGGTTCCACATACACGGAGAGGGACCCTGTGTGGTCATGCAGACGGGGATACAGGTTTTTCAGGTCGTATCCCAGCCGGACGATCATCAGGACCGGCTCGTAATGCCCTTCCGCAATATGGCCCCTTCCAAAAGCGACAATCACGCTGGTTTCATTCATGGAAGAGGCGGGGGTCGAGATTCCCTCATCCGCCCGGACGAAATGAGGTCCGCCGAACGGAACAAGACCTGCCAAAACCAGCCCGACGCACAAGGCCCCCAGACGAAAGCGTTCACACATGAAGCGGCTCATAGGCTACCTGCACTTAGTCCGAATTTATACCAAAAGTCTCATAATTAACTGGACAAGTCCTGTTCGTGAATTTTCTCCTCGTTCATGATATCCGATGCAACCTCGGACGTCTCCCAACTCTCTCAATAAATATGAGACCATTAGTAAAAGCACCGATAGGCCCGTCGCAGCCTGAACCGACGGCAACGTCACCCCCCTTGTCATCTTCCAGGTTCATCGGGCATGAAATTCAGTTGCTTCCTCCGCTGAGGGCGGCATAAAGTCTCACCCGGTTCGCGAGCTGCCTGAGGCGGACGGCGATGAGTCCCTGTTGCGCCCCGTAGAGGGAGCGCTGAGCGTCAAGGACGCCCAGATAACTGTCGATCCCCTTCTCGTAACGAAGGTTCGAAAGGCGGTAGGTTTCGCCGCTCGCCTCGACCAGGGACAGCTGCGCCGAAACCTGTTCGTCCACCGTCCCCTGAACGGCCAGGCCGTCGGCCACTTCCCGGAAGGCGTTCTGGATGGCCTTTTCATACCGGGCGAGGATGATTTTCTCTTCCGCCCGGGTGGCGTCATAGGCCGACCAGATGCGGGCGTCGAAAATCGGCAGGGAAATATTGGGCTGGAAAAGCCAGGTTCCCGAGCCGGCGCCGAAAAGTCCGGAAAGTTCGGCACTCGCCGTTCCGACGGCGGCCGTGAGGGAAATGCGGGGGAAGAAAGCCGCCCGGGCAGCGCCGATGCTGGCGTTCGCCGCCTTCAGCTGGTGTTCCGCCGCCAGGATGTCCGGCCGTCTCAGAAGCACCTCGGAAGAAAGGCCCGGTGTAATTTCCCCGGGGGGCGAAACGCCGCCGAGGTCGGCGGGGAGAAGGTCTCCGGGCACCGGGGAACCCGCCAGAAGGTTCAAAGCGTTTTCACTTTGCGCCGCCGACTGGATCAGCCGGGCGACATCCGCCCGCGCCGCATCCACCGTCGTCTGGGCCCGGCGAAGATCGAGTTCGGAGACGACGCCAAGATCGTAACTCCGCCGGATCAGGTCGTAGGAGGCCTTCCGGGCCTCCAGGGTGGAGCGGGCGAGGGTCAGTGTTTCCCGTTCCGCCGCCAGGCCGAGGTAGGTGGCGGCGACTTCCGAAACCAGGAGAATCTCCACGCCCCGGCGGGCTTCCTCGGTGGCCAGGTACTCTTCCAGGGCCCGGTCCTTCAGGCTCCGGATACGGCCGAACAGATCGATCTCCCAGGAAAAGACACCGAGGTCGACGCTGTACTGCTCCGCCGTTCTCGCGTGTCCCGAGTCCGTGAGATCGCCGGGCACGCGCTGCCTGCTTCCGCTTCCGACGACATCGATGGCGGGGAAAAGCTCGGACCGCTGGATGCCGTAAAGGGCCCGGGCCTTTTCCACGTTCAGGGCCGCCAGTTTCAGGTCCCGGTTGCTCTCGAGGGCCCTTTCGAGGACCTGACGAAGTTTCCCGTCGGTGAAGAATTCCCGCCACGGGAGATCCGGAACCGCCGCCGCGGTGGTCCCCTTCCCCGCCTCCCGGTAGGCTTCGCCTGCCGGCCAGGCTTCGGGAACGGGGGCTTCGGGCTTCGTGTATCGGGGGGCGAGGGTGCAGCCCGCCGTCATGAAGATGATTGCAATGAGAAGAAAGGTTCTCTTCATTTTACCGGTCCCCCGAAGAAGGATGAATGTCCGCTTTTTCCACCTCGACGGCTGCCCGGTGTTTCCTTCCGAAAACCCTCTCGACAAGGACGAAGAAAAGCGGCGAGAAGAAGATGACAAGGAGCGTGGCCGTCACCACCCCCCCCACGACGCCGGTGCCGATGGCATTCTGCGCTCCCGCCCCCGCCCCGGTTGTCACGACCAGGGGAAGGACACCGAACCCGAAGGCGAGGGACGTCATGACGATGGGGCGCAGCCTCAGTTTCGACCCTTCCAGGGTCGCCTCCATGAGCCCCATCCCCTTTTCCATGCCCTGCTTGGCGAACTGGACGATAAGAATCGCGTTTTTCGTGGTCAGCCCCAGAATGGCGAGGAGCCCGATCTGGAAGTAGACGTCATTGGGGAAGTCCCGGAGGGACGTGGCGATGACGCCGCCGATGACCCCCAGGGGAAGGGCCAGGATGACGGAAATGGGGATGGTCCAGCTCTCGTAGAGGGCCGCCAGGCACAGGAAGATGACGAGGATGGAAAAGGCGTACAGGATGGGCCCCTGGGCACTGGCCATCCGCTCCTGGTACGACAGGCCGGTCCAGTCGTGGCCGATTCCGGTTCGCAGTTTCGTGACGAGTTCCTCCATGACCGTCATGGCCTCCCCGGAGCTTCTCCCCGGCGCCGGCTCACCCCAGAGATTCATGGAGGGGAAGCCGTTGAAACGCTCCAGCCGGGGGGAACCGGACGTCCAGTAACCGGTGGCGAAGGAGGAAAAGGGAACCATCCGTCCTGCGGTGTTCCGGACGTAAAGTTTTTCCATGTCCAGGGGCAGCATGCGGTATGGGGCGTCGGCCTGGACGTACACCCGCTTCACCCGGCCTCCCTGGATGAAGTCGTTCACATAGGTACCGCCGAAGGCCGCCGAAATGGTGCCGTGGATGAGGGTGATGGGAACCCCCATGGCGCCGGCCTTTTCCCAGTCCACGTCGATGCGATACTCGGGCACGTCGTTCATCCCGTTTGGCCGGACATTGACGACCCGGGGGTCTTTCGCCGCCAGGCCGAGAAGCTCGTTGCGGGCGGCCATGAGTTCGGCATGTCCGATACCCCCCCGGTCGACGAGCTGAAAGTCGAACCCCGTGGCAATCCCCAGCTCGATGACCGACGGCGGGGGAAATACGTACACAACGGCGCCGCGGATCTTCGAAAGGGCTCTCATGGCCCTTCCGGCGACGGCCTTGACCCGGAGGTCCTCCCGGTTGCGTAGATCCCATTCCCTCAGCTTGGCGAAGACCATGCCGTTGTTCTGCGCCCTTCCCGAAAAACCGACGCCGGAAATGGCCAGGCAGGATTCCACCGCCTCTTTTTCGTTCTCCTTGAAATAGAGAGCCACTTCATCGGCCACGGCCTGGGTCTGTTCCATGGTCGAACCCGTGGGCATGAGGATCTGGGCGAGGAGGATTCCCTGATCCTCGTCGGGGAGATAGGAGGTCGGCATGCGCTGGAACAGGAAGGCCATGAGCGCTACGATGAGGACGAAGAAGGCGAGGTACCGCTTTTTTCTCAAGAGGACGTGGCCGACGAGTTTCACGTATCCGTCCCGCGACCGGAAGAAGACCCAGTCGAACCACCGGAAAAAGGGGCGGAGGAAGAAGACCGACGATTCCGACGGCGTGTGCCCTTTGGGAACGGGTTTCAGGAAGGTGGCGCACAGAACGGGCGACAGGATCAGGGCGACCACGACGGAAAGGAGCATGGAGGCGATGATGGTCACGGAAAACTGGCGGTAGATGACCCCGGTGGAGCCGCCGAAGAAGGCCATGGGGCCGAAGACCGCCGCGAGCACGAGGCCGATGCCGATGAGGGCGCTCGAAATCTGGTCCATGGCCTTCATGGTCGCCTCCCGGGGCGGGAGACCCTCCTCGCTCATGATCCGTTCCACGTTTTCCACGACGACGATGGCGTCGTCCACGAGAAGCCCGATGGAGAGCACCATGGCGAACATGGTGAGCATGTTGATGGAAAAACCGAAGAATCCGAGAACGGCGAACGTTCCCAGGATCACCACGGGAACGGCGATGGTCGGGACGAGGGTTGCCCGGAGGTTCCCCATGAAGAGGTATATAACCAGGAAAACAAGAAAGATCGCCTCGAAAAGCGTTTTTACGACTTCTCCGATGGCCACGCTGATGAAAGGCGTGGTGTCGTAAGGATAGACGACCCGGAGGCCGGGGGGGAAAAACGGGCGCATTTCTTCCAGCTTGGCCTTCACGGCGTCGGCCGTATCGAGGGCGTTGGCGCCGGCGGCCTGCCGGATGGCGAGGGCAGAGGCGGGCTTGCCGTCGAAATAGCCCTCGATGTCGTACTGCTCCGTTCCCAACTCCGTCCGTCCCACATCGCCGATCTGGACGACGGAACCGTCCGGGTTGGTGCGGATGGGGATGGCGGCGAACTCATCGGGGGTCTTGAGAAGGCTCTGGACGATGATGGCGGCGTTCAGGCGCTGGCCTTCCACCGCCGGGGCCCCGCCGAACTGGCCGGCGGAAACCTGGACATTGTAGGCCTTGAGGGCCGCAACGACGTCCGGTATGGTCAATTGATATTTCGTGAGCCGGTCGGGATCGAGCCAGACGCGCATGGCGTACTGGGTGCCGAAGGCTTCCACCTCGCCCACCCCCGGAATCCGGGAAAGGATCTTCTCCAGGGTGGATTGGGCGTAGTTCCGGAGATCGAACCCGTCCATGCTCCCGTCCTCGGAGACGAGACCCACGATGATGAGCCAGTTCTTCGTGGACTTGCTCACCTTGACGCCGCCTTGCTGAACCACGTCGGGAAGGCTCGCCATGGCAAGCTGGAGCTTGTTCTGCACCTGGGCCCAGGCGAGGTCGGGATCCGTTCCCGCCGTGAAGGTGAGATCGATCCGGGAAGCACCGGAGGAGTCGCTGGTGGCGGACATGTAGAGCATCTTGTCGAACCCCGTCATCTTCTGCTCGATGATCTGGGTCACGCTGTTCTCCACCGTCTCCGCCGAGGCGCCCGGATAAAACGAGTAAATGGAGATGGTGGGCGGGGCGATGGGCGGATACTGGGAAATGGGCAGGTTGTAAATCGCCAGGGCGCCCGCCAGCATGAGGACGATGGCGATGACCCAGGCGAAGACGGGGCGGTCCAGGAAAAATCTCGATAGCATGGCGGACCTCCGTCAGTTCGATTCCGGGGCCGGCTGCGCCTTCTTCCCCGCTTCCCCGTCCGTTTTCCCGCCGCCGTCGAAGGAAACTTCCTTCACGGAAGCCCCGGCCCGCACTTTCTGCAGGCCCTCCACGATGACCCGCTCTCCCGGCTTGAGGCCGGAAGAGACCAGCCATTTGTCGCCGATGGCCCGGCCGAGGTTGATTTTTCGCTGTTCGACCTTTCCCTCGCCGTTCACGACAAGGGCCAGGGGGTTTCCCCTCGGGTCCCGTGAAACCGCCTGCTGGGGAATGAGGAGGGCTTCCCGGTTGACGCCCTCCTTGATGATCGCCCGGACGAACATGCCCGGCAGGAGAAGGCCTTCCGGGTTCGGGAAAACGAGCCGGAGGATGACGGACCCTGTCGTCGGGTCCACCGTCACGTCCCGGAACTGGAGGGTCCCTTCCAAGGGATAGATCGTCCCATCGTCCAGGATCAGACGGACTTTGTTCTGTCCGTTTCCGTCGGCGTCGAGTCGACCCTCTTCCATGTGACGCTTCAGCTTGAGAAGATCGGCGGTGGACTGGATCACGTCCACGTAAATGGGATCGATCTGCTGGACGGCCGCCAGGGCCATGGGCTGGTAGGCCGTCACGAGAGCCCCGTCGGTGACGCTGGATTTCCCGATGCGGCCGGGAATGGGCGCGTTGATCCGGGTATATCCCAGATTGATCCGGGCCGTCTCGACGGTCGCTTTCCAGTATTCGATATCCGCCTCGGCCTGTTTCAGGGCTGCCGCCGCGTCGTCGTAATCCTGCGAACTCACCGCTTTCTCGACGAGCAGTTCGCGGTACCGGTCGGCCCGCGAGCGGATCGGCGGAAGATAGGCCTCCGCCCTGCCGAGGGCGGCCAGGGCGTTGTTGAGGGCCGCCTGGAAGGGGGCCGGTTCGATCTCATAGAGCCCCTGGCCGGCCTTGACGTCGGAACCCTCCTCAAAGAGGCGCTTCCGGATGAGGCCGTTGACCTGGGGACGGATTTCCGCCGCGAGAAAAGCCGAGGTGCGGCCGGGAAGCTCCGTCGTCAGGAGAACAGACTGCGGCTGGACGGTCACCGTGGCGACTTCCGGAAGAGGCGGGGCCGATGCGGCCTGCGGCTGGCCGCCGCAGCCGCCCACCGTGAGACCGCCTGACAGAATCGTCAAGAGATACAGGACCATGCCCAATTGTTTCGTCCTTACGCAGAATTTCATCCAGAACCTCCCGTCCTATGGACCATAAAAGTATATGTCAGGCTTATGAAGACCAGATTCATATCAAGGTTCCACCAACGCTTTAAAAAGTATATCCAGCAGGGGTTGAGGCATTTCCGGAGAAGGATGTCGTTCGGGGTTGTAAATCCAGAGAAATAGAAAGGCATTGACCTGACTTTCAAGGGCCAGAGCCAGGTGGTAAGGGTCCGCCAACTTCCTGAAACGTTTCTTTTTCACCCCCTCCTCGAAGACGGAGGCGATGATCTGCAGAAAGGCATCATACCGCTCACGCAACTCGGCATCCAGGCCCGCCATGAGGTTGAATCTCACGCCCTGGGTTTCCGCAAAATAAAGACGGATCATGGAAACGTTGTCGCGAAACAATTCACACTTAATCTTCACGTAATTATTAATCTTTTCAATATCGTCATCGGATTCTTCAATGGCCCGCACGAGGGTCTCATGAAATTTGTCTGTCTGCTCCAGCACGAGAACCCTGTAAAGGTCTTCCTTATTCTTAAAGAATTTGTAGAGCGTTCCGATGGCAAATTCGGCTTTCTCGGCGATCTCGTGCATGGAAACGTTATGGTATCCCTTTTCCGAAAAAAGAACGAGGGCGGCGGCAAGCATTTCCTCGCGCTGCCGTAATTTTTCCCTCTCCCGCCTTGTAAGCTTCCCGTCTTTCACCGTGATACCGCCGTGATTGGATGCCCCTTGCCGAACGATGTGAACATAGCGTCACCATATATAACAGCGCGTCAATGCGGTCAAGATAAATCGCCCTCTCCATGACGCATTATTTTATCTGCGGTTCTCCCTCCAAAGCCGGATGGCAAGGCCCCCCGTAAAAGGGATCGCTTTCATCAGCCGATCTTTCCGTCAGAATGATCTTTACTGTTCGCCATATTTATGTGAAAAAGTCAGCCATCTCCCGCATGGCGAGCCTCGCCTCCCGGCCGGGTCGGGAGGACCTCGCGTTCACCAATGAATAGAGGCAATGGCATGAATAGATCAGCCGGGCTTGCGTTACTTCTGTGGATCGTGGTCACCTGCCCCTTTCAGGCATGGGCGGTGGAATCGCCGAAAACCGGGACCCTGAGCTTCGTTCTGGAAAACGACCTGTTTTATGACATTGACCGGCACTACACCAATGGGGTGAGATTGACCTGGGTGCCGAGCCGGGATGTCTCCACACCGGAATGGGCCGTAAAGCTGGCCCGCCTCGTGCCCTGGTTCCCAGAACAGGGCGAAATCCGCCATGGCTATGCCCTCGGCCAGAGCATGTTCACGCCGGGCGATATCACCATAGAAAACCCCCCTCCGGGGGATCGACCCTATGCCGGGTGGTTGTATGGAACGATCGGATTGGGCGTGGAATCGGGTAAGCAGCTCTATCAGTTCTCACTGAGCATCGGCATGGTGGGCCCGGCGTCTCTGGCCGAGGAGAGCCAGAAATTTGTTCACAGGATCATAGGCTCGAATCAGCCGGAAGGATGGGACACCCAGCTGGACAATGAGCCGGGCATCGTTGTGATCTACCAGCACAGTTGGCGTGGACTCGCCACGTCAACCCTGTCCGGAGCCCGGCTGGATTTCACTCCCCATATCGGGGCGGCGATCGGCAATGTGTTCACTTACGGGAATGCCGGTGTAACGTTGCGCTACGGCAGAAGGCTGCCCGACGACTTCGGACCGCCTCGTATCCAGCCCGGCCTGCCGGGCTCGGGGGACTTCTCGCCCGTTTCCGGCTTCAGCTGGTATCTGTTTACCGGTATCGAGGGGCGGGCCGTCGCACGTAATATCTTTCTCGACGGCAACACTTTCGGAGACAGCCGCAGCGTAGACAAGAGGCCCCTGGTCGGCGACTTGCAGTTCGGTATCGTCCTGGATTGGCCCGCCATGCGCCTCAGTTACACCCACGTCCTGCGCACCCGGGAGTTCCGGAGCCAGGACGACAAAGACGATTTCGGAGCCATCAGCATATCCATCAAATATTAAGACGCCGGCCGCGTCACGAATTCACATTCAAGGCCGTCGATCAGCGTCCTTCTTCCACCGTTTCAATATTTATCACCGATTCCGGACCCCTCGTTCTCTAAAAAAATTTATTGAATCCGGATTCCGATCCGGTTCATTCCGGAAAGGTCGGCCGGCCGGCATGGATGCACAAATGATGCACAAATGAAAGTTGACAATAACCGATTACCTATCTATAGTTATAATTCTTAGAAAAAACAGGAATTTCATGATCCGTAATCCCGTTTTTACCAAACAGCGAACCGGCAGACCAGGTTGAACAGCTATTGACATGCCAGGGAATCCGACACGGATAAATAGATTCGTCATTCCAACGGGTGCCCCCTTTGAAAAATCGGGCAACCCTGCGGAGACCTCTCATGATTAACGCATCCTTTCTTGGGCTGCTTCAAAACGCGGCTCTCCTGCTGGCCGTCGCTTTCATCTTTGACCTGGTGGCCGCCCGGGAGCGCCCTGGGCGGGCATCGGTCCGGCAGGCGGGCGTCGGTCTGGCCCTCGGTGCCATAGGCATCATTATCATGCTGACACCCTGGACATTCACACCCGGAATCGTGTTCGACACGCGTTCCATATTGATCGGCCTGTCGGGACTCTTCTTCGGAACCCTTGCCACCGCGATAGCGATGGCGATGACGGCGGCGTTTCGTTTTTATCAGGGAGGAATCGGATCCTGGACCGGCATTGCCGTGATCCTGGCGTCAGGAGTGATCGGAATCCTCTGGAGACACTTTCGCCGTCAGTCCCTGGCCGATATTTCGATGGGAGAACTTTACCTCTTGGGCATCGTCATTCATTTGACCATGCTGACCATCATGTTGACCCTGCCCTGGGAAATCGCCCTGAGGGTCCTTTCAAAAATCACCCTGCCGGTTCTCCTGATCTATCCCCCGGGAACGGTCATGCTGGGAGCGTTGATGGTCAAGCGGCTGCGGCGTGAACTGGCGGATCAGAGGCTCGTTGAAAGCGAAGAGAAGTATCGCCGCATGGTTGAGACCGCCAATGAGGGCGTCTGGGCCATGGATGGGGAGTTCAAAACAACCTTCGTGAATGAGCGGATGGCCGACATGCTCGGCTATGAAACGGAAGAGATGCTGGGGCGCAGGGTCGATTCGTTCATGCACCCGGAGGACCTTGAAGATCACCTGAAGAAAATGACAAGCCGCATTCAGGGGCGGGACGCGGTATATGAGCGGCGATTTCTCCGTAAGGATGGGGCAACGGTGTGGACGATCGTTTCCGCTACCGTGCTTCGGGACCCGCAGGGGAATTTTTCGGGATCTTTCGCCATGTTCACCGACGTCACCGAAAGCAGGCTTGCGGAAACCAGGCTGAAGGAAGCTTACGACATCATCAACAGAAGCCCTGCAGTCGTATTCCTGTGGAAGAATTCCGAGGGCTGGCCGGTGGAGATCGTTACAGACAACGTCGAAATCCTTTTCGGCTACAAGGCGGAGGCATTTACCTCGGGGGAAATCTCCTATGCCGCGACGGTTCATCCCGATGACCTTGGAAGAGTGGCAAGGGAAGTCGCCGACTACAGCCGGGAAAAAAGCAGGCTGTCCTTTGATCATGACCCATACCGGATTTTGACGAAAGACGGAAAGACGAAATGGGTGAACGACAGCACCGTCATAAGAAGAAACGATAAGGGCGAGATCACGCACTACCAGGGGATCCTCTTCGACATCACGGAACGCAAGCGGTCGGAGGCGGCCCGTCAGGAGAGTGAACTTAAATATCGCACCCTCGTCGAAACATCCCGGGACTTGATCTACACCACCGACAGGAAGGGTTTCCTGACCTATGCGAACCCGGCACTGGAAAAAATCCTGGGTTACAAAACGGATGAACTACAAGGAATATCTTTCGCGCAAATCACCGCCCCTGAGTTTATCAGCAAGGCAAGAGACATTTTCAGGCGATCCATGAAGGGAGAACATATCCCCGTCTACGAGGCGGACTTCATTCGAAAAGACGGGACGAGGGTCTCCATGGAGGTCAATACGACAAATCTCTTCGATGCTGACGGCAAACCCTCAGGAAGGTACGGCATCGGCCGAGACATAACGGAACGGAAAAAGTCGGAAAAAGAACGCCGGGAATATGAATCAAGGCTCGCATCAATCATCGATTTCCTGCCCGACGCCACGCTGGTCATAGACAGGGAAGGCAAAGTGGTCGCCTGGAACCGGGCCATGGAGGATATGACGGGTGTCATGGCGGAAGACATGCTGGGGAAGGGAGATTATGAATACGCCCTGCCTTTCTATGGGGAAAGAAGGCCGGTCCTGATAGATCTGGTCCTCAACCCCGACGAAGAGATCCAGAAAAAATACATTCAGATCGACAGGGGAGACATCGTCCTCCGTGGAGAGTCCTGCATTCCAGCCTTCCGGGGCGGTGAAACCCACCTCATCGGAACGGCAAGCGCCCTCCGTGACTCGGAAGGAAATATCGCGGGCGCCATCGAGTCCATCCGGGATGTCACGGAACGGCGGAAAATGGAAGCGATGCTCCGGAAAAGCGAGGAGCGCTATAAGGAACTTTTCGAAAACATCAGCGGCGGCGTAGCCGTGTACGAAGCGGTTGAGGACGGAGAAAACTTCGTTTTCAGACAGTTCAACAAGGCCGGGGAACGGATTGAAAATATCCGGAGAGAGGAAGTCCTCGGAAAAAAAGTCACCCTGGTCTTTCCGGGGATTGTCGAAATGGGCCTCTTCGATGTCTTCCAGAGGGTCTGGAGGACGGGGATTCCGGAACATTACCCTGTTTCGATATATCGTGACGGCAGGATCACCGGGTGGCGGGAAAATTACATATACAAGCTCCCGTCCGGTGAAATCGTGGCCGTCTATGACGACGTGACTCCCAGGAAAGCGGCCGAGGAAGCTCTCCGCAGATCGGAAGAGAAATACCGTTCCATCTTCGAGAACGCCCTGGAGGGAATCTACCAGGCTACGTTGGACGGGAAGTTCATTACCGTGAATACCGCCTTTGCCCGGATGAACGGATACGGCTCCCCGGATGAAATAATGGCCGAAGTTCACGATATCGGGCGTGGTCTCCACCGCCATCCTGGCGATCGTGAGAAATTGATGGAACTCCTTAAGAAGGAGGGGGTCGTTTTTCGTTTCGAAACGGAATGGAAGAAGAAGGACGGAAACATCATCCCGGTGATCCTCAATGCCAGGACGGTCCGGGATGATCACGGAAATATCCTTTACTATGAAGGGGCGGTGGTGGATGTGACGGAACAGAAGCGCCTCGAATCACAGCTCCGCCAGTCTCAGAAGATGGAAGCCATCGGAACCCTGGCCGGGGGCATCGCCCATGACTTCAACAATCTCCTCATGACCATGCAGGGAAATACCTCCCTCATGATGGAAGATATCGATTCCTCCAATCCTCATTACGATTATTTGAAAAGCATGGAGAACCAGATCAGAAGCGCGGCGAATTTGACGAGGCAGCTCCTTGGTTTTGCAAGGGAAGGCCATTACGACATGAAGCCCCTGGACATCAATGAAATTTTGGAGAAAACGACTTTCATGTTCAGCAGGACCAGAAAGGAAATCCAGATTCATCGAACCTATGGAAAGGATCTCCGGCTGGTTGAAACAGATGCGGACCAGATAGGGCAGGTGTTCATGAATCTCTTCGTCAATGCCGCGCAGGCCATGCCGGGCGGAGGGGATCTCTTCCTGGAAACAAAAAATGTTGTTCTGGACGAAACCTATGTAAAGCCCTATACCACGGTACCGGGACGATACGTGAAGATCACCGTGACGGATACGGGAATGGGGATGGATGAAAAAACAATGCAAAGGATTTTCGAACCCTTTTTCACGACCAAGGAAAGAGGACAGGGAACGGGTCTCGGTCTTTCCATGGTTTACGGGATCATAAAAAGGCATAATGGATTCATCAACGTCTACAGCGAACCCGGCCATGGAACAACCTTCACCATATATCTTCCCGGGTCTGAATCCGACATGGAAGCCGCTCCGGACGTATCGACAGCTCCGGCCATCCTCCGGGGAACGGGGACGATTCTCCTGGTGGACGACGAAACCCAGGTCCTCAAGGTAAGCCAGCGGATGCTGGAACGTTTAGGATACACGGTAATCGCCGCGCAGAGCGGAAAAGAGGCCGTCGATCTTTACCGGGAAAGGAAAGACGAAATCGACATCGTCCTCCTCGACATGATCATGCCGGAAATGTCCGGGGAAAAGGTGTTTCAGGTTCTCCGGGAGATGAACCCCGGCGTCAGGGTCATTCTGCTCAGCGGTTACAGCCTGAAAGGACAGGCGATAAAGATTCTCGAGGCCGGATGTAACGGATTCCTTCAGAAGCCCGCCTCCCTGAGCGAACTCTCCCAAAAGATACACGACGTGCTGCATCCGACCGAAGTCTGACGAACTCGTAAGAAGTCGAAATATGATCATTTTCCGGCGGCTTCGTAAAAAGCCTCAGAGACCGGGCGCCCGAATCCCGAGGAATGAGAAGTACAGAGGGGTACGTCGCCATGACGGGGGATGAAGGGCAACGCGGCCTATGGACTTTTTACGAAGTCGTTAAGTTCAACCGTTCGAAGTCAGGCATCTTCATCACAATTGGAGAAATATCGACGACAGGAAGCGGCTGAGCACGGGGCGACTATCGGGCGCTGATGACCGATTCATCCAAAAAATCAAATATCGCCCGCTGAAATTCAACAGGATTATCGGTGTGGAGAGGATGGGCGGCCATCGGCACTTCCGTGAATCTGCCTTGAGGAATCATACGGCTCATTTCCCCGGCAATCTCATTGCCCATGACCCGGCTCTCCTTACCCCGGATTATAAGTGAAGGACACCTGATATTCCCGAGGCAGGGCCGCAAATCATAATGATCGAAGTGCAAGAGGACTTCCCGGTCAAACCGGGAGCGGTATTTACCATCTTTCCCCAGAGTGAGGGCCGATGAGGCGATATTGTAAAGCAGTTCCTCGTCGGCATGGGGGCTGTTCTTCCGAGCCTCGCCGACATACTCGTCAATCGATGCGTAACAGGCCGGCAGGTGCCTGTAGAGGTTGTGAAGGTATTTCCTGTTCCATTCCGGCGGGCAGGGCTCAATATCGCCATGGATGAGACCGGATACCTTTTCAGGATGCAGTGAGGCATAACGGGTTGCATGCAAGGCTCCCATCGAGTGTCCCATGAGGACGATCCCGGTCAGGCGGAGGTCGCCGATCAGCCTGTCCAAATCGGCGACATAATCGTCACAGCGATAGGCCGGCGGCACCGCCCAGTCGCTCAGGCCGTGGCCCCTCTGATCCAGGGCGATGATTCTCAGGCGATCCGCTGCATCCCGGGAGAAATGATCCCAGATATGAGCATTGTCTCCGATACCATGGAGCAGAACCATGGTTCGGGTTTGACCGCTTCCCCACTCCAGATAATGAAGCCGCAGGCTGTCCGTATGAATGAACTTGTCTTCAGGCTCTTTCCTCATAATAAAGACTTCCGGCACCATTTATCCTCTCCCCGGGATACCTTTCACATCTTGCTTATGAGCCTTGCAGTCATTATTGCTTGTGTCGTGACCGCCCTTACGCCCGCTGTCAATAAAACATAGTCCTTCAGCACAATCAAGGGTGCAATTATATTCCGAGGGGAGTTCCGGGATTGCCGGGTGTCACCCGTTTCAGGAATCTTTCCCGCGCGCGGGGTTCGCATTTCCAGTTCCCTCAGTTCGGCAGGATGATCCCGGGCAGGAGCGTGCTCAGCACGGGTACGAAGGTGACGATCATCAGCACCCCCACGGCAATCAGGAAGGGGATCCAGATGCCTTGGGACAGCCTCTCCAGGGACAGTCCGGTGATGCCGCAGATGGAAAACAGCACACCCCCCACCGGCGGCGTGATGAGGCCCAGCACCAGATTGAAACAGACGATCACGCCGAAATGCACCGGGTCGATCCCGAGTCTTGCCGCAAGGGGCACCAGCACCGGGGTCACAATGGTGAGGGCCGGCGCCGTTTCCAGGAAGATGCCGACGAGGAGCAGGAAGAAGTTCACAAGAAGGAGAAACACATGGGGGGATGATGACAGGTGGGCCAGGGCGTCCATGGCTTTCAACGGCACCTGTTCCACCGCCACGACCCATGCGAAAGGCTCGGAGAGCCCGAGCAGGAGCATCACCACGGCGGACTCCATCCCCGATTTCAGCAGGAGGGCGTACAACCGGCGCAGTTTCAAACGGCGGTAGATCAGGAATCCCGCCAGGAAGGCATAGGCAACGGCGATGCCCGCCGCCTCCGTGGGCGTGAATATTCCACCCCAGATGCCTCCGAGGACGATCACGGGCATCGTCAGGGACGGCAAGGCCCGGAGCGTTCCCGTGAGCACGCTCCGGATCGGGGCGCGAGGCTCCCTCGGGTATCCGCGACGGCGAGCCACGATCGCCATGTAGATCATGAGGCACGCGCCGAACAGAAGCCCCGGAAGGATCCCCGCGACGAAAAGAGCGCCGATGGAGACCTGGGCGATCACCCCGTAAATGATGAAGGGAATGCTGGGAGGAATAATCGGCCCCAGGCAGGAAGCCGTGGCCGTCAGCGCGGAGGACACCTCGTCGTCATAGCCCGCCCGGTGCATGGCCGGGAGCATGACCATGCCGATCGCCACCGCCGTGGCCACGGCGGATCCGGATATGGAAGCGAAGATGGCGCAGGCCACGATCGTCGTCAATCCCAGGCCTCCGTAAATGTGCCCCACCAGCTGCCTGGAAAAGTTGACGAGGTCCTCGGTAATTCCCCCCTCGTTCATCAGATTGCCCGCGAGAATGAAGAGCGGTATGGCCAGCAGCGGAAAGGACGTCATGCCGGCGAAAGTCGTCTGAATGAGAAGGGTGGGGGAAATGCCGCCGCTCAGAAACGCATAGACCAGAGCGGCGCCGCCCATGGCCAGGGCGACCGGGATGCCCACGGCCATGAAGACGAGGAAGGAGATCAGGAACAGAGTGAGCAACTTCCGCCCCCTTCAGGACCCGTGATGGAAAAACATCCAGCACTGCTCAACGGTGACGAGGAGCATGAGCATGAAACCGGCGGGGAGGGCGAAATAGGGCAGGCTCATGGGAATGCCGATAGCCGGGGAATACTGGTGCGCGTTAACGATGGTCTGGTACATGCCGAACCAGGTCATGAACCCGAGGAAGACCATCATGCCGGCATACATGCACCCCGCGACGACAAGGGAAGGAATTCCCGGGAGTCTTTTCGTCAGAAGATGCAGACTGACCTGATAGCCTTTCTTCAGCCCGGCGGCGCTGCCCATCATGGACGCCCAGACCAGGGCGAAAGTGGCCGCCTCGCCCGACCAGACGGGCATGCGACCGAGAACGTATCGCCCGAAAACCTCGCAGGGGATGACCACGGCGATGACCGCCAGAGCCGCCGCCGTCATCCCCGAAGCGGCCCTGACAAAGATCGCGTTCAGCTTTGTCAGTCCCCCCATGGACATCACCGGGTTTCCAGGATCGCGTCGATTTTCTCCTTGCCATACTGCCCGGCCACCTCGGTGATGACGGGCTGCATGGCCCTCCTCCAGGCCGCTTTATCGATGTTTTTCTCCACGATCATTCCCCTGTCGGAAAGCTCGGCAATCTGCTTTTCCTCCGTGTCCCTCCCCAGCTTGCGCTGATACTGGGTGACTTCCCTGGCCGTTCCGAGGAGCATCTCCTGGTCCTGCCCGGGCATGGCCCGCCATGTTTTCAGGCTCACGATGAGGACTGCCGGGGAATAAACATGCTGGGTCAGGGACAGATATTTTTGAACTTCATCGAGTTTTACCGAATAGATCACGGCGACGGGGTTCTCCTGCCCGTCGAGGATCTTCTGCTGGAGAGCCCCGTAGACTTCCCCGAATGCCATGGGAACGGGATTCGCGCCCACCGCCGCCCAGGCCGCCATGTGTACCTTGTTCTCCATGGTACGGATCTTCAGACCTCTGGCATCGTCCGGCATCCTGACCGGACGCCTCGAATTCGTCAGGTTGCGGAATCCGTTTTCCCAGAAAGCCAGGGCCTTGAACTGCGCCTTTTCCAGATCGTCCAGCAGCTGCTGTCCCACGGGACCGTCCAGCACCCTGTCCACCTGTCCGTAATCATTGAACAGGAACGGGATGTCCAGTATCCCGATGTCGGGGTTGAATCCGCCTATCGGCCCCGTCGAGCCGACATAGATATCGATGGTTCCCTGCTGAACGGCTTCAAGCAGCTCCCGTTCGCCTTTGCCGAGCTGACCGTCGGGATACACGGTCACCTGGATGCGACCCTTGCTTCGTTCCCTGACAAGATCGGCGAATTTAGCCGCCCCTTGATTGTATGTATGACTCATGGGGGTCAGGGAGGCAAGTTTCAACTCTGCCTTGAACTCCCCCTTTTCGGCCTTGTCCGAGCTTCCGCTGCAACCGCTGAAAGTCACAAGGAGAAAGCACGCAAGACCAAGGAAGCCGATTCGCTTCATCATGGTTTTTCCCTCCCTCGATATTGATGTGGCATGGTACCGTGTCGCGGTCCGATTACCCTGTTTCCCTGAGGGCGGTCAAATACCCGCCGCAAACCCGAGTTGAAATCCAGGACCCGGGGAAATGAAATAAAAAGAGTAATAACATAGCACAGACAGTAATAAAGACAAGACCACGGCTGAATAATGGCGATTTCCAGGACAGATCCATCAACTGAAAGCGATTTTTGAAGCGTCCATCGGGGATCCGGCAGAAAATCCGGTAGCTTACAGGACAGCTTCGACTCATTGACAAATTTGTATGGGTGGAGCATGAGGTGAGACAGGGCCAGGGTAAACCGGACTTGACCAAACGCGGGTTCATCAGTCAAAGGATATCAATAAGAAATTGAGAACATTTTAAGAAAGGAATGATGCATGAGAAGAAACGTGACGAAACTCATCCCGGAACATCCATATTTCACAATGATGATCGCTTTTCTTTTTTGTATTTGTATTCCTTTATCGATTATTCAACATTGATAAAATTTAATGGAGAGGTTTGCCATGAAAAAGCAAAAGGAAGAGAAGGGGAAAGAGTCCCGGAAGCCGAATTTAGTGAGGCATGGGAAGCTGACGGACGGGACCGCATCAATGTCAAGCACGACTTGAAACTGAGGGATTCACATCACATAAAAGAGGGGAACTCGGGAGGCAGAGGACAAAATCAATTATAACGGATATTTTTTAAGGGACAGTAATCGAAAAGGGGGGCAAGGGGGGTAGCATACAAAAGTCAGGGGGTTACGTTGTCTTCGTAACCCCCTTATTTTATTGGTAGCGGGGAGAGGATTCGAACCTCTGACCTTTGGGTTATGAGCCCAACGAGCTACCGGACTGCTCCACCCCGCGTCACGTATACATGCGTTAAACAGACTTTACCTTATATTCCATACGCCCGGGAATGTCAAGGAACTCCCGTATTAAATTTAAAAAACAAACACCGCCGCCGCAAGAACCGTCGTGTATCCCGTGTTTGAAGCCAGGGTCGACTGGGTTACGTTTCTCGTTTTAACGATTTTTCCACTGATCTTGAAGATATCTTCCTTTTCATTCCATGCCGCATCAATATCGAAATCGATCCCGAGGGTCGAGGCCAGCATGGCCGCGGCAAGGTCTTCCGCATAATCCCCGGCCTGTTTTTCCGTCTGTCCGAAGGCATGGTGCTCGCTGATGTATCCATAAGCCTTCTTATCCGTCGGGATGGCGCAACCCACGGAAGAGGCGATGAGTCTTCTCGGTTCGTTGCAGCAGCACCGGCTCATGACGCAATAGACGATGGATCCGGGAACAAGGTCCCTCAATCCCCTTTCCCTCGAAATGACCTTGCATCCCGGCGGGAAAATGCTGGAGACCTGGACGAGGTTGAACTTCTCGATTCCGGCATCCCTGAGCGCCAGCTCGAAGGAATGGAGTTCCTCTTTGTGAGAACCGACCCCCTTGGTAAAAAAAAGCTTTTTGGGTACGAACTCTTTCAATTTAACCACTCCTTGAAGGATTTTTACTGCCCGGCCACATAACCCATGATCCGATAGACCAGTTTGGCCGCCATGAAGTCGGGAGCGACCATTCCAGGAATAGGGCAAAGCTCGACCACGTCGAAACCCCGGATGGTATGGCGTTTCGATATCTCCCGTATGACGGCAACCACATCCCGCCAGGCCAATCCATCCGGTTCGGGTGTCCCTGTGGCGGGCATGATGGAGGGGTCGAACACATCGAGATCGACGGTAAGGTAGACCTCTTCTTTGAGACCATCGGAGATTTTCTCCATCCAGTTGAGCCCTTCCCTGAAAATCCCCGGGCCATGGAAGGATCTTCCGTTTTTTTTCAGATATTCCGCCTCCTCGGCGCTCATGCTTCGGATTCCCACCTGGACGACGGGCGCGATTTCACAGATTCGGCGGGATACGCAGGCATGACTGTAAGGCGTGCCCTGGTAGGATTCCCGCATGTCCGCATGGGCATCGAGGTGAAGAACCGAAATACCCGGGTACTTTTCCTTCATGGCCTGAACGGCACCGAGAGAAATGGAATGTTCCCCCCCTAACATGACGGGAATCTTTTCCGACTTCAGGACCCCGGCAATTTCTTTACGAACGGTGTCTATCATGTCCCGGGGGCTTCCCGCCGACACTTCCAGCGGTGCAACCGTATGGATCCCGGAAAGGTACGTTTCCTGGTCCAGTTCCTCGTCGTAAAGTTCCATCTGGCAGGACGCTTCGATGATGGCCGTCGGACCCCGCCGGGATCCGGCCTGGTAAGACGTCGTCAGGTCATAGGGAACGGGAATGACGACGAATCGGGCCTCTTCGAGAAGAGCATATTCCTGCGGGATACCGCCAAAAATCACTTTTTCACCCCGTAAAAATTAAAGAATCCGTACAAGTTCGAATTTCCGTTTTTTCGGACGGCTTTACAAAAAGGATCCGAAGGCGAGACGCCCGAACCCTGGAAAGTGAGGAGCCCTGCCTCTTACGCTGCAACGACGAGGGAAGAGGGACCGCGAAGCCTATGGGGATTACTATGAAGCCGCCAATTTCAAAAAGGAAGCCTTCGCTATCATAATGAATCCCCTCTGTCCAGTTTTTTTATCGGCATGGGGGGGGTCCGTCAACGGACATAACCTGAAATCCCGTCATACCGGTATCCCTTGCCGATGACTCTCTCTTCCCTGAGGTCCGTGGAATAAAAATGAACTCCCGTCAAGGGGTCGATCCACCGGTAGAGTTCGCGGCTCCCGGAAAGACGGGAAGTGGCGATATTTCCGATGGAACCCTCGAATTGGTATCCTTCGAGATTCAGCCCCTCGCCGTTTCTGTCATAGGAGTATATATAATGATTCCCATCCCGATGATACCAGCGGAAGAATCCCGTCGTTCCCGGCGTGCCCTTTCGGAAAAGGCGGAACGCCACTCCCTGGAATTCGTAGCCCTCCGGGGGGGGGGACTCTTCACCGGAACGGGGCGTAAAGTAGCAGTCAAAACCCTTCCGGTAAGCGAAGATGTCGATGTACGGGGAAGTCTCTTTTCCCGGCACTTCGAGGGAAATATCGGCTTCCATGGTTCCACTGTTGGAGGTAAAGACCACCGTCGATCCGTAAAGACCCGGAGAAAGATTTTTCGTATTGACGGCCACATTGACAAAATCCTTCTCTTTTGTTGTCGTCCCGTTATCCGGATAAATCCGGACCCAGTCCTGTTCTTCCCGGCGAGGATTTTCTCCGAGAACCCTCACGCCTTCGATAACGGTCCTTCCCCCATAGGAAACAATATCGAGCGTATGGGGACCCTCCTCAAGGAACCGTGCCACCGGAAAGACGCCCCTTTCTTTATCTTTGACATTCAGATCCATGTCCACGGCCGGACCGCCGTCGACGGAAGCCCGCACCAAGCCGCCCCCTTTCTCCTTTTCCACAAGAAGAACAATCCCCGTTCCCATAAAGGAAAAGGTCAGGCGCTCCCCCAGGCCCCGGGCGGCGGGATAGCCGCCCGCGTTCTCCCACATCCCCCCGAGGGTCACCCGGTCCTCAATGCGGCCCGGCGCTTTATACATCGCCCCGGCGGGAATTTCCCCGTTCCGGAAGGACAGATATATCCCCCGGCGGGCCCACCCTTCGCCGCCGGAGGAACTCCCCCGGCTCAGGACGGCTTTCCAGTTCAGAACACCCAGGCCTTTATTGAGAACCTGGATCCGCTGCACCGCTCTCTTCCCTTCCGCGAGGGATCCGAAATCCATGACGGGCGGGTCAATGGCCAGGCGAGGCCGGGAAGCCTCCCTCGCCACGGTGAACCTGATATAGACATGCCTCAACCCGCCGCTTGAATCGACCGGTAGAACCATCCGGTCGGGTCCGGGGGGAAAGTACTTCCACAGATTGATCGTCTTCCCGCCCGATTCCAGGGTGAGTTCGATCAGGAATTCCCCTTCATGGCCGGCAACGGAGAGACCGGACAGATCGGCGGAAGCGACCTTAAAATGGAGGTTTCCGCTTTCTTTCCCAACGGTCCCTGCCATGTTTTCACTGTGAAATGCGGCCCATCCATCGGGTCCCGAAGTCATCCACTCGATGGTTCCCGATCCTCCGTTTTCCATCAGAAAGATGCCCTTCACCTCTTCACCGGGGCCGATGGCGCCGAGGTCCTGTTCCTGAGGCGACAAAATCAGAACGGGCTCAAATCGTGAATCCTCGATTTCCACCCGGGCGGCATCGCTCTCCAGGTTCCCGCGCTTCTTCCGGATGGTCACCGTTCCTTCTTTCCGGGCGATGAACACGGGTTTGTTCACCAGGAATGAACCGGCTTTCCGATCGGAAACGACCCAGGGTCCTTCTTCTCTGCCGGACAGATCGGTTTTTCGTCCGTCGGACCAGGTGCCCACGGCCCGGAAAATCCTCCGCTGCCCCACGGACATCCGGATCTCCACGGGGCTGACGGCGATGGAAAGAAGACGGACGACCCCTATCTTTACTTCAATGCGCTTTTCGCCTGCATTTGATCGGATCAGGAGAGAGCCGGCATGGTCTCCTTCTTCGAGACTCCATGTCTCACCCTCCAGGGATAACTCGATGGTCTCCCCGGAAGCCACGGGTGTCTCGACTTGCCGTCTGGCCTCCCGCCATCGGAAATAGGGCTCGAAATCCTCCGTTTCCAGAGACGACTCGGGACACCCCAGGTAAACTCCGGGAGAGAAGACCGCCGTCGCCTTTCTGGTTTCCCTCAGATAGGACCAGATGGAAGCGTCCCGGTCCGATCGAATCCAGGGCACCTCGGAAAGGATTTCAAAGAAAAGGGGCGCCTTCCCCCGGTTGGTCACGGATAATTTAAAGGGGGCGGTTCTCCCCTGCTCCACTCTCCCCAAGTTGACGGCCTCGACGTCCACCGAGAGCACCGGTTCGATCGTTGCGCTGACCGATACCGGGATGACGGGGCTGAAAACGTCGCCCAACTTGGCCTTCACTTCCACAGTGCCTCTCGAAATCCCCTCGAGCAGGCCGGGACCGGTAAAACGGGCGACAAAAGGATTGCTGGAGGACCAGTCGACGGATTGGGTGATATCTTCCTTATAGCCGTCGGCGTACTCCACACGGGCCTTCAGCATCGCCGATTTCCCCGCCTCGATTTCAATCTTTTCCGGTTCGATGAAGATTTTCCAGCTTTCCACCCTTTCCGTTTTCACCTGGAGTTCTCCGAGACGGTCCAGCAATACGGCAGACACGGAAACGACCGCCCTTCCCGCGGTGGAGGTAATAACGAGGTTGCCGGACTGGATCCCGGGAGACAGGAAGGAACCGACGAGTTTCAGCTCCAGGGTGTCGGCTTCATGCTCAACCCTTCCAAATGGCTGATTCACGGAAATCCAGGGAGGCGACCCTGTGATCAGCCATTCAAGATCCCCCTGTCCCCCGTTTCGAATCTCCAGGATCCGGGACGTTTCCTCTCCCCGTCCGACGGTCCCGAAATCGATGGCGGATGTCGAGAGGACAAGGACCGGATCCGTTTCGGCGGCCCGGGAAAACCTGAAAGGCGGCAAAATGCACAGAAACAGCAGGATGGCGATACAAAGGATCAGAGAAACGCGTTTCAACCCTGTCTCGATGGGAATGATTGATTTCATGAACACCCGGAGCGGTCCTCATCCCGCCTGAGATGTCTTTCTCCTTATGGAGAATCGAAGGAAAAACAGCGGAATCCGTCAAAGAAGCTATTACAAGTGAGCCGCCCTGTCAAGACAGGTCCCCGGATCCTCTTAAAACTCAACAGGGAAGCGGGTTTGATGGCCCATGCCCGGTAAGGGCTTGACAGAACGCCGCTATTCGATATATTCGTCCCTCATTTCGCATCGGGCTGTGAGAGTCATGGAAGTCATGGACGTTCAGGATCCGCGGTTCTGGATCGCCCTGAGGTTGATCGACGACCTTGGAAGCGTTTCCTGTCGCCGCCTTCTCGATCATTTCGGAAGCCCCCGGAACATTCTTGAGGCGCCGGAAAAGGAACTGCTCCGCATTCCCCGTCTTTCACGAAAGGCGGCACGGAATATCCGGGCATTTTCCGACTGGGGCCGGGTGGATGAGGAGATCCGCAGGGCCGAAGCGGGGAATGTTTCCATTCTTCCGATGAACCACCCCGCCTATCCGAAACGGCTTCTCCAGATCTATGACCCCCCGCCTCTCTTGTATGTGAAGGGTGAATGGACGGAACCGGAAGGGGCGGTGGCGGTGATCGGTTCAAGGAGAGCAACGCCTTATGGAAGATTCATGACCGAGAGGATCGCCCGGGATCTCTCCTACCATGGCATAACCATTGTAAGCGGCATGGCCAGGGGAATCGACACGGCCGCCCACTGGGGAACCCTGAGGGCAAAGGGAAAGACCATCGCCGTCCTCGGTTCGGGAATGGATGTCGTTTATCCGCCCGAAAACGCGGACCTTTTTGAAAAAATACCGGAAAGAGGCGCCGTCCTCACCGAATTCCCCTTCGGGACCCCTCCCCAGGGAATCAATTTCCCCCTGCGGAACCGGATCATCAGCGGTCTTTCCCTGGGGGTCGTCGTCGTTGAAGCGGGGGAAAAAAGCGGATCCCTGATCACCGCTCGAATAGCCCTTGAACAGGGGAAGGAAGTCTTCGCCATTCCCGGAAGCATCGATTCACCCGGGTCCCGGGGAACGCACCGGCTCATCCGCCAGGGAGCGAAACTCGTCGAATCGGTCCAGGACATCCTCGAGGAAATCCTCCCCCAGATTCCCGTGAACGAGAGCAAGGAACATCCCCCGGAAGAAAAACATCGTGTGTCCCCACCCTCCGGAAAGAAGAATCCGGAACCATACGGAGAGGAAACTCTCAATGAATCGGAGGAAGCGCTTCTCCGGCTCCTCGGCAGGCACCCCCTTCCGGTGGACCGGATCATTCAGGCTTCGGGCTTCGATACCCGGGAGGTCCTTTCCCTCCTCCTCTCCCTGGAAATCAAGGGACAGGTGGAACGGCTGCCGGGAAAACAATTCAGATTAAAGGAGCATGCATGAGTCATTCGCTCATCATCGTCGAATCCCCGACGAAGGTAAGGACGATCAAGAAATACGTCGGACGCGGCTTTGACGTCCTCGCCACCATGGGGCACATCAAGGATCTGCCGGACAAGAAATTAGGCATCGACATCGAAAAAGGATTCGAGCCTACTTATGCCGTCGTCAAAAGGAAAAAGGAAGCGGTCACGAAGTTGAAAAAGGCGGCGGAAAAGGCTTCCACCATCTATCTGGCCCCCGACCCCGACCGGGAGGGTGAGGCCATCGCCTGGCATATCGCCGAGGAAGTGGATCCGGAAGGAAAAGAGATCTACCGGGTTCTTTTCAATGATCTTACCCGGAAAACGATCCTCGAATCCCTGAAACACCCGGAAGAACTGAACCGGAATAAATATGAGGCCCAGCAGGCGAGGCGGATTCTCGACCGGCTTGTGGGATACCAGTTGAGCCCCCTGCTCTGGGAAAAGGTGAAAATCGGCCTGAGCGCGGGCCGGGTCCAGTCCGTGGCGGTCCGGCTCGTCTGCGAGCGGGAAGAAGAGATCCGGCGGTTCGTCTCCGAAGAATACTGGAACATCACCGCCCGGCTGGAAGGAAAACATCCTCCCGCCTTCGACGCCAAGCTCCTGCGCCGGGATGGAAAGAAAATCCGGGTGCGCAACGCCGAGGAAGCGGCGGAAATCACCGGTTTCGTTAAAACGGCGCCCCTCACCGTCGAGGCCCTGGAAACCAAGGAGACCCGCCGGAACCCGCAGCCCCCCTTCACGACGAGCAAACTCCAGCAGGAAGCCTCCCGGCACTTCCAGTTCCCCGCGAAAAAAACCATGAATGTCGCCCAGAGGCTTTACGAGGGAATCGATCTCGGGGAAGAAGGGCCGGTGGGGCTCATCACCTACATGCGGACCGACTCGGTCCGGGTCGCCGATGAAGCCCTCCGGGAGGTGCGGGAATTCATCCGGGAAAACTACGACGCCTCTTACCTTCCCGACCGGGCAAAAACCTATAAAAGCCGCAAGAACGCCCAGGAGGCTCACGAGGCCATCCGGCCCGCCTCATCACGGTACCGGCCCCAGGATGTCAAAACCTACCTCAAGAAGGACGAATTCCTCCTCTACCAGTTGATCTGGAACCGGTTCGTGGCAAGCCAGATGAATCCCGCCGTTCTGGATCAGACCACCATCGACGTGGCCGCCGGACCCTATCTGTTCCGCGCCCAGGGATCGGTCATGAAGTTTCCCGGGTTCACCATCCTTTACACCGAGGGAAAGGACGAAGGGGAGGAAAACGGGGAGTTCGGCAAAAAGCTGCCCTCCGTTGAAGTGGGTGAAAAACTCACCCTCCTCGACCTCCTGTCGGAACAGAAATTTACCCAGCCGCCTTTCCGGTTCACCGAGGCCACCCTGGTCCGGGAACTGGAAGAGAAAGGGATCGGGCGGCCGAGCACCTATGCCGCCATCCTCTCCACCATCCAGGAGCGGGAATATGTCCGCCTCGAGGAGCGGCGTTTCCATCCCACGGAGCTGGGCCTCCTGGTGAACGATCTCCTCGTGACGAATTTTCCCCGGATCCTCGACATCTCCTTTACGGCATCCATGGAGGAACAGCTCGATTCCATCGAAGAGGGAAAGAGAAGCCGTCTGGAGACCCTCAGCGACTTTTACGGACCCTTCCACGAGGAACTTAAAAAAGCCCGGGCGGAAATGCGAAATGTGAAAAAAGAAGAGATCGCCACGGATCTCACCTGTGATCTATGCGGCGGCCCCATGGTCATCAAGTGGGGCAAGAACGGCCGTTTTCTCGCCTGTTCCCGGTATCCCGACTGCCGGAACACGAAAAATTTCAGGGAGGAAGAAAACGGGGAAATCCGCCCGTCGGAGCCGGAAACTTCCGACGTGGCCTGCGATCTCTGCGGAAAGCCCATGATCGTCAAACGGGGAAGATTCGGGAGCTTTCTCGGCTGTTCCGGCTACCCGGAGTGCAAACGGACCATGAAAACGGGAAAGACGGGGGTTCCTCCGGCCCAGGACGCCTCCCCGGAAAAGACGGAAACGGGATTCCAGTGCGAGAAGTGCGGCCGTCCCATGATCCTCCGGAGCGGGAGATACGGAAAGTTCCTGGGCTGTTCGGGGTATCCGGAATGCAAGACGATCCGGTCTCTTCCCACGGGCGTGAAATGTCCCCAGGAGGGGTGTTCCGGGGAATTGACGGAAAGAAGGACGAAGCAGGGCAAACGGTTCCATGCCTGCTCCCGGTATCCCGAATGCAAGTACACCCTGTGGAAAAAACCGGTGCCCGAAGCCTGTCCGAGATGCGGCCACCCGTTTCTCGTGGAAATCCCGGTCCGGGGGAAAGGAACCTCCGTGGGCTGCCCCAGGGAGGAGTGCGGCTTCAGGAAAGAAGAGGAGAAAAGCGGCGGCGGCCCGTCATGAGACCGGGGGAAGGAACCCTGATGGACCGGGTCATCATCATCGGCGGCGGCCTGGCGGGATGCGAGGCGGCCTGGATCCTCACGGGAAAAGGCGTTCCGGTGACTCTTTACGAGATGAAGCCGGGCCGGTTCTCTCCCGCCCATCGTTCCCCGCTGCTGGCGGAACTCGTCTGCAGCAATTCCCTCCGTTCCGCCGACCGGGAAAGCGCCGTGGGCCTCCTGAAGGAGGAAATGAGGCGCCTGGGGTCACTGATCATGGAAGCGGCGGATCAAACGGCCGTCCCGGCGGGTAAGGCGCTGGCCGTGGACCGGACCCTCTTTTCCCGTCATGTGGAGAGAGCCCTCTCCGCCCGGCCGGATTTTCGCCTGGTCCGGGAGGAATGCCCGGCGATCCCCCGGGAAGGAACGGTCATCGTGGCCGCCGGGCCCCTCGCTTCGGACGCCCTGGCGGAAGACCTCCTCGGCCTCACGGGAAAAGACCATCTTTACTTCTACGATGCCATCTCTCCCATCGTTCACGGCGAATCCATCGACAGAAACCGCGTCTTCCCGGCCTCCCGGTACGGAAAAGGCGAAGGGGACTACCTGAACTGTCCGTTCGACGAGGAAGAATACCGCCGATTTCTGGAGGCGCTCCTGGCCGGCAGGGAAATCCCTCTCAGGGCGTTCGAGGATCCAAAATATTTCGAAGGCTGCCTTCCCATCGAGGTCCTGGCCCGGCGGGGGGAGGACACCCTTCGGTTCGGTCCCATGAAACCGGTGGGTCTCGTCGACCCGGGAACGGGAAAACAGCCCTGGGCCGTGTTGCAGCTCCGGATGGAAAACCGGGAGGGATCCCTTTACAACCTCGTCGGGTTCCAGACAAAGCTCGCCCGGCCGGAGCAGGAACGGATCTTCCGCCTCATACCGGGCCTGGAAAAGGCGGAATTCGCCCGTTTCGGGAGCATTCACAGAAACACTTTCCTCCATTCGCCGGGACTGCTCAATGGGGCCCTCCAGTTTCATGCCCGGGAAGGCCTCTTTTTCGGCGGCCAGATCACCGGGGTGGAGGGATACGTCGAATCGGCGGCATCGGGGCTCCTCGCGGGAATCAGCGCCGCCCTCTTCGTCGGGGGAAGACCCTTCCCGCCCCCTCCCCGGACGACCGCCCTGGGAGCCCTTCTGCACCACGTGACGGCGGCGCCGGGGAGGGACTTCCAGCCCATGAACATCAATTTCGGCCTCTTTCCTCCCCTGCCGGGGAAGGTCCCGAAAAAGCTCCGGGGGAAGCTTTACGGGGAACGGGCCCTTCATGACCTGGCGGAATGGAAAGATCGGATATGAAGGAGGAGGCAACAGGATGGAGATACCGTTTCAGTACAGGGATACGATCCTCGAACATTTGGGAATCGAGTTCCGGGAAATGTCCCGGGAGAGGATGGTCCTCACCATGCCCGTGGATCGCAGGACACGGCAGTACACGGGTTCCATACACGGAGGCGCGTCGGCGGTGCTCGCCGAGACGGCCGGGGGCATCGGGGCGTGGATGAACGTGGATCACGAGAAACAGACCGTCGCCGGCCTGGAGTTGAACATCAACCACCTGAGGCCTGTTTCGGGCGGTGTCGTGACCGCCACGGCCACCCCCTACCACAACGGCCGGAAAACGGCGGTCTGGGAAGTCCAGATCACCGACGAGAAAGAAAAACTCGTCGCCGTGGCCCGGTGCACCCTCGCCATCATCGACCTCCCGTAACGTCCGTCAGTCCCTTCCCCGGGTTCCCGCAGCGACGTTGCGGTCGTAGATCATCCGGAGGCCGTCGAGGGTGAGGACCTCATCGACGATTTCGATGGACCGGGTCTCCGGGGCGATGATCTTGGCCAGGCCGCCGGTGGCGATGACCCGGACGGCCTTCCGGATCTCGTTTTTCATCCGTTCCACGATACCGTCCACCAGCCCCGCATAGCCGTACATGATCCCCGCCTGCATGCTGCTGACCGTGTCCTTGGCAACGATCATCCGGGGCCGGCTGAATTCCACCCTCGGGAGTTTGGAGGCCCGCACGAAGAGGGCCTCGGAAGAGATGGCCATCCCCGGGGCGATGCATCCCCCCATATACTCCCCCCGGGCATTGACATGGTCGAAGGTGGTGGCCGTACCGAAATCCACCACAATGAGTTCCCCGCCGTATTTTTCGTGGGCCGCCACGGCATTGACGATACGGTCGGCCCCCACTTCCTTGGGATTGTCATAAAAAATCGGCATCCCCGTCTTGATGCCGGGGCCGACGATGAGGGGCCGCTTCTTGAAATATTTTTCGCACAGGGGTTCAAGAATATTCAGCATGGGGGGAACGACACAGGAAATGATGATGTCCTTTATTTTCCCGTAGTCCACGTTGGACACGCTGCAGAGGTTGAGAATCTTGATCCCGTATTCATCGATGGTATGATTCGCAACGGTCCGAATCCGCCAGTCGTGAATGAGATCCTCCCCCTGATACAGGCCGATCACCGTGTTGGAATTTCCCACATCGATGACTAACAGCATAGGTTTTCTCCCGTCAACGAAATATCACCGGCGTAGACCGTTTCCTGCCGTCCCTCTTTATCGAGGATCATGAGGGCCCCCGAGGGATCCAGGTCGAAGGCCGTGCCTTCCACCTTTTTGTCGCCGTTCCGGACCGAAACGGTCCTCCCGAGGATCCCCGACAGGGCGAGCCAGCGCTCCCGGACAACGGCGAACCCCATCCGCCGGTAACGGTCATACCACGTCTCAAGAACGCTGAAAAGGGCCTTCGCAAAATCGACGCGATCGATCTCACGGCCCGTCTCTTCCCGGAGAGACGTGGCGATCGATCTCAATTCTTCGGGGAAATCCTCCTTCCCCATGTTCAGATTGATGCCGATCCCCACAATGACATAGTCCACCCGGGTCCCCCGGGTCCGCATCTCCGTCAGAATCCCGCAGGCCTTTTTTCCCCCGATCAGAACGTCGTTGGGCCATTTCAAGGTGGTGACGCCGGGACAGAAGCGGGAAAGCGCTTCGGCGACGGCGACGCCGGTGACCAATGTGATCTGGGGGGCCTGTTCGGCGGGAAGGTCCGGTTTCAGGAGAAGGGAAACATAGAGATTCCGTCCCGGGGGGGATTGCCAGACGCGGCCGAGGCGACCCCGTCCCCGGGTCTGACAGTCGGCGATGACCGCCGTCCCTTCCGTCGCCCCCCGGTGGGCCAGCCCGGCCAGGCGGGAATTCGTGGAATCGACTTCCTCCATGAAATGGACGGGCCTGCCGAGCCACCCCGACGAAACGAAATCTGCGTTCATTTTCGCTTCCATCACGGTAAGCCGACCCTAAGAAGCTCCGTCCAGGACCAGGTTGAGAGAGATATCCGCCGCCTTCACCGAGTGGGTCAGCGCTCCCACGGATATGAAGTCCACGCCCGTTTCAGCCACATCCCGGACATTTTCGAGGCCGATGCCGCCGGAGGCTTCAAGCACCGCCCGGTGATTCACCAGGTCCACGGCCTCCCGCATGACGTCGACGGACATGTTGTCCAGCATGATCATGGAGGCGCCGGCGTCCAGGGCTTCCCGGACCTCTTCGAGGGTTCGGGTTTCCACCTCGATCCGGAATATATGGGACAGGCTTTCCCGGCATCTCCTGACGGCCGGCGTAATGCCGCCCGCGGCCCGGATGTGGTTGTCCTTGATGAGGACACCTCCGGAAAGGCCGTGACGATGGTTGGTCCCCCCCCCGACCCGGACGGCGTACTTGTCGAGTTCCCGGAATCCCGGCACGGTCTTGCGGGTGTCCAGGATCCGGGCCCCGGTACCCCGCACCCGGTCGGTAAACCGTCGCGTCACAGTGGCGATCCCGCACATTCTCTGGAAAATATTCAGGGCCACCCTCTCGGCAAGAAGAATGGACGAAGCATTACCCGTAATGGAAAAAACAATTCTCCCCGACGCGACCCCCTCCCCCTCTTCTACTTGGGGCCGGGAAACGAGGTCCGGGTCCGCCAGGGAAAAAACCCGGCGAAAAACGGCAAGGCCCGCCACAACCATGTCTTCTTTAGCCACGGCCTCGGCCCGGGCCTCTTCCCGCCCGCTCAGGCAGGATCGGGTGGTCACATCCCCGGATCCCACATCCTCTTCCAGCGCCCGGAGAATGAGACCGTCCAGGGCGGGCGAAAAGGGATGGTTCATTTTCCCGATTTCTCCCATTCGCCGAGCCGGTTCAAGGCCCTTTCAAGGATCTGGTTCTTTTCCCGGAGGGTCTTGAATTTCGTCTCTTCTTTCTCCACGATTTCGGAAGAAGCCTTTTCCCGGAAATCCCGGTTCGCCAGCTTCCGGGACACCACCTGAAGATCCCGGGCGATCTTGGCGATTTCCTTTTCCAGGCGGGCCTTTTCCACGGAAAAGTCGATCATCCCTTCCAGAAAGACATGGACTTTCACCGAACCGGCCACCCCCGTGGCCACCCGTTTCGGTTCTTCGACGACCTCCCCCGCCAGTTCCAGGGACTCCAAATTGGCCAGTTCAACCAGGTAAGGAACAGCGGACCGGATCATGGCGCGGTCCTTCTCCTCCGGAACGAGGGCCAGAACGCGGAGCTTCTTCGACGGGGCCAGGTTCACCTCCCCCCGGATATTTCGAACGGCGGTGACGATATTCTGAAGCAGGGTCACGTCCGACACGGCTTTTTCATCCGCCAGGGCGCCGTCTTCCGTGGGGAACGGGCTCACCATGATGGAACCCTTATCCAGGGAAACGCGCTGATAGATCTCTTCCGTCACGAAGGGCATGAAAGGGTGGAGAAGCTTCAACACCGTGATGAGAACCTTTCTCAGCGTGTCCCGGGCGGCGTCCTTTTCACGCTCCGTCCCCCTGCCGTACAGGACCGGCTTGACCCATTCGAGATACCAGTCGCAGAATTCGCGCCAGATGAACTGGTACAGCGTGGAAGCCGCCTCGTTGAACCGGTACTCGTCGAGATGCCCGGTGACCTCCGAAACGGTCCGGTTCATGCGGTCCAGAATCCAGCGGTCGAAAAGGCCGTAGTCTTCTTTTTTCAGCGATGCCGGCGAGGCCTGTTCCCCTAAGTTCATGAGAGAGAACCGGGCGGCATTCCATATTTTATTGACAAAATTCCGGTACCCCTCGATCCGTTCCTCCGACATGCGCACATCCCGCCCCTGGGCGGTAAAGGCCGCCAGGGTGAACCGGAAGGCATCGGCCCCGAACTTGTCGATCATTTTGAGGGGATCGATGATGTTCCCCTTGGATTTGCTCATCTTGTCGCCCTGCTCGTCCCGGACGAGAGCGTGGAGATAGACGTCCCGGAAAGGCACGTCCTTCATGATATAAATCCCCATCATCATCATCCGGGCCACCCAGAAGAACAGGATGTCGAACCCCGTGACGAGAAGAGAGGTGGGGTAGAAGGTCTTCAGGGCTTCCGAGTCGTCCGGCCACCCGAGGGTGGAAAAGGGCCAGAGGGCGGAGCTGAACCAGGTGTCGAGAACGTCCTCGTCCTGCCGTATGGCCGACCCTTTGCAGTGCATGCACCCGCCGGGGGCGTCGGTGGATACGGTCATTTCGCCGCAATCGTCGCAATACCAGACGGGAATGCGGTGTCCCCACCAGATCTGCCTGGAGATGCACCAGTCCCGGATATTGTCCATCCAGTCGTAATAGGTCGCCTCCCACATCTTCGGGACGATCCGGGTTTTCCCCTTGATGACCGCCGCCGTGGCCGCCCTGGCCAGGGGTTTCACCTGGACAAACCATTGTTTCGAAATGGCCGGTTCGATGACGGTCTTGCATCGGTAGCACCGCCCCACGTTGTGGGTGTATGGCTCTTCCTTGATGAGATAGTTCCCCTTTTTCAGGTCTTCGATGATATTCTTCCGGGCGGTGTAACGGTCCTGGCCCCGGTAAGGACCGCCGTTTTCGTTGATCACGGCGCTCCCGTCCATGACGATGACGATTTCGATGTCGTGGCGCTGGGCCATGGCGAAGTCGTTGGGGTCGCAGGAGGGCGTAATCTTGACGGCCCCCGTTCCGAACTCGACGGTCACGTAATCATCGGCAATGATGGGGATTTCCTTGTTCATCAGGGGCAGGATCACCTTTTTCCCGATGACATCCTTATAACGGGCATCCCCGGGGTTTACCGCCACGGCCGTGTCACCGAGCATGGTCTCCGGCCTCGTCGTGGCCACCACGACCTCGCCCTTCCCGTCGGCGAAGGGATAGCGGATATACCAGAGCCCGCCCTTCTCCTCCTCGTACTCCACTTCGAGGTCCGATATGGCCGTGTGACACCGGGGGCACCAGTTGACGATGTAATTCCCCCGGTAAATGAGGCCGTCCCGGTACAGCCGGACGAAGACCTCCCGGACGGCCCGGGAAAGCCCCTCGTCCATGGTGAACCGCTCCCGCTCCCAGTCGCAGGAACATCCTAATTTTTCAAGCTGGTTGAGAATGATGCCGCCGTACTTCTCTCTCCATTCCCAGACCTTGTCGATAAATTTTTCCCGCCCCAGGTCGTGGCGGGTCTGCCCCTTCCGGGCCAGATCCTGCTCCACCACGTTCTGCGTGGCGATCCCCGCGTGATCCGTGCCGGGCATCCAGAGAGTGTTGCATCCCTGCATGCGGCGGAAGCGGATCATGATGTCCTGGAGGGTGTTGTTCAGGGCGTGTCCCATGTGGAGCATGCCCGTGACGTTCGGCGGAGGGATGACAATGGAATAGGGTTTCCGGTCACTTCTGTCCTCTCCGTGAAAAAACCCCGACTCCTTCCAGTAGGGGTACCAACGGGACTCCACTTCGCGGGGTTCATACGACTTGTTCAAGGTATCCTTTTCCATCTTTCCTCTCCGGATATTTTTTCGGCACCAAAGAGAAGGCGTAAGGTCAACGGGCCTTACGCCTTACCGGATGCCTTCCTCCGCCCTCGTCAGAAGAGCGGCCCTTGCCTCTTCCCGCGCACCCTCCGGCGGTTCATTACAATCTCAGCTGCTCCTGAATGTTTCGGATAATGAGGAGCGCATCGGCCCCGGAAACAGGTCCGAGGGGAACGAATTCACCGGTGGTGATATCCTGGGCCTCCATGATGCCCCGGGTGGTCACCACCATGACCGCATTGAAATAGGGAAGATCGCTTCTCAAATCAGGAAAAGGCGACGGGGAACCGATAAACTTGGTGGCCAGTCCCGGATCCTGCCCGACCTTCATGAGAATGTCCTCGATCATCATGGCATAGGCCGCCCGGGTGATGAGATCGCCGGGGTAGAAGTTCCCGTCGGGATTCACCTCCAGCCCCCGCACACCCATGACGAGAATCCCCTCGACATCGTTTTTCAACGGATGGTTCCCGATGTCCGAGGCGGAGGGCAGGGCCCCTTTCTCCTTCGCCATTTTATATTTTTCCGGGTCCACGAAGGACGTGTCGAAGGTTCTCACGCCGAACCGCTTGTATAGCTCGTCGATCTTCAGTTCCTCCATGAAGAGAGCCGCCAGGTCCGCCCGGGTGATCTTATCCACCAGGGCGATCTGTTTTCCCGTCCGGCTCCCCGGCATGGCCCGCTCGATCTTCTGCATGAGCTTCCATTCCTTGTCCGCTTCCCGGCCGTAATCACCCTTCAATTCGATGACCTGAACAAACATGTCGCCCGCTTTGCGGAATTCGTAGGCCGTCTTGTAGGCCATCCCCATGAAATAATAGGCCGCCGCGGAATTCGGCTCCTCATCGATGGCGTCCTCGAATTCGCCTTCCGCGTCATCCAGCCAGTCATCCGGCTTGGCCAGGGTGAGGTAACGAATCATGGCGACATGGTAGAATGCCTTTTCTTCTTTTTTCTTGGCGTACTTATCCGCCTTCTTCATCTGGTCCTTCGCTCCGTCGTAGTCTCCCCGGTAGGCCAGGACGAGGCCCTTTCCCGCGAAGGCCTTGGAGAACTTCGGATCGAGCTGGAGGGCGGATTCGAATTCCTCGAGAGCCTTGTCATATTTTTCCTGGTCCAGGAACTTCATGCCCGTATAGGCATGATGTTCCGGCGTGTCAAGTTGACTGACAGGCTTCCGGGCCTTGGGACCGCAGGCAAACAGAAGTAAAACCCCTGCAATGATGGCCAGGAAAACAAAAAGTCTCCTATGATTCTTCATATTCCTCCTCCTTGTCATGGCTCTCTTTACCCCTGAAAAGAATCTGAATGAACGATACGCCCTTAATTTTTAGCTTCGAATACGTGTGAAGTCAAGCAAATTTCCTGCTTTTCATTCCTTCCTTCATGATGCGCCCTGCTCGAGGAAGGCCGCCATCCTGTCTCTCAGGTCCTTTCCGTCCCCGGGATGAAACCACTCGATCCCTTTCTCCTTTTTGAACCATGTTTCCTGCCGCCTCGCGTAAAGCCGGGTCTCCCTCCGGAGTGTCCCCATGAGCCCGGGAAGATCGTCCTCGCCCCGGAGATAACGGAAAACGGGGCGGTACGTCAGCGTCTGCAGGGGTTTCAGGCTTTCGTCGTATCCCCGTCGGATGAGCCCTTCCGTTTCCTCGACGAGCCCCTGCCGGAGCATCTCCTCCACCCGGCGGTCGATTCGTGAAAAGAGGTCTTCTCGTTCCCTCGCGAGGCCGATCCGCAGAGCCCGGTAAGGCTGTTCGCGGAAGCCATGCTCCCGCTGCCTCTCCGTCATGGTCCTCCCCGACGACTCGAACACTTCCAGGGCGCGGATGATGCGAAAGGCGTCGTTTTCGTGGATCCGTTCCGCAGACCCGGGATCCACCCGGCGGAGTTTTTCGTAAAGATGAGAAAGGCCCCGTTCCCTCATCTCCCGTTTCAGCCTGTTCCGGATGTGGGAATCCGCCCCGGACACGGACGCCAGACCTCCAAGGAGAGCCCGGATATAAAGACCCGTCCCTCCGATCACCCAGATGGTCTTCTTTTCCCTGTGGAGACCTGCGATAATCCTCCCCGCGGATTCGACAAAAGAGGCAACGCTGAAAGATTCGTCCGGATCGACCACGTCGATGAGGTGATGGGGGATGGCTTCCCGGACGGACCTCGGGGGTTTCGCCGTGCCGATGTCGAGATGGCGGTAGACCTGCATGGAGTCGGCGCTGATGATCTCCCCCCCGAAATACTCCACCAGGCGGATGGCAAGATCGGTCTTCCCCACCCCGGTGGGTCCCGTCAGAACGACGAGCCGGGGTCTCCTGTCTTCCCCGCCGGCGGCATCCATTCCCAAAAACCTCTCCCTGACGGCTTCGTAAAAGCTCCACAGGCGGCGTTGCCCTTCATCCTCCGTCACCGCGGCATACCCATAAGTACGCTTCATTCCCCGGGATCAGGGCGCCTGGCTTCTGAATCTTTTTACAATGCCTTCCGAAATAATCTTATTTTCAGACTTTTTACGGTTTCATAAATAATAAAGTACTGAATTCTATAAGAAGCTGGAGAGAATTTCAACGAGAATCATCCAGCGGAAAAAATCTTTAGGACACGCAGAAAGTCTCCCCCGCCGCCAATTTGTCACCTGATGATGGACTGGCGCCTCCATGACTGTCCCTTTCCGGTTGGCACCTGGTTGGCACCCGGTTGCCACTGGGCCTTTCCTGCTTTTCGGTCTGATTTCACCTCTTTCCTTTGGAAGACTGCCAGCCGCCGACGGGGATGCCAACTCGAAGGCCCGGGCCTGCCCCCTGCTTTATCCTGATATATCCCATGTATTCAATAAGATAGAGTTTGGTACGGTATTTGCTCATATAAAGGCTCGCCGGCCTTCAGAGGCCGCCATACCTGCTCCACCGCCCCCGGCCCGGGGCGAACAATCCGGGCCCTGAGCGACTCCTTCTCCTGATCAGGCCCTCCGGTGAGCCGCCTTGTGGAATCACCGGAATTAAAATCCATAAACGGGGGTATCACCATGAAACGATGGATGCGGCTGTCTCTTCTGACTTTCATATTCTTTCTGACCGCGACATCATTTTCACCGGTCCACGCGGCCGCCTCGGGGGAGGTCCCGTCTTCGGGACCGCAGGTGATCCTCCTCGGTGACAACCCTGCCGGCGGGGGCGGAGACAGCGGGACGGAGACGGGGGATAACGCAGAAGAGGATGGGGAAGCGCCCGCGGTCCCCGATCCCGCCGATCCGGCGGAAGGCC
>Ga0209163_1000511_pt1 | contig 68931 bp, 33 predicted proteins | sample MTBAKSrepl2MetaG_FD_187457 | JGI IMG/M metagenome (GOLD analysis project Ga0209163, IMG submission 187457) | Enrichment culture microbial communities om Arthur Kill intertidal strait, New Jersey, USA, that are MTBE-degrading - MTBE-AKS2 (Arthur... | ecosystem: Environmental > Aquatic > Marine >...
CTTAATCAATAATTTTTTATTAGCACTCAATGAAAGTGAGTGCTAATATAATATGGATTGCTTTGGCAAGGCAAGTATTTCTAAGGGTCAAAAATGGAAAAAATAAAGAATTAACATCTATTATTATTAGTTTTCATCTATTTTCTAAAAATTTTAAGTTATATCTCTTTCTTTTTATTTATTATGAAGTTGTCTATAGTCTCCTTGAAGTAATCTCCCTGTGCACGCACCTCATCCGGAATCCTGTTTTTATAGAGTTTTAAACCTTCTTTTATCTCATTGTCAAAAACTGAATAAAAGGTATCGTTTTTTATCGACTCATCTGCCTTTGCTGTATTGTAAAGATAAATGTCTGATACGATAGCCCTCGCAAGCCTCCTCGCCCTTTCAACTCTATCGCCTCCAGACGCCGAAAATGTCGTGATTTCCGGTTTTGTCTCAGATTCAGCCTTTTGCCCCGGTTTTTCCACTCGGAGTTTCTCGGGTAGTTTCTCGACCTTTTCTTCAGCCTTTTCTCCCGGTTTTATGCCTTTTAGGGTATTAACCTTTTCAATCAGGAACTCTGATATGCGCTGTTCCTCGATGTAATCGTCTGCTCCATGAAAAGATTCTGGTTCTCTCGTATATCTTTTCTGGTCGTATAAGGCACCAATCAGTACAAACTTCATCTCCTTCGTCTCAGCGCGCTGCTTTAATCTCCTGCAGACCTCAAAACCGAATATCTTTGGAAGACCAACCTCAACTAAACTGAGAAAGGGACGTTCTTTGGTTGCTTTTATCATCGCATCTATTCCATCAGTGGATGTAACAGTACGATATCCTTGTTGAATCAAAATCGATGTGATTTCATCAGCTATATCGACATTGGAATGTGCAACAAGGATTTTATTCTTATCCAATTCCTTTTTCGCCAAATCTGCTTTTCGTAAAGCTGCTGGCCTCTTCACAAGAAGGATGGTGCGACACTTCGGACATTTAAACCTCGATCCATCAACTTTAACCCTGTTTTCATCGACTTTCAGCCTCGTTTTACACTTCGGGCATATTACAACCACCGCTTATTCCTCCTTGGTAACCACAGTTTTATCGTCAAAAGACCCGCGATGAACCCGCCTATGTGAGCAAACCATGCAATCCCGCCTTTATCATGAACACCCGTGCTGAGCAATCCGCTTGCGAATTGTATAATAGCCCAAAAGCCGATAACTATCAAGGCCGGTATCTTTATAATTGTAAAAAAGAACCCCAGTATGACTATGGTATGGACCGTTGCTCTTGGAAAAAGCAAAAGGTATGCACCTAAGATCCCGGAAACAGCGCCGCTCGCACCGACCATAGGAATACGTGAATGCGGCGCTGTGATTGCATGAGTGTACGCTGCTATAATGCCGCAGAAGATATAGAAAATAATAAAACGCACGTGACCGAGTTTGTCTTCAATGTTATTGCCGAATATCCAGAGATAAAGCATATTGAAGGCCAGGTGTAAAAACCCCCCGTGCATGAACATAGATGAAAAGACCGTAAACAAAGGGCTTATTGGCTGGTTTGTCTCGAAGCTAATCATATTGTAAGGGATTGCACCGTATGTAAACACCGACCCCTGCAATCCGCTCCTGGAAAATATCTGCACGAGAAAGACAAGAATATTGGCAACAATGATCCCTATCGTGATATAAGGGGATCGGCTTGTAGGATTATCATCTTTGTAAGGGATCAACTATATACCATGCCACACCCGCTCCTCTATACGGCATTATGAAGACAGTAAGTTTTAATAGACATTATGTATCCGGGGGGGTGTCTTTATTATCTGAAAATATAGCTAAATTATACGGAAAAGCCGTTCTCATGTCAAAAAACCCAGAATCATTTCTTGCTTGCATTCTATACAGTATATATGCTATAAATTTACGGTCATTTTGGCAGCCACTAACCATGGAAAAATTTAACAGGGGGGCTTTTATGGACAACATAAAGAAGTTGACGGCATTTCTGTTCATTGCTTTCTTACTCTTCCCCGCTTCTTACGAGACCGTACACAGTGAAATCTCGGACCAGGCAAAGATATGTTTAACATGTCACGCAAACAGGGGATTGACAAAAACACTGGAAAATAAAGAAATCTTGTCTCTCTTTATAGATAAAGATCTGTTCTCCCAATCCGTCCATAAAAACATCGACTGTAACGGTTGCCACACAGGATATATGGCTGCCCATGTAGCGAAGAAAAAGACGATCAAGAGCAAAAAAGAATATGCTCAAAAAGCCTCTCAGGTGTGCTCAACATGCCATCCAGATGACCAGTTGAATAAAATACCCTTACACGCCACATTGATGAAACAGGGCACCTGTGTCGAATGTCATGGTTCGCACTATATAAAAAGTATGGAGGAATGGAAGAAAGGCCTGACTGAAACTCAATACTGTTTTACGTGCCATGAAAAGGCAATAACGAAGCGCCTGGAAAACGGCGAGATATTATCACTCCGTGTCAACAGGTCGGCTTTTAAAAATTCTATACATGGAAATCTACCGTGCAGTTCCTGTCATCCAGAATTTTCAAAAACGTCCCACCCGATAAGAAGCTTCAAAAGTAAGAATGCATATACTGCTCAGGCTACAAAGGCATGTTCAACATGCCATCCAGATGACCAGTTGAAAAAGAGCCCCATACATGGCTCTCTCATGGCAAAGGCATCATGTGTCGAATGTCACGGTTCACATACAGTAAGAGGCATAAAAGTTGCAAAAGCAACAGCAGATGAAACCGAGTATTGCCTCTCCTGCCACAGGGGCAGCCTGAGCATGACAATGGCGAATGGCGAACGGCTATCCGTTTATGTCGATGGAGCTTCACTGAAAAACTCAGCCCACGGGTCATTGCTCTGCACTGCCTGCCATACTGAATTTTCAAAGTCCCAGCATCCTATGAGACGCTTCGAGAGTATACGCGCTTATAAGCTTGAAAGGGCAAAACTCTGCAGCAAGTGCCATCCGGATGCATACACACAATATGAACAGAGCATCCACTATACCCTGTTCAAAGCTGGCAATAAGAATGCACCGCATTGTACAGACTGCCACGGCAGCGCACACTCTGTGGCCAGAACAAAGACTGACAAGACTTTAGGATTGACATCATGCAATAAATGTCATGCTGAGTGGAACAGCTCGTACGAGGCAAGCATCCACTACAGTGCACGGCTCCGGGGAGTGAAAGATGCACCGGTATGCTCATCATGTCATAATGCACATGATATCCAGTCTACAAAGATGTCCACCCAGATTAAAGAGGGGTGCTTTAAGTGCCATAAAGATATGGTCAAAGTTCATAATCAGTGGCTCAAGAATCCCCCTATAACGCTTCCCACTTTTGTTGAGCTCCATTTTGAAGCAGTATCTTGTGCAGCATGCCATTCTCCAGGTGCTCAACGTGTCATTTCTCTGAATATGTTCGACTGTAAAACAGGAAAGCCCTTGACAGAAGAAAAAGTTGCCCAATATCTCGGTACAGATACTGCCGGTTTAATGGGAAAAATCGACAAGAATAGTAACGATGTTATTGATGCAAGCGAGTTATGGGGCCTCTTTTCAGACCTCATAAGCAAGGGTGTCTGGGTAACATTTTCCGGGGAAATGGACGTGAGCAGCTCTGCCGAGGCACATCAGCTTGGTGCAAAAACAGAGGCTACAAGAAACTGTGAAACATGCCACCATCCTGATTCTGAATACTTCAAAGCTGTTGCCGTTGTTATGAGCACGGGAGATGGAGACACAACTGCCTTGCCTGCAGAAAGCAGCTCTCTCCAATCAGTATATTCAATACTGCCTGCAAGAAAGTTCTATGCTATCGGGGGCACAAATATAAATCTCTTTGACCTCCTCTTTTATCTAGCACTCATCGGAGGTCTCGCTGTTCCTATTGGACACATTGCAGCACGTATAATATTTTCACCAATCCGGTCGTTAAGAAAGATGGGGAAAGGAGGTAAGAAGAAATAGATGAAAAGAATATATCTGCATCCACTACCGATCAGAATATGGCATTGGGTAAATGTCCTTGGTTTTATAATACTCATCCTTACAGGAGCTAATATCAGGGGTATCGTAAGCATTTTCTCTCTTGAGTGGGCTGTCAAAATCCATAGCTGGCTCGGGTTTATTCTCCTTGCAAATTACTGTATATGGCTCTTCTACTACATCCTTACACTCAAGATAAAAATTTATATTCCACCACTGCATCACCCGGTAGACTTTGCAAAGAAGGCAATTACACAGGCAAAATTTTATGGATATGGCATCTTTGTTGGCGATGATAACCCCCATCATCCTTCACCCGAGCACAAATTCAACCCCATGCAGCAGGTCTCATACCTCATGATCATGGCCCTGCTTATTCCTGTCCAGATTATTACCGGGCTCTTTCTGTGGGATCCTAAACTGTTTTCTTTCATCGTTAATCCTGTGGGCGTTCAGATCTTCGATGCAATCCATGTTTTCCTCTGGATATTCTTCAGCGCGTTCATGATTGTCCATTTCTACTTAGCTACTCTCGGACACACAACATGGGCCCACATTATTGCCATGTTTAAAGGGTATGAAGAAGAAGAGGAGCACGGACATGGTCATTAGATAATTGTTATGGGGAAATCAAGAAAAAGCGGAACTTTTGTTCCGCTTTTTCTTATACTCTTCAAGTTCACCTTTGTAACCCGCAAGAAGTGTACCATTATCAATATGAATAAAAAATATGTGTCCACTTCTGCTTGTTTTGTTAGAATTCTTGTATGAAAAACCTGTTGGGAAGGAGGATTCTTATGAAAAAAAGGACTTGGGTACTCTGCTTTACGTTGTTTGCAGTCTTTATCTTTGCAGCAGGAGCATATGCTCAAAAAGCGATTCAGATACAACCTTCATCGGATGGAACAATTGAAGCGTCACTCATTGAGGCAAAGGAAAGGAGAGGCGTATTAACAATCAAGGTGGCGCTGAAAAATATTTCAAAAGAACGGATAGAACCCGAGCTTCGTTTTGAAAAGGCATACTATGCCGATGTCGATGCCCAGAAAAAGTATTTTCCATTGAAGGATGCTGAGGGCACGTTCATCGCCGGCCACTTGAGTTATGACTGGGGTGGCGGGACGTTCAAGGAAAAAATAGGCCCTAATCAAAGCAAGATCATCTGGATCAAATTCCCCGCTCCTCCGCCGACTACAACTTCAATCGATATCTTCATTCCACTGTTACTGCCCTTTGAAGACGTGGCAATAATGAGATAGAGGGCATGATGAGATTGTTTTTCAGGATATCTATAATAATCTTCATAGTCTCTTTTTTGAATACTCCTGTTCTGGCCCAACCATATACCGGTCCGGACGATGAAAGGGCTGTTCAGAATGCTGAGAAGGCTGCCAAAAAGCTCGGCCCCGACAGGGGAGCTATCTCAATTATCAGGCTCGACTCTGCAATCTCAGGAGATTCTACCGGCATCTCGAAAACCCTCAGGGATCTCGGCGCAAGACAGGTTGGCAGGGAGATACATGTAACATTGTCAGGAGACGTCCTCTTCGATTTTGACAAATGGACTATCAAGAAAAAAGCCGAGTCAACGCTCCATAAGCTCGCCGTCGGGATCAAAGAATTGAACAAGAAACATGTCATTATCGAGGGGCATACCGATTCAATGGGATTAGATTCATACAATCTGGACCTGTCCCAAAAAAGGGCTGAGGCTGTAAGAGAGTGGTTCATATCAAAGGATGGAATGAAAGGCATAGAGTTCCAGACAAAAGGGTACGGCGAATCAAAACCGGTTGCCCACAACACAAAACCTGATGGCTCTGATAATCCCGAAGGCAGGGCACTCAACAGAAGGGTAGAGATTAGGATATTTGAGTAGCGGATTAAGGAAAAACCCGGGCTAATCTGTTACGTGTACTTCTAATCGTTGCCTTACTTGGGTGACCCTAAGAATTTCTCAATTCTTTTAACCGGGCACCCGTGTTCTCACTCCTCTTATTGTATCCAGAGAAAATCAGTATGAACCCAGCCTGTTGCTCCCCATTCATCTTTTACCTGAACCCATGTACCCTGCTTTTTCATGACCCTGAAAGAATAATATTGTTTTGCAGGACCAGATGAACACTTTTCATAATTCGTACCAGGCCCTTTTCTGATATTAACCTCCTGAGATTTTACAACGGCACATTGATAAGTATCGGTAACCAACTTCTTATAGATCCAGCTTACATCTCCGTCAACATCCTGTACAGCGTACCAATCACCCGAGAGTGATGCACCAACTTTCACAAACGGCATGTACTTATATACTTCCCAGACTTTCTCATATTTTGTGCTTGGCCCGGAACGCAGGTTTGCCTTAGATACATTGACACAGAGAGCTTCCACATCATCATAGTTACTTACAATAAAAAGAAAAAAAATAAATGCTGCCAAAAATTTTTTCATAATTAACCCCTTTAACGATTCTTCCCATCTTCTGTCAACAACACCGGGCATCTGTTAACATCCTCTCTATTTTACGACTCTGCATTTTTATGTCAACCCTCTTGACGGAAATATCTGAAAGGTTGACTCTCTGCCGCACAACCGATAAACTATAATGCAGCCAACACAATACAAGGAGATATGCATGACTACGAAGAACTTGTTGATCACAGTTGTTGTGCTCGTCGCCGTACTTATAATAATAAACCAAAGCCCCCTTCAGAACAAATCAAAAGAAGTTTCCACGAATAAGCTTTCCGCAAACAATCAATTAGGTTCCCGGCATACACCCCGGCATGAAAATCATCGGGAAATAACCGGGAATATTAAAAAGGGAGAGACTCTCTTTGATATATTCAAGGAATACGAGCTGGATCTTGTAGAACTATTTAAAATGAAAGAAGCATCTGCTGATATTCACCGGTTAAAGGACTTATATCCTGGTCGTCCCTATAAAATCGTCATTGATGACCAGTCTCAAATCAATGAATTCACATACTGGATTGATGATGAAAGTATTCTCAACATTATCCGGACAGAATCAGGATTCTGCGCTTCAAAAAACAATATTGAATATGACAGGAAAGTGCTGCATATCGGCGGAGCCATAGAAAACCATCTCATTGGCTCTCTGGGAGAAGGAAAAGAAAATCTCATGCTGGCACTAGAGCTCTCGGATATCCTGGCATGGGACATCGATTTCTCAACTGACTTGAGGCAAGGAGACATATTCAAGCTTGTCGTTGAAAGTTGTTATTTGAACAACGAATTCAAAAAATACGGGAATATCCTTGCCGTAGAATTCATTAACAATGGACAAACCTATCGCGCGTATCGGTTTGAACAAGACGGTGAAGTTGACTACTATGATGATAAGGGGAAATCACTCCGGAGGTCCTTTTTGAAAGCGCCATTGAGTTTCAGGAGGATAAGTTCTCGCTTCAGTAAAAGCCGCTACCATCCAATCCTCAAGATATACAGACCGCATCTCGGCGTTGATTATGCTGCTCCGACAGGAACGCCGGTATCGTCTGTGGGAGACGGCACGATCGTTTTTGCAGGGTACAAGGGGCAGAATGGCAATCTTGTCGTCATAAGACACCCAAACGGTTACACAACGTATTATGGACATTTATCAAAGATTAAAAAAGGCACAAAGAGAGGTGTGAAGGTCAGGCAGGGCCAGCTTATTGGTTATGTTGGGACAACAGGTCTTTCAACAGGACCCCATCTTGATTACAGAATAAAAAAACATAATAAGTTTGTAGATCCACTGAAGCTTGAACTGCCCCGTGGAAAGTCCATCCCTCAAACAGCACTGGCTGACTACAACATGTTCAGGAATAAGATGTATGCCCAACTTGCTTCGATAACACCTCCCATGTTTGTACTTGCTGATCAAAAAAAGGAAAACAAAAAGATATAAGATAAGTGGTTGATTTTGTATTCAGTCTTCAGGGATAACGCCTCAACGGCGACAATTAAGACGTTTCTTTGAATATTGTATTGATTCACAGCCGTAACATATAAGGATGCCTGAGTGAAGTTTTAATTCATATAAAGGGGCTAGTGGAGAAAAAATGACATGGCAGAAATAATTGAGCCCTTTGAGTTCAGACAGTGTATTAATATATTGCGTGCTACCGGGAAAAAGGCAAAAAACCTTCGAGAGCTACAGGATTCAATAACCACCGTTAGCGATGAATGCATATTTCATCATACCTACCAGTTTTTCTTAAAGGTACATATCCTTGACTATACCAATGATTTTGCATTCTGGGCAGGCGAGAGCCTCGAGGAGAGAGCTCTCTCCGAACAGCTCTCGAACATCGATCCGTACGATTATCAGTATATCAACGACTTAAGGAATCAAATCATACAAGTCATACACGAGTATCTCGAAAAATTTCCTGAACCTCGAGAAGCTATGCCCGGTAAAGAATTCTACTTCAATGAGACAGTTACCCTCATCTTTCCCGAAGGAGTACGCGCCAAGAATCTTGCTGAATTTCTTACTGCAATAAAACACATCGATGCGGATTCTCTCTACTATCATTTCTACGAGGCACGGATACGGCTCGGGAGTGGGGTAGACGACTTCTCGAGATGGATAGAAGATATTTTCGGGAAAACAGGACTCGCTGAGAAGATACGCTCTATTGATCCATTTATGCATAACATAGAAGGAATCAGAGAACACCTTGTAGAGGCCATTGAAGAAGAAGTAAGAAAAGATATGGAGATCATCGATCGTTGTTTGACCAATATTTAAGGATATCACCAAAGGGAGACCTTTTGCTCCTCCAGATGCTCTGCGCCAAGATGCGCGGCAGGTCTTTCCTTCATATCAATTCAACCCGGGAAGGAGGAGGGGTTGCTGAGATATTACAGAGGATGATACCCATACTCCAGGAACTTGGTATTGATGCACGATGGGAAGTTATCGAGGGAAATCCAAAATTTTTTGATATCACAAAGAAAATTCACAATGCGCTTCAGGGCAATCCCGAGAACATTACAGAAGAAATGTGGCAGTACTATTTTGAAACAAACCGGAGAAACAGTGAAAATCTCAATCTTGATGCAGATGTAATCCTTATTCACGACCCTCAACCAGCCCCTCTCATAGAATTCAGAAAAGATGGCTTGTGGTTATGGCGCTGTCACATAGATGTATCAAATCCCCAAAAAACGGTTATCGATTATCTCAGCCGATACTGCGAAAAGTATTCTGCATCCATTTTCTCTGTTGCAAAATTCGCCAGATCAATGGCCATTGATGAATTTATCGTGCCCCCTTCCATAGATCCCTTGAGTGAAAAAAACCGGGAATTATCAGACGAAGAGATCAATGAAACAGTAAACAAATTCCAGATACCGAGAGACAGGCCTATCTTACTCCAGGTTTCAAGGTTCGACAGATTCAAAGACCCCATAGGGGTCATACAAGCTTACAGAATAGTTAAAAAATATAATGATTGCATACTTATCCTCGCTGGAAGCCCCGCAACAGACGATCCCGAAGGAGAAGAGGTCCTGAACGAAGTGAGGGAGTATGCAGCGAATGACCCTGATGTCTATATCCTCCTGCTCCCGCCTTTTAGTGACAGGGATATTAATGCCTTACAGAGAGTTGCAACTGTCGTGTTACAGAAATCCCTGAAAGAGGGTTTTGGCCTTACTGTATCTGAAGGTATGTGGAAGGGAAAACCGGTCATTGGTGGTGCTGTCGGAGGTATTCCGCTCCAGATCGTACACAGTATTACCGGATTTCTTATTCATTCAATAGAAGGCACTGCTTTCAGAATAAGACAAATCCTCAACAACCCTGCAATGGTTACGAGAATGGGAGACAAAGGGAAAGAATATGTACGGAAGCATTTTCTCATAACAAGACAAATACGAGATTATCTCTCCATATGGTATGCAATGGAGCATAAAAACAGCAGTGTACTGGAACTCTAATACGAGCACTATCTGCATGGTGAAAAGGTCATATCAAGACTACAAGCGTTTTAAAAACTGTGCATGAGAAAAACCGTCGTTGAAGAGTCTGTCCTATTCATCAGTGTAATCAAGTGGCTCTTTCTGGCATCCTGTGTTGGTGTCATTGTCGGGTTATCGACATCAGTATTCCTGAAACTCCTCGAAATGAGTTCAGCTTTTACCGCAGGGTTTAGATATTATTTCCTTCTCCTCCCTTTCGCACTCTTCGCAAGCGCTCTTATCGTACGATACCTTGCTCCTGACGCACAAGGTCATGGCACTGAAAAAGTCATTGAAGCTGTTCACAGGCATTCAGGTAAAATTAAGCCCCTCGTTGTCCCGGTAAAACTTGTTGCTACCATTATTACCATTGCATTAGGAGGATCGGCAGGGAAGGAAGGTCCCTGTGCACAGATAGGTGCAGGCCTGTCATCGATATTTGCCGGTTTCCTGAGATTCGATAACAAAGACCGAAAGAAGCTTGTTATCTGCGGCATCAGTGCGGGGTTTGCCTCTGTGTTTGGAACTCCCATCGCTGGTGCAATCTTTGGCGTTGAAGTACTCGTTGTCGGGACACTCCTCTATGATGTTCTTCTTCCTTCCTTTGTTGCTGGTGTTGTCAGTTACCAGGTATCGTCTGCCTTAGGGATAACCTATTTCCATGAACCCTTATCATTCGTCCCCGTATTCAGTAGCCTCGTCTTCCTGAAGGTATGCATCAGCGGATTATTTTTCGGCCTTTGCTCTCTCATGTTCATTGAAGTATTGCATTATACGGAACGAACGAGCGAAAAGATAAGAATCTGGAGACCTTATAAAGGACTTCTTGGCGGGTCAATACTCGTTATTCTTGCCTTCATATTTTCAAATAAATATCTCGGCCTCGGCCTGGAAACGATTCACGATTCCCTGGAGGGTGGTTCAGTCTTCCTCGGCGCTTTTTTATTAAAAATAGTTTTTACCTCGATTACACTCGGCTTTGGCGGCAGCGGCGGCATTGTCACACCGATATTCTTTGTGGGTGCAACTGCTGGAAATATTTTTGGAAACATAATCGGATCAGATCCAGCAGTGTTTGCAGCCATCGGGCTGGTCAGTTTACTGGCCGGGGCTGCGAATACGCCGATCTCTGCAAGCATCATGGCAGTGGAACTCTTCGGGCCCTCGGTCGGTCCTTATGCCGCTCTTGCATGTATTATCAGCTTTCTCATGACCGGACACAGAAGTGTCTTTACAAGCCAGATGATTATAACCGCAAAATCTTCCTCTCTCGTTGTATCACAACGAAGAGAGACAGGTGATTTTCCCGAGATCTCAATTAAGCCGAGGTCAGGAACAGTCACCGGCAGCATCATTAAAGGGATCAAGATGGCCCAAAAAGGGTTGAAAAAAGACAAGAAGCTGCAAAAGGACGAAAAAAAATAGATGCGTGCTCTATCATTACAACGCTGTCTTTGCAGTCTATGCTCCTGTGTTTTATTTTGATAAAAATAAAGATGTAAACATGTTATAATAAATGTATCTCTAATCATGTAAAAACCGTCAAACATCCGCTTATAAAATATTAATCCAATATGATACCGGGAGAAATTACTTAAATTTATCGAATAATTACTTGCATAAGCCATATCAAGAATAATTTTAATTCTCGTTGAAAAATATAAATATATTTTTGCTCATAGCTTAAATAATTTGTATGCAAACAATACATACACGGCATACACCCGAAAACTGCATTTATCGGAGGCAATGTTGACTGAAAAGTCTTTTGTCCCGACAAAAGTCGGGATTGAAATCAAAAGACTTTGAAGGCGACTGTGCCTCCGGTTCAATAATCAATTGCATTTTTCGGGTTAAAAATCAAAGAGGGGGATTACTATGTGTACAATATGTGGTCATTTTGTAAGGGATAACAAAAGAATTTCAACCGATATATATGACATGTTGAAAAAAATGGAGCATAGGGGGCCTGATACACATGGAATCTATCTCGATGGCATCATAACACGGGAAGAAGACATTGTCAGATTTAAAGATATAGTTCAACATGAGAGCCATATTGCACTCGGACATTCAAGACTTAAGATAGTCGGAAGAGAAAAAACAACACAGCCTTATACTTCATGTGACGGAAAACTTACATTGATTCATAACGGTGAAATCTATAATTATGAAAAACTAAAAACGCTCCTCTTATACCATCATAAGATAAAAACTACAAGTGACAGTGAAATTATCGTTCATCTTCTCGAAGAGACCTATCAGGGAGACCTTCTCGATGCGGTGAAGCAAATTATTAGTCTCCTTGATGGCATGTATGCACTTGCAGTTACCGACGGGAAATCTGTTGTTATTGCGAGAGACCCCATAGGGAAAAAACCTCTCTATTATCTAAGGAACGATAACATCACGTATTTTGCCTCCGAAAAAAAAGCTCTGTGGAATGGCAAGAATAATCCTGAACGTCTAAAGCCAGGGGAACTTCTCTATATTGATGATTCTGAAACCACAACAAACAAGGGATTTCTTCTCCAACGCCCGCAGATAGATATTATTGATTTCAGAGAAGCTGTGGAACTGTACAAGGATTCTCTTATAAAATCAGTTAGGAAAAGGTTAACCGGCCTTCACGAATCCCACCTCGGTGTCATATTTTCAGGGGGGATAGATTCAGTTCTCATTTCAAATCTCCTGCTGAGAGAGGGGAAAAATATTATATGTTATTGTACGGGCACTGAGAATTCCGGAGATATTATTGCTGCATACTCGGTCGCTCAAGAATTAGGGCTCGAGCTGAAAACAACGATTATTACCGAGTCCTTTATTGAAAATATTTTACCTGAGATAATTGAGAATGTTGAAGAAAGCGGTTTATTGCAGGTTGAAGTGGCAATCCCCATGTACATGGCTGCAAGAATGGCCTCAAAAGATAATATCAGAGTCATGTATACAGGACAGGCAGCAGATGAATTATTTGCAGGGTACCCATGGTATAATGACGTCCTCAGGGAATTCGGATATTTACGGCTTCATGAAAAACTTTGGGAGGATCTCAACTATTTATATCATGATACCCTTGAGAGAGAAGACAAGCTCACCATGGCACATTCAATAGAATTAAGGGCACCCTATCTTGACAGAGACGTTATACCGACCGCCATGAGGATTTCACCACGTTTAAAATTGGAAGGTTTTCAAGACAATCTCAGGAAAAGAGTTCACCGCCAGGCAGCTGTAGAATTAGGTGTCCCTCCTTATCTCGCATTCAGAGTCAAAGACCCTGCACAATCAGGGTCTGGAATACATGGAATCATTGAAAATATTGCAAAAAGAAACGGGAACACGCTTGACAATACCCTGGCAAACGAGAACATACGGAAAGATAAGGGAAGTCTGTATCGATACGGAAATGGCACCTACGGCACCTCACATACCCGCTGTTATCTGCAAACTATCGAAGAAAATATTAAGAGTAAATATATGCAAACTTTTTTTTAACAAAAAGGAAGGAACTCTTGAAAAAACAGATTTGTATTGCTCAAATAAACTATGGTAAGGAAAGCCCATATCATCATATTCAAAAAATAAAAGATATTATTGCCAAGAACAAGTCTTCAGACCTTATAGTCTTTCCCGAACTGATATTGCATGGTCATCCATCCCTTGAAATACCAGAAGGTCTCTTATACAGGAGATTAAAAAAATTCTATGCGTCTCTCCGTGAAGAATCTGACGACCTCTACAAATTTGTTAAAAATGTTAATGCACGGGTTATTATTGGTGAACTGAAAGGGGTGGCAGGAAGCTTTTATAATGTTGCAACTTATGTTGACAGAGATACCCTGCAAAATTATGCAAAGACTCATGTTCACTGGACAGAAAACTTTATTCCCGGGGATAAACTTAAAGTCTTTCATACCCCCTTTGGGCCGGTAGGGATAACAATCTGTTTTGATGGTGCATTTTCTGAAACATGGCGCGTTCTTGCTCTCAAAGGCGCTCCTATTATTGTGAATATAGCAGCTGTCCCCAGGACTTTCCCGGTACATTACATATGGCGAAGACTGGAAGGCGCAGCAATCAGTAACCAGGTTTTTATCGTATATGCAAACAGGCCTGGCGATTATTTTTCCGGCAACAGTGCCGTTTTTGACCCTCGAGGAGAACCTATTATCAAAGCAGGAGAAGAAGAGGTGATACTCAATACAGAGATCGACTTACGTGACCTAATGCTCTGGAGAGAAGAAGAAAGTCTCTATCGATACAGACGTCCTCTGCTCTACCGGGACATCATCAGAAGGCCTCCCGGACAGAAAAATTCTTTGTTGTTTCAACACCAGGTGATAAATAAGAATTTTAAAAAAACTGCTTATGAATCTTGATTGAAATTAAAACAGATTCTCAATATAATCAGGCAAAGAAAGAATGTACCACAACCAGCATGAAGGAGGATGACATTGCATACAGCATCTGTCTTAGCATCTTTTTTTATGAAACATTTCTTTCCTGTCTTAAAAACATCAACAAAATTCTTTTTCGTTCTAATCGTATTCATGATGTTTCTTCCTGCCGGCTGTGCTAAAAAAGGGGATAACGATACAGCTAAAATTCGCTTTGTTACCTGGAAACCGAATCAACCGGCAGTATGGGATGAGATCATAGACATATTTGAGACCGAACATCCCGGCATCCGTGTCGTAAGGGAGACAGGTCCCCATTCATCAACGGCTTTCCACGACCTTCTCACGCAGAAATTAAAAAATAAGAGCAGCGACGTAGATGTTTTTTTTATGGACGTCATATGGCCTTCTGAATTTGCAGCTGCCGGCTGGGCCATGCCCCTAGACGATCTTTTCCCGGACAATGAACAGCAAAAATTTTTAAAGGGGCCACTCCTGGCCAATACATACGATGATAAAATTTACGGCATACCCCTTTTCATTGACAGTGGAATGCTTTTCTACCGGAAAGATTTGCTGGAAAAGTACGGGCTAAACCCTCCGGAAACATGGGAAGATTTGGTTCACATTGCTCAACAGATAGTATCCGGGGAAGCGAAGTACGGAAGTGACATCAACGGTTTCTCGGGCCAGTTCAAGCAATACGAGGGTCTCGTCTGTAACATGCTGGAATATATCCTCAGTAACAACGGATACATACTCAATCCGAATTCAGGGGAACCCGGACTTTCCGAGCAACCGGCAATTGAGGCAATGGGGTTTGTGAGAAATAAAATCATACGGAACATTGCGCCGGAAGGAGTTCTGACATATGAAGAACCTGAATCAATAGCTCTTTTCATACAGGGCAAGGCAGTTTTTCACCGTAATTGGCCCTATGCGTGGGAAGTATCAAACAACCCTCAACGGTCAAAAATCGCCGGAAATGTGGGTATTACAAAACTTCCTCATTTTAAGGGGGGAAAAAGCCATGCGACACTGGGTGGATGGCAACTTGGGATCAGCAACTATTCTCAGAACAAAGACGCTGCCTGGACCTTTGTGCAATTTCTGACAAGCGAGAGAATCCAGAAGCTTCTCACTCTTAAGGCAGGGCTTGCCCCGACCAGAAAAGTTCTTTACGGGGATGCCGATATCCTGGATAAATATCCGCAATTCTCTGAAATGAAGAACGTTTTTCTTACTGCCTATCCGCGTCCGCGAAGTCCCCTCTATCCTTCAATATCCAACATCCTCCAGCGCTTCTTCAGCAAGGTCATTTCTGATCCGGATTCCCGGATTGAAGACGAGGCCAGGATGGCTTCTCTGGAAATAAAAAAAGTGCTTTCGTTAATTCAATAGGGTTTTGATTTTGCGTTTTTTGAAAAAGAAAATGGCACGCGTTTCCTTTCTCTTCAAGGAAAGGCTTTTTGCCGTAACCCTAATAGTCCCGTGTTTTCTGTTCGTCTCCGTCTTTGCCTTCTATCCCATCCTTTACTCTTTTTATCTCAGCCTGCACAGAATAATACTGAGCCTTCCGGGCTTGGAACAGCTCTTTATTGGTTTGGAGAATTATGAACAACTTTTAAATGATCCCTTTGCAATGCAATCATTGATAAATACTATAATCTTTGTATTCGTTTCTACCTTTTTTGAGATTTTATTCGGTCTTGCCATAGCGCTTGTCATAAACAGATACTTCAGGGGAAGGGGAATCGTAAGGGCTGCGGTTCTTATACCATGGGCAATACCAACTGTTGTAGCGTCCCAGATGTGGCGATTTATTTTTAATGATAATTACGGACTGCTCAATTTTTCATTATTTGGTGCAGACACAGCATTGTATCGTGCATGGCTTGCTGATCCTTTGTTCGCTTTTGCAGCCATTGTTATAGCTGACGTGTGGAAAACATCATCCTTTTCGGCCCTTATCATCCTTGCAGGGCTCCAGATAATTCCTGACGAGATCTATGAAGCCGCTAAAATTGACGGGGCAAATGCATGGCAGCGTTTCATCAAAATTACCCTCCCTCTCATAAAACCAGCGTTACTTGTCGCATTGCTTTTTAGAACAATGGATGCCTTCAGGGTATTTGATGTCGTTTTTGTCATGACGCAAGGAGGACCTGCCGACTCAACAAATGTTCTCCAGTTTTACGGTTATAAGAAAATATTCGCTGAAGGACTTATGGGGTATGGTTCGACAATTTCTGTGCTTGTTTTCCTTATCACCTTCATAATCTCTCTTGTCTATATCAGGACAATTGGGACAAGACTTTTCCAGGAAAGCTCATGAAGAGAATATGTGGGAATATAAGTTTTTCGCTCACTGTCATTCTTATTGTATTTCTCAGTCTTTTGCCGTTTGTCTGGTTTCTCAACACATCCTTAAAAACCCAGTTGAATGTTACTGCAATTCCTCCTACGCTTCTTCCGTCATTCTCATTTCACTTTTATCAGTCGGCTATCGCAAATTATGGCCTTCTCCACTACGTAAAAAACAGTCTGATCGTAGCAGGTTCTTCAACGCTCATAACTTTGATCATTGCGATCTTTGCCGGATATGCCCTTGCCCGTCTAAAAATCAAGCATAAAGGTCTCATAATGGGGGGCCTCCTCCTTGTATCTATGTTCCCGCAGATATCAATAGCCGGGCCTGTCTGGAAAATACTGGCGTCAATTGGCTGGTTGAATACCTATCAGGGACTGGTGTTGCCTTATGTAACCCTCACCCTTCCTCTTGGTGTCTGGATACTGGCGAGTTTCTTCAAAGAATTGCCCAAGGAGCTGGAAGATGCTGCAAAAATTGATGGGTGCGGTCACTTCCAAACCCTTTTCAAAGTCATCATACCGCTTGCAGCACCGGGAGTCTTCACCGCCGCCATACTCATCTTTATCTATTCATGGAATGAATTCTTCTTTGCCCTCTTGATCATGACAAAGCAAAAATATCAGACGCTGCCCGTTGGTATAGCTTTATTTCAGGGTCAATATACCATGCCCTGGGGAGAAATTGCCGCCGCTTCTACCGTAGCGACGATTCCCCTGGTACTCCTCGTTTTTCTCTTTCAGAAAAGAATTGTCAGGGGGCTTTCAGCAGGTGCTATAAAAGGATAGGCTATGGCAGAGATACGATTTGAAAAAGTCGAAAAGAGATTTGGGGATGTCGTAGTTGTCAGGGAGCTCGATCTTACCGCACATGATGGCGAGTTTTTTACCTTTGTCGGACCAAGCGGCTGCGGGAAATCAACCATTCTTAATATGATCGCAGGGCTTGAGCCTGTCTCCAAAGGCCGGATATTCTTTGATAATGCGGTTGTGAATGACCTGACCCCAAAAGAAAGGGATGTTGCCATGGTCTTTCAGAGCTATGCACTTTATCCCCATATGACCGTGCATAAGAATATAGCCTTTCCATTGAAGATGAAGAAGATCCCTGATGCAACTATAGACAATGAAGTCAGAAGGATTGCAGAACTCCTCGGTCTTGAAGATTTACTCAAGAGAACACCAAAAGAACTCTCTGGTGGGCAGAGGCAGAGAGTAGCCCTTGGAAGGGCTATCATCCGGAGGCCCAGGGTATTTCTCATGGATGAACCTTTATCGAATCTTGATGCTCGCCTGAGAGTCGAGATGAGGGCTGAACTCAAAAGACTCCACCATGAATTAAAAATTACCACCATATACGTTACTCATGACCAGTCGGAGGCACTCAGCTTATCAGAGAGAATAGCGGTACTCGACAAGGGAGAAGTTCAGCAGTGTGGGACTCCACGAGAGGTCTATTCAAAACCCGCCAATATTTTTGTCGGTGGTTTTATCGGCAGTCCTCCAATGAACTTTGTTCATGCAACGATACGAGGGCTTGACCCTCTTAGAATAGATTGTCAAAGCTTCATCATTTCTCCACAACATGAAATAACTCCTGAACATAACAGTGTGACTGTCGGAATCAGACCGGAAGACATTGTCGTGACCGATAAAAAATCGGAAAACTGCGTAGAAATTGCTGTCTCGCTCGTTGAACCTGCAGGCTCGTTTAATTGGATTGATTTTGTATGGGGAAATATAAAAATGAAAGGGACCGGAAAACTTGATATAGATATAAGCGCTGGTGACAGGGCTTTTATTACGTTTCCTCCAGATAAGGTTACACTCTTTGATACAGCATCAGGGATGAGATTGTAATACATCAGGCTTATCTCATGTCTTTCTTATATATTTAACAGAGGTATTCTTTTCAAGGTTGATAAAAAGATAGTATCGTAGTCCTGAGCAACTCAGACCAGATTATTCATGAAGCACAAAATAGCAGAGCAGATGCAATATCATCGCTCTGTAAAGCCGATCCGATACAGCATCTGCTCTGGTTGATTCATTTTTCCCCTCTTGACAGCAATGAAACTTTTTTGATAATTTATTCTGATAAATGTACTGAAAAAGTATAGAGCGTGCTTATTTTTGGTACGTATACGGTCTTTAAAAATAAAGAAAGTCGAACTGCTGAAACTAAGCTTTGGGAGTTCGGCTTTTTGTTTTTTATGAGAAAAATATATACAAATTATCGTAAAAAAAGGAGGAGATCATGGAAAAGGCACACTATGGGGATACCGTCAAAGTTCATTATACAGGTCTTACAGAGGATGGTACCGTTTTTAGTTCAACCATGAACTCCAAACCTCTTCAATTTAAAATGGGACAGGATGAAGTAATTTCTGGCTTTGAAGAAGCAGTATTCGGGATGAAAGCAGGTGAAACAAAAACTGTCAAGATCCCCATGAATAAAGCTTTCGGACAACGAAGAGATGAAAACATTATATCATTAGCACGAAATAAATTCCCCAAAGACATGAAACTGAAGATTGGCAAACAGTTATCAATTCCAACCGGCAATGGTCGAAGAGTTGTCATTACAGTTACAGATATCTCAGATGTTACTGTTCGTGTAGATGTTAATCATCCATTATCTGGAAAAGACTTAATTTTCGATATTAAGCTTCTGGAAATTAGTTAACGGCATAATCATTAACTGTTCAATGACCTGATTTTTTGAGTAGTACAGAAGGTTTAAGGAGTTACTACCTTAATACAAAATGTTTTATCTTTAGATTAATCGTAGGGAGTAATTCATGATAAAAGCCCACTATGGGGATACCGTCAAAGTTCAATATACAGTTACCCTGGAAAACAGCACCCAATTACTGCGAAATAATTCACTAGACTTTATTATAGGCTCGAATAATGTACCAAAGGACATTGAACGTTCAGTAATCGGCATGAGACCGGGCAGAAGCAAACGGATTAAAATTCCTGGTCATAAAATATTTGGTCCATACAGTGAACAAAAAATAATTCAAGTAGCGAGAAACAAATTGCCCGGTCGTAATATAGAGATTGGTCTTCGATTAAGAATTCCACCTCTGCCATTTTCAGTAAAGGTAGTTGATGTTTCCGAATCAATAGTGACTATAGATACCAATCATCCACTTGCCGAAGAATATCTCACGTTTGAGATCAAACTGGTACATATAAACGAGAGTCCGGTTTCTTTTACATGAATCAAATTTCTCTCGGGAGGGTAAAAACTTACTAATCAAAAGAAGGGGCACCATGATTTCAGAGAGGATAAATAGATGTAAAATAACCGGGCAAATAATTCAAAATTTAAATAAGGAATTATGATGAATGTTATAGAAACAATAATCCCTACAATCGGTATATTTTTTTTCTATTCGGCCTCATTATGATGACGGCAAACCAGCTACATCTTATGAAAAAAATAAGCAAATGGAGTACTATTAAGGCTTGCACCTGCTTTGTTCCATTCATTTTACTTCATTTCCTGAAGTTTGATGACCAAATTAAAATTATTTGCAGAGACGCTCAAAAAGGGGCCTCGCACTATCGTTGATAGGTATTGCAACCCTGAACGTATTTCGACTGGTCTTCTGGCAGTATTAATTCTATCAAATGGAGTGCCATTTAAAAAAATTGTCCTGCTCCCAATTAACCCGAAAAATGCGTTTCCCGGAGGCATGGTTGGCTAAAAAGTCTTTTGTCCCGACAAAAGTCGGGATTGAAATCAAAAGACTTTGAAGGCGACTGTGCCTCCGGTTTAACAATCAATTGCATTTTTCGGGTTAAAGATGGCTGATGTCGTCCTTCTTTTCTTCTTCTGTCTCGCCCTTTAACTTCTTTTTAATATACTCTTTTGCTGTATCCTGACCGCCCAGGCCAAAGGCTATTGCAAGAGCGAGGACGACGCCGCCGAATATGATTGCAAACGCTATCACGATCGTTTCCTTCCCTATGCCGAGCTGCTCCAGTGCCATGGTCGCTGAAAGCAGGAATACCGTGAATTTCACGAACCTCCCCATAACCCCAGCGATCTTTATCCCGGCATTCACCGATGCTATCAGGGCTGCCCTCCCGAAGAAATTGCCCAGGAGATACCCCAGGAACAGTATCGTTGCTGCAACGAATACATTGGGGAGGTACAGGAGAAACCGTTCAAAAAGGCCTTCGATCGTGGGGATTGCAAGCGCCCGAAGCGCAATAATAGCGAAAATGATGACGGTAATCCATCTCACCGACTTTGCAAGCAAAACAGATACCGAATCCTTTATCCCGCCTTTCCGGATGAGGTCTACGACCCCTGACCTTTCAGAGAATTTTTCAAGGCCGATCGCCCTGAAGATTCTCAGAGAAACCGTGTACAGCACCCTTCCGAGAATGATACCGATAATGATAATGAGGAGAAACGTGAGAAAGTTCGGCAGGAATTGAAGTATGTTTTTAAGAAACATTTGAAAGGGTTCACTAATGACCTTTTGGAAAACTTTATCCATATACTACTTCCTTTCCGCTCCCCAGTTTTTTAGTAAAAATTCCTTCTCTTTTTCGAAAGCGAGGCAGAGCTGTTCAATCTTTTCCTCAACTTCAGAAGAGCTGCTTTCCCATGTCTCTTTCACAAATGATGCCAACCTTGCAAGGTAGAGAGGTGTCAAAGATTTGATGAGATGCTCGGTATTAAAAACATTCCTGTGTGATGCTATGGCAAAACTGTAAATAATCTTTGTCCATACCTCGTCCGGGATATAAAATTCTCTTCCCTGCATGTATGTCAGTCTGTAAAGGAAGTTCATTGTTTCCTCGGGAAGTATGACTTCCCATATTTTCAGGAGTTCCTTCATCCCGAGCTTAAATTTATCAATCATCCTGTCGAGATTAATAAAAACAGGTTCCATGCCAACAGCACGCTGAGATCCAATGGTATATACTTCTTCTGACCCTGAGACTGTTGGCCATACCTGCCTGTATGTCTCCATGAGGCTGAATGTCATCCCCACAACCTGATAGAGCATCGAGCTTAGATCAGTCTGAACAAACCTGGCGTCACGGAGCCTTGTTCCCAGGAATGACTGGCAGACCTTGAAGCCGCTTGCAAGAGCTGTTGTCGTCATCCATATATCAAAACCAAACTGAGCGACATCTTTTCCCCATATATCCTTTGTAAGATAAAACCGAGCCAGTTCGCCTGAGAAACCGACATCTCTGCCCATAGGATGTCGTATCCGTTTACCATATAAAGCCCTTGTGAGAGGATAAACAATGTTCTTGGTTATTGTTCCATCATATTTGTGTCGATAGTAGAGCGGTGCAACATACTGGTATCCCTCAGCGAGTAATGGTTTCATGAGGAGGTCAAGCCATTCCGGGGTAATGCTCCTGAGGTGAGAGTCAACAACTGAGCATGCCTTGACATTGAGCATGTTCGCTATCTCAAAGAAAGTCCTGAAGGCATTTCCCTTCGTTGGCAAGCCGTGACACGGTGTTACGATGGTAAAAACAGAATTTCCTTTATGAGACAAGGGGGCAGAGGGGGATGAATCGACGGAAGCATTTCTTACGATGTCCATCGTACCATCAGTTGAATTCTCATCACAGTTGACAATAACAGATCTGCTTCCCGGGAAGTATCTTGCGAGGCCTTCGCGCACTGCCTGTATGACATGTCCGATGGTATGGGCACTGTTAAAGCTTGGTATGCCGACGAGTATATCTGCCTCTTTTATTTCCCTAATCTTGTCGAGAGCTTCTTTTCTGATAAGACATGTTTCCATTTACTGTCTTTTATTATGGAAACCAAGCATGTAGTTTCTGGTTCCTATATCTCTAATAACTGTCTTATCCCCTTGAGAGGGATGATCACCCAGTTTGGCCGATTATTGAGCTCATAACCGATCTCATAGACGGCTTTCTCCAAAATAAAATCCTTGAGAAGAAATTCAAATTCATCTCCATCCTGTGGGAGGAATGGTGCCTCTTCTGCGGTCTGAAGATAGGCACCGAGGAACACACCACCCACATAGCTATACCAGAGATCTGCCCACGGCTGAAGAATACGCATGTCTTCAGGTCTGAATATCTGTTTGAACGTTGCACCGTACGCAGCATAATGGAAAGATCGGAGCATGCCGGCGACGTCCGTAAGCGGTGACTTCTTTAACCGTCTCTCGCTGATGGACCGTGCCGGTTCCCCCTCGAAATCAATGATGGTAAAATCATTTCCTGTAAACAGCACTTGTCCCAGGTGATAATCGCCGTGTATCCTCATCTTTTTCGCTGATAATTTTCTGCCCAGAAGATCCTTGAAACTATCTATGATCTTGTTTTCGCTATTCACGATCTCAGCAGCTTCCTCTCTTAAATGTTCCGGAAGATTCTTGATGTTCCTTTTCAGCAAATCAAGGGATCTTTTTGTAAGGCTCTGCATGGACTGAAAAAGAGACCTCTGGTAGAGGAGAGAGAACGGTTCAAGAGCAAAATTATGATCCTCTTCAGATGAAGCAAGCGATAGGTGGAGCTCGGCTGTTCTTTTCCCCAGGAGGCTTATCATTTCCAGATAGACACCTCCTATGAGCTCCTGAAAGAGATCGGGTACTTCCTGTGTAGAAATCTCCAGAAGTGACAGAGGTGCTTTTGGTAATTCCTGAATTTCACTCCGTCTTGAAAGAACCCTATCGATAAATCTGCTGAGCACATCCAGGGTATATGTCCATGCATCTCCCTGATTAGGGACATGAGCCTGAAGCATACCGATGACTCGTGGTTCGGAATCACGGGATCTATACTCGATAGCTCCCACAAAAGGAGAGGCGTTACGGAATGATGTCTTTTCAGAGAGAAATCTGCTGATTTCAAGATCGGGATTAATCCCTTCAGTAGGCCGTCTGTAAAGTTTAAAGAAAAGTGCGTTTCCATAGAAAACTGAAGTATTGGTCTGCTCGCCTTTGAGGACCTGTGAGTCTGTTTCCAATATCTCCTTCTTCCCGAACATCTTCATCAACTTCCCTTGAGATGCGGTAATCTGGCCCCGCAGTCCTTTTATAGACCGTCTTTTTACAATTATCTCAAGGAGATTTTTGCGAAGTCTTTCAGAATAGATACTGTCATAGATGATGCCATCGGTACTTTCAACCTGAAGTCTGGCTACTATTGCATGGGGTTTTTCATCAATGATTCTGTATGCCTCTTCTCCGGATGCAAATGAAACCGGGAGGAGATATGTCTCGGTTTCACCTTCAATATATGCAACCTTCAGCAAAAGGAGGTGCGTGACAGGGTCGTCTTTCCCTATGGGTATATTTTCGATAATGCTTATCTGTCGGATTTTTCTCCCTTTACCGCCAAACCACCTGCAGCCTGTCAGATAAGAAAGAAGTATTTCTTCTTCCAGCTTCTCCTTTGCCTTCCTCTGAAAAACGGTTTCCCAGCTTCTTCGTACAGTAATCTGCGGGATAACACCGAGTATGTCTCCCATGAATATGCCTTCCTCCTCCCTTTCCAATAAAAACCAGAAATAATCATATGAGCTGAGTGTAAAGACATACGGTGCCTCTTTGATAAGAGGGAATTTATTCCTGCTGAACACTTCCTCCGGCGTATATCCTGAAAAGCGTGAAAGATCAAGCTCCACGACCTGTGCAAACCGTGAGAGATTAGCAAGCACAAGGAGAGTTTCACCCTCGTATTGACGAATAAATGCCAGCACTTTTGGGTTTTCTGTGCTGAGAAATTCTATGCTCCCCCTGCCGAATGCCTTAAAGTGCTTCCTCATCCCGATGACCCGCTTCATCCACCAGAGAAGGGAGGCATTGTTCCGTTCCTGGTTTTCCACATTCACTGTCTCATAGTGATATTCAGGGTCTATGATGATGGGGAGGTAAAGTTTCTGGGGGTTTGCCCTGGAAAACCCGGCGTTCCTGTCTGCACTCCATTGCATGGGCGTTCGGACACCGTTCCGGTCACCGAGGTAGTAGTTATCTCCCATGCCGATTTCATCTCCATAATAGATGATGGGAGTGCCCGGCAGAGAGAAGAGCAGGACGTTCATGATCTCTATTTTTCTCATGCTATTCCTCAGCAGGGGTGATAAACGCCTGCGGATGCCGAGATTTATCCGCGCACTCGGGTCTTTCGCATAAATCCTGTACATGTAGTCCCTCTCCTCATCAGTCACCATTTCGAGGGTAAGCTCATCATGGTTTCTCAAAAAGAGTGCCCACTGGCAGTTAGACGGTATAGACGGAGTCTGTTCAAAGATATCGAGTATGGGGAAGCTGTCTTCCATCCAGAGCCCCATGAACATCCTCGGCATGAGGGGAAAATGAAAAGCCATGTGACATTCATCTCCCAGTCCGAAATACGCTACGGCATCCTCTGGCCATTGATTTGCCTCGGCGAGAAACATCTTGTCTTTGTAACGTACATCCACATGCGCCCTGAGCTTTTTCAAGAATACATGGGTCTCCCGCAGATTCTCACAGTTCGTCCCCTCTCTTTCATAGAGATAGGGAACAGCATCCAGACGCAACCCGTCAACACCTAAATCAAGCCATTCCTCGATTACCTTAGTGACTGCCTTCTGAACATGCACATTGTCGTAATTCAAATCGGGCTGATGCGAGTAAAAGCGATGCCAGTAATATGCCTTTGCAACAGGATCCCACGACCAGTTGGATGTCTCAAAATCTTTAAATATGATTCTCGTATCCTTATATTTCTCGAGCGTGTCACTCCAGACGTAAAAGTCCCTCCAGACAGAATCCTTTTTTGCCTTCCGGGACTTCTGAAACCATTGATGCTGGTCTGACGTGTGATTTAAGACAAGCTCCGTGATAACCCTGATTCCTCTGCTATGTGCCTCTCGCAGAAAATCCTTGAAATCTCTCATCGTGCCATAATCAGGATGAACACTGAAGTAATTCGCAATATCGTATCCGTCGTCTTTGAGCGGAGACGCATAGAAGGGAAGAAGCCAGATAACATTAATACCGAGACCCTCAAGGTAGTCGAGCTTCTGGATAAGCCCTCTGAAGTCACCGATGCCGTCATCGTTGCTGTCAAAAAAAGTCTTGACATGGAGTTCATAAATGACAGCATCCTTGTACCAGAGCGGATCGTCTTCAATGTATGATTCTCTCTTCGGCATTAAAATATCTCTCTACATGTAGTAATCAAAATCAGTCTCTCTCCGTAATCTCTTCTTTATTCTGAAAATATATGCAGGAGAAATGTTGGGATTGAGTTCTACATAGTTTCGCTCTCCCTGCCATATGTACTTATCATCTCCCAGCAGATCATGAACGAGATACGATTGAGAAGGCTGTATCCCGAATTCCCTTATGGGTACGGTAATCCACCCGGATTGTGTGTGAAACGCATCAAGATTGACCACAACAAGTATTACGTTGGAAAGGTCATCTGTGAACTTTCCGTAACAGAAGAGGTGGTCATTATCCGTTTCATAAAATTCCAGGTTCCGTGTTGCCTGAAGGCACGGATTTTCTTTCCTTATCTTGTTTACTCTTGTAATAAAATCTCTCAAATTACCTGGCTGGTCCCAGTCCCAGTATTTCAGCTCGTACTTTTCAGCATTGAGGTATTCTTCCTTTTCAGGGACTGCTTCATGAATATAGAGCATGAAGGTCGGCCCATAGATACCATAGTTGGATGACAATGTTGCAGCAAGAACGAGACGCATCATGAATGCCTGTCTTCCTCCATATTGCAGGTGCTCCGGAAGGATGTCAGGGGTATTAGGCCAGAAGTTGGGTCTGAAAAATTCTCTTGCATAAGTCCTCGTCAGTTCTTTCATGTACTGGGTGAGTTCCCATTTTGTATTCCTCCACGTAAAGTATGTATATGACTGAGAAAACCCGAGTTTTGCGAGGCAATACATCACCTTCGGTCTTGTAAATGCTTCTGACAGGAAAATAACTTCTGGATAGTCCCTCTTGATTTCTTTCATGAGCCATTCCCAGAAAGCAAAAGGTTTTGTATGCGGATTGTCAACCCTGAAAATTTTCACGCCTTTTTCAATCCAGAACAGAACAATGCTCCTGAGTTCATTCCACAGCTCCTGCCAGTTTTCTGTCTCGAAGAACAGAGGAACTATATCTTCATATTTTTTCGGAGGATTTTCTGCAAACTGGATTGAACCATCCGGACGCCAGACAAACCATTCCGGGTGCTCTTTAACGTAGGGGTGGTCAGGGGAACACTGAAAAGCGAGGTCCAGCGCTATCTCTATCCCCTTTTCTCGTGCCTTTTTGACAAGTCCTTCAAAGTCGCTTATTGTCCCAAGTTCGGGATGAACTGCCTTGTGGCCGCCTTCCTCTGAACCAATAGCCCATGGGCTCCCAACATCTCCCTGTTCTGCAACAAGGGTGTTATTTTTCCCCTTCCGGTTTGTCTTTCCGATGGGATGGATTGGTGTAAGGTACAAAACATCAAATCCCATTTTCGCTATCCCGGGAAGGATTCTCTCGCAATCCTTGAATGTTCCGTGCCTGCCGGGTTCCGATGAACATGACCGGGGAAAGATCTCGAACCAGGAACTGAAGAGGGCTTTATCCTGTTCCACAGAAACAGCCAGCACTTTATCGTATGTCGTGGCAAAGTTCCTGTCTGCGTATTGATCCATAAGGATACTAAGCTCATCACCCGCAGACAACAAAAGGATCTTATCACTATCTTCTCTCCTCCCGATGAAGTCAGCGATTTCGGAAAGCCTTTTCGCATCCTTTCCAGAGGCTCGTTGAGAAGCCCCTTTTATATAGGCTATTCCCGTGAGTATATCAACACCGATGTCCTGCCCTGCTTCAAATTTCTTCTCCAGTGCCTTTTTCCATGACCTGAAATGATCAACCCAACCGGTAAGGGTATAAAAGTAGATACCGATTTTCTCAACGATGAATTCTCCCTGCCACCTGTCATTTTCAACAAATTGCATGGGGGTTTCTCTCCACTGTTTATCGTCTGGCCCCCTGTATAAAAGCCTTGCAGAAATAGAATCATGCCCGTCAGCGAATATATCTGCCTCTACCACAACCTTCTCGCCGGCAACGCGCTTGACCGGAAACCTGCCGTTATCAATCTCCGGATTCACATGCTCGATAACAACCCTTTTTCTTCCGTTTGTATCGCCCATATAACCTACCCCTTAACAGTGAATTGCTACATGATGCATACGAGACTTCAATAATAAATCATGCTAATGACAATATATTTATTGTACTTCATAACAGCGAATTATTCTAATGCATTATCAGCGGGGGGGATTTGCCTTCGCTATCAATTACAAAAACCCGTTTTGTATAATATAACGTCGATTTATCCTAAAGACATCGCTTATGGATTTCAAAAGAGTCAGCGGCATATTGCTCCATCCGACATCGCTGCCGGGTCCTTTCGGTATCGGAGATTTAGGTCCACAGGCTTACCGGTTTGCTGATTTCCTTGCACATACAGGACAGCGTCTCTGGCAGATATTACCTCTGGGCCCAATCGGGTACGGGAACTCCCCCTATATGAGCTTTTCTGCTTTTGGAGGTAATCCCCTCCTCATCAGCCTGGAACGCATTGTTGATGCCGGCTTACTGGATCCTGATGACATTGGGAACCCTCCTTCATTTCCTTACAGTCGTGTCAGGTACAGCGCTGCAAATCAATATAAAACACCCCTGCTCATGAAATCTTGCCTGCGGTTTAAAGACAGGCTATCCGCAGGGCATGGAGATGATTTTCACCTCTTTTGTCATCAGAATGCCTGCTGGCTCGATGACTTTGCACTATTCATGTCTTTGAGACGAACACAAAAAAATCAGATGTGGGTAACTTGGGATGAACCTCTTGTACGGCGAAATCCTGAAAAACTGATGGAACTGAGACATGAACTCTACGAAGACATACAGTTCCAGAAATATCTTCAATACATATTCTTCAAGCAATGGACGGACCTTAAGAACTACTGCCATGAGAGCGGTATTCAAATTATCGGGGATATCCCGATCTACGTTGCACATGACAGCGCAGAAGTGTGGGCTAACCAGGAACTTTTCTATCTCGATCATTCTGGAAACCCTCTTGCTGTTGCAGGCGTTCCTCCTGATTATTTCAGCGCTACCGGCCAACGATGGGGTAATCCGCTCTATCGATGGGATGTCCTGGCTCAATCCGGGTACATGTGGTGGATAGAACGTTTCCGTTCATCTTTCAGAATGTTCGATATCATAAGAATCGACCATTTCCGCGGTTTTGAGGCATACTGGGAGATCCCTGCCTCAGAAGAGACAGCACTGAAAGGGCAATGGGTCAAGGGTCCCGGAGATGCCCTCTTTGAAGCGGTCAGGAAAAAGCTCGGCAGCATAAGCGTCATAGCGGAGGATTTAGGTGTCATTACACCGGAAGTAGACAATCTCAGGGACCACCTCGGATTTCCGGGTATGCGGGTCCTGCAAATGGCCTTTGGTAATGACCCGAAGGCTCAGGAATACAGACCCCACAGTCATATCAGGAATTGCATCGTGTACACAGGTACTCATGACAATGATACAACTGTTGGCTGGTTTACTTCCGAGCCCGGTGCGCAGACTACTCAAAAGAAAGAGGAGGTTTTCAAGGAGAGGGAATATGCTCTTAGGTATTGCGGTACTGACGGGAGTGAGATTCACTGGGATTTTATTCGTCTTGCAATGGGATCAGTAGCACACATGGCTATCTTCCCCCTGCAAGATGTATTGGGGTTAGGAACAGAAGCCCGCATGAACTTCCCCAGCACCTTAAGAGGCAACTGGGAATGGAGGTTCACGGAAGACATGCTGACATCAGGCATAAAGCAACGGTTAAGAGAGCTGACAAAAATATACGAGAGGAGCCCTGAGTAGGTTCAGGGCTGTTATAATCTCAGCTACACGGTTCGTGCGTTCTTAAGGTCTTTCTCTCGATGAGTCAGTTTTCGGATTCAGTATGTTTATGAGGTATCCGGCTCACTGTTATACTGTTTTGGACAAGCATGATCGAGTTTAGTTCTTTGAAGATTCTTTTGATTCGATATAGTCTGTAGCCCGGTCAATGTTCTCTTTCCCTCCAACTAAAAGCATTATGTCGCCTGCCTGTAAGACAAAATCAGGTGACGGATTGTGAAATATTTTCTCTTTTCTCTGGATGGCAATGATAGTTGCTCCTGTTCTGGTCCTCAATTTTATTTCCTGAATAGAGCGATTGATAACCCGTGATTCCTTTTTGATTAAATAGGTCTCAGTGTTTAACCCCTTGAGCAGTTCATATCGCTCTGTAAGATGCTTGCTGGGCAATTTCAATGAGCGCAGCATCCTGTAGCTGTCATTTCTGACATGATCTATATATTCATTGATGACATTTCTCGGCATATTATAATGGTGGAGCACTCTCGAAAATATTTCAACAGATGTCTCAAATTCCTCCGGGATGACCTCAGTTGCTCCTAATTTCTTCAGATCCTCTACTTCCATGACATACCGTGTTCTGACAATAATATGGAGCGCCGGATTCTCCTGTCTTGCAATCTGAACGATCCTCCGTGTTGCGGCTGCGTCCGATATTGCTATGACAAGTGCTTTGGCATGTTGAACTCCCATCTTATGGAGTATTTCCAGGCTTGTTCCGTCTCCATAGTAAATAGGCTCTCCTTTCTTTTTCATTGCTTTAACTGCGTTAATATTCAGTTCCAGGATGACATAGGGAATTTCAGATGCCTTTAATACCCGTGCAAGGTTTTTCCCGTTAACGCCAAACCCGACAACAATGACATGTCCTGATTTTTTCTCAGGATATTTTTCATGCTCAATTCCTCTCTGTGATTTATCAAGCCTGCGTAACAGACGTCTCCCGACGAGCCAGGTAGAAAGCGAAGATGATGCACCCACTGTCAGAGGCGTTATTAACATGGTGATGACAGAAGCTGCGAGGAATGTCTGATACATATTCTCGGTTATCAACCCGTGCATCTTCCCGGCTACTGCCAGGATAAATGAAAATTCACCGACCTGGGAGAGGTAAAATCCTGTTTGCAGGGAGTTCTTTAAGGATTGCTTGAGCGCATAGGCTGCAACTCCGGCGGTAAATACTTTGACCAAAAGGATACACACAACTATCTCAATGACGAAAAATAAATGTTGATAAAAAAACTCGAGATTCATGAGCATACCTATCGAGATAAAAAACAGTCCCGTAAAACTTTCCTTGAAAGGAAGGACGTCTGAAATTGCCTGTGATGCATACTCTGATTCAGAAATGACGATGCCGGCAAGGAAGGCACCGAGTGCGAGCGAAAGGCCGAGCCTGGAGGTGAGCAGAGCAGTACCGATGCATATGAGCATTATGCTGATGACAAAAAGTTCGCGACTCTTCGTATGAACTACCTGATGGAGCACGAGAGGGACACCCCAACGGGCTATGAAGAGGACTGCCACGACCACAACGGCTGCCTTGATCAAGATGAGCACGATATCACCTGTACCACCTCCCTTGCCTGCAAGAATAGGAACAAGGAGCATCAGTGGAACGACACAGAGATCCTGAAAGATAAGGATTCCTACAGAGGTATTCCCGAACGGGGTTGCAATCTCGCCTCTGTCAAACAACAATTTTATGACGATTGCGGTACTGCTGAGGGAAACGATGAAACCATCAAAAAGAGCTGCATTTACGTTCTGCTGCAAGAAAAAATAGCTTATAACGGCAATAATCCCCGTAGTCAACAAAAACTGTATATGTCCTCCTCCAAAAACAGTGTAGCGGAGCATGTAAAGATTGTTTAAAGAAAATTCCAGGCCTATGGTAAACATGAGGAGTATAACCCCGATCTCTGCCAGAACTTCTACGATATGGACATTGCTTACTAACTCGAACCCATAGGGACCCATGATAATACCGGCCAGGAGAAATCCAACAATGGACGGTATCTTGAGCCTGCCCAGGATAAACACGACAAGAGCTGCGGTTCCAAAGACAATGAAGAGAGGCTTCAAAAGTTCTAATTCCATAATGTCACCACTATTATACGATAATGTTCTTCACTGATTACATATCATTGCTCCATGAATGACCTATCGGACGAAACTCCCTTACTTTCTGGATAGTCCCAATTTTACCGGTAGATTTCAGAAACCGTTCGCCTGTTTGTCATTGCGAGATCGCATCGACCTTGCAATCCGGCCCGAGAGATCGTTGCTATGGGCTTTAGCCTCGCAACGACAATTTCTATCGGCAGATGTGGGATAGTGATGAAATCCCTGTCTATTTTATAAGATTTATATTATAGTTTAAGTACATTATTGATGAGGGTACGCACAATAGACCATCAACTATGCTGTCATCTATGCTTTTCAGTAAAAAATTCATAAACATGAAACGGGGTATCGAAATGAAAAAATTTATGTCTTTGTTCACGATCCTTCTCTGGATTATTTCATCTTTTCTTATTCAAGGATGCGCTACCGACACGTCATATGCCAAAAAGGATTTTTCTTCTCTTTCTCCGGTAAAGGTCATACGATATAAGACGCCCGGCATCGAAAGGAGCACGAAGACTGAAACTTTGCTCATGACGACTGCTGTGATAGCAGTTCCCGGCGGATCTGCCTTGCTCCTCCTCAATGACAAATACTGTGAGGCAAGAGGTCAGGAAATGCAGGAAGTAATACCAGACTTTGGGTTACTTGTCATGAATAACTTCATTGATAAGTTGATGAATGAACTGCCCGAGTTCCCTGCAGTGACTTTCGAATGCGATCCTGTTGAACCAGATTACACTGAATATAGCACGTTAATTTCATTCAAAGTTAAACGGGTCGCATACGGCTTCATGGATGCACTTCGTGGAAGCGGCAATAATTTTTACAGCAAAACAGTCGTTACAATGAAAGACCCTCAGGGCAATGTCATCTGGCAGAGAAATTTTCTCTATCTGTCAGAAAATTTCGACCGGGCAAAGGAGATCGAAGAATTAGAGGCAGATAACGCAAAGCTCCTAACAGAGGAGATGCACTTTGCTGCTGAACGGACTGCGGCAGACTTTATTGCACATTTATGCGGTAATACTTCAGAATACCACACGAGTCAAAAACACGCCTCGCAGTGAAAATTTCTCTTTCAAGCTTGTTCAGAGGTATATGACTCGTAGAGGATCCAGTACTATTGCTTCTGGATTCCCGTTTTCACGGGAAAGACGGAAGAATAAAATGTATTAACGGACCTCCCGAGAACATGAAATTCTAAAACAAATTAGGATAAGATATATAGCTATGTGCAAAGAGTCCGGCTTCCATAATGACCTTATGAATGAACTATCAGGGCTCTGCGGTATCGTCCCTGAGTACATTGATATCTACGGTAAAAAACATAAGACCCCACTCGAGACGAAAAAGGCCATCCTGAAAGCGATGAACCTGCATGTTGATTCAGCCGATGATATCGTAAAAGAAATTAATCACCGGAAATGGAAGCCCTGGCGAAGCACTATGGAACCCGTTTATATCGTATCGGTCAATGACCAGCCGCTTACAATTCCAATCTATATTCCGCTCAATCTGGGTGATGAAGCAGAACTTGCAGTCAGTTGGTCGATTGAGGAGGAAAATACAAAGAACACGGAGGAATTCTCAGGTCAGGGGCACACGCGCACTATATCTGGACATGACCTGACCGTTTTTGAAGAGAAATGGATAGATAATAGACGATACGTAACGTTTTTACTGTCTGATACGACTAAGAGGGATCTCGGATATTACAGCATCGATATCGAGTTGAAACATCCTGAGAATATCTTCACAGGGGGAAAAAATATACTCACAAAACAATCACGGCTTATCATAACCCCGGACACCTGCTACATTCCGCCTGAATTGAAGGAGGGGAGAACATGGGGACTCTCTGTAAACCTCTACGCTATCCGTTCGGATGAAAACTGGGGAATCGGTGATTTTTCGGACCTCAGAAAAATTGTTGCATGGACAGCTCATCTCACGGGTGGTTTCGTCGGAATAAATCCACTCCACGCCCTTCCAAATACAGAGCCGTATGGTATAAGCCCTTACTCACCCATGAGCAGGCTCTACAAAAATTTCATCTATCTCGACATGACCTGTATCCCCGAGGTTCCTGATTCAGAAGAAATCCGGAGGATGCTGGAATCCGAACTGTTTAAAAATGAATTGCGTAATCTTAAGAGGGCGGATTTCATTGATTACGAGAAGATAGCCTCGCTGAAAGAAAAAATACTGAGAAGGGCGTTTGATCATTTCTTCGAAGCACATTATTCAAGGGATACCGATCGCTGCCGGGATTTCAAACAGTACATTTCAGATCAGGGAGCAACCCTTGAGTCCTTTGCCACATTCATGGCCCTTTATGAACACATGAAGAAGTCGAAAAATGTCTACACGTGGCAGGAATGGGAAGAAGAATACCACATGATCTCGAACAAGGCAGTCCATGAATTTAGAAAAGACAATGACAGGGAGATACTCTTTTACCAATATCTTCAATGGTTGATTGACACACAGCTGAAGCTTGTCTTTCATGAAGCAAAAAAAAATGAAATGCCTGTCGGGCTTTATTATGACCTTGCAATCGGCGCAATCGGCGGGGGCAGCGATGCCTGGAGTTTTCACGATGTCATCGCACGGGGGGCAGATGTCGGGGCTCCTCCCGATGATTTTAGCCCGAACGGCCAGAACTGGGGATTTCCTCCTCTCAATCCCGAAAAACTAAGGGAATCAGCATATGAACTGTTCATCCAAACGATGAGAAACAATATGAAATATGGCGGAGCACTTCGCATTGACCATGCCCTCGGCATGTTCAGGCTCTTCTGGATACCACACGGCATGTCGCCAAGAGAAGGAACATATGTCAATTTTCCAGCAGAAGACCTCCTTCGTATCATTGCACTGGAAAGCACGAGAAACAAAACAATCGTCATTGCTGAAGACCTCGGTACCATTGGTGAGAATGTGAGAGAAACCCTCGAGAGATTTCACATGCTCTCCTACAGACTCTTTTATTTTGAGAGGAAGTACCCTGACCCTTCATTCATTCCTCCTGAGAAATATCCTGCGCTGGCTTTATGTGCTATTACTACGCATGACCTGCCGACAATATACGGGTACTGGACCGGCCAGGATATGCACGTGAAAAGAGAACTGAATATGTATCCAAATGAAGAGATTTTTCAGACGCAGGTCAACGAGAGGGAACGGGACAAAACCCTTATCCTCTCGATTCTCAAAACACAGGGGATACTTCCTCATGATCATCCCTCAGGATTAAATATGGTTCCTCAGATGACACCTGAACTCTGCCGGGCTATCTATCATTACCTTGCACTGACGCCCTGTAAGTTGCTCCTCGTCAGCCTCGATGATATTATTGGCATCATCAATCAGCAGAACATGCCCGGGACATTAGACGAGCATCCGAACTGGATACAGCGAATACCCCTCTCTCTCGATGAACTCATGAAAGACAGAAGGTTTTTTGATCTTGCTGAGATGTTCAGGAAGACCTTGCACAACATGAAGTAATTCTCAAGTGGAAGCTTATTAAATATTATTTTATCTAGTATAAATTGCTTTAATAAGCTATTTTGTTGTATAATACATATGTTTTTTATATTTTTCATGAATTTTCCTCATAAAATATATCGGTGACAAACAGTGAGATATAGTTCTTGCTTAACGATATTAACGAACAGTTCAGCCATGAAAAGAGTCGTAACCGGGTTAACGAACCTTTTAAACGGCACTGATCTTTAGAGCATGCCCATGCCCCAAAAAAGGAAAAAGACAGAAAATGTCATCTACGGAGTAAGCCTTCTTACTGAACATGATGTGTATCTCTTCAAAGAAGGGAACCATTTCAAGCTTTACGACAAACTCGGCGCACATTCCAGGTCCGTTGGGAGAAAAAAAGGGACCGTATTCGCTCTATGGGCACCTAATGCCAGGAAGGTCTCTGTCATCGGTGAGTTCAACGGGTGGAACAGAGAGTCACATCCATTATCAGCCCGGTGGGACGGTTCAGGAATATGGGAAGGGTTTATTCCCAATGTCAGGCCGGGAACTATTTATAAGTATCACATCATCTCCCAGCAAAATAATTATCACGTTGAAAAAAGCGATCCGTTCGCGTTCCACTGTGAAACGCCCCCGAAAACTGCCTCAGTGACATGGAATCTTGATTATACATGGAACGACAATGAATGGATGAATACACGGCATTCCCGCAATGCACTGGATGCCCCTCTTTCGGTTTATGAAGTACATCTTGGCTCCTGGAGGCGGGTGCCGGAGGAAGGGGACAGACCCTTGACGTATAAGGAATTAGCCCATGCTCTTGCCGGTTATGTTAAAGAGATGGGATATACTCATGTTGAATTACTCCCTGTTATGGAACATCCATTCTTCGGCTCATGGGGGTATCAAATAACCGGGTTTTTTGCACCGACAAGCAGATACGGCACACCCCAGGATTTCATGTACATGATCGATTATCTCCACCAGAACGGGATTGGTATCATCATGGACTGGGTACCCTCTCACTTTCCGGATGACGAACACGGACTCATTTATTTCGACGGAACGCATCTTTATGAGCATGCAGACCCCAAAAAGGGTTTCCATCCCGACTGGAAGAGCTATATTTTTAACTACGGCAGAAACGAGGTAAAAAATTTCCTTATCAGCAGTGCCCTTTTCTGGCTTGAAAAATACCATATTGACGGTTTCAGGGTCGATGCCGTTGCATCAATGCTTTACCTCGATTACGGACGGAAGGACGGAGAATGGATACCGAACGAATTCGGTGGTAACGAAAATATAGAAGCAATACGCTTTTTAAAGAGATTTAACGAGATGGTCTATGAAAACTTTCCCGATGTCCAGACAATTGCAGAGGAATCAACTGCCTGGCCCATGGTCTCAAGGCCGTCCTATGTGGGGGGGCTCGGCTTTGGCATGAAATGGAACATGGGGTGGATGCACGACACGCTTGATTACTTTTCAAATGATCCTGTCTTCAGAAAATACCGTCATAACCAGCTCACCTTTAGCATATGGTATGCCTTTACCGAAAATTTCGTTCTCCCTCTCTCCCACGATGAAGTTGTACACGGAAAAGGATCCCTGTACGGAAAAATGTCGGGTGATGAATGGCAGAAATACGCAAATCTAAGGCTCCTCTTTGGCTATATGTACGGCCATCCGGGGAAGAAACTCTTCTTTATGGGAGGAGAGATAGCCCAGTGGAAAGAGTGGAATCACGAGGAGAGCCTGGAATGGCACGTTCTTGATTATCCGTTCCATCAGGGAATACAGAGATGGGTCAAGGATCTGAATCATCTCTACAGGAATGAACCTGCCCTCTATGAACTTGATTTCAGCACTGAAGGGTTTGAATGGATAGACTTCCGTAACTGGGAACAGAGCGTTATAAGCTTTATCAGGAAAGGAAAAACCCCTGATGAGATTGTTCTCATTGCCTGCAACTTTACCCCCGTTCCACGCTATAATTACAGGATCGGGGTTCCAAGAGGTGGATTCTGGAAAGAGATCCTTAACAGTGATGCAACCCTGTACCGTGGCAGCGGCCATGGAAACGCTGGAGGGCTCGAGGCATCGCCTATTCCATCACACGGGAGATATTATTCCATATCTCTGATACTTCCTCCCCTCGGGATTCTTTTCTTCAAGAGCGAACAGGCTGATGAATGAAGATCAGTGCTCACTATACAGGAAACGGGAATTGCGAATTTGTTGTCTGGGCCCCTCTCCTGAAAACAATTGCATTAAAGCTCGTCTCACCTCATGAGAACATCTTCCCTATGGAAAAAGACCCGAGAGGATATTGGAAGATATCGGTCAAACACCTCTCTATCCCGACACGCTATGTCTATATACTTGACGGTGAACGGGAACGGCCTGATCCCGCTTCCCATTTTCAGCCAACAGGTGTCCATGAGCCTTCTGAGATAGTTGACCATGCTTCATTCACATGGCGGGACAGTGACTGGCAGAACATACCTCTTGCAGACATGATCATGTATGAGATTCATGTCGGGACATTTACTCCAGAGGGGACTTTTGATGCGATCGTCTCCCGACTTTCCGAACTCAAAGATTCAGGCATCAACACAATAGAAATAATGCCCGCCGCACAATTCCCCGGAGAGAGAAACTGGGGGTATGATGGTGTGTATCCTTTTGCAGTCCAGAATTCCTACGGGGGGCCGGCGGGTCTCAAGAGGCTTGTCAATGCATGCCACATGAACGGGATAGCGGTCATTCTTGATGTCGTTTACAATCACATAGGGCCTGAGGGAAACTACCTCTGGGATTACGGTCCCTACTTCACCGACAAGTACAGAACCCCCTGGGGCATGGCTGTCAATTTCGATGACGCCTATAGCAATGAGGTGAGGAACTTTTTTATTGAGAACGCCTTGCATTGGTTTGAGAACTACCATATTGATGCCCTTCGCCTTGACGCTATACACGGCATAGCTGACTTCAGTGCCAAGCCGTTCCTTCATGACCTGGCAGAAAGAGTTGAAGAATTTTCCTCATTTATGGGGAGAAGATTTTATTTAATAGCTGAAAGTGACTTGAATGATTCTCGGGTGATACGGCCCAGAGAATCAGGAGGATATGGTATTGATGCCCAGTGGTGTGATGATTATCATCATTGTGTCCATACACTTCTAACAGGTGAACAGGATGGTTATTATACCGATTTCGGATGTATGAGGCATCTCGTAAAATCAGTCCGGGAGGGATATGTTTATTCCGGGGATTATTCTCAATACAGGAAGAGAAACCATGGAAATTCCTCGAAGGACAGACCGGCAGATCAGTTTATTGTTTTTTCCCAAAACCATGACCAGACAGGCAACAGGATGCTCGGGGAACGGTTAACCCATCTCGTTTCTTTTGAGTCCCTGAAACTCGCAGCCGGTATTGTCTTGCTTTCGCCCTACATCCCTCTCCTCTTCATGGGAGAAGAATATGGTGAGGATTCACCCTTCGTTTACTTTGTCAGCCATTCCGATCACAACTTGATTGAGGCTGTAAGAAGGGGCAGAAAAGAAGAATTCAAATCTTTTCAATGGCACGGGGAACCCCTTGATCCCCAGGACAGCGGGACATTCCTGAGATCAAAAATTACATGGGAAAAGCGTACGGTTGGTCATCACAAGGTCTTATTAGATTTTTATAAGCACCTCATAGTATTGAGAAGGCACACACCTGCGCTCTCATGTCTTGATAAGGACAGACTCGATGTTAACGGGTTCGAGGAAAAAAAGATTTTATATATAAGGAGATGGAAAGGGAATAGTGATATCTTCTGTCTTTTCAACTTTCATGCTTCTGACATGAAAGTTCTATTGACGCTTCCGGACAGCACATGGGAAAAAATACTCGACTCTTCCGACAGTACCTGGAACGGTCCTGGCTCGCTCCTGCCGGAAAAAATCAGCACGGGGGAAGAACTGGCTCTCAGGGGGCGGAGTGTTGTCCTGTTCTGCAAGGAGTTACAATCGTAATGGAACGCTATATCTGTATTCACGCACACTTCTATCAGCCGCCGAGGGAAAATCCCTGGCTTGAGGATATCGAAATACAGGACTCAGCATATCCCTACCATGACTGGAACGAGAGGATTACTGCAGAATGCTATGCCCCGAATTCTGCGTCAAGGAATCTTGATGCTGAAGGCCGGATTACAGACATTGTCAGTAACTATTCAAGGATAAGCTTCAACTTTGGCCCGACGCTCCTCTCTTGGATGGAAAAGTATTCGCCGATAACATATGAGGCAATCATCGAATCAGACAAGCAGAGCATTGCATGGCGTTCCGGTCACGGTAATGCCATTGCGCAAGTTTACAATCACATCATAATGCCTCTTGCAAATACCCGGGATAAGCGCACACAGATACTCTGGGGCATAAAAGACTTTGAATACAGGTTCAGGAGATTCCCTGAAGGAATGTGGCTTGCAGAGACAGCGGTTGACATCGAGACATTGGAGCTCCTCTCTGAAATGGGAATAAAATTCACTATCCTCGCTCCAAGCCAGGCTGCAAAGGTAAGAAAAATCGGGACAGGCAAATGGAAAGATGTCAGTGGATCACGAGTCGATCCGACAAGGCCGTATCTCTGCAGGTTACCGGGCCGTACGATCACCGTCTTTTTTTACGACGGACCAATTTCACAGGCAGTGGCTTTTGAAGGACTACTGAAAAAGGGGGAGGATTTTGCAAATCGCCTGTTGTCAGGGTTTTCAGATGCAAGGCAGTGGCCCCAAATCCTTCATATTGCTACTGATGGCGAGACATACGGACATCACCACAGATTCGGAGATATGGCGCTTGCACATGCCCTGAACTACATAGAATCAAACGGCATGGCACGGTTAACTAATTACGGTGAATATCTTGAAAAACACCCGCCAACCCACGAAGTCCAGATATTCGAAAACTCATCATGGAGCTGTGTCCACGGGATAGAACGATGGAGGGATAATTGCGGTTGTCATTCAGGAGGCCATCAGGAATGGAATCAGGAATGGAGAAAGCCACTCCGTGAAGCCCTTGACTGGCTGAGGGACAGGTTAGCATTGCTATATGAGAATAGTGCTGCGACGTATCTCACGAACCCCTGGAGAGCACGGGACGAATATATTGAAGTAATCCTTGATCGTTCTGAAGAAGGTTTAAAAAGATTTATCGAAAAACATGCTATCAAGGCCTTCTCACCTGAGGAGACAATCGATGCCATGAAGCTTCTCGAAATGCAGCGGCACAGCCTCTTGATGTATACAAGCTGCGGGTGGTTTTTCGACGAGCTCTCGGGGCTTGAAACAGTCCAGGTCATGCAGTACGCTGGCAGGGCGATCCAGCTGTCACAGGACCTTTTCAAAGACAGTCTTGAGGCTTCGTTTAAAATGAGCCTCTCGCAGGCAAAAAGCAATATGCCCGAACACGGGAATGGTTCCCGGATATACGACAAGTTTGTTAAACCGGCAATGATAGACCTCATGAAGGTCGGTGCTCACTATGCAGTCAGTTCGCTCTTCGAAGATTATGTTGACGAGACATCCATTTATAGCTATCTGGTCACAAGAGATGATTATCAGAAGGTAGAGGCAGGAACCATCCAGCTCGCTATCGGAAAAATAATGGGTTCTTCGACAATAACCGGGGATTCTGAACGCATCAGCTTCTGTGTCCTGCATTTCGGCGGTCATGCATTAAATGGCGGCGTGCATGCCTTCGAGGGGCAGGAAACATATCAGGCGATGAAAGAAGAGATGATAACAACGTTCGAAAAGGGAGATTTTTTGGATATCGTCCGGCACATGGACAACTATTTTGGTACGCATAATTATTCACTTATCAATCTCTTCAGGGACCAGCAGCGGAAAATTCTCAATGTGCTCATTGGCAAAACCATGGAAGATTTTGAAAATGCATATCGGCAAATATATGAAAATAGCAGGATATTGATGAGCTTTCTTCAAGATGCAGGGATGCCCGTGAAACAGGCCTTTTTATCGGCAGCTGAGGTTACCCTGAACTCCGATTTAGTAAAGGCGTTTCAAGAAGAACCAATCAATGCCGATAAGATACAAAATTTGGTTCAAGAGATGCAGAAATGGGATGTGACCCTAGATTCTGTCGAAATTGAATTTACTGCAACACATAAATTAGTCGACCTGATGGAAAACCTGTGCAGCGCTCCTTCAGACTTATCGCTGTTATCAGAGATCCAAAAGAGGATTGAATTACTGAGAGCGCTGCCGATTAACGTCAATTACTGGCAGCTTCAGAATATCTATTACAAAATGGCGAAAACAGCATATGGAAAAGTTTTATCAAAGGCAAAGGCAGGTGATGCGGATGCCCGAAAATGGACAGACATCTTTAAATACGTGGGAGAAATGCTCTTTTTCAGTATCCCGTCAGTATTACCGGAAAACTGAACGGAGGCAGCATTTTGTATAAAGAACTATTCCTGTTACCGAGAATCCCCTCATCAACGTACCGGCTGCAATTCAATAATCAGTTCCGGTTCATTGATGCCAAGAACATACTGGGATATCTCAATGGCCTTGGCATAAGCGATATCTATGCATCTCCTTATTTCAGGGCAAAAGAAGGGAGCCTTCATGGTTATGATATCGTTAATCCCAATGTCCTGAATCCGGAGGTAGGCACAGAAGATGAATATAACGACTTCATCAATGTGCTACAGAAACACGAAATGGGGCAGATCCTTGATATTGTCCCGAACCACATGTGTATTGACAAAGACAACATGTGGTGGATAAACATTCTCGAAAACGGTCCGAGTTCAATCTACGCAAACCTCTTTGACATTGACTGGGAACCAGTTAAAAAGGAACTTACGAACAAGATTCTTCTCCCTATTTTAGGTGACCAGTATGGTAAAATTCTCGAAAATCAGGAGCTCCGTCTGGCTTTCGAGGAAGGAGCGTTCTTTCTTTACTATTATGATAACAAGTTTCCCATAATACCAAAAACGTATATCAACATATTGAAGCACCGGATCGATATTCTTGAAAACCTCTTATCTCCTGATAACCCGAACTTCGTAGAACTCTTAAGCATTGTTACGGCGCTTGAATACCTCCCGCCTTATACTGAATCGGACCATGAAAGAATAGCCGAGCGCTATCGTGAAAAAGAAATAATCAAGAAGAGGTTGTGGAATTTATACCAGCAGAGTCCTGAAATAAAAGTCTTTGTCGATGAAAATGTCATGATCTTTAACGGCACGAAAGGAGAACCGACGAGTTTTGACCTGCTTGACCAACTCCTCTCTCAACAGGTTTACCGTCTCTCTTTCTGGCGTGTCGCAACCGAAGAGATAAATTACAGAAGATTTTTCGACATTAACAGCCTTGCAGCAATCAGGATGGAAAATCCTCTCGTTTTTATGGAAACACATGCTTTAATTATGAGACTGGTAAAAGAGGGAAAGGTCACGGGTCTGAGAATTGATCACCCTGACGGTCTCTACAATCCCTCCGAGTATTTTTATCAGCTCCAGCGTCACTGTTTTTTTCAGCTGCGCCTTGGGTTTTTAGAGAAAGTCGGGAATGAGATGCCCCCAGCGCATGAACACAGTGACCTGGAATCCGAGATACTCAAGCACTATGATGAGATAATATCATCAGATCCGCAATTCAAACCTTTCTATATCATTGGTGAAAAGATCCTCCTGAAGGGTGAACGGTTACCCGAAGACTGGCCGATTTTCAGTACAACGGGATATGTTTTCCTCAATTCATTAAACGGGATATTTATTGATATAAAAAATGCAAAGATATTTAATGATATCTATACAAAATTTACCCAAATCAAAGAAAATTTTCATGAAATTGTCTATGAGAAGAAAAAACTGATTATGCAGGTAGCGATGTCCAGTGAGATCTATACCCTCGGACATTACCTTGACCTCATATCCGAGAAGAACAGGCACACGAGGGATTTTACGCTCAACAGCCTCATAAATGCCATCACCGAGGTTATAGCATTCTTTCCGGTTTACCGGACATATATCAATTCCTGGACTGTAAACGACAGAGACAGTCACTATATAGAATTAGCGGTACTCAAGGCGAAAAGAAAAAATCCTGCGATCAGTGCATCGATCTTTGATTTTCTCAGGGATGTTCTTTTACTCAGATTCCCCGAAAATCTTGCCGATAGTGAGAAAAGAGCGTGGCTTGATTTTGTCATGAGATTCCAACAACTTACCGGCCCTGTCATGGCTAAGGGACTTGAGGACACGGCGTTTTATGTCTATAACCGTCTCATCTCTCTCAACGAAGTTGGTGGAAGCCCAGATAGATTCGGGACACCCTTAGAGACATTTCATGGACAGAATATCGAGAGGACTAAGTTTTGGCCTTATGCTCTCATCGCAACTGCTACCCATGATACAAAACGTGGTGAGGATGTAAGAGCACGAATAAATGTTCTTTCAGAAATGCCGTACGAATGGAGAAAACGGTTCACCTACTGGTCAAGACTCAACAAGAAAAGAAGGATCGTTGTAGACAATCAGAATGTACCCGACCGAAACGAGGAGTACTTCCTCTATCAAACCCTTATCGGAACCTGGCCAGTTGTCATCCAAGACGATTCTGCATATGAGGTGCTCAAGAAAAGAATTAAAGACTATATGTTGAAGGCTGTAAGAGAAGCAAAGGTCAATACAAGCTGGATTAATCCAAATACGATATATGAAGACGCCCTCATGGTATTCATTGATTCGATCCTGCAAAATCCTTCTACCAACAAATTCTTAAGTGATTTTCTCCCCTTTCAGAAAAAGATATCGGGTTACGGCATGTTCAACTCACTCTCCCAAACACTGCTGAAAATTACCTCCCCGGGTGTTCCCGACTTTTATCAGGGGAGTGAACTATGGGATTTTCGGCTTGTTGATCCTGATAACCGTGGCCCTGTTGATTATGAGCTTCGAAAAAATATGCTTGAAGATCTGAAGAAACGCGAAGCCCAAACACCCCTCACGGATATGACAAGGTGGTTGACTATCAATAAAGATAATGGATTAATAAAACTCTACCTTATCTATAAGGCACTGAACTACCGGAGAATCCATAGGGAGCTTTTTGATAAGGGAGAGTATATTTCCCTTGAGGTCATGGGAGAAAAGGCAGACAATGTGTGCGTCTTTGCACGGAGGACCGCTCATGCCTGCTGCCTCGTGATAGCTCCACGGTTCTTAACACTCCTGGTACAACCTCAAGATCTTCCTTTTGGTGAAGGGACATGGAATGACACCTATTGTGTCATAGCTTTTGATGAAAAAGACAGACGATATCGAAACGTCTTCACCGGTGAAATCATAACGACGAAGGATTACAGGGGAGCAACGATCATGTATCTCTCCGAGATCTGTTTGAATTTTCCCGTTGCTTTCCTGGAAAGAGTTGATTAATTCCGCATGCAATTGCCTCAAAATACTGTATGGAGTAAAATGTCTGCTATAGGGAAAAATCTTATAAGCGTTCAGATCAATTAATTTTTCTCGGGAGGTATCATGTCACATCCAAAAGTTCTTGCATTTGTTTTAGCAGGAGGTAAAGGTGAGAGACTGTTTCCATTAACTGCATTCCGTTCAAAACCAGCCGTTCCTTTTGGCGGCAGATACAGGATAGTCGATTTCGTCCTGAGCAATTTTATAAATTCTTATATCCATGCAATTTATCTCCCTGTCCAGTATAAATCACAATCTCTCATTGAACATGTGAGAAAAAACTGGGTCTTATCATCTGTTATCAAGAACCACTTTGCCACGATTGTCCCCCCGCAGATGCGGATGGGACCGGAATGGTTTCAGGGAACGGCAGATGCAATCTTTCAAAATATCAACCTCATACGCCAGCACAATCCCGAACTTGTTATTATCTTCGGCGCAGATCACATATACAGAATGGACATACGCCAGATGATAGATTTCCACCTGGGAAAAAATGCACAGGTAACCGTTGCCTCCATACCTGTTCCCATTGAGAAGGCATCATCGTTTGGAATCGTGGTCGCTGATAACGAAAACCGGATTACAGGTTTCCAGGAAAAACCGAAAAGACCCATGCCAATGCCTGGTGACCCATATCATTCATATGCTTCAATGGGTAATTACATTTTTAATAGAGATATACTCCTCGAAGCACTTGCAAAGTCGCAGAGGAAAAAACAGCACGATTTTGGTGCCCATGTTATTCCTGACCTCGTTCAAACAGGTAAGGTATTTGCGTATGACTTTGCGACAAATGTCATTCCAGGTACCATGCCGTATGAAGAAAACGGTTACTGGCGCGATGTCGGAACAATACCTGCATTTTTTGAAGCACACATGGATATGCTCGGTGATACACCCCTGTTTGAACTTGACAACAAATCGTGGCCGATTTTCCCGTCCGGGTATTCAGGGCCCGCTACAAAAATACTGAGCGGCAATATCAGGAACAGCATTATTGCAGAGGGCGTTGTCATTCACAAGTCGAAGATACGCAATTCCTTCATCCGGAGTGATGTCACCATCGAGAAAGATGTCAGCATCGAAGACTGTATCATCATGGATGAGGTCATACTCAAAAAAGGGTGCAGACTCAAAAAAGTCATTGTGGACAAAATGAATGTCATAGATGAAGATGAAGAAATCGGCTTTGACCCGAACAGAGACCGTTTCCGCTGCCATATTGATTCTTCCGGCATTGCTATTGTTCCAAGGGGAGGCAAACTCATAAGGACTCCAAGAAAATAGCCTTTTCACCGGAATAATGCAGATAGTAATTGAAAATTTATTAAATTTTCAATACCCCACAGTCTCTGCTGTGGGGTTACCGTATACTTCCCTCCCCCTTGACGGGAGGGGATATTTCAGGATACTCCGCCGTCTCTGCGGCGGAGAGGTTCATTCACGGTGATATATATAAGGACACATTATTTATGAACTTCTCAATAGTAATATTCTTCGGATTCAGACAGAAACACTCATGAATACCGTTGTCCTACCAAAAGAGATCCGGGATAAGATATATGAAATAAAGGAGGCTGATATCCTTGTCGGCATTCCGAGTTACAATAATGCCAGCACCATTGGTCATGTAGTCAGGGCAGTTCAAGCAGGTCTCACGAAGTATTTCCCTGATAAAAAAGCCGTCCTTGTGAATTCTGATGGCGGCTCGACAGATGGTACGATGGAAGTTGTCCATAATACAACGCTTGATGATCAGCAATCCATCCTTTTTCATCACCGAGTTGAACCTTTTTTAAAAATTGCGACTCCCTATCATGGTATCCCGGGAAAAGGGAGTGCCTTCAGGACAATCTTTGAAATTGCAGCTATACTCAATGTCAAGGCCTGTGCGGTTGTTGACTCGGACCTGAGAAGCATTACCCCGGAATGGATTGAACTCCTTATAAAACCCGTTATAGAGAATGACTTTGATTATGTTGCCCCCCTCTACTACAGACACAAATACGACGGCACCATAACAAACAGCATTATTTATCCTCTGACGCGTGCACTATACGGTAAACGGATACGACAGCCTATTGGTGGTGACTTTGGATTCTCAGGGAAACTCGCAAATTTCTATCTCACAAAAAATGTCTGGGAAACCGACGTTGCTAGATATGGGATAGACATATGGATGACAACAACAGCTCTCGCGAATAGTTTTAAAAGCTGCCAGTCCTTTCTCGGAGCTAAAATACACGATCCGAAGGATCCCGGAACTGATTTAAGTGCAATGCTCTATCAGGTTGTTGGGGCAACCTTTGATCTCATGGATACCTATGCTGATGTCTGGAAGAAAATTAAGAACTCCGAACCTGTTCCAACCTTTGGGTTCACCTATGATGTTGGTCTTGAACCGATCTCGGTCAATGTCGACAGGATGATCAATATATTCGGTCTCGGGGTTAAGGAGTTAATAGACATATGGAAAATCTTCCTCAAGAAGGATACTTTAGATTTCTTATCCTCTGTTCTTTCCTTAACAAAAGAAGAATTTCGTATCCCGGACGAGATATGGGTAGAGATTATTTACAGTTTTGCTGTCGCCGCGCATAAGAAAGAACTGAATAAAGAACATCTCCTCAAATCTCTTACTCCACTCTATATCGGCAGAACCGCCTCTTTTGTATTAGAGGCCTGGGATAGTAGTTCAGGGGCAGTAGAAGAAAAAATCGAAAAATTGTGTACCATATTTGAAGAAAAAAAGTCTTTTCTCGTTAACAATTGGGGCTAAAAGAAGGGGGGTATTCTTATGGGTATACTTCAAAGCATAATCATAGAACCTTTTAAGCAATTTTATGAGAACATACTTCAATTCCTGCCGAACTTTCTCACGTTTCTCCTCATTATCATTATCGGTATCATTCTCGGAAGGGTGCTGTACACGGTTTCTCTGAGAATCTTCAGGGCGATCGGCCTTGAAAAATTCTCTGAAAGGTCAGGGGTCGTAGACCTCATCCGGAAAGGCGGGATAAAGGATTCGGTATCTGTTTTGCTTGCAAAGTCGGTGAGATGGATTACCGTCATCATTTTCGCTATTATTGCGCTTCGGGCGCTTGCAATCCCCACGATCGAAGGCCTTTTTGAACGGTTTCTCCTGTACCTCCCCAATGTATTCGTTGCAGCAACGATACTGTTCCTGGGGTATCTCCTGGGCAATTTCTTCGGGAGGGCAGCCCTGATAGCATCGGTGAATGCCGGGATAAAGATCGCTGGGGTTATGGGGAGGTTCGTGAAATTCACGGTATTCCTGCTTTCAGCGACCATGGCACTGGAGCAGCTCGGCATAGGGAAGGAAACGATCGTGATAGCGTTTGCAATCATATTCGGCGGCGTCGTCCTCGCTCTTGCAATAGCCTTTGGCCTGGGCGGTCAGGATACAGCAAAAGAGTATATTAAAAAGAAGTTAAAGGGCGAGACAGAAGAAGAAAAGAAGGACGACATCAGCCATCTTTAACCCGAAAAATGCAATTGATTGTTAAACCGGAGGCACAGTCGCCTTCAAAGTCTTTTGATTTCAATCCCGACTTTTGTCGGGACAAAAGACTTTTTAGCCAACCATGCCTCCGGGAAACGCATTTTTCGGGTTAATTGGGAGCAGGACAATTTTTTTAAATGGCACTCCATTTGATAGAATTAATACTGCCAGAAGACCAGTCGAAATACGTTCAGGGTTGCAATACCTATCAACGATAGTGCGAGGCCCCTTTTTGAGCGTCTCTGCAAATAATTTTAATTTGGTCATCAAACTTCAGGAAATGAAGTAAAATGAATGGAACAAAGCAGGTGCAAGCCTTAATAGTACTCCATTTGCTTATTTTTTTCATAAGATGTAGCTGGTTTGCCGTCATCATAATGAGGCCGAATAGAAAAAAAATATACCGATTGTAGGGATTATTGTTTCTATAACATTCATCATAATTCCTTATTTAAATTTTGAATTATTTGCCCGGTTATTTTACATCTATTTATCCTCTCTGAAATCATGGTGCCCCTTCTTTTGATTAGTAAGTTTTTACCCTCCCGAGAGAAATTTGATTCATGTAAAAGAAACCGGACTCTCGTTTATATGTACCAGTTTGATCTCAAACGTGAGATATTCTTCGGCAAGTGGATGATTGGTATCTATAGTCACTATTGATTCGGAAACATCAACTACCTTTACTGAAAATGGCAGAGGTGGAATTCTTAATCGAAGACCAATCTCTATATTACGACCGGGCAATTTGTTTCTCGCTACTTGAATTATTTTTTGTTCACTGTATGGACCAAATATTTTATGACCAGGAATTTTAATCCGTTTGCTTCTGCCCGGTCTCATGCCGATTACTGAACGTTCAATGTCCTTTGGTACATTATTCGAGCCTATAATAAAGTCTAGTGAATTATTTCGCAGTAATTGGGTGCTGTTTTCCAGGGTAACTGTATATTGAACTTTGACGGTATCCCCATAGTGGGCTTTTATCATGAATTACTCCCTACGATTAATCTAAAGATAAAACATTTTGTATTAAGGTAGTAACTCCTTAAACCTTCTGTACTACTCAAAAAATCAGGTCATTGAACAGTTAATGATTATGCCGTTAACTAATTTCCAGAAGCTTAATATCGAAAATTAAGTCTTTTCCAGATAATGGATGATTAACATCTACACGAACAGTAACATCTGAGATATCTGTAACTGTAATGACAACTCTTCGACCATTGCCGGTTGGAATTGATAACTGTTTGCCAATCTTCAGTTTCATGTCTTTGGGGAATTTATTTCGTGCTAATGATATAATGTTTTCATCTCTTCGTTGTCCGAAAGCTTTATTCATGGGGATCTTGACAGTTTTTGTTTCACCTGCTTTCATCCCGAATACTGCTTCTTCAAAGCCAGAAATTACTTCATCCTGTCCCATTTTAAATTGAAGAGGTTTGGAGTTCATGGTTGAACTAAAAACGGTACCATCCTCTGTAAGACCTGTATAATGAACTTTGACGGTATCCCCATAGTGTGCCTTTTCCATGATCTCCTCCTTTTTTTACGATAATTTGTATATATTTTTCTCATAAAAAACAAAAAGCCGAACTCCCAAAGCTTAGTTTCAGCAGTTCGACTTTCTTTATTTTTAAAGACCGTATACGTACCAAAAATAAGCACGCTCTATACTTTTTCAGTACATTTATCAGAATAAATTATCAAAAAAGTTTCATTGCTGTCAAGAGGGGAAAAATGAATCAACCAGAGCAGATGCTGTATCGGATCGGCTTTACAGAGCGATGATATTGCATCTGCTCTGCTATTTTGTGCTTCATGAATAATCTGGTCTGAGTTGCTCAGGACTACGATACTATCTTTTTATCAACCTTGAAAAGAATACCTCTGTTAAATATATAAGAAAGACATGAGATAAGCCTGATGTATTACAATCTCATCCCTGATGCTGTATCAAAGAGTGTAACCTTATCTGGAGGAAACGTAATAAAAGCCCTGTCACCAGCGCTTATATCTATATCAAGTTTTCCGGTCCCTTTCATTTTTATATTTCCCCATACAAAATCAATCCAATTAAACGAGCCTGCAGGTTCAACGAGCGAGACAGCAATTTCTACGCAGTTTTCCGATTTTTTATCGGTCACGACAATGTCTTCCGGTCTGATTCCGACAGTCACACTGTTATGTTCAGGAGTTATTTCATGTTGTGGAGAAATGATGAAGCTTTGACAATCTATTCTAAGAGGGTCAAGCCCTCGTATCGTTGCATGAACAAAGTTCATTGGAGGACTGCCGATAAAACCACCGACAAAAATATTGGCGGGTTTTGAATAGACCTCTCGTGGAGTCCCACACTGCTGAACTTCTCCCTTGTCGAGTACCGCTATTCTCTCTGATAAGCTGAGTGCCTCCGACTGGTCATGAGTAACGTATATGGTGGTAATTTTTAATTCATGGTGGAGTCTTTTGAGTTCAGCCCTCATCTCGACTCTCAGGCGAGCATCAAGATTCGATAAAGGTTCATCCATGAGAAATACCCTGGGCCTCCGGATGATAGCCCTTCCAAGGGCTACTCTCTGCCTCTGCCCACCAGAGAGTTCTTTTGGTGTTCTCTTGAGTAAATCTTCAAGACCGAGGAGTTCTGCAATCCTTCTGACTTCATTGTCTATAGTTGCATCAGGGATCTTCTTCATCTTCAATGGAAAGGCTATATTCTTATGCACGGTCATATGGGGATAAAGTGCATAGCTCTGAAAGACCATGGCAACATCCCTTTCTTTTGGGGTCAGGTCATTCACAACCGCATTATCAAAGAATATCCGGCCTTTGGAGACAGGCTCAAGCCCTGCGATCATATTAAGAATGGTTGATTTCCCGCAGCCGCTTGGTCCGACAAAGGTAAAAAACTCGCCATCATGTGCGGTAAGATCGAGCTCCCTGACAACTACGACATCCCCAAATCTCTTTTCGACTTTTTCAAATCGTATCTCTGCCATAGCCTATCCTTTTATAGCACCTGCTGAAAGCCCCCTGACAATTCTTTTCTGAAAGAGAAAAACGAGGAGTACCAGGGGAATCGTCGCTACGGTAGAAGCGGCGGCAATTTCTCCCCAGGGCATGGTATATTGACCCTGAAATAAAGCTATACCAACGGGCAGCGTCTGATATTTTTGCTTTGTCATGATCAAGAGGGCAAAGAAGAATTCATTCCATGAATAGATAAAGATGAGTATGGCGGCGGTGAAGACTCCCGGTGCTGCAAGCGGTATGATGACTTTGAAAAGGGTTTGGAAGTGACCGCACCCATCAATTTTTGCAGCATCTTCCAGCTCCTTGGGCAATTCTTTGAAGAAACTCGCCAGTATCCAGACACCAAGAGGAAGGGTGAGGGTTACATAAGGCAACACCAGTCCCTGATAGGTATTCAACCAGCCAATTGACGCCAGTATTTTCCAGACAGGCCCGGCTATTGATATCTGCGGGAACATAGATACAAGGAGGAGGCCCCCCATTATGAGACCTTTATGCTTGATTTTTAGACGGGCAAGGGCATATCCGGCAAAGATCGCAATGATCAAAGTTATGAGCGTTGAAGAACCTGCTACGATCAGACTGTTTTTTACGTAGTGGAGAAGGCCATAATTTGCGATAGCCGACTGATAAAAGTGAAATGAGAATGACGGAAGAAGCGTAGGAGGAATTGCAGTAACATTCAACTGGGTTTTTAAGGATGTGTTGAGAAACCAGACAAACGGCAAAAGACTGAGAAATACAATAAGAATGACAGTGAGCGAAAAACTTATATTCCCACATATTCTCTTCATGAGCTTTCCTGGAAAAGTCTTGTCCCAATTGTCCTGATATAGACAAGAGAGATTATGAAGGTGATAAGGAAAACAAGCACAGAAATTGTCGAACCATACCCCATAAGTCCTTCAGCGAATATTTTCTTATAACCGTAAAACTGGAGAACATTTGTTGAGTCGGCAGGTCCTCCTTGCGTCATGACAAAAACGACATCAAATACCCTGAAGGCATCCATTGTTCTAAAAAGCAATGCGACAAGTAACGCTGGTTTTATGAGAGGGAGGGTAATTTTGATGAAACGCTGCCATGCATTTGCCCCGTCAATTTTAGCGGCTTCATAGATCTCGTCAGGAATTATCTGGAGCCCTGCAAGGATGATAAGGGCCGAAAAGGATGATGTTTTCCACACGTCAGCTATAACAATGGCTGCAAAAGCGAACAAAGGATCAGCAAGCCATGCACGATACAATGCTGTGTCTGCACCAAATAATGAAAAATTGAGCAGTCCGTAATTATCATTAAAAATAAATCGCCACATCTGGGACGCTACAACAGTTGGTATTGCCCATGGTATAAGAACCGCAGCCCTTACGATTCCCCTTCCCCTGAAGTATCTGTTTATGACAAGCGCTATGGCAAGACCGAATAAAATCTCAAAAAAGGTAGAAACGAATACAAAGATTATAGTATTTATCAATGATTGCATTGCAAAGGGATCATTTAAAAGTTGTTCATAATTCTCCAAACCAATAAAGAGCTGTTCCAAGCCCGGAAGGCTCAGTATTATTCTGTGCAGGCTGAGATAAAAAGAGTAAAGGATGGGATAGAAGGCAAAGACGGAGACGAACAGAAAACACGGGACTATTAGGGTTACGGCAAAAAGCCTTTCCTTGAAGAGAAAGGAAACGCGTGCCATTTTCTTTTTCAAAAAACGCAAAATCAAAACCCTATTGAATTAACGAAAGCACTTTTTTTATTTCCAGAGAAGCCATCCTGGCCTCGTCTTCAATCCGGGAATCCGGATCAGAAATGACCTTGCTGAAGAAGCGCTGGAGGATGTTGGATATTGAAGGATAGAGGGGACTTCGCGGACGCGGATAGGCAGTAAGAAAAACGTTCTTCATTTCAGAGAATTGCGGATATTTATCCAGGATATCGGCATCCCCGTAAAGAACTTTTCTGGTCGGGGCAAGCCCTGCCTTAAGAGTGAGAAGCTTCTGGATTCTCTCGCTTGTCAGAAATTGCACAAAGGTCCAGGCAGCGTCTTTGTTCTGAGAATAGTTGCTGATCCCAAGTTGCCATCCACCCAGTGTCGCATGGCTTTTTCCCCCCTTAAAATGAGGAAGTTTTGTAATACCCACATTTCCGGCGATTTTTGACCGTTGAGGGTTGTTTGATACTTCCCACGCATAGGGCCAATTACGGTGAAAAACTGCCTTGCCCTGTATGAAAAGAGCTATTGATTCAGGTTCTTCATATGTCAGAACTCCTTCCGGCGCAATGTTCCGTATGATTTTATTTCTCACAAACCCCATTGCCTCAATTGCCGGTTGCTCGGAAAGTCCGGGTTCCCCTGAATTCGGATTGAGTATGTATCCGTTGTTACTGAGGATATATTCCAGCATGTTACAGACGAGACCCTCGTATTGCTTGAACTGGCCCGAGAAACCGTTGATGTCACTTCCGTACTTCGCTTCCCCGGATACTATCTGTTGAGCAATGTGAACCAAATCTTCCCATGTTTCCGGAGGGTTTAGCCCGTACTTTTCCAGCAAATCTTTCCGGTAGAAAAGCATTCCACTGTCAATGAAAAGGGGTATGCCGTAAATTTTATCATCGTATGTATTGGCCAGGAGTGGCCCCTTTAAAAATTTTTGCTGTTCATTGTCCGGGAAAAGATCGTCTAGGGGCATGGCCCAGCCGGCAGCTGCAAATTCAGAAGGCCATATGACGTCCATAAAAAAAACATCTACGTCGCTGCTCTTATTTTTTAATTTCTGCGTGAGAAGGTCGTGGAAAGCCGTTGATGAATGGGGACCTGTCTCCCTTACGACACGGATGCCGGGATGTTCGGTCTCAAATATGTCTATGATCTCATCCCATACTGCCGGTTGATTCGGTTTCCAGGTAACAAAGCGAATTTTAGCTGTATCGTTATCCCCTTTTTTAGCACAGCCGGCAGGAAGAAACATCATGAATACGATTAGAACGAAAAAGAATTTTGTTGATGTTTTTAAGACAGGAAAGAAATGTTTCATAAAAAAAGATGCTAAGACAGATGCTGTATGCAATGTCATCCTCCTTCATGCTGGTTGTGGTACATTCTTTCTTTGCCTGATTATATTGAGAATCTGTTTTAATTTCAATCAAGATTCATAAGCAGTTTTTTTAAAATTCTTATTTATCACCTGGTGTTGAAACAACAAAGAATTTTTCTGTCCGGGAGGCCTTCTGATGATGTCCCGGTAGAGCAGAGGACGTCTGTATCGATAGAGACTTTCTTCTTCTCTCCAGAGCATTAGGTCACGTAAGTCGATCTCTGTATTGAGTATCACCTCTTCTTCTCCTGCTTTGATAATAGGTTCTCCTCGAGGGTCAAAAACGGCACTGTTGCCGGAAAAATAATCGCCAGGCCTGTTTGCATATACGATAAAAACCTGGTTACTGATTGCTGCGCCTTCCAGTCTTCGCCATATGTAATGTACCGGGAAAGTCCTGGGGACAGCTGCTATATTCACAATAATAGGAGCGCCTTTGAGAGCAAGAACGCGCCATGTTTCAGAAAATGCACCATCAAAACAGATTGTTATCCCTACCGGCCCAAAGGGGGTATGAAAGACTTTAAGTTTATCCCCGGGAATAAAGTTTTCTGTCCAGTGAACATGAGTCTTTGCATAATTTTGCAGGGTATCTCTGTCAACATAAGTTGCAACATTATAAAAGCTTCCTGCCACCCCTTTCAGTTCACCAATAATAACCCGTGCATTAACATTTTTAACAAATTTGTAGAGGTCGTCAGATTCTTCACGGAGAGACGCATAGAATTTTTTTAATCTCCTGTATAAGAGACCTTCTGGTATTTCAAGGGATGGATGACCATGCAATATCAGTTCGGGAAAGACTATAAGGTCTGAAGACTTGTTCTTGGCAATAATATCTTTTATTTTTTGAATATGATGATATGGGCTTTCCTTACCATAGTTTATTTGAGCAATACAAATCTGTTTTTTCAAGAGTTCCTTCCTTTTTGTTAAAAAAAAGTTTGCATATATTTACTCTTAATATTTTCTTCGATAGTTTGCAGATAACAGCGGGTATGTGAGGTGCCGTAGGTGCCATTTCCGTATCGATACAGACTTCCCTTATCTTTCCGTATGTTCTCGTTTGCCAGGGTATTGTCAAGCGTGTTCCCGTTTCTTTTTGCAATATTTTCAATGATTCCATGTATTCCAGACCCTGATTGTGCAGGGTCTTTGACTCTGAATGCGAGATAAGGAGGGACACCTAATTCTACAGCTGCCTGGCGGTGAACTCTTTTCCTGAGATTGTCTTGAAAACCTTCCAATTTTAAACGTGGTGAAATCCTCATGGCGGTCGGTATAACGTCTCTGTCAAGATAGGGTGCCCTTAATTCTATTGAATGTGCCATGGTGAGCTTGTCTTCTCTCTCAAGGGTATCATGATATAAATAGTTGAGATCCTCCCAAAGTTTTTCATGAAGCCGTAAATATCCGAATTCCCTGAGGACGTCATTATACCATGGGTACCCTGCAAATAATTCATCTGCTGCCTGTCCTGTATACATGACTCTGATATTATCTTTTGAGGCCATTCTTGCAGCCATGTACATGGGGATTGCCACTTCAACCTGCAATAAACCGCTTTCTTCAACATTCTCAATTATCTCAGGTAAAATATTTTCAATAAAGGACTCGGTAATAATCGTTGTTTTCAGCTCGAGCCCTAATTCTTGAGCGACCGAGTATGCAGCAATAATATCTCCGGAATTCTCAGTGCCCGTACAATAACATATAATATTTTTCCCCTCTCTCAGCAGGAGATTTGAAATGAGAACTGAATCTATCCCCCCTGAAAATATGACACCGAGGTGGGATTCGTGAAGGCCGGTTAACCTTTTCCTAACTGATTTTATAAGAGAATCCTTGTACAGTTCCACAGCTTCTCTGAAATCAATAATATCTATCTGCGGGCGTTGGAGAAGAAATCCCTTGTTTGTTGTGGTTTCAGAATCATCAATATAGAGAAGTTCCCCTGGCTTTAGACGTTCAGGATTATTCTTGCCATTCCACAGAGCTTTTTTTTCGGAGGCAAAATACGTGATGTTATCGTTCCTTAGATAATAGAGAGGTTTTTTCCCTATGGGGTCTCTCGCAATAACAACAGATTTCCCGTCGGTAACTGCAAGTGCATACATGCCATCAAGGAGACTAATAATTTGCTTCACCGCATCGAGAAGGTCTCCCTGATAGGTCTCTTCGAGAAGATGAACGATAATTTCACTGTCACTTGTAGTTTTTATCTTATGATGGTATAAGAGGAGCGTTTTTAGTTTTTCATAATTATAGATTTCACCGTTATGAATCAATGTAAGTTTTCCGTCACATGAAGTATAAGGCTGTGTTGTTTTTTCTCTTCCGACTATCTTAAGTCTTGAATGTCCGAGTGCAATATGGCTCTCATGTTGAACTATATCTTTAAATCTGACAATGTCTTCTTCCCGTGTTATGATGCCATCGAGATAGATTCCATGTGTATCAGGCCCCCTATGCTCCATTTTTTTCAACATGTCATATATATCGGTTGAAATTCTTTTGTTATCCCTTACAAAATGACCACATATTGTACACATAGTAATCCCCCTCTTTGATTTTTAACCCGAAAAATGCAATTGATTATTGAACCGGAGGCACAGTCGCCTTCAAAGTCTTTTGATTTCAATCCCGACTTTTGTCGGGACAAAAGACTTTTCAGTCAACATTGCCTCCGATAAATGCAGTTTTCGGGTGTATGCCGTGTATGTATTGTTTGCATACAAATTATTTAAGCTATGAGCAAAAATATATTTATATTTTTCAACGAGAATTAAAATTATTCTTGATATGGCTTATGCAAGTAATTATTCGATAAATTTAAGTAATTTCTCCCGGTATCATATTGGATTAATATTTTATAAGCGGATGTTTGACGGTTTTTACATGATTAGAGATACATTTATTATAACATGTTTACATCTTTATTTTTATCAAAATAAAACACAGGAGCATAGACTGCAAAGACAGCGTTGTAATGATAGAGCACGCATCTATTTTTTTTCGTCCTTTTGCAGCTTCTTGTCTTTTTTCAACCCTTTTTGGGCCATCTTGATCCCTTTAATGATGCTGCCGGTGACTGTTCCTGACCTCGGCTTAATTGAGATCTCGGGAAAATCACCTGTCTCTCTTCGTTGTGATACAACGAGAGAGGAAGATTTTGCGGTTATAATCATCTGGCTTGTAAAGACACTTCTGTGTCCGGTCATGAGAAAGCTGATAATACATGCAAGAGCGGCATAAGGACCGACCGAGGGCCCGAAGAGTTCCACTGCCATGATGCTTGCAGAGATCGGCGTATTCGCAGCCCCGGCCAGTAAACTGACCAGCCCGATGGCTGCAAACACTGCTGGATCTGATCCGATTATGTTTCCAAAAATATTTCCAGCAGTTGCACCCACAAAGAATATCGGTGTGACAATGCCGCCGCTGCCGCCAAAGCCGAGTGTAATCGAGGTAAAAACTATTTTTAATAAAAAAGCGCCGAGGAAGACTGAACCACCCTCCAGGGAATCGTGAATCGTTTCCAGGCCGAGGCCGAGATATTTATTTGAAAATATGAAGGCAAGAATAACGAGTATTGACCCGCCAAGAAGTCCTTTATAAGGTCTCCAGATTCTTATCTTTTCGCTCGTTCGTTCCGTATAATGCAATACTTCAATGAACATGAGAGAGCAAAGGCCGAAAAATAATCCGCTGATGCATACCTTCAGGAAGACGAGGCTACTGAATACGGGGACGAATGATAAGGGTTCATGGAAATAGGTTATCCCTAAGGCAGACGATACCTGGTAACTGACAACACCAGCAACAAAGGAAGGAAGAAGAACATCATAGAGGAGTGTCCCGACAACGAGTACTTCAACGCCAAAGATTGCACCAGCGATGGGAGTTCCAAACACAGAGGCAAACCCCGCACTGATGCCGCAGATAACAAGCTTCTTTCGGTCTTTGTTATCGAATCTCAGGAAACCGGCAAATATCGATGACAGGCCTGCACCTATCTGTGCACAGGGACCTTCCTTCCCTGCCGATCCTCCTAATGCAATGGTAATAATGGTAGCAACAAGTTTTACCGGGACAACGAGGGGCTTAATTTTACCTGAATGCCTGTGAACAGCTTCAATGACTTTTTCAGTGCCATGACCTTGTGCGTCAGGAGCAAGGTATCGTACGATAAGAGCGCTTGCGAAGAGTGCGAAAGGGAGGAGAAGGAAATAATATCTAAACCCTGCGGTAAAAGCTGAACTCATTTCGAGGAGTTTCAGGAATACTGATGTCGATAACCCGACAATGACACCAACACAGGATGCCAGAAAGAGCCACTTGATTACACTGATGAATAGGACAGACTCTTCAACGACGGTTTTTCTCATGCACAGTTTTTAAAACGCTTGTAGTCTTGATATGACCTTTTCACCATGCAGATAGTGCTCGTATTAGAGTTCCAGTACACTGCTGTTTTTATGCTCCATTGCATACCATATGGAGAGATAATCTCGTATTTGTCTTGTTATGAGAAAATGCTTCCGTACATATTCTTTCCCTTTGTCTCCCATTCTCGTAACCATTGCAGGGTTGTTGAGGATTTGTCTTATTCTGAAAGCAGTGCCTTCTATTGAATGAATAAGAAATCCGGTAATACTGTGTACGATCTGGAGCGGAATACCTCCGACAGCACCACCAATGACCGGTTTTCCCTTCCACATACCTTCAGATACAGTAAGGCCAAAACCCTCTTTCAGGGATTTCTGTAACACGACAGTTGCAACTCTCTGTAAGGCATTAATATCCCTGTCACTAAAAGGCGGGAGCAGGAGGATATAGACATCAGGGTCATTCGCTGCATACTCCCTCACTTCGTTCAGGACCTCTTCTCCTTCGGGATCGTCTGTTGCGGGGCTTCCAGCGAGGATAAGTATGCAATCATTATATTTTTTAACTATTCTGTAAGCTTGTATGACCCCTATGGGGTCTTTGAATCTGTCGAACCTTGAAACCTGGAGTAAGATAGGCCTGTCTCTCGGTATCTGGAATTTGTTTACTGTTTCATTGATCTCTTCGTCTGATAATTCCCGGTTTTTTTCACTCAAGGGATCTATGGAAGGGGGCACGATAAATTCATCAATGGCCATTGATCTGGCGAATTTTGCAACAGAGAAAATGGATGCAGAATACTTTTCGCAGTATCGGCTGAGATAATCGATAACCGTTTTTTGGGGATTTGATACATCTATGTGACAGCGCCATAACCACAAGCCATCTTTTCTGAATTCTATGAGAGGGGCTGGTTGAGGGTCGTGAATAAGGATTACATCTGCATCAAGATTGAGATTTTCACTGTTTCTCCGGTTTGTTTCAAAATAGTACTGCCACATTTCTTCTGTAATGTTCTCGGGATTGCCCTGAAGCGCATTGTGAATTTTCTTTGTGATATCAAAAAATTTTGGATTTCCCTCGATAACTTCCCATCGTGCATCAATACCAAGTTCCTGGAGTATGGGTATCATCCTCTGTAATATCTCAGCAACCCCTCCTCCTTCCCGGGTTGAATTGATATGAAGGAAAGACCTGCCGCGCATCTTGGCGCAGAGCATCTGGAGGAGCAAAAGGTCTCCCTTTGGTGATATCCTTAAATATTGGTCAAACAACGATCGATGATCTCCATATCTTTTCTTACTTCTTCTTCAATGGCCTCTACAAGGTGTTCTCTGATTCCTTCTATGTTATGCATAAATGGATCAATAGAGCGTATCTTCTCAGCGAGTCCTGTTTTCCCGAAAATATCTTCTATCCATCTCGAGAAGTCGTCTACCCCACTCCCGAGCCGTATCCGTGCCTCGTAGAAATGATAGTAGAGAGAATCCGCATCGATGTGTTTTATTGCAGTAAGAAATTCAGCAAGATTCTTGGCGCGTACTCCTTCGGGAAAGATGAGGGTAACTGTCTCATTGAAGTAGAATTCTTTACCGGGCATAGCTTCTCGAGGTTCAGGAAATTTTTCGAGATACTCGTGTATGACTTGTATGATTTGATTCCTTAAGTCGTTGATATACTGATAATCGTACGGATCGATGTTCGAGAGCTGTTCGGAGAGAGCTCTCTCCTCGAGGCTCTCGCCTGCCCAGAATGCAAAATCATTGGTATAGTCAAGGATATGTACCTTTAAGAAAAACTGGTAGGTATGATGAAATATGCATTCATCGCTAACGGTGGTTATTGAATCCTGTAGCTCTCGAAGGTTTTTTGCCTTTTTCCCGGTAGCACGCAATATATTAATACACTGTCTGAACTCAAAGGGCTCAATTATTTCTGCCATGTCATTTTTTCTCCACTAGCCCCTTTATATGAATTAAAACTTCACTCAGGCATCCTTATATGTTACGGCTGTGAATCAATACAATATTCAAAGAAACGTCTTAATTGTCGCCGTTGAGGCGTTATCCCTGAAGACTGAATACAAAATCAACCACTTATCTTATATCTTTTTGTTTTCCTTTTTTTGATCAGCAAGTACAAACATGGGAGGTGTTATCGAAGCAAGTTGGGCATACATCTTATTCCTGAACATGTTGTAGTCAGCCAGTGCTGTTTGAGGGATGGACTTTCCACGGGGCAGTTCAAGCTTCAGTGGATCTACAAACTTATTATGTTTTTTTATTCTGTAATCAAGATGGGGTCCTGTTGAAAGACCTGTTGTCCCAACATAACCAATAAGCTGGCCCTGCCTGACCTTCACACCTCTCTTTGTGCCTTTTTTAATCTTTGATAAATGTCCATAATACGTTGTGTAACCGTTTGGGTGTCTTATGACGACAAGATTGCCATTCTGCCCCTTGTACCCTGCAAAAACGATCGTGCCGTCTCCCACAGACGATACCGGCGTTCCTGTCGGAGCAGCATAATCAACGCCGAGATGCGGTCTGTATATCTTGAGGATTGGATGGTAGCGGCTTTTACTGAAGCGAGAACTTATCCTCCTGAAACTCAATGGCGCTTTCAAAAAGGACCTCCGGAGTGATTTCCCCTTATCATCATAGTAGTCAACTTCACCGTCTTGTTCAAACCGATACGCGCGATAGGTTTGTCCATTGTTAATGAATTCTACGGCAAGGATATTCCCGTATTTTTTGAATTCGTTGTTCAAATAACAACTTTCAACGACAAGCTTGAATATGTCTCCTTGCCTCAAGTCAGTTGAGAAATCGATGTCCCATGCCAGGATATCCGAGAGCTCTAGTGCCAGCATGAGATTTTCTTTTCCTTCTCCCAGAGAGCCAATGAGATGGTTTTCTATGGCTCCGCCGATATGCAGCACTTTCCTGTCATATTCAATATTGTTTTTTGAAGCGCAGAATCCTGATTCTGTCCGGATAATGTTGAGAATACTTTCATCATCAATCCAGTATGTGAATTCATTGATTTGAGACTGGTCATCAATGACGATTTTATAGGGACGACCAGGATATAAGTCCTTTAACCGGTGAATATCAGCAGATGCTTCTTTCATTTTAAATAGTTCTACAAGATCCAGCTCGTATTCCTTGAATATATCAAAGAGAGTCTCTCCCTTTTTAATATTCCCGGTTATTTCCCGATGATTTTCATGCCGGGGTGTATGCCGGGAACCTAATTGATTGTTTGCGGAAAGCTTATTCGTGGAAACTTCTTTTGATTTGTTCTGAAGGGGGCTTTGGTTTATTATTATAAGTACGGCGACGAGCACAACAACTGTGATCAACAAGTTCTTCGTAGTCATGCATATCTCCTTGTATTGTGTTGGCTGCATTATAGTTTATCGGTTGTGCGGCAGAGAGTCAACCTTTCAGATATTTCCGTCAAGAGGGTTGACATAAAAATGCAGAGTCGTAAAATAGAGAGGATGTTAACAGATGCCCGGTGTTGTTGACAGAAGATGGGAAGAATCGTTAAAGGGGTTAATTATGAAAAAATTTTTGGCAGCATTTATTTTTTTTCTTTTTATTGTAAGTAACTATGATGATGTGGAAGCTCTCTGTGTCAATGTATCTAAGGCAAACCTGCGTTCCGGGCCAAGCACAAAATATGAGAAAGTCTGGGAAGTATATAAGTACATGCCGTTTGTGAAAGTTGGTGCATCACTCTCGGGTGATTGGTACGCTGTACAGGATGTTGACGGAGATGTAAGCTGGATCTATAAGAAGTTGGTTACCGATACTTATCAATGTGCCGTTGTAAAATCTCAGGAGGTTAATATCAGAAAAGGGCCTGGTACGAATTATGAAAAGTGTTCATCTGGTCCTGCAAAACAATATTATTCTTTCAGGGTCATGAAAAAGCAGGGTACATGGGTTCAGGTAAAAGATGAATGGGGAGCAACAGGCTGGGTTCATACTGATTTTCTCTGGATACAATAAGAGGAGTGAGAACACGGGTGCCCGGTTAAAAGAATTGAGAAATTCTTAGGGTCACCCAAGTAAGGCAACGATTAGAAGTACACGTAACAGATTAGCCCGGGTTTTTCCTTAATCCGCTACTCAAATATCCTAATCTCTACCCTTCTGTTGAGTGCCCTGCCTTCGGGATTATCAGAGCCATCAGGTTTTGTGTTGTGGGCAACCGGTTTTGATTCGCCGTACCCTTTTGTCTGGAACTCTATGCCTTTCATTCCATCCTTTGATATGAACCACTCTCTTACAGCCTCAGCCCTTTTTTGGGACAGGTCCAGATTGTATGAATCTAATCCCATTGAATCGGTATGCCCCTCGATAATGACATGTTTCTTGTTCAATTCTTTGATCCCGACGGCGAGCTTATGGAGCGTTGACTCGGCTTTTTTCTTGATAGTCCATTTGTCAAAATCGAAGAGGACGTCTCCTGACAATGTTACATGTATCTCCCTGCCAACCTGTCTTGCGCCGAGATCCCTGAGGGTTTTCGAGATGCCGGTAGAATCTCCTGAGATTGCAGAGTCGAGCCTGATAATTGAGATAGCTCCCCTGTCGGGGCCGAGCTTTTTGGCAGCCTTCTCAGCATTCTGAACAGCCCTTTCATCGTCCGGACCGGTATATGGTTGGGCCAGAACAGGAGTATTCAAAAAAGAGACTATGAAGATTATTATAGATATCCTGAAAAACAATCTCATCATGCCCTCTATCTCATTATTGCCACGTCTTCAAAGGGCAGTAACAGTGGAATGAAGATATCGATTGAAGTTGTAGTCGGCGGAGGAGCGGGGAATTTGATCCAGATGATCTTGCTTTGATTAGGGCCTATTTTTTCCTTGAACGTCCCGCCACCCCAGTCATAACTCAAGTGGCCGGCGATGAACGTGCCCTCAGCATCCTTCAATGGAAAATACTTTTTCTGGGCATCGACATCGGCATAGTATGCCTTTTCAAAACGAAGCTCGGGTTCTATCCGTTCTTTTGAAATATTTTTCAGCGCCACCTTGATTGTTAATACGCCTCTCCTTTCCTTTGCCTCAATGAGTGACGCTTCAATTGTTCCATCCGATGAAGGTTGTATCTGAATCGCTTTTTGAGCATATGCTCCTGCTGCAAAGATAAAGACTGCAAACAACGTAAAGCAGAGTACCCAAGTCCTTTTTTTCATAAGAATCCTCCTTCCCAACAGGTTTTTCATACAAGAATTCTAACAAAACAAGCAGAAGTGGACACATATTTTTTATTCATATTGATAATGGTACACTTCTTGCGGGTTACAAAGGTGAACTTGAAGAGTATAAGAAAAAGCGGAACAAAAGTTCCGCTTTTTCTTGATTTCCCCATAACAATTATCTAATGACCATGTCCGTGCTCCTCTTCTTCTTCATACCCTTTAAACATGGCAATAATGTGGGCCCATGTTGTGTGTCCGAGAGTAGCTAAGTAGAAATGGACAATCATGAACGCGCTGAAGAATATCCAGAGGAAAACATGGATTGCATCGAAGATCTGAACGCCCACAGGATTAACGATGAAAGAAAACAGTTTAGGATCCCACAGAAAGAGCCCGGTAATAATCTGGACAGGAATAAGCAGGGCCATGATCATGAGGTATGAGACCTGCTGCATGGGGTTGAATTTGTGCTCGGGTGAAGGATGATGGGGGTTATCATCGCCAACAAAGATGCCATATCCATAAAATTTTGCCTGTGTAATTGCCTTCTTTGCAAAGTCTACCGGGTGATGCAGTGGTGGAATATAAATTTTTATCTTGAGTGTAAGGATGTAGTAGAAGAGCCATATACAGTAATTTGCAAGGAGAATAAACCCGAGCCAGCTATGGATTTTGACAGCCCACTCAAGAGAGAAAATGCTTACGATACCCCTGATATTAGCTCCTGTAAGGATGAGTATTATAAAACCAAGGACATTTACCCAATGCCATATTCTGATCGGTAGTGGATGCAGATATATTCTTTTCATCTATTTCTTCTTACCTCCTTTCCCCATCTTTCTTAACGACCGGATTGGTGAAAATATTATACGTGCTGCAATGTGTCCAATAGGAACAGCGAGACCTCCGATGAGTGCTAGATAAAAGAGGAGGTCAAAGAGATTTATATTTGTGCCCCCGATAGCATAGAACTTTCTTGCAGGCAGTATTGAATATACTGATTGGAGAGAGCTGCTTTCTGCAGGCAAGGCAGTTGTGTCTCCATCTCCCGTGCTCATAACAACGGCAACAGCTTTGAAGTATTCAGAATCAGGATGGTGGCATGTTTCACAGTTTCTTGTAGCCTCTGTTTTTGCACCAAGCTGATGTGCCTCGGCAGAGCTGCTCACGTCCATTTCCCCGGAAAATGTTACCCAGACACCCTTGCTTATGAGGTCTGAAAAGAGGCCCCATAACTCGCTTGCATCAATAACATCGTTACTATTCTTGTCGATTTTTCCCATTAAACCGGCAGTATCTGTACCGAGATATTGGGCAACTTTTTCTTCTGTCAAGGGCTTTCCTGTTTTACAGTCGAACATATTCAGAGAAATGACACGTTGAGCACCTGGAGAATGGCATGCTGCACAAGATACTGCTTCAAAATGGAGCTCAACAAAAGTGGGAAGCGTTATAGGGGGATTCTTGAGCCACTGATTATGAACTTTGACCATATCTTTATGGCACTTAAAGCACCCCTCTTTAATCTGGGTGGACATCTTTGTAGACTGGATATCATGTGCATTATGACATGATGAGCATACCGGTGCATCTTTCACTCCCCGGAGCCGTGCACTGTAGTGGATGCTTGCCTCGTACGAGCTGTTCCACTCAGCATGACATTTATTGCATGATGTCAATCCTAAAGTCTTGTCAGTCTTTGTTCTGGCCACAGAGTGTGCGCTGCCGTGGCAGTCTGTACAATGCGGTGCATTCTTATTGCCAGCTTTGAACAGGGTATAGTGGATGCTCTGTTCATATTGTGTGTATGCATCCGGATGGCACTTGCTGCAGAGTTTTGCCCTTTCAAGCTTATAAGCGCGTATACTCTCGAAGCGTCTCATAGGATGCTGGGACTTTGAAAATTCAGTATGGCAGGCAGTGCAGAGCAATGACCCGTGGGCTGAGTTTTTCAGTGAAGCTCCATCGACATAAACGGATAGCCGTTCGCCATTCGCCATTGTCATGCTCAGGCTGCCCCTGTGGCAGGAGAGGCAATACTCGGTTTCATCTGCTGTTGCTTTTGCAACTTTTATGCCTCTTACTGTATGTGAACCGTGACATTCGACACATGATGCCTTTGCCATGAGAGAGCCATGTATGGGGCTCTTTTTCAACTGGTCATCTGGATGGCATGTTGAACATGCCTTTGTAGCCTGAGCAGTATATGCATTCTTACTTTTGAAGCTTCTTATCGGGTGGGACGTTTTTGAAAATTCTGGATGACAGGAACTGCACGGTAGATTTCCATGTATAGAATTTTTAAAAGCCGACCTGTTGACACGGAGTGATAATATCTCGCCGTTTTCCAGGCGCTTCGTTATTGCCTTTTCATGGCACGTAAAACAGTATTGAGTTTCAGTCAGGCCTTTCTTCCATTCCTCCATACTTTTTATATAGTGCGAACCATGACATTCGACACAGGTGCCCTGTTTCATCAATGTGGCGTGTAAGGGTATTTTATTCAACTGGTCATCTGGATGGCATGTTGAGCACACCTGAGAGGCTTTTTGAGCATATTCTTTTTTGCTCTTGATCGTCTTTTTCTTCGCTACATGGGCAGCCATATATCCTGTGTGGCAACCGTTACAGTCGATGTTTTTATGGACGGATTGGGAGAACAGATCTTTATCTATAAAGAGAGACAAGATTTCTTTATTTTCCAGTGTTTTTGTCAATCCCCTGTTTGCGTGACATGTTAAACATATCTTTGCCTGGTCCGAGATTTCACTGTGTACGGTCTCGTAAGAAGCGGGGAAGAGTAAGAAAGCAATGAACAGAAATGCCGTCAACTTCTTTATGTTGTCCATAAAAGCCCCCCTGTTAAATTTTTCCATGGTTAGTGGCTGCCAAAATGACCGTAAATTTATAGCATATATACTGTATAGAATGCAAGCAAGAAATGATTCTGGGTTTTTTGACATGAGAACGGCTTTTCCGTATAATTTAGCTATATTTTCAGATAATAAAGACACCCCCCCGGATACATAATGTCTATTAAAACTTACTGTCTTCATAATGCCGTATAGAGGAGCGGGTGTGGCATGGTATATAGTTGATCCCTTACAAAGATGATAATCCTACAAGCCGATCCCCTTATATCACGATAGGGATCATTGTTGCCAATATTCTTGTCTTTCTCGTGCAGATATTTTCCAGGAGCGGATTGCAGGGGTCGGTGTTTACATACGGTGCAATCCCTTACAATATGATTAGCTTCGAGACAAACCAGCCAATAAGCCCTTTGTTTACGGTCTTTTCATCTATGTTCATGCACGGGGGGTTTTTACACCTGGCCTTCAATATGCTTTATCTCTGGATATTCGGCAATAACATTGAAGACAAACTCGGTCACGTGCGTTTTATTATTTTCTATATCTTCTGCGGCATTATAGCAGCGTACACTCATGCAATCACAGCGCCGCATTCACGTATTCCTATGGTCGGTGCGAGCGGCGCTGTTTCCGGGATCTTAGGTGCATACCTTTTGCTTTTTCCAAGAGCAACGGTCCATACCATAGTCATACTGGGGTTCTTTTTTACAATTATAAAGATACCGGCCTTGATAGTTATCGGCTTTTGGGCTATTATACAATTCGCAAGCGGATTGCTCAGCACGGGTGTTCATGATAAAGGCGGGATTGCATGGTTTGCTCACATAGGCGGGTTCATCGCGGGTCTTTTGACGATAAAACTGTGGTTACCAAGGAGGAATAAGCGGTGGTTGTAATATGCCCGAAGTGTAAAACGAGGCTGAAAGTCGATGAAAACAGGGTTAAAGTTGATGGATCGAGGTTTAAATGTCCGAAGTGTCGCACCATCCTTCTTGTGAAGAGGCCAGCAGCTTTACGAAAAGCAGATTTGGCGAAAAAGGAATTGGATAAGAATAAAATCCTTGTTGCACATTCCAATGTCGATATAGCTGATGAAATCACATCGATTTTGATTCAACAAGGATATCGTACTGTTACATCCACTGATGGAATAGATGCGATGATAAAAGCAACCAAAGAACGTCCCTTTCTCAGTTTAGTTGAGGTTGGTCTTCCAAAGATATTCGGTTTTGAGGTCTGCAGGAGATTAAAGCAGCGCGCTGAGACGAAGGAGATGAAGTTTGTACTGATTGGTGCCTTATACGACCAGAAAAGATATACGAGAGAACCAGAATCTTTTCATGGAGCAGACGATTACATCGAGGAACAGCGCATATCAGAGTTCCTGATTGAAAAGGTTAATACCCTAAAAGGCATAAAACCGGGAGAAAAGGCTGAAGAAAAGGTCGAGAAACTACCCGAGAAACTCCGAGTGGAAAAACCGGGGCAAAAGGCTGAATCTGAGACAAAACCGGAAATCACGACATTTTCGGCGTCTGGAGGCGATAGAGTTGAAAGGGCGAGGAGGCTTGCGAGGGCTATCGTATCAGACATTTATCTTTACAATACAGCAAAGGCAGATGAGTCGATAAAAAACGATACCTTTTATTCAGTTTTTGACAATGAGATAAAAGAAGGTTTAAAACTCTATAAAAACAGGATTCCGGATGAGGTGCGTGCACAGGGAGATTACTTCAAGGAGACTATAGACAACTTCATAATAAATAAAAAGAAAGAGATATAACTTAAAATTTTTAGAAAATAGATGAAAACTAATAATAATAGATGTTAATTCTTTATTTTTTCCATTTTTGACCCTTAGAAATACTTGCCTTGCCAAAGCAATCCATATTATATTAGCACTCACTTTCATTGAGTGCTAATAAAAAATTATTGATTAAG
>Ga0209163_1000512_pt1 | contig 68868 bp, 65 predicted proteins | sample MTBAKSrepl2MetaG_FD_187457 | JGI IMG/M metagenome (GOLD analysis project Ga0209163, IMG submission 187457) | Enrichment culture microbial communities om Arthur Kill intertidal strait, New Jersey, USA, that are MTBE-degrading - MTBE-AKS2 (Arthur... | ecosystem: Environmental > Aquatic > Marine >...
CCGATCATTTCACAAAGAAGCAACGATGAAGATATTAAAATCGAAAACAAAAAGAGGCGAGGGTTCACTTCATCCCCTACCTGAAGGGCGGGGTATTCGTGACCCTCCGCGCTCCCTTTGTAATAAACAGAATAGAAAAAGAATGGAAAAAGTAAGCTGCCTGAGAGTTAAATGTCAACCAGGGGCAGCTGTCTTCTGAGGTCTGGCAGATAACCTTCTCTGTGAAGGGCGATCTTATAATCACTTATTGACCTGCATACCTTGTGTGTGTATTTTATGCAGTCGGTACCGACTTCCCCTTTAAACAGCAGCTTTTCTGTCTTTTCTATGAATTCCGGGTAGGTAAATACCAGTTCTTCTTTGGTGTGCAGGAAAAGGGCTGTAAAGTCCCTGTGAATGCCCATGCTTCTTTTAAGAAGCTCAACGTTGAGGTGGTCCTCAGAAAGGTAGCTGTTGAACTTCACAAACGTGTAAAAGTCTGCGATGTTCTGATTCAAAGAGTTCAGGATTGAATGCAGTACATTATCTGTTTCCGGAAGAGGGATGTCCGGAAGGTTGAGGTTTTCGCCATCAAAGGTTTCGTTTTCTTCAATATTTTGATCCCGGGTTGTCTCGCGGTCCATTTTATCACCCTGGTATGACGTTTTATATTTTAGGTTTTATATTTTAATAGATTGATCTGGCGGTTTCTGATTTATAGGAGCCGAACCAGTCTTTAACCTCTTTGAGGTGGCTTGCGGATACACCTGCTGGCTTGAGATGGTGGCAGCGCAAGTGTATCAGTTGTGCATCCGGATGAGATCTGACTATACAGGCTACCCTAACCTGTAGCAAATGCATCGCCTCCCCACTAGAAGCGGCTTTGTGGCATCTCACACGGTGCTGTGGACTCCGTTTTTGAATTCCATTTTTGGATTCCATTTTTGGGTTTCTCTTCTGGATTTCGTTTTTGGATTCCGTTTTTAGATTTCGTTTTTGGATTCCGTTTTTAATACTAATTTACTCCAGGAATGTTAACCTTGCAGGCCTGGTAGTATAAGAAACTTGATTTAACAATTAGGCTTCTTGCATTTTACCATATATAAAATTATGTCTTAATAAAACTATTCAAATATAATTTTATAGAAGGTAGAATTTAGTTCTGCCAAAAAATTTACTTAAATGCGTGATATACTGAGGAGCGTTAGAATATATACCTGAGCCTTCAGATCTGGACCTTAGACCTGAGTTCTGTACATTATCTGAGTTCGTACACTAACTGAGTTCTGTACAAATACACTTATGATAGGTGCCGGCAGGTTCAAAAAGCCTTTAAAAAATAACGGCATGTTTTCAGCTCTTTGAAACATGCCTGCTTTCTAGCATATCCATCCCGACAGCTACAAGCCCATATACAAAGCTCAGTACAAGAATAATAGTGGCTCCCGATGGGACATCCAGAGCATAGGAAAGGCCTATTCCCGTAACACTGATCAAGGTCCCGAAGGCGGTAGAGATAAGCATCATTCGCTTCAGGTTATGGGTGAATTTTCGGCTCAGGGTGGCAGGGATAGTTAGAAGGGCAATCACAAGGATAATTCCCACGACTTTGATCAGGACAACAATTGTAAGGGCAATAATACAGAGCAGGAAAAGATAGAGCTTTTCGGTAGGGACTCCCTGTACAGTTGTGAACTCTTCATCAAAGCATAAAGAGAGAAATTCCTTATAGAACAGATATACTGCGCTCACTATTACGGCGTCAAGGACCAGCATAAGGTACAGGTCAAAGCGGGGAACCGTAAGAATATTTCCAAAGAGGTAGGTCATCAGGTCCGGGGCATATCCGGGGGTAAGATAAACAAAAATAACACCAAGAGCCATTCCAAGAGACCAGAGAATGCCTATTGCACTGTCTTCCGGGATTTTAGATTTCTTGCTTACGGTACCCATGACAAGAGCGGAGAGCAGGCTGAAAGGAAGGACTCCGAGCATGGGGTTGATCCCTAAATAATAACCAAGCCCGACACCTCCGAAAGAAGCATGGGCAATCCCACCGCTGATGAAGACGATTTTTTTGACAACAACAAAGGCACCTATGATTCCGCAGGCAACGCTTGCAAGGATTGCGGCTATAAGGGCATTCTGGATAAAAGTATATTGCAGAAGCTCAAACATTTTTCATTTCTCCTCAAGAGACTGTTTTTCAAACCCAATCCTTGACTTCAGGAACTCCCTTTGTGCTGTTCCAGCACTCTATGGGGCACTCCGTGAGCAATCAGTTCGACAGGGCACTGGTAGGTGGCTTCCAGGTCCTCAACCGGGATTTCCCTCGAGTTATGGTAGTGAAGCGTGCGGTTCAGGCAGGCTATCCTGTCCACATAGACAGAAACTGCACTGAGGTCGTGTGTGACCATGATGACTGCCATTTTGTGTTTGAGCCGGTCCAGAAGCCGGTAGAGTTCGTCCTGCATGTGAGGGTCAAGCCCGGAGTTGGGTTCGTCCAGGAGCAGGAGTTTGGGGTTCGTTGCAAGAGCCCGGGCAATAAAAACCCTCTGTCGCTGCCCGCCCGATAGCTGCCCTATCTGCCGGTCCTTAAGGTCGAACATCTCCACTGTTTTCAGAGCCTCCTCAGCAGCCTTTTTGTCTTCTTCACTGTATTTTTTCAGAAAACCCGTATGGCTCATCCTGCCTGTCAGGACTACTTCCCAGACACTGATAGGAAAATCAAAGTCAAAACCTTTGTACTGAGGGACATACCCTACAAGGTCTCTGCTTTTTTCCGGAGGCTTCCCAAAGAGTTTCACACTGCCTTTATAAGGCTTCAAGAGCCCGAGGAGCACTTTGAGAAATGTGGTCTTTCCTCCACCATTAGGTCCTATAATCCCGAGCAGCCCATCAGGCTCCGTTAATTCCAGATTTACGGCTTCAAGGATTGTCTGGTTTCCGTAGCGGACCCAGACATCCTTTAACTCTATAACCTTCTCCATTACCTTTCCTTCACCATCGTTTTTATCTTACCCCAAATTAGGTTCTTTTTATATTTAGATATAGAACCTGAACAGGAACTTGAAAAAGAATTCAAACAGGAACCTGAACAGGAACTTGAAGACGATCTTACACAAGGTTTCTGGCAAAGACATCGGATACGTTGTCCATGTTTGCAATGTAATCTTTTGCAAGAGGATCAACAGCCACAACTTCGCCGCCAATTTCCTGAGCTAAAACGTCCGCACTCCGCGTGCTGAACTGGGCCTGAACAAAGATAACTTTGACATTCTTTTCCTTTGCAAGATCCACCAGTTCCGCAAGGTCCTGTGCACTCGGCTCTTTTCCTTCGATCTCAACAGGAATCATAGTAAGCCCGTAATCCGCGGCAAAATATCCCCAGGAAGGATGATAAACCATGAAACTTTTTTCCTCTTTTCCTTCGAGCTTTTCCCGAATCCTTGTATCCAGAGCGTCCAGCTCTTCAAGATAAGCATCTCTATTCTGGGCATAGTAAGCTTCGTTTTCAGGGTCAAGTTCCGCAAGTCCTTCATAAATATCTTCGACCATTATCTTTGCGTTTGCAGGAGATGTCCAGATGTGAGGGTCCAGTTCTTCGTGCCCGGCTTCAAGCTCTTCATCATGTTCCCCTTCTTCCTCCCCTTCATGATTATGTTCTTCAAGCTCTTTCAACTCAATTCCTTTGGAGCAATTCACAATAAGAGTGTTACTATTCATGGTTTCGAATCTGTCAACCCAGACTTCCTCAAAAGGCATACCGACCCCGACTGTTACCAGCATGCTGGCTTTGCTAATTTCCTGGACTTCCTTTGGAGAAAGTTCATAGGTGTGGGGGTCTGCTCCGGGAGGGATTATTACAACGGTTTTTACTTTATCTCCTCCGACCTTTTCTACAAATTCAGCCTGGGGAACAACACTTACGGCAACTATTATAGGCTCGTCCGTTCCTGACATTTCAGTTCCCTGTCCTGCAGTCTCGTTATCATTGGAGTTGCCGGAATCTGTACAGCCGCTGACAAAAATACTCAGACCAGCAATCAAAAGTACTAAGATAGTTATGACTTTTAATTTCATAATTGAACTCCTGTTTTTTCATTTTTGTTTCTGCTTCATAGCTTCAACAAGTTTCATTTCCGAAAGGATTGAAATGAGTCTGATATAAGTGAGATAAACCTGGAAATGAGATAAACTTGGTATATACCCAAAAATATGAGATATACGTGAGATTTTTTGGAGATAACCCAAATTTGATTTGAAATCGGATCAAAGACTTCAATCAAAGACTTCAATCAAAGACTTCAATCAAAGACTTCAATCAAAGACTTCAATCAAAGACTTCAATCAAAGACTTCAATCAAAAACTTCAATCAAAGGCCCTGTTTGAAGGATTTATTCAACTCTTCGTCCGTGCTGAAAATTAATGATAATGCTCCTTTAATGATAATGTTCCACGTGAAGGCATTTCTCGTGGCTGATTTCTCCACATACGCCGACCATCGGATGCCCCATCGAGTTGCAGATTTTGTTTACCGCGTCCCTTGAAACAAAAGCTTCAAAACGAGAAACCTCAGCGCATGCTTCCTCTGTCGAGAGCCCGTAATGAGTAAACAGAAGACTCAAAATTCTGTGCCTCCGGACAAGAAATTCTGCATATGCCTTCCCCATCTCGGTCAGATCCACTCCCCTGTATGGCGTGTGGTTCAGGTAGCCAGCTGTTGCAAGTTCGTTTAAGGTCTTGGTTGTTGTTGAGGGGTCAACCTGCAGACAGGAGGAAATTTCAGTAGTTTTTACAGTGCCTCTTTTTTCAAGAATAAACTTGAGGTAATCCACCTTTCTCGGAGAGAGCTCGAGGCCCGTAAAATCAGGATAATTCTGCTCATTCATATAGAGAAATATAAAAAACTGATATTTATTGTTTGCCATATGCCAAGTAACAAACTAAGATTTGTATTGTATCAAAATTAGAAAACATGAAAAATTCAGTAGAAGAAAATTCAGTAGAAGAAAAGATACACTCCGGCAACCAGCAGGAAGCTTACCACGCCCATAAGAGGTCCACCAAGCGTATTTGACCTGAAAACCTCGGAGGGTTCAAGTTCTGTCGGCTCTCCGAAAATCCAGAAGAACGGATCATTGACATGCGAAATAATGAAAGTGCTGAAGCCATTGCAAGGATCAGGATTTCCGCAGGAAGCCAAAGTTCCGGAACAAGAGGAAGTAAAAGGGACGGCGCAACAAGCATTGTCACAACCCTTGACCCCTGCACGGTTTGAAGAGCTGCTACAACAAGAAAAGGCACATGGATATGAGGAAGGTTAAGCTGCAGTAGAAGTGAGAACAGCAATAAGAAAACCAGGAAGAATAAGCGTATCCTTATTTGCTGAAAGTTCTTTCGCTACCGAAATTATTACAGGGGAAGGATATACCAGATTAAATGAGGCAACAGCTCCGAGTGCAAGTGCGGTTGCAGTGGAAATAGAGGGGTTATTGAGTCTTGAAGCCAGTTCTTTTGCTATCAGAACAAAGATGATACAGGCCAGGATATAGTACATCATTGGCACGGAAAAAAGAAAAACGAGAAGGTTCAGGGCAAGCAGAGGATTTTTGGAAAAGCGCATAATGTCAGAAACTATTAAAGACACTCTACCGGTCTTCTGGAGCGGGAGTCCGATGATACTCCCACTGGAGATGATAGCAAAAAGGGAAAAAACACTGCCAAACCCCTCAGTTACAGTTTCAACTGCATCCAAAGGTTTTCATTAGCCACAAAAAGTTTTCATCAGTCAGATCTCAGTCGATTTTGCCTTAGTGTTTTCAGGTATTCTCCTCAGGAAGTTGCTCGGAAGAAGGAGATGAAGCGGAAGAAGAAAGCTGGCTGAGTTCATCAATTTCCTCTTCTCCGAGTACCCTTGCAAGGTTCAGCAGGATAAGGAGTCTGTCCCCTTTTTTTCCGACTCCGGTCAGATATTCGGCATTAATCTTTGATTTAATCATATCTGGAGTCGGTTCAACAGAAGAAACAGGCAGTTTCAACACCCCGGTTACGGAGTTTACAAGCATGCCTATCATTGTATCCCTGACTTCCACTATGATAATTCTGGACAGGCTGTCGCTTTCTTTGGAGCTGAAACCAAGGCGCCTGTTGAGATCTATTACTACGACAATTTTTCCCCGCAGGTTAATTAGCCCCTTTACGCATTCCGGAGCCTGAGGGACGCGGGTGATTTTTGAAACCGGCATGATCTCGGAGACCTGCATTATATCGACCCCGAATTCCTCTCCGGACAGTTCAAAAACTACTAAATGAAGCAACTCCTTAGAAGGGGATGGATCTTCCTTTTCTGCTTTTTCCTCAAACATTTCAATTCCTCAGGGCCAATTTAGGGATTTTAACCGGCTATCTATCCAACCGTAGCTAGCCAGCAAAATTTAGCCAACATATCAGACAACCGAATTCAGACAGCTGAATTCGGAAAAGTATTTTTTAGCATATAACCAACCGTAGTTAGTCAACCGTAACTGGACAACTGTAGTTAGCCAGAACGATTATCTGGCCCTCCTTTCGAATTGCCGAGCCTGAACTTTTCAGTGGCTTTTTTCATCTTTTCCCCAAGCAAAGAGAGATCATTCGCCATGCTGGCAAGTTCAGACATGGAAGCACTCTGTTCTTCAAGAGCTGCGGCAGTTTCCTGGGTTCCTGCAGCAGACTGCTCCGATATGGAGGATATATCTTCCAGGGTAGAGGTAATTTCTTCAATGGATGCGGACTGTTCTTCCGTAGCAGCTGCAACGTCCTCGATCATATTCGTGATTTCATTGATTGTGGAGACGATTCCCGTAACCATCTCAACCTCTTCACTAACCGATATTGAGCCGTTCTTCACGTTCTTTTTACTTGCTTCTATGCTCTCCACCGTCTCACTGATACTTTCCCGGATCTCATCGATCAGCCTGGAAATATTTTGGGCTGCACTTCCGGATTCCTCAGCAAGTTTGCGGACTTCATCGGCTACAACAGAGAATCCTCTGCCGTGTTCGCCTGCCCTTGCAGCTTCAATTGCGGCATTCAGGGCAAGCATATTGGTCTGGTCTGCAATTCTGGTTATAAGCGTTATGATCTCATTGATCTGCTGAGACTTGGAGTCAAGTTCCTTGATAACAACTTCAGTGTCATCAACAGAAGAACGGATAAGGTCCATCTTTAACAGGACGTCTCGGGAAACATTTCCGATATTACTGACGGTCTCATTCACCAGATTTGTACTTTTAGAAACCTTCTGGGTATTATCCGCAACTTCCTGGATATTGTGGGTCATATCCTGCATTGCGTGAGTTATATCAACGATTTTTGTGCTCTGCATCTCTGCCCCGTTCGAGATTTCACCTGCGGTTTCTGAAATTCTCCTTGATGCAGATGCCACTTCTTCGGAGGAAGAAGACATTTCCTCCGAAAGGGTGGCAAGGTGCAGCGAACCCTCCTGAATCTCTTTAATCAGGCTGCGCAGGTTTTCAACCATTGCTTTAAAAGCCTCTGAAAGCTGGTAAATCTCACTTCTTGAGGAGCCTTTAATGTCAACATCAAGGTCTCCTTCGGAGATCCTGTCAGCAGCTTCAAGCAGTTCGTAGATAGGCTTCCTGTAGATGTTCAAAATCACAAAAACAAGTAAAGCACCAATAAGCATCGAAAGAAAAGTTACCAGAAAGATCTGATTTATGGAGTTTACGATCAGCGAGTCCAGTTTTTCTTTCTGGTCAGCACTGGAAGCTGTAGCTACTTCTTCAACCTGAGCAGCTATAGCCGTCATATTTTCTTCTTCGAGCGTTTTTCTTTCTTCCAGAACCTTAAACTGCTCGAAATCAGCCTGGAAGTTTTCCGCACTTGTAAGTATTTCCTCTCCAAGAGCAATATTTTCCGGCCTTTCCATTCGCCCGTTCAAGTCTGTAGAAAGTTCTATGATATCGTCCATATAAGCATCAAAATTATCTGCATATTGCTGGTCAGGGCTCATGGCATAATTTTGATACTCGTTTCTGGCCTTCATTGTCAATACAATGATACTCCGGGAGCTCTCGGCGTTGGAGAATTTTCTCTCGAGAGTTTCATTTGAATATCCGCTCTCGAATTCCTCCCTGTACTGGGTCATCTGGTTTTTAGAAAGCTCATCTGCGTTTGTTATTAGAGTTTCACTATCCACAACCAGTTTATCTCTTACGGCTGCCTGTTCGTCATCTGCTTCGACATATCTGTTGAAAGCTTCACTGAAATTGCTTGAAGCTGAAAGAACAAAATCCATCCTGTCGCGGTTCACAGGATCAAGATAGCTTATGTATATTTCTTTGGATATAGCCGCCTGTGTGGGTACAAGGCTAAGATAATGATAAACTTCTCCTTTATAAGCAGGATCGCGGTGAATAATGTAGCTTTCCTCTGCTTGCAGGGCTCCCTGCATGTTATTCATAATAAAAGTCATATTCTGGATAGCCCGGCTCTTCTTCTCAACTTCGGTCATGCCCTGATAACCTGTGTAACCTACAAAAAAGATCAAAATGAGGAGAAGGGCAAATCCTATCACCACATGCCCTATCTTTGTGCTTTTGTACATCTTTTTCACCCGTGCTTCCAGCTTCTTCGCCTTTCTGCCCTTTCTATCCTGCAACCGCACTACAACCCACAGCAGCCCCTGTTGAAAAGGACAGAAGGATATAACACCTGTAAAGGAAACGCCTGTAAAGGTCTTATCCAGATTTCCCAACTAGTACTCAATATAGATTATTTAAGAATTCATAAATTTTCTGCTTCTTAAAAAGGATAAGAATCTCAAATAATAGGAGAACCTGAGGTCCGGCACTCATCAAGAATCCTCCTTTTGAAGATACTCCTCAGGAAAAACCCAATGAGGAGAATTGTTCAGACAGGAAAATTATCCAGTGAAGAGAATTATTCAACCAGGAGAATTCGTTACTGTAAGAAACTCCTTGACCTGCGATCCAAAAAGATCAAAATTTATGGGTTTGGAAAGGACAGCATGACATCCGGCTTTAAGGAATTCCTGTTCACTTTCAGGATCACAATGTCCTGTAACGGCAACAACTCTTATGCCTTGTGTCTCAGGGTTGCATTTTATCCGTTGGAGTAATTCAAGACCATGCATCTTTGGAAGTTCCATATCCATCAGTACAAGATCAACTTTGATCTTACTGAGAACTTCCAGCGCTTCAAAGCCGTTTTTTGCCTTCTTCGGATCATATCCGCAGGATTTCAGAAGGTCAGCTTCAATAACAAGGTTAAGCAGGTTATCCTCAACGATCAGGATTTCAGGCATTTGATCACTCCTGTGTTTGCTTGAAGAATTCTCAGGATGAGATCTCGGGACGAGATCCTTATGTAGAGGTCTCGGGACGAGATCCTTATGTAGAGGTCTCGGGACGAGATCCTTATGTAGAGGTCTCGGGACGAGATCCTTATGTAGAGGTCTCGGGACGAGATCCTTATGTAGAGGTCTCGGGACTAGACCCTTATGTAGAGGTCTCGGGACGAGATCCTTATGTAGAGGTCTCGGAATGAGATCCTTATGTAGAGATCTCGGAATGAGATTCTTCTTCTAGAGGTGCTTTTCTTACTGAATTATTATTCTTACAGGGGGTTATTTTGGGAAAATAATTTTTACTGTCGGAACTGATAAACGGCTGAATTATGCGAGAAATCTCATCAATATTCCTTATCTCATCAATATTCCTTTATACTCCTTTCAGGAAAAATTCCATTAAATAATCATATGAATTTTATATCGCAAGTAATACTCTCTTTGTTTACAATTCCTGACATTGTTCGTAAGATTTTGAGTATAGTTAGTTGGAATTTACTATCCGGCACTCAAACACTTACAACTAAATTTTAACACCAGATAGATTAAATTCCAGTGACAAAAAGAAGACATTCAGTTCCCAGTGTTGATCCTTTGTATAACGATATAGCAGATAGCAGTAAATTCCCCGACTTAATAAAGATATATGAATCCCCCGTATAATATAAAGTTATTTGTCAATATATATACCACTGTTTTAATATATATAAATAATAGAAGCCTCCTTCTCTTAGTATATCTTTATTTTAGAAGGGTTAATTTAATTTGAAGTAAAAAACAAACCTAATCAAACCACAAACCATTACTCCAACATGGCAGACTCAGTCAAAGTTAAATGTATTTTTGCAAATTCACATAACTTTTACAGACTGTTTGTTAACATGCAAAGGTTCCAAAATTGAGACGGGTTTAAAGCTATATAATTTGATAAAGATAATTAAAAAAGTTTAATATAGCAGGTCTCGCATATATTTTTTCACATTAACGGGAATGCTTTAAGTTAGCAAGAAAACTTGCGTCAACCATTATGTTAACCTTATGTGTATTATGATAGAAGTTATTTGGGAAATAGCTTCGACAGGAATCCTTCAGTTTAAAGTATAAGAGATTCGAAAAAGACTGGAAAAGGCCGAAAAGGACTGGAACAGACCGGAAAAAACTGAGAACAGGGCCACAAGGTTAGCATGAGTATTCTGGAACTCCAGGTATTCTCAAAAAATGAAATTATGAGGTTAGATAACTTCAGAACTATCTCAATATAAAGTAGGACACAACACTGTCATAATATGAAGTAGAACACAATTGTCACATAAGATATTGTCACTTGCTTAGTAAAAAATAAAGAAGGTAAACCAATGGCAAGAGTAATGATCGTGGACGATGCAGAATTTATGCGAATGGTAATCAGAGACATTCTTTTAAAGCACGGACACGAGGTGGTTGCTGAAGTAGGTGATGGGGAAGAAGCAATTCAGACATATCTGGAGGTAAAACCTGACCTTGTGCTGATGGACATAATAATGCCAGATATGGATGGGAAAGAGGCATTGCAAAAACTTCTTTTAATGGATCCTGATGCGAAAGTAGTAATGTGCTCTTCTCTTGGGCAGCAGGCCCTGATAACGGAATCCATAAAAATAGGTGCCATGGGTTTCATAGTAAAACCTTTTGAGCCCGATGGCATGCTGGATGTAATTAAAAAAATTGCTGAACCAAATTAACTAAATTAAGTTAATTGAGTTCAAGTCACGCACCCGTTTCTGAGTAAAGCATCCGGATCATGGATAAATAGCTTATTTCTGGATTAAATGTTGAATTACTGAATTAAACAGTTACTTTCTGAACTACACAACTGCGTTCTGGTTAGATATACTGAATCAAAATATCGGAGCTAAATAAAAACGGATTTTAAAAACGATTTTTAAATTAAACGATTCAACAAAAAGTGCTTGAGATGACTATCCGCGCACTCATAGTAGATGATTCTGCTTTAATCCGCAAGGTTCTTTCTGATATTCTCAACGAAGACCCGAAGATAAGGGTTGTCGGAACGGCGGTCAACGGAAAGGACGGTCTTGAAAAAGTCAGGAAACTTAGGCCCGATGTAGTACTTCTGGACAATGTAATGCCTGTTCTTGACGGCCTCAAGACCCTTGCCTGCATCATGAAAGAACAGCCGACTCCCGTAGTTATAGTGTCGGCTCTGGGAGAAAGAGCTGAAGAGATCACCCTTACGGCTTTTGAGTACGGAGCAGTGGATGTAATCGAAAAACCCTCAGGTATTCTCAGCCAGAGCATGCCTGAGATGGCAGAAGAAATTTGTAGAAAAGTCAGGACAGCTTCCAAGGCCAACCTTAAAAACCTGGAGTGCATGCGGGATTCTGAACCCTCGAATCCGGAAAAAGGTGAGAAGAAAGAAACCCGGGTTCTGGAGAAAGCAGCCCCTGTAAGAAATGTACTGGCGATAGGCGCGTCCACAGGAGGTCCACGGGCCCTGGAAAAACTTATAGGCTCGCTTCCCGCTGAGCTTCCGGCTGCAGTTCTTGTAGTACAGCACATGCCTCCGGGATTTACAACATCTCTTTCCAAAAGGCTTGATGCAAAGTCAGCTCTCAGGGTAAAAGAAGCACAGGAGGGGGATAGAGTAGAGGAAGGAACTGTGCTTATAGCCCCCGGGAATTATCATATGGAAATTGTACGAAATAAAGTAAACAGCCTTGTAGAAGAAGCTGTACACCTGTCTTGCGGCCCTAAAGAACTGGGGTCCAGGCCTTCAGTAAATGTCCTTTTCAGGTCAATTGCCCCGGTTTATGGCTCCAGAGTTATTTCCATTGTCCTTACAGGAATGAACTGCGATGGAGCTGATGGAGCTGAGGAAATTAAAAAAATGGGAGGCAAAGTAATCGCAGAAGCCAGGAGCTCATGTGTGGTATACGGAATGCCTGGAGAGATTGTAAGGCGAAATCTGGCGGATCTTGTGCTCCCTCTGGATAGAATGGCTGAAGAAATTATCAGAATAGTTGAATAAACTTTAAAGTAAGATACAGAACAATTGAATGAACTTTAAAGTAAAATAGAGAATAATTGAATGAACTTAAAGTAGAATAATCTAATAACTTCTTACTTACCAGAAATTTACTGGAAATTTACCAGAATTTACCAGAATTTACCAGAATTTACCAGAATTTACCAGAATTTACCAGAATTTACCAGAATTTACCAGAATTTATCGGAATTTATCGGAATTTATCTGAAATCATAAGAAATTCAGATAGCTCTCAGGATTATAAAAGGCAGGCAAAATCATGGACATGTCAAAGTATATGGCCATTTTCAGGTCCGAATCTGAAAAATACATTAAGGAAATGAGTGATTCCCTGCTGGCGCTCGAACTGGATCCTGAAAATATCGAGCAGATGAATGTAATGTTCCGTGCAGCCCATACTTTCAAAGGCATGGCTGCAACCATGGGGTTCAGGCAGATTGTCGAACTGACACATGAGATGGAAAACCTGATTGACAGGTTCCGTACGGGACGGCTGATTCTTGATTCTTCTTTAATTGATATTCTCTTCGAATGCCTGGACGCTCTGGAGGGACTTGTCGAAAATGTCTGCAAGGGTGCGAAAAGTAAAACCGAAGAGAGAAAAAACGATAGAACTGAAAGTAATAAGTCTTATCCTGATGCGGGAGAGGTTCTGAAAACTCTCAGGGGTTTAAATAATCCCCCAGAAGAAGTTATCCCTCGAAAAATTGAATCCGATTCCTTTTCTGCTGACAAGAAAATAGAGGAAAAAGGGGAGAAAAAAGAAGCAGGAGTGGAAAAAGAAAAAGAAGCAAACGAAATAAAAGAAGATAAAAAAGAGACAGAAGAAGGAAAAGAAGAAAAAGAAGAAAAGGAAGGAGAAAAAGAGAGAGGAAAAGAAAAGGAAGAGGAAAAGAGAAAAGAAGAAGAGGAAAAAAAAGAGGGAAAGGGGAGAGAAAAAGAAGAGAAGGAGAAAAGAGAAGAAGAGGAAAAAAAAGAGGGAAAGGGGAGAGAAAAAGAAGAGAAGGAGAAAAGAGAAGAAGAGGGAAAGGAAGAGAGAAAAGAGGAAACAGAAAAAGAAGAAAAGCAGCTCGAAAGTATAGAAGACGAGGAACTCGAAAGTATAAATGAAGAACTAAAAGAAAAGAAAAGCTGTATTGACTCTGGACCGGATTTTAAAGTAAAGAGTGTACAGAGCTCAAGAATACAGGATTCGAAGACACAGAGTCCAAAGATACAGAGTTCAAGAATCAGCACGGAACAGTTAGATAAGCTGATGAATCTTGTGGGTGAACTCGTAATTAACAGGAGCAGGGTAAAAGAGCTTACAGGGGAATCTAAATCAAAGGATCTGGAACTTGCACTTTCCGAATTTCAGAAACTGACAAGGGAACTTCAGGAAGAAGTATTAGAGATAAGAATGGTTCCTCTGGACCATATAACCAATATTTTTCCCAGAATGATAAGGGATCTTGCAAGGGCGCAAAATAAAAAAATTAACTTTGTAATCAGGGGAAAAGAAATCAAGCTCGATAGAGCCATTATGGAAGAAATCGGAGATCCTCTGGTTCACCTGTTAAGAAACGCGGTGGATCACGGAATAGAAGTTCCCGAAAAGCGTGCAGAGCTCGGGAAAGAGGAAACCGGCACTATAATGATTACGGCTTCAAAGCAGCAGAATTACGTTCTTGTCAAAATAGAAGATGACGGAAGAGGAATAAACGCAAAAGAAATCCTGAAAGCTGCCCTAGAAAAGGGATTCATTTCAAGAGATGAAGCTGAACAGCTTTCGGAAAGAGAAGCAATACAGCTGATTTTTGCCCCGGGACTTACCACTGCCAGCATGGTAACAGATCTTTCAGGCAGGGGGGTTGGAATGGACGTTGTAAAGAACCGGATTGAACGGCTGGGAGGCTCCGTTAAAGTGGAATCGAAACCCGGATTCGGCTCAAGATTTGAACTGAGGCTCCCCATAACGATTGCTCTTTATCAGGCTATGCTCGTGAAAGTCGGAATGGAAAGATATGCGATTCCTTTCACCAGCATAGTAAAAAGTATTTCGGTCAGGAAAGAAGAAGTCCGGCATATTAGAGGTGAGGAGGTTATTGTGATAAACGAAAAAGCGCTTCCCCTTCTTAGATTGCGTAAGTTGTTCCAATTGCCCGCTGTCCAGAAAGAAGAAAGTCTTGTCGTTGTTATAGTGGAAAAAGCCGGACAATATATAGGACTTGTTGTGGATGCCCTGCTTGGAAAGCAGGAAGTTATCATAAAAAATTTTAAAAGCAGGCTGCTGGAAAAAACCCGGGGATTTGCAGGAGCGACAATTCTGGGAGACGGCAGTGTCATTTTAATTCTTGATGTTAACTCCATAATCTGAAATCTTATTCAGAGACTGATAATGCCAGTGAATGCAGCAAGAAAGAAATACCGGCAAGAAAGTGAATGCGTCAGGTGAAAAGAAAGTGAATGAAGACAAATAAAGGTGGAGTAAAAATAAATGAAGAAGGAGTTAAAGAAAGTAAAAACGGCATAAGAGTAAATGAAAAAGGAATAAGAGTAAATGAAAAAGGAATAAGAGTAAATGAAAAGGGAAATAAGGCAGGCCAGAATTTCGAGGAAGACCCGGGATTTGAACTGCTAAAAAGAGTGATTACAGAAAGTACTGGTTTCAACTGTGAGCATTATAAAGAAGCCCATTTCAGGCGTAGAATCAATGTCCGGGTCAGAGCTACCAATTCGGAGAATTATGAAGAATATCTCAGGGTGCTGAAAAAGGACTCTTCAGAACATGAATATCTCGTTAAAGCCCTTACCATAAACGTCAGTGAATTTTTCCGAAATCCGGAAACTTTCGGAGTAATTGAAAAAGAAGTCATCCCCTATCTTATAAAATCTAGATCAGATTCCCTGATAAAATCAATTCGTATCTGGAGTGCAGGCTGCGCAACAGGAGAAGAGGCATATTCTCTTGCCATTTTGCTGCACAGAATTCTCGGGAGAGACTTCTACAGATATAGAATAAGTATTTTAGGGACTGATATTGACAAGTTAAGCCTTGAAAAAGCCCTAATAGGGGTTTACAGGGAAAATGTGCTTAAAAATGTGGATGCCAGTCTAAAAGAAAGCTATTTCGTAAAGCAGGGTGAGACATACCAGGTCTCCGAGCAGTTAAGAAGTATGGTACGTTTTAAACGGCATGATATGTTATCAGAATCGATATCAGAGTCCTGTACAAGCCGTTTTGACCTCATAATCTGCCGAAACGTCATGATATACTTTAAAAAAGAAATCCAGGAACAGTTGCAGCTCAATTTTCACCAGGCATTGAACAGAGGAGGGTTCTTTGTAATAGGAAAAGCAGAAACACTACTGGGAACCGCTTCAAATCATTTTAAGCCTTACAATGCAAGAGAACGCCTGTATATAAAAGAAACTTAGAATGCTTGAAGAGGTTTGAAAGATCTGAAAATCTGAAAAACCTGAAAATCTGAAAAACCTGAAAATTTGAAAAACCTGAAAAATCTGAGTTACCTGAAAAATCTGAGTTACCTGAAAGATCTGAGTTACCTGAAAAATCTGAGTTACCTGAAAAATCTGAAGAGAATGAAAGGGGACATTCATGGAAAAAATCAGAAGCTTGAGTGAATTTGAATACGGGGCGCTGAAAGAGATAGGCAACATAGGGATCGGAAACTCAGCAGTTTCTCTTTCCAGGCTCGTAAACAGCATTGCCTATACCAGAGTTCTCAATACAAAATTTGGGTTAATCGAAGATATACCGAAAATGGCAGGCTTTTCAGAGTCCCCGGTGCTGGGTACATTAATGCGTATCAAAGAGGACCTCACTGGTTATATCCTTGTTTTTTTCCCTGAAAATAGCGCAAAAAGCCTCTGCCTGAGACTTTCGGGTGAAGAGGTGAAAGGAGATTTGACAGATCCTATGAATCTGTCTTTAATTGAAGAAGTTAGCCACATCCTGGCAGGGACCTACGTAACTTCCCTTGCGAAATTTCTGAAACTTAATCTTTCGATATCAATACCCTGTGCAACATATGATATGTCTGGAGCCATTTTTAATTCAGCAGTTACAGAGATAGGGTACATAGCAGATTTTGCACTTATGCTTGATGCGGAATTTTTGATAAAAGAAAAGAAAATTAACGGAAACATACTAACTTTACTTGACCCGGAATCTCTGGACCGTCTATTAAAAAGAATTAATTCAATGATTGATCAAAATTTTTGATATACTTTAATGAATCAAAATTCCTGATATACTTTAATGAATCAAAATTCCTGATATACTTTAATGAATCAAAATTCCTGATATACTTTAATGAATCAAAATTCCTGATATACTTTAATGAATCAAAATTCCTGATATACTTTAATGAATCAAAATTCCTGATATACTTTAATGAATCAAAATTCCTGATATACTTTAACGAATCAAAATTCCTGATATACTTTAATGAATCAAAACCCCTGATATACTTTAATGAATCAAAACCCCAAGTTTACCGAACATAAACAGCAGATTATAAAGATAATAAGCAAACAATAAGGAGGTTTTTACATATTGGCAGATTCGGGCATAGTTATGGTAGGTATTGGAGACTGTGCAATAGCCAGAAGCCCTGTAAAAATTAAAACCTCCGGCTTGGGGTCCTGCGTGGGACTAACCCTCTATGACAGGAAGGAAAAAATAGGAGGGCTTCTCCATACCATGCTTCCGAATATAAAAGAAGCAGGGATAAAGGATAATCCCGCCAAATTTACAGATGCAGGAATAGAGTACCTTGTGGCCGAAATTATAAAAAACGGAGGCTCCAAAAAAAAACTTGAAGCAAAACTTGTCGGGGGGGCAAGCATGTTCGAAAACTCACATATGAATATAGGTGAGAGAAACGTAAAGAGCGCAAGAGAAACCCTGAAAAAACTGGGAGTCGAAATCATAGCTGAAGATACAGGGAAAAACTACGGGCGCACAATAATATTCGATACTTTTACTGGCGATCTCCTCATAAAGACAATTCTCAGAGGAGATAAAGTAATCTGAGAGCAACAAAGCCCTTCTCTTTTAAGACCCTCTTTACAAGTTATTTGTGGTCTTTACAATTTATTTATGGTTTGGCTGACTTACATGTTTCCTGATCTATTCTAACACACTAACCAACATTTGCATTTCCTGTATTTCCTGATTCATTCTAAAATACCATCCAACTTTTTTTAATTTCTTTTCCTTGAAAAATTATATATTTGATATAAATATTATAATAGACATTCATTAGCTAATCGATTAAACCGATTAATTAAACCCTAGAGAATTAAAAGTACCACAAAACTTTAAGTGTATGCCTGAGATTAAGTAACTCTGCGATTATGTGACTTTTTCTGTAAGGCATAAACAGTCCAGCCAAGCATGAACAACCGGCATAGCACAAATAATTCGAACACAACATAAATAGTTAAAAAATATCTATCTAAAACAGGCTAAAAATAGCGTATTATGCCTGGACTGTGCTGGATAAAATTGGTACTGGATTTACTGGTACTGGATTGTACTGAAATATGCTAAAATATGCTAATTTATTGTAAGATATCAAGTCTGGATATCAGAATAATTAATAACGAAAAGTAAATAGGGGATTTTCATGGAAATCAATGGAGTAGAAATTGAAGATACGTATGCAGAAGCGTTTCCGATCAAGATTGCAAGAGTGCTCATAACAGCAGTCACCAAGCGCTGGGCACAGGTAGCAGCCACAGAAGCTACAGGCTTTGCGACGTCAGTGATAATGTGCCCTGCAGAAGCGGGAATTGAAAGGTTCGCAAGCCCCAGCGAAACTCCTGATGGGAGACCTGGAGTTTATGTTCAGATCTGTACTTTCAAATATGAAGCTCTCGAAGAACAGCTGCTTGAGAGGATAAGCCAGTGCGTACTTACCGCTCCTACAACTGCAGTCTTTAACGGGCTGCCTGATTCTGAGAAACAATTTAATATCGGCTTTAAACTCAAATTCTTCGGAGACGGTATGGAGTCCGAAGCCCAGATTGCAGGCCGCAGAGTATACAAAGTCCCGATCATGGAGGGAGATTTCGTGGCCGAAGACAATATAGGAGCTGTAGCCGGAATTGCAGGCGGAAACTTCTTTATCTTCGGAGACTCCCAGATGAGCGCCCTGACCGCAGCCGAGGTTGCTGTAGATGCAATTGCAGAGCTTGAAGGTACAATTACCCCCTTCCCTGGAGGCATCGTTGCAAGCGGGTCCAAGTCCGGAGCAAACAAGTACAAATTCCTGAAAGCTACTGCAAATGAAAGGTTCTGCCCCTCCATAAAGGACAAAGTGGAAAACACCGAAATTCCTGCCGATGTCAACGCTGTATATGAAATTGTCATCAACGGAATTGATGAAGCAAGCATAAAAGCAGCCATGAAAGCCGGAATAGAAGCTGCGGTTACTGTCCCTGGAATCAAGAAGATTTCTGCTGGTAACTACGGCGGCAAACTGGGCAAGTACCAGTTCAAACTTCACGAGCTCTTCTGAGCTCAAAAATTTTCTTTTTTAGCAATTCCATTTCTTTTTTTCAGACTTCACCGGCTCTTTTGAATTCAAAAACTCTTTTTTATCAGTCCATTTCCTTTTTTCCATATATCATTTCCTTTTTTCCATATATCTTTCTCACACACCTTTTTATCACGTGCCTCTCTTCCTCCTCTCATACCTTTTTATCTCATACCTTTTTATTTTCCAGACAGAATTACTTTCAGGAAAATATTTACTAAGTAAGTTTAAAGTAAGCTTGAAGTAAGAAAGTAAGCTTGAAGTAAGTTTAAAGTAAGCTTGAAGTAAGAAAGTAAGCTTGAAGTAAGTTTAAAGTAAGCTTGAAGTAAGCTTGAAGTAAGTTTAAAGTAAACTTTAAAGTCCATTCTTTCATTCTTTAGAAGTCTATTTTTAAGGGGTTACTTTTCGGATTAAGAAAGTTACTTTCAGATTCGGAGAACAAAGTGAGAGTGGAAACATGAGCAGACAAAAAACCAATTATTTAATAGACATTGCCCTGACAACTCTGTTTTTTGGAGTTGCAGGCACAGGGCTTTTCATGTATTTTTTCATACCTTCGGGAATTCAAAGGGGCAGGTACATTGTATACATGGGGCTAACGAAAGCTACCTGGATCTGGATACACAGCAGAATTGGAATCCTGATGATAATTCTGGTGGTCATTCACCTTATCCTGCATCGGAAGTGGATTGTATGCACTACAAAGAATTTCTTCAGGAAAGAAAAGTGTGAGCTCGAAAAAGTAGATTCATAAAAATGGGAACTGGAAAAGAAAAACCAGCAGGAAAAATATGGAAAAACAGACTGCGAAGAAGTAGGAAAAAGCTCTGGAAAGCAAAGATGTCATCCCGCTACCAGAGAACTATTTCAAACAACTATTTTTAGACTCTATCAGAGTCCGAGCGCGCTGAACCCGGAATGAAGAAGATCCTGCGGGTCCAGGCCAGTAACCTGCATCATTACATATGCCCCGAGGAAGGTACCTATCACACTTCCGATATTGGCAAAGCTGGCCACAAGAAGGACACGCATGAACCTGTTTTTGAACATTTCTTTGAAAGTTTCTATCCCTGCAAGGGCTTTAATGTCGTCAGTGGTAGGATTGCGCTGTTTTGCTTCTACAAGGCCTGCGAACCAGCCTGCGGCCATCATGGGGTTCAGCGAGGTCAACCAGGCAACCGAAAAGGCAGTAAGAGCAGAGTAGGGATGTCCTCCCGCCAGGAGGGCGCCGGCTGCGCTCAGGACCCCGTTAATAAGGAACCACCACATGAAAGCTATTAAGAGGAGTTTAAGGGGAGTACCCGACGCAAGGAGCAACAAAAAAACCAGAATCGCAAGCCCGACGATTCCAAAACCGATAATTTTGCCGATTCCAATACGCTTCTTCGGAAGCTCCATAAGAGTACTGAGTGGAGGAATACTCTTTGGGTTTTTCAGGTAGTTAATTACCCCTGGTTTATGCCCTGCTCCGATCACTGCAACGATAGTTTTATTTCCGCCTGCAGCAACCCTGAGGAGGCTCCCTGCAAGGTACGCGTCCCGCTCATCTATGAGAGTTTCAGCCGCAGTTGGGGCAAATTCTCTGAGCTCGCTGACAAGGGCTGTGACTACATCCTGCTGAGTGATCTGATCAATATCGATCTCGGACCCTCCTATTCCTATCAGGCCGCCTACGAGAGAACCGAGCATCTTTATTTTCTCCACGAATTTCATGCGGCCCCAGAAACGCTGGAGCGTCACCTGAATATCCCTGTCGATTAAAGCTACTCGGGCTCCTGATGCTTCTGCCTCCGCAATTGCGGAAAGCATCTCAGCACCGGGTTTTACACCCATGTCATCCCCGATCTTTTTCTGCACATAAGCGAGCAGCCAGTGAACCAGGTAATAGTACACCTTTCCTTCACTGAGAATTTCCTTTATTGGAAGCTGATTCGTCTCCGGGATGTTTCCTTTCAGAGAATCGTAACGTGCCCGGCAGAGCTCAACGGCTACAATATCAGGTTTAAGGTTTCGAATAGTATCCCTGACTTCAGCCACGCTCTTTTCCGAAACATGAGCCGTACCTATGAGCACAACCTTTGAAGGCTGAAACGGGGCAACCGGATTGTTCTCATCCGGAGCCGGAGGCTGGAAAGAAGAAGGAACAAAAAGTTCCGAAGCTGAATCAGGAAGAGGTTCCGCAATAAGCTCGGAACTTATATCGAGCTTCACTTCGGCTTCTCCGACTTCTGCTACAGAAGACGGTACAGAAATCCCGGTTTCCTCTGGCTTGTTGATTGAAGAATCAGAAAGTTTAGACTTTCCGACAGAAACATTGTCTTCCGCGGATTCGGTTATAAGTTTGTCCATAGAGTATATTGACTCCTGAGATGAACTATGAAAATTGTATTCAGGATCCTTGTCCTGAGAATCTGTAATTTTAGACCTATCCATTATCAGTCTCTCTATTGCGGCAGATTAGAAATAACGTTTACTGCTGCGAATTCGAAGATATTAAGTGAACTGTTTAGTACACAGGTAATTTAATGCATGATATTATTAACCTATACACATTAAATAAGTTACACATGTTATATAACTGATCCGTAAAATGGCTAATCTGTAAATCGTCGATTTATAAATAACCAACCTGCACCATAGCCAATTTTTACATAACCAAACTACTTCATACCGATCTGTATAATCAACCTGCATCTAGCCAATCTTTAATACCGATTTATACGGATCTGAATATGAGATAAGTTATATCATACAACGAAATAACTGAATTATAATTCCGAATACCAAACTATACTTCAAAGATATAAAACTATACCTTGTAGACTAAACTATACTTCAAAGATATTAAATTACACGTTCTAAATTACACATTCTAAATTACACGTTCTAAATTACACGTTCTAAATTACACGTTCTAAATTACACGTTCTAAATTATACGTTCTAAATTGCACGTTCTAAATTGCACGTTCTAAATTACACATTCTAAATTACACGTTCTAAATTACACGTTCTAAATTACACGTTCTAAATTACACGTTCTAAATTACACGTTCTAAATTGCACGTTCTAAATTGCACGTTCTAAATTACACATTCTAAATTACACATTCTAAATTACACATTCTAAATTACACGTTCTAAATTGCAAATTTAAAATCCCAGATGCATAGTTCCAAAAAGGAATTTTTGGAGCAGCATTTTGGGAGCGTCATTCTGGAAACATTATTCTGATCTAAAGCATCATTCTGATCTGAGCCTCAGGGTCCGGACCAGGTCTGTTCTGGAAAGTACTCCTACAAGATCCCCATTATCAATGACCAGAACTCTTCCTATGTTCTTAGCTGTAACCAGTTTGAGGACATCGCTTGCCTGCGCATCCGGAGGAACTGATATGATATCTCTGGTCATAATATCTGATACCCGGGTTACAGGGCGGTCAAGAGTTGAAACGCGCTGGATATCGGTAAAAGTCACAATCCCTTTCAGGCTGCCTCCGTCTACTACAGGATACCCCATATGTTTTTTCTCAAACATAAATTGAACAAGCTCATCAATATTCATGGAAGAGGATACTGTAACTACGCTCTTTGTCATTATATCTTTTACCAGAACATTTTCCAGAGTTACGGATGCCTGAGTGGAACGTTCCTCCTCGGATGCGCCAACATAAATGAAGAGAGCAATCAAAGGGAACCAGAGGTTTCCTACAAGAATTCCGAAAATAGCCATCAGAATGGCAAAAAACTTCCCTACGGCAGCTGCACTCTGTGTAGCTTTGACATAAGACATTCTTCTGGCATAGAAAGCACGGAGTACCCTTCCTCCGTCCATGGGGAATGCGGGCAGCAGGTTGAAAATTCCAAGCACTATGTTCATGGCTCCAAGAATCCAGATCGTCAGAAAAACGGGATTGTCAGAAAGCCCAGAGTTTGGCGCAATTATATTTCCATATATTAAAAGACAGACAGCGCCTATAATCAGGCTCGTTAGAGGTCCTGCAGAAGCCATCTTTGCTTCCTGTCCGGGATCCCTTGGCATTTCTTCCATTGAAGAAACTCCTCCGAAAAGGAAGAGCGTTATGCTCTCAATATTGACTCCATAGCGCTTTGCCAGATATGAGTGTGCAAGCTCATGCACAAGGATTGAGGCAAAAAGCAGGATTGCAGTCAGGGTTGAAAGCGCGTATTTTGTCGCAGGCGGTTCAACCCCTTGAAAGCCATAAGGGTATGGATTGATTGCAAAGACATATGCAAAAATGGGAAGTATCAAAAGAAAAGTGATGTGCAGTCTGATAGGTATGCCCATTATGCTTCCGATTTTCAGTGCAGATTTCATAAAATAAAGTACCCCCTTTATTTATCTAATACAAACACTTGATGAGATATATGAAATATATGTGAAACAAGTTGATAAGCCATTATGACACAATGATATGCATATCTGAAATATGTTAACAGATTGCATGAACATTCGACAGGTTGTTACAACTAAGTTTCAAAGCGTTTGTTTAATTTCTTAATTTTGGCTTATTAATTTTAATCCGCTAAACATGATCTAAGAGACAGAAACTACGTATACCCAAATGCATGCATTATATTATTTTGAATAGTATAATTATTTTTGCCTGCCTTAAATAGGCAAAGAATGACAACAAACTTGATGATATTCATCAAGAAGGATAAAGTAGTCTGGCAAAATAATGAGCTGAATTATGAACTGGACCACTAATCGAATCACTAATCGAATCACTAATCGAATCACTAATCGAATCACTAATCGAATCACTAATTGAATCACTAATCGAATCACTAATCGAATCACTTAATCGAATCACTAATTGAATCACTAATCGAATCACTAATCGAATCACTAATCGAATCACTAATCGAATCACTAATTGAATCACTAATTGAATCACTAATTGAATCACTAATTGAATCACTAATCGAATCACTAATTGAATCACTAATTGAATCACTAATTGAATCACTAATTGAATCACTAATTGAATCACTAATCGAACCGCTAAGAAAGGAAAAAAGGAAAGGAAGAATAAAAATAAAAAGTAGCCCCCTTAAATTTCTGCTGTCACTTTTTTAAGATCCTGTACAAATATTTCGATATCTTCTGGAGTATTATGCGGCATCAGTACCAGCCTGAGGGCTCTTGGAGTACGGGTAATTGAGACATTCCAGCCGAATCTTTCAAGCAGCTTTTCTCTGACAAGGTCGGAGTTCGGGACTTTCAGAGCAACTACGTTCATTACAGGCTCAAGCAGGGGTTCAAAACCAATTTTTCGAGCTTCTGCAACTAGTTTTTCGGTAAGCTGCATGCAGTACTGCACATTCTTTCTGTAACCTTCATGACCAAGATATTTCATGACAGCGCAGGTAGCAGCAGCTGAGGCTCCGCTCCTTGTGCCGGTAAGTGTAAACTGGGCCTTTGTGGTGAGATATGGAGTGTTTACCTTAAGGGAGTCAAGGAAGGAAGGGGACCTGAAAAGCAGAGCTCCTGACGGGATTGTGGAGAGGCCCATCTTGTGGGGATCTATGGCAATCGAAGTAACGCCTGGCACTTTGAAATCAAAAGGCTGGGGTTTTTCGAGGAAAGGAATTACAAAACCTCCGAAAGCCGCATCAACATGCAGGAAAAGCTCGTTTTCAAGCGATATTTCCGAGAGTTTGTCAATAGGATCCACCTGGCCAAACTCGGTATTCCCTGCTATCCCTACAAGGCCTATGGTTCCTGCATCAATAAGACTTTCAACGGAGGCCAGGTCCACCCTGAACTCCGGGTCCAGTGAAGCTCTTCTTACCTCTATACCCATCATGTCGGCAACCTTATCGAAAGAAAAATGTGCCGACTCGGGAATTACAATATTTGGAGTTCCTTTAAATCCTTCTTTTCCTGCGGTTACAAGGTTTTTCATTCCTCTTACTGCCTGAATATTGGATTCGGTACCTCCTGTAGTAAGGTAGCCGCAAACCGAACTTTCACAGGAGTCCCCTGAAGGAATGTCAATTGAAGGAGCGTGGAGAAGCTCCCCAAGCATCCTGACAACCTCCTGTTCAAGCCTGTGGGCTCCGGCAAAAAGCCCGAGATCGCCAAGGTTAGCCTCAATAAAGAGCCTGTTAGCTTCAACTGCGATCTTATGAGGGTGAGTACACATTGAACTTAAAACCCGATAATAATCCGTATCTTCTGACTTTGCATTTTCCAGGTAGGAAAATATCTCTCTTTCAGAAAGACCCTGCTCATTCATATAGATAAAGTAAAACCAGTTTTATTTAAAATACTTATGGAATAAACCTAGAAAAATTGATCTCCTGAACATTCTAAAACCTAAAAAAAGGCCTGATTAGCCAGTAATTCTGGCTAGATTTGAAAAAAATTTGAACGAAAAGGAATATAGCTCAAAGAAAATGAAAATAGTAGAATAAGTTAAGAAATTGAAAAACAGGAAAAAAAGAAAAGAAAAAAGAAATAAGGAAAAGAAAAGAAAAAAAAGAGCAAGAAAAAAATTAAAAGAAAAGAAAAGCTTTGCAAAATGTTCGTAAAAAATTAGCAACTGGAAAAAGAAATCTAGAGAAAGGAATCCAGAGAAAGGAAGATGGAAAAAGAATAATTAAGGAAGGAAAAAAGGAGAAGGAAAGAAAAAGAATAAGAGAAGATAAGAAAAAAACAGAAAAGGAAGAAATAAAGGATTAAAGGGAAAAGTAAAAGTGACTATATAATTTCATATATTTGTATAATTTCGTATATTTTTTTAAATTGATTTATTTTTTTTAAATTGATTTTTAGATCGGTTATGTGGATTAGTTTTTAGATGGGTTTTAGATTGACTTTCAAATTGATGTTTAGGATTGATGTTTAAATCATTGATAAGTTGCCAAGGAGAATCTCTAAGCTTAAAAGTTATTTTGATTTCAAGAGACCTTTGAGAGAGACCCCTTTGTTTCTAATGGAGACATAAATGAAGGGTTGAAGTACAGTTTTTTTGGGTTTATATCATAAAGGTGAGTTTAAAATAATAAATTTATTTTAATCGAATTTTAAATTAAATTGTGTCTTTTCTCTTTCAAAATATAGCACTTTCATCACAAATTATATATACATTTAATGTTATAACACAACAACATTATTTTGTTCCCATAACAAAATAAACCTATTTTTTATTTTGTTCTGCACAATTCCATAAACCCTTCATTGGAAACCACAGGGTCCGGGGGTTATATAAACACTCCAGTGGAAATAAAGGGGTCTTACCAATTTCTTATAGCGTCTAATCCAGGATTTTCTTCAAAACCAGAAAATTCCAGAACAAATCAATCTTGAAATTCAGGTTTGAAACGGAATGAAGATTTAACTTTGACATTTTAACTTTGACATTTTAACTTTGACATTTTAAATTTGACATTTCGATAAAAATTAACTTTTTAAATTCTTATGGCAAACTCCTGTTTTCAAATGTTCATTCTAAAAACTGAACTTTTGAATTTACTTTTTGACTTTCTTTTCTATACTCTATTTTATACTCTATTTTAGAATCTCAATATTTCAGGAAATTAACGCCATAGTGACTGAAGAATGGTAATAAAAGTAAATCCTGAAAGTGAAATTAAATCTCGAAATTCTAAAACCCAAAATAGCTTTTTGTCTCAGCACATTAGTTCAGTTTTTCAGGGTGAGAAATAAAACAATAAGATAAAGAGAATACAAAAGAGAATAAAAATCAAAAGAATACTAAAAGAAGGGAATTTTTCACTGGAAAAAAGCACCGCCAGGGAAGCTGGCGGGTACTCTTATATTTTGTAAATCAAGAAGCGTTTTCCCGGGTTATTGGAAACGTTTCTCATATTATGTTTTTCAGATTTCACGAGATCAGTTTTCTAGAGATATCGTTTCCATTGGTATCTTATCCTCTTTGTGGGTTGGCATTCCATGGAGAGAAATATGGTTTACGCGATCGAATTCTTTGAGGATTTCTTCTGCGGGACCTTCCTTATCCAGAATGCTGAAGGTGTACAGTGTCAGGCATGAGAGGATGAAGCCGGGGACAATTTCATACATGTCAAAAATTCCACCCGAAAGCTGTTTCCAGATAATAACGACGAGCCCGCCAACAATCATTCCGCCGAGTGCACCATTTCTGGTTGTTTTTCTCCAGAAAAGAGAGAAGAGGATAACAGGCCCAAAGGCGGCTCCAAATCCTGCCCAGGCATACGAGACCAGCCCCATAACCGAGTTATTCGGATCTCTTGCTATTAGATAGGCAATTGCTGAAATTATAATAACTGCAAACCTGCCCGTCCAAACGAGCTCTTTTTCTCCTGCATTCTTTTTTAAAGTTATCCTGTAGATATCTTCGGTAAAGGCAGAAGCAGCCACGAGGAGCTGGGAATCAGCTGTACTCATGATAGCTGCAAGGATAGCCGCAAGGAAAATTCCTGCAATAATCGGAGTAAACGTGGTGTTTACCATTACCATAAAGATAGTTTCGCTCCCCCCGTCTCCAAGAAAATCAGGATAGAGATAAGCCCTTCCGATGATCCCGATTGCTACGGCAAAAAACAGGGAGATAATGACCCAGACCATTGCAATAATTCTTGCCTGCTTGATTTTGTCAGGGGACTCTATGGCCATAAACCGGACCAGGATATGCGGCATCCCAAAGTATCCCAGGCCCCAGGCCAGGTTTGAGATAAGGGGAATTGCACCACCGGCGAGAGCGGTCCAGGGATTAAGCAGCTGAGGGTCGATACTCTCAATCAGGCTTACAGTCGACTCGTAACCTCCCATTCCCTTTAAAGCTGCAAGGGGCACGAAAACAATGGCGAAGAGCATTAACATTCCCTGGAAAAAGTCAGTCCAGCAGACGGCCATGAAGCCTCCAAGAAATGTGTAGCTGATAATTACCAGTACGCCGATAAGAAGAGCTTGCTGATAGGGAATCTCAAAAACAGTATTAAAAAGCTTTCCACCTGCGACGAGACCCGAGGACGTATAAAGCAGGAAGAAGATCAGAATCAGAATAGATGAGATAATTCTTAAGGAATGGCTTTTGTCTCTGAACCTGTTTTCAAAGTACACAGGAATAGTAATGGAATCGCCTGCAATCTGGGTATACTGGCGCAGTTTCTTTGCAACAAATTTCCAGTTCAGGTAGGTCCCGGCAGCCAGCCCAATTGATAACCAGATAGATTCCATTCCTGAAAGGTAAGCATACCCGGGTAATCCCAGTAGCAGCCAGCCACTCATATCCGATGCCTGCGAACTCAGCGCAGTAACCCAGCTGTTTAGTTTTCTTCCTCCTAAAATATAATCTGAAAGATTCTCCGTTTTCCGATAATAGAGAGCTCCGATAGCGATCATGAAAAGCAGATATACTGCGAAAACAAGTACAATACTAAAATTATCCAATGCCATTGTTTAACTCCTTTTTTTAAAAACTCCAGTTTTTTAGTAAAACTCCAGTTTTTTAGTAAAACTCCAGTTTTTTTAGTAAAACTCTTTTTTTAATAGGATTTCAGTTTTTTAGTAAAACTCCTCTTTAGCAAAATTTCTGTTTTTAAAGTTTTTGTTATTTCTTATGTCGGACAAATATTCTGTATTAACAAATATCCTGTGTTTTCACAGGTACATTTATCTCAAAGGTCTCTAATCTCAAAGATCTCTATCTTCACAGCCTGTGATCAGTAGTTTTATGCAGTTAACGTTGCTCCCGCTAAGAGCACATCCGCTAAGCAAGATCGCTTCCGTTAACACTACTTCTATCTGCAAATTTGCCAGTTACAGCAATCTATCAGCAGGTTACTGCAATCTATCAGCAGCTATGTTCAGAGATGTGTATTTCAGAGACGTATGTTATACTTTGAAATTTTATGGTATGTTATTTATATTATGGAATATAATTATTTAAAGCAGTTCCATAATACTTTCTTGTTATCCAGACATTAAAAACAGTTCGTTTTACTTCTGTACTTTTAACAAATTATTAAGAGTATTACCATTTTCACTCCTTTTTTCAAAAATTCCTTTAAAAAACTCCTTAGTAAGTGATGAGTAAAATTGCAGTAGATAGTACAGTAGATAGTACAGTAGGTAGTATTGTAGATAGTACAGTAGACAAGTGAAATTGCAGTAGATAGTACGGTGGATAGTACTGTAGATAGTACAGCAGATAAGATTAAATCAGCAATTCTGGAACTAAACTAACAGTTCTAAAATAAATCTTTAGAAAAACAATAGGACTTTGAAAAATATGCAGTTAACATAAAATTTATAAGTTAATGTATAAACAGAGCCAATTTTTTATGTATTTACACTCCATGGATATAGTTACTTTTAATATCTATTCCTTATTTCCAGTGAAACTGTATTTATTTTTTTACTAACAGTTTTGTTATCAAAGATCTTACTCACATCAAAACTGTTCTTATTTTTAACACATCCACTTTCGTTTCAGTAAAGTCTTTTCTCTCTTTACCTTTATTATCTAATAATAAATATTTTTAGTAGTTTAATGGAAGTAAAGGGGTCTAAAATGCTCCTATTTTCTTCCATTAGAAAAAGGGGATTTAAAACTGACCTCAAAGGGTGCTGGAAATCCAAATGTTTTATTTTTTTAAAACTGAGTTTTTTGATGTCGATTTTTCCAGAGGATATTTAAGGTAAAACATCATTCCACTGGAAACAAAGGGGTCCTCACCATAACTATTAATACCGTGTACTTCCATTGCATCTACTGCAAATATGCCCTGAAATCAGATGTTTATATACAATTATCATCTAAAATTTTAGCTAAAGAACATTCCGAATACAGATTTATCAGAGCTTAAGAGATACCCTAAAGTGCGTAACCAGCTCTTCAGCTTCCCCCCGATCTGTTGGGAACAAAAATTTCAGGCATTACCTTTAAGAAACATGCATTTATCTATCCATCTCCCTTTGTGAAGCTCTCATTAATAAGGCTTGATTTATTAAAATTATACGAAATAACAAACCAGGTTTCCAGAATTATTGAGAATCAAGAGCGAAAGACACTTTGAAAATTAACAATTACACCTTCCCATATATCTTTTCCATGTCTGATGGTATTATGCCTGAACATATTCAGTTTGATATATTCAGTCTGGGATATTCAGTTGGAGATATTCTGTCTGGATGATGTTCTGAATTTCCGAAATACTAACTTCGAAATAATGAAAATGGTTTTAAAACTCTTTCAAAAACTCTTTCAAAATCTGGATTAAACGTTTGCAGGTTTCTCGATTATCGTACCAATGGAAAATTAATGATATGATTCTTTAGGCAGGACTTTCAAGCATTTAAACTTGACATAATAATTGGGACTGAAAATTAGGATTAAAAACTAAAAAAATTAAGGGTCAAAAATTAAAGGTCAAAAAAAGGAATTTCAAAATTAAGGTCGAAATACAAAACGAAAATCAAGGTTGAAACACGAAACTGAAAATTAAGGTTGAAAAACGGAATTGCAAAATTAAGGTTGAAAATTTAAGATTAAAAAAGGAAAAAGCGCGTACATGCTCGTTAAATTTATTTGATTTGCTATTAAATTTGCACACTCTGTCTGTGTATTAACCGTACATATTAATTGTCCAGATAAATCCGCTCAATCCGTTACATCTGTGTTTTTATAACTTTTATACGAAGAGGGTCATTCATGATAAAAGCTCAATCATTAGACGGCTTATTCGAAAAATTACTTGACGGAAAGTCAATTTTCAAAAACAAAGAGGTTCTTCGTCCTTCTTATACACCGGACCTGTTATTGCACAGGAACGAACAGATAAACAGTCTTGCAACTATTCTGGTTTCTGCCCTCAGGGGTGAGACTCCTTCCAATGTCCTGATTTATGGAAAAACAGGGACAGGAAAAACTGCAGTGACCAGATATGTAGGAAAGGAACTTGAAAGGGTAAGTGAAGACAAGTCAATTTTCTGTTCTGTTGTTTATATTAATTGTGAGGTAATCGATACTCAGTACAGGCTTCTTGCAAACCTTGCCAGGCATTTCGAAGAAGAGGTCCCTATGACAGGGTGGCCCACGGACCAGGTCTTCATGAAATTCAAGGAAGCAATCGATGCAAGAGATCAGGTTATTATTATAATTCTGGACGAAATTGACAAGCTGATCAAGAAAGGCGACGATGTCCTCTATAACCTGTCAAGGATCAATACCGACCTCAGGAAAGCCAAGGTCAGCATGATCGGGGTTTCTAACGACCTCAAATTCACGGAGTTTCTGGACCCCAGAGTCAAAAGTTCTCTGGGTGAAGAGGAACTGATCTTTCCTCCCTATGACGCCGAGCAGATCAGCGATATCCTGAAGCAAAGGGCAAAAATGGCTTATAACGACGGAGTGCTGGGCGAAATGGTAATCCCGCTCTGTGCAGCCTTTGCAGCCCAGGAACACGGCGATGCCCGCCGGGCCCTTGACCTCCTGCGCGTTTCGGGAGAAATTGCAGAGAGAGAAAACCAGCCCCAGGTTCTTGAAGAACACGTAAGGCGCGCACAGGAAAAGATCGAAATCGACCGTGTCGTGGAAGTTGTCAGGACTCTCCCCACCCAGTCCAAACTTGTACTCTACAGCATTATCCTGCTCAGGAGCCGCGGAAGAGAAGGCAAGAACGTCACAACCGGGGAGATGTACAACGTCTACCGCCAGCTCTGTCATCATATTGACGTGGATATCCTCACCCAGCGCAGAGTCACTGACCTGATGTCAGAACTCGACATGCTGGGCATAGTGAATGCCGTGGTAGTTAGCAAGGGCCGTTACGGCAGGACAAAAGAAATTTCTTTGAGTGTCCCTGTGGAAAACACTCGCAAGGTACTTCTTGAAGACTACAGGCTCAAACCTCTTGTAGATTTCAAAGCCTCTGTTTTCAACAAGATGTTCTCATAAAGTCCGGATTATCTTCCTGATCCGGCCTTTCTGGCTTTTTCACATATATGCATTTTTAACTTTTTCTAAAGCAACCTTAACCTGTTAATCTTAACTTCTTTCAGTAACCTTAACCTGTTAATCTTAACTTTTTCTAAAGCAACCTTAACCTGTTAATCTTAACTTTTTCTAAGGAAATCTTAACCTGTTTAAGGTGACCTTCTTTTTACGGTGCAACCCGCTTTTCAAGGGAAGGCTTTTTTCCAGCAATTTTCTTTCCAGAAACTTTTCCTTCAATCTTTCAGAAATAGCCTCAGCTTTTCAGGAAATAATATATATGATCCTGTGGTTTGACTAGGATCATATCATAATTCATATGTCAAGAATAGATCAATTCACATGCAGGTATAGATCAATATTATTCAAGTTTCATACTATTCAAGTTTCTACCAGAGTTAATGATTCAAATTTACAAAATCGAGTTTCTACTGAGATTTTAACTGAGATTTCTTTGAGGTTTTCTGCTCAAATTTATATCTCAGATTTATAATTCAAATAAACTCAGATTTATAGTTCAAATAAACTCAGATTCATAATTCAAATCAGCTCAGGCTTATAATTCAAATCCAAGGATTCAGGTTTAAAAGGTAATTTTTGATGAAGATAATAGCTTTTGTAGGCATGCCAGCTTCGGGAAAATCCGAAGCTTCCAGGATTGCTGCTGAGATGGGCATTCCTGTTATTATTATGGGTGACGTGATCCGGAAGGAAGTACTGAGGCGTGGGCTTGAACCCAATGATTCCAATACCGGAATGGTTGCAACGGACCTTCGCAAATGTGAGGGCATGGATGCCGTTTCCAGACGCTGCGTTTCTCAGATAAGGGAAACAGGCTCGGAACTTGTAGTTGTTGATGGTGTGCGCGGGATTGCCGAAGTGGAATGCTTCAGGCAGGAATTCGGAAAAGGCTTTATCCTGATTTCCATTTACGCTCCCATTGAGGTTCGCTTTTCCAGGGTCCAGAAAAGAGGCAGAAGCGATGATATGAACAGCATCGACGGTCTCCGCCAGAGAGACGAACGAGAACTCAGCTGGGGCATGGGAGAAGCTATCGAGGCTTCAAACGTGGAAATTGAAAACAACTTTACTCTTGAAACCTTCAGAAAAGATGTTAATGATGTTTTGAGTAACTATTTGAGATCAGGCACGGAAAATAACATCTCAAAACAAATCTGACATGTTAATATTCAAAAACAAACCCGGAAAAAATCGAAGACTTTCCGGGACAATCCCATTTGAGATTAATAGTGGAGTAGATTTATGATAAATGTAAAGGTTTCAGCAGCTGTCTATCCTACGGAAGACCTCGACAAGGTCACCAAAGCAATTTCGGTTCTCTTCACGGGAATAGAACTCCAAAAAGAGACTGTTGATGCAGTAGAATCCGAAAAAGGAGTTTCTCCTGCTTTCCGCCTTACAGGTGAGGGAGGGCTTGATCTCCTGTTTACCCTGCACGGACTTATTCGCAGGGAAGCGATTATAGATAGTATCCGCAACAAGGCTTTCAATAAAGGATTATCAAGGGAAGGGCTTTTAGTTCGTTTTTTGCTCAACAAGCAGGCAGCTTTTGTAGGAATTCCCAGTGTTCCTGCTGAAGAAGAACCCCTGGGCTCCATCGAAGTCGTTATCAGGGCAGACTCTCCTGAGGAGATGGAAAGGCTCTTTGAGTGGCTTTTGCCTCTCACCGAAGAAGGAGTACCGGTTGTTGAAGTGGAAATGGACTATGTGGAAAGAGGCTGAAATCTCAAAGTCCAGTTAATTGCGAAGTTTAGTTAAGTTTAATTCAGTTCCCGTCCCAAATTTATGTCAATCAGGATTACTTAAAAGGGACTGGTTAACAGGGATTACTTAAAAGGGACTGGTTAACAGGGATTACTTAAAAGGGCTAATTAACAAGTATGAATTAACAGGGATGAATTGTCACCATGCAGCTGCATAGAATCAGTTTTTCATCGCGTGCGGTCGTTGAAGATCCTTTTAAATGGGCATACACGCTCGAAGACCACGGGTACACGGGCTGGGAAATCGTACAGGAAGGGTCCCAGTGCCTGAGCAGCAAGACAGTTCAGAACCTGAAGAATATTTATGAAACCACCAATCTGGAACTGACCCTGCATTTGCCTTTTTCTGATATGAACCTCGCAGGCCTGAATGACTCAATCCGTGCAGAAGTTCTCAGGCAGATGAAAAACTACCTTACCCTTGCCTCGAACTATGTCAACCTTGCTGTGGTACATCCCGGCTATCTCTCCCCTTATGGAGTGCAAGTTCCGCAGCAAGCCTATATGACAAACCTTGCCTCTATCCGGGAATTATGCGACTTTGCCGCAGATTTCGGGATCATTATAGCTGTTGAGAATATGCCCGATTTCCCGAAGATTTTTGGCAAATACCCTGATGAAATGCAGGAAATGCTCGATGCTGTCGGGAGCCATAACGTGGGTTTCACCTTCGATGTAGGGCATGCAAACACTGTTGGGCTTATAGATGAGTTTCTGGACCAGCTGAAAGGCAGAATTTCCCATGTGCATATCCATGATAACATGGGCAAAAAAGATGAGCATCTCCCCCTTGGAGAGGGAACTGTAAACTGGAAACAGGTTATGGAGAAGCTCTCAAACTATAAGGGGATTTTTGTTACCGAAATGGCTTCGGTTGAAGAAGGGATAAAAAGCCTTGAGTTCTTAAGACAGCTGTGAGTTTTCAAGGCTCTATTTTCCATTTTCGCTCTATTTTTATATTTGGTTCCTTTTTTCATTTTGGTTCTGTTTTTCGTTTTTCGTTCTTTCAAACCATTCATTTCTCGGCGTTTCCAAAATAATTGTATTTCCAAAATTGTATTTCCAAAATAATTTTTTCACCCGAAGAACCTGTTGAAATTACCTTTTAGTTGCCTTGCAAAAGATAACATTATTTCCATTCCAGAGATCGATATCCGGTAAGACATCGCCATAGCACTCGATTTTTTCGAAGCCTTCCTGTCCCAGCATCTTCTTCAGGTCATCAGACTTAAAAAAGTGAGTCCAAAAACGATATACATTAAAATTGTCAGAATTATCGATTACGATGTGCTGGTACAATATCACTTTGTCTTTCGGATAGTAAAAGGAGTCTGAAAGAATCAGGTGTGGTCTGTCTTTCCAGAAGCCACGCTCTTCCACTTCCCAGGATTTCTCAGCAACTTTCGTTTCAATGTCTTTATCACTCAAAACATCAAAAATGAAAGTCCCGCCAGGTTTCAAAGCCCTGTAAACGTTCTGCAATAATGTCTTTCTTGCCTCTGGTATTAAGACGCCAAAGTCGGTAAAAACCATCATTACGAGATCATATTTATTTTCTTCGCGCAATTCGAGGTAATTCAGGTTTACGTATTCTATATCCAGATTTTTCTTTATGGATTCGCTTCTGGCATATTCGATTGAATTCTTAGAGAAATCGACACCTGTTACTTTATGTCCCCTCTCTGCCATGAGCTCGGTATACAATCCCGGCCCGCATCCCAGATCAAGAATGTTCATTTTTTCCAGATTGACCGAATTTAAAATCCAGTCCACAGTACTCTTTATACTCGTTCTTCTCCGGCTTGCAAGGTCGATATCCGGGTTCAGGTGAACATCCAACAACTGCTTTGAAATGTGGTCATCTGTCCACATAACAGCATTCCCTTCTGCATAGATTTGCGGTTTTTCTGCAAACTCAATAATATCTGTAAAATTCATTAACGAGCCCTCCTTTCCAACTTCACGGACTCTCATATCTGCGATTAACCGTTAGACACGATATCTATGATTAACCGTCAAACTCTATGTCTACAATCAGCCTTCAGACACTATATTTACGATTAACCGTGACTCTATATTTACGATTAACCGTGACTCTATATCTACGATTAACCGTTAACATCTTCCATAAAACAGAATGGTTCAGTTGTTGTTCATTACCGAACATTTTTAGAATTCCCTATTAATAAAGTTTCGGTATGTTGGGAACTCCTCACGCAGACAGTATTTATCTATTTATTTTTTTCAGCCTTCACTCAGGCAGCTCTTTTTCTTTGAGGTATCTGGTCCAGTCCCCATGATCAATTACCTCAGTTTCAGGCTTTTCGTCATACACGTAAATGATACCCCTGAGTTTTTTCTCCGGGAGTTCCAGGTCCACATATTCCCTGTGGTAACCGCCAAAAAGTTCCATATAATCAATAGATTTTGCAACTTCAAGCTGCTTTTTTCCCGAAAACCTTCGCACCTCTGCGACCACGGAACCGTTTTCCGAAGGATAAACAGCAGGGTAGGGGCCAAGGGAATAGAGGGCATATCCATCGATTTTTGTAGTCCCAAGGAATTCAGACCTGTTTTGAAGATCGAAACGTCGGTTATTGTAAAGCCCGTTCCTCAAGCTGCCATAAAGTGCCATTACGAGCTCTTCGCCTTCCGCTCTTTTGTATGAGCGCTGCCAGCAGACATTCCTGTGAAAGACCCTGCCATAAAGAGTCCTGTCTGTTTCCTGAGACATGTTTTTCCCTTCTGCACCCATCCCTTTTAATCAAGTCTTTAATGCGACCTTTCAGTCCGATCTTTCAATTTGATTTTTCAATCTGACCTTTCGTCCGATCTTTCAATTTGATTTTTCAATCTGACCTTTCGTCCGATCTTTCAATCTGACCTTTCAATCTGACCTTTCAGTCCGATCTTTCAATTTGATTTTTCAATCTGACCTTTCAATCCGATCTTTTAACCCGAATTCTTTTAGTCTTATTTTGAAAGTCTTATTTCGAAAAACCGAAAGCTGCAAAGCGCTGGGTCAGGTCAAGGTTTGCAAGCAGGAAACGGTCTTCTTTGCTGTAGGCGACCTTTTTGTTTCCTGAAAGTTCCAGCACGCAGGTGGTTCCCGGCTTTGCTTCTTTTACTTCGTTTCTGTCAACCAGGATTTTTTCAACACGCACAGGTTCGGACTGCAAACCGACAAAAAGATGAAGGACACTTGCGGGTTCTATCTTTTTCGTGAATTTTGAGATCGTGCATTCCAGAGTATAGTCGGTTGTCACGATTTCCTTGTCGGAAATGATGAAACCTCTCTCTATGTCTTTTGCCTGGACATTTTTCAGGCGCATGCCAACTCTTGTGCCGGTCGGGGCGCTGTCGATGTCAACATCATGGCTCTGGATAGAGCGGATTTCGATATCCCTGTCTAGCGGGAAAATTTTGGTTTTATCTTTATCCTTTGAGATGCCCTGCTTTACAACCCCGAGCACGACGCAACCTTTGCCTGTCACATTGAAAGCGTGGTCTATAAAGATCCGTGCAGGCAGGCTGTTAAGTTCTGCGTGTTCGGCTTCTATTTTTTCAGACATCTCGTTTATTCTGGCTTTAAGGTCGTCCACGCCTTCAAAGGGATTCTTTGCACTTTTGTTTGTGTTCAGGGAGATACATTCCCAGTCCTGGAGTGTAGTTCCTGCAGTGATTACCTTTATTTTTGCCTTCAGTTCGTCAATAGCATGCATGTGGGTGCTGTCTGACCTTGTCAGGGCAATAATTCCATGTTTAAACCCAAGCAGGTCCAGGGCAATGATGCATTCTCCGGTGTGGGCGTCCAGGCCCTGGGGAGGAATGCACAGGATTGCCAGGTCCGAAATATTCAGGGCTGTAACCAGAGATTTCAGGGTTTTCGGATAGCTGTGCGCATCCACGAAAACCATGTTTCTGCCTTCCTTATCGTTATTGTACATAGTTATGTCGGAAGACGTTCCTTTTCTCCCGAGGTTTGCGGCAAGGGAGGTCCTCCCGCTTTTTTCTGTCCCTATAATTGCAACGTTTACCATTGTGAGTCCCCTTTTCTGAATCAATGTTTCTGAATTAATGTTTCTGAATCAATGTTTCTGAATTAATGTTTCTGAATTAATGTTTCTGAATTAATGTTTCTGAATCAACGATATGTATGGGAATATTTCCAGATTTGTTGAATTAGTTTTGAGTGTAAGGTTAATTTACAGGATTAATTTAAACCCTTTATTTCCAGGACAAGCCAGGTTTTTTGAAATTTGCAACTCATTTTAAACCGCAACTTTTAGACTATGGCCTTAGTTAACTTTGTATCTGCCACTGGTATTAATATACTGTAGTATTTTATATCTAAAATTAATATATACAGTTATTAAGGGGTTTTTATGAAAGTATGTGAACTGATGAATGATCCTTTAATTATAGACTGGATCGACACACTTAATCCTGCTATTAATACTAAAAAGCTTTACCTTCAGGCGATGCAAAATTATACGGATTGGACTGGAAAAACACCAGAAGAGCTTTTAACAGAAGCTGAAGACGAAATAAAATCAGGTAAATTGATGAGACAAAGGAAAATCAAGTCTTATCTTATCGGATTCCGAAAACATTTACAAGATCAGAAATTATCAGATCTTTCAGTACGGTCTAAGATGACCGGGGTTAGAAGTTTTTACAAAACCTTTGATATTGAAATTCCCACTATGCAGAGGATTGGGAAAGCAAAGCCGCTTCCTGAAAACAAGGCGATACCCACAAAAGAAGACCTGCAACAAATCTTAAAAGTATGTGATCCTTTAGAGAAAGCTGTCTTACTTGTAGGAGTATCGAGCGGGCTGGCTTCCAATGAAATCCGAGACCTGAAAATCAGTGACTTCAAACAAGGATACGACCCAGAAACCGAAATTACCACTTTAGACCTGAGAAGGAAAAAAGTAGACTGTGATTTTGTGACTTTCCTTAGTCCGGAAGCAAGTCGCGCAATCTGGGATTATCTGGCTTACCGGGAAAGAAAACCAAAATATTCTAACCCTAAAAGGCTTAAACAGCTATCGAAACAGGAAATTAAAAGTGATAATGGATATCTTTTTGTTATTCGGAATGTGCCAGAAGAGTATCTGGATAAATGTGATGAAGAGCTTAGAAAATTACAGGAAAGTACTATAACAAAGATTTACAGAATCATTTCCGAGAAAGCGCAAAAGAATACACCTCAAGGACAATGGAACTTAATCCGCTCTCATAATGTGAGAAAATACTTTAATTCCGCTTTACTTAATGCAGGGGCGGACTCTTTTTTTGTTGAATACTGTATGGGGCACACTTTGGATAGTACCCGCGCAGCTTATTTCCGGGCCTCGCCTGACAAATTAAAAGAGATTTATCAAAAATACATTCCTTATCTTACGCTTCAAAAAGAGCTTGATATAGCCGAGAGTCCGGAATACCAAAAAATTAAAAATGAAAATATGATTCTACAGGCAGAAACCGCCCGGCATATAGTTGAACGCTCCGAGCTTCAGGATCTGAAAAAGGAGTTACAAGAACTAAAGGAACTCGAGCAAAATATACCTGCATTGGTTCAGATTCTCATTAACAGCCCTGAAGCCGTAGAAATTATGAAAAACATGAAGTCGCAAAAAGAGTTTAAATGTCAATAATAAAGAATATCTGAACGTTCGATTAAATAATATTCAAGCGACAGATTTAGAGTGTTTTTCAGATCCAATAACCTTTTTGATACTTCGTTCAAGAGTTCCTGCTCAATGTAAGGCCTGGCTGCCATCCGGTTAAACTTACGGGACTTCATACGAGGTATCACTATAACGCTTTTTGTATCCGAAGAAAAAGAGCCCTGCAGATACTTTTCCAGAGCAACATTTAGAACATCGTTTAAATCCAGCAGGTTCATTTCCACACATTCGTATAACTCTTTTTCGATCTGTGTGGCAATTTGTGTTCTATTCCTGCTTTCAAATCCCATCACCCGAGGCATAACTATACTTAATATACTAACACCCAAGACAAAAAAGAGAAAAGAGTATTTAAAAGTATATGTTATTCCGAGTCCTGGATAGGAGGAATAACGGTATTAGATTGCCCGCCTGCTCTTATTGCTTCTGCAATTACTGCAGCGAGTTCTGAAATATCCGTTTTATTTGTCGGTTTCTTCTTTTTTGCGTGAATTTCTCCTATGTACCAGACAAAGCCTATTGACTCGTCAGCTCTGCCATAAAACGGGAGTTTAATTTTATCCGTAAATACCCTATTAGGAAACACTATCATAGCCCATCCTGGCTGAAGCTTTTCAAACTCCCTGTTAAACCTGCTCAGTTTTGGCTGCTCTGCGCTTGGGAAATTTGCCCCCCTCTGGATAACAAGCCATTGAAAAGATACTCTGAGACCTGGGCGCAGTTTTCGCCAGCCGTGAGAGGTTCCTATTAAACGGATTTTACGGCTCCTTAGCTGCTCTGCGTTCAGCTGTATAATTGCCCCTGCTCCGTCCTGATCTGCAAGGCCTTGCCCCCTGCTGGGGGCTATATTATGCAGCTCATCAATAAACAAAGCTATTGCCGGGGACCTGTTGCCTTTTGTCGTGTTCTTTGGTACGATATTGTATTTTTTTGCCTCCCGGACCAGAACCTTAAAGATTTTAGCCGTTGTAGGACCTACGAGGGCCGGATCTGAGAGATAGGGGAATACTGAAATAATGTTTATCCTATCCCGGTCCAGCAAGTGCCACATATCGGTAAAATTTGAGAATTTGACTACCTCAATATCAAACTGATTTTCAGGGTCAAAGAACTCTGTTTTAACATCGCAGGACTCAGGAATTATCATCCTGCAGGGAGACATCCGGCACAGCTGCAGAATTTCAGAACTTTTCCCCCTGTCAAACCAGACAACTGTTTCCCAGTCTTTCGGGTCCTGATTGTCCCGAGCTCCCAGGATTGCGTCAACGGTCCAGTAAAGGAAATTCGTTTTGCCGCTGCCTGTGATTGCCACGTCTAAAAGGTGCTCTCCTGGCTGCTTAACGAAATTGTTAAAAAAGGCCTTTTCCCACCCTGATTTATTCGCAAGATCTAAGAGAGATATGAGTTATCCCTCCATCTCCGGGTTTTTCTTCTGTTTTTTAAACCATTCAGAAGGCATACGGCCAGCTATAAAGCCGATAATGGCCGAGATCCCGCAGATAAGATAAGTGTAATTCGTAAACAGTTCACTGGTCATTTGAAAAGATTCAGGTAACATTTAATCCCTCCATTTTGTGGCCTGGATTTCTCCAATCATGGAGCCGTCTATTAACTCGTATTTTTGGATTATGTACAAAAGACGGGTTTGAATTAAATCCAAAGTTGTTTCAAAGGCTGTTCTCTTAAAAAGGGCTGCGTGAGCATTTTCTGATACATCAATATCCGGTTCGTAAGTGTTTCTTAGTTCTTCGATATCCGAGCTTATGCTCTCATAGATTTTTTTATCACCGCCTTCCAGCTGTCCTTTGTGTTTCGTGTCCGTAATCGCTTTTGTAAGTGAATAAATAAGAGAAAGGGAGTTTAACCGGCCATGAAGGGACCCTTCAACCGTGTAGATCAAGGATCTCAAGGCCTCAGCGAGCAAAAAAGGCAGACCTGGTTTACTGCCGTTCGGGTTTCGCATCATTTACAGTTTCTCCCCTTTTTGGTTTCTTGAATAATCCCCCAAGCTTGGAAAAGAGGCCTCCGGAGGACCTGGAGTCCTGGGCTTCTTCTCCCCGAGGCCAGAACATAGGGCTTATAGGGTGAGGGGTTGCGAGTTCTACAAGTTCTTTTCTTCCCTGGCGTTCCCTGCTGGCTGAGTGTTTGCAGAATGTATCCAGGAACTTCATAGTTCCAGGGAGAGGGATTATATTTTCATCAACTGCAGAGTACAGGGAAAAAGCCGTTATCTGCTCTTCTGAAAGGTCATACATTCCCGGGGTTTGTGGATCTATCAGGCCCTGCCCGGCTGCTATCCTGAAAGCTATTTCCGTGTTTCCTGCAACTGCAGCATGTAAGGCCTGTTTTCTTTGCTGCTCTTTATCCTGGCTAACCTGAGTCTGCAGGGCTTTTTTTCGTTCTTCCTGATCCGTGAATTATCCCCCCTTAAAACATCAAGCCGATAAGAACCCCGATTGCAAGCCCGCTAATCATTGATTTTAGTTTTTCTTTTTCATCGGGCTTGATTTTGAAAGCGTTTTGTAGGACTGTTGCGTCTGTGATCTGCTGGACCAGGTAAGGATTAGTCCCTAACTGGATCTCTGTACCGTCTCCCCTGTCTAACATGTACTTATCCGGGTCCCTTACTATGTGAGTCGAAACCGTGCAGCCTTTGGCAGCATCCAGGATATACAGGTCATGAAGGTTTTTACCGTCATTGAGTTTCATAGCAGGGGATCCTAAAGCATAGTCTTCATTTTCCAGCCAGTTCCGGAGCCTGCCGTCTATGAGCCTCATTTTTACGAGTTCAAGTTCAGAGGAACCCGGAAGAAGTTTCAGAGCCCAGGCTATTTTTCCACGCCTGAACTTTGAACTTTTTACACGGGTTTTAGTTGGCAATACGGATTGAATTTCTTTTGTGGTTACTTGGGTTTCTGTTTCTGACATAGCATAGCCTCATACTGGTTTTAATGCGTTTATTGCGTCAGCTACTGCGCTGATAATTTTAGACATCATGTTAACCCCGGCTTCAACCAGGCTAATGAAAAGTTCGATAATTTTGACATGTGCATTACATACCCGGTTTATTTTTGTCCAGAAATTCCCCCGCCTGCAAAAAGCAGAGCCCAGGATAAAGGATTCAATTGTCAGGAAAGTTGTTTCCGGGTATTCGATCAGGAGCAGATCAAAATAGAATATTATCGCATCAAGGGCAATAGCTGCGATTTCAAGGACTGAAGCAAGATAGGGGCCTATTCCTGGAATTTTTTCAACGAAAGATAGAACCATGTCCCAGGTCCAGGAAAAAACCTCTCCTATTGCGTGCTCTAACTGCAGCCCTATAGCGTTGTCTACCTGCTCTTGATACTCTTCATCTGTGACAGCGTATAGAACCAAATTAAAATAGCCTGTACTGCTGCCTGAGATTTCAGAGAATGAAAGGATGTTAGAGGCTGTAGGGTCTGATGTCTGGAAGGTTGCAGAAAGGGGAAGTAGGGCAGCATAGATATCCAGGTCAAAAGTGGAATCACCTTCAAGGAAATAGTATTGTAAGTGAATATCATAATCAGTAACAAGAGGGGCAAAGGTTTCCAGCTGCGTTGTTTCTATGGTTCCGTTAGGATTTTTGAGAGTTAAATCAAAAGTCCACCAGCCCCAATTTTTAGAGCAATTAACATCAAAAGAATAGGTTTTCCCGAATGCGTCTAAAGTGTAAGTGTTGTTCGTATCTGCTGCCAGATTTGAGGCAGTAAAGCCTGAAAACATTAACCCGTCAGGAGCTTCAATATTGAACGATTTAATATTGTCCTGATGAATTTCTTCTACAGCTGCAGCTGTCCCTGTGAAAAGCAGGAAAAAAGCAAGGAGCAAGAAAAGACAGCTGCGTTTAAGCGTCATTTCATAAGCTCCTTAATGACTTTGATAACTACCAGGCCAATTAATCCGGGTGCAAGGGCTTCAAACTCTTCCATTGCGTCTTTAGCGGCTTCTCTGCCTGGTCGCTCTGTATTGGTCTCTGTGCTGCTGTCGTCATCGTCTCCGGATGTGCTGCTCCCGTTGTCCTGGGAAACTAGCCGGATAAGGTGAAAGGTTGAGCCATTAACTGTGATCTGCTGCTGGTAATTATCATAGCCTTTTTTGCTGGCTTTTAGGGTCCATACTGAGCCATTCGGAAGGCCTTCAAAGATGTAAGCCCCTGTAGAGGACCGGCCCAGGGCTGAGTATGTGACCCCTGAAGAATTAGAAATCTGTATATAGGCCGTTTCTATTGCCTGGCCTGTGTCATAGTCTGCACAAGCTCCGTATATTATCCCTGTATCCCCTTCTGAGGTTGTGATAGGGACCAGATAGATATTTTTCTGAGTGCTTACAGAAATAATGTCTATTGTTGTTGAAAGAGTGTTATATCCGTCTGCGCCTACTACCAGGTTTTTAGTCCCTGCGCTTACGGACATATCATAACGTCCTACCTCATCCGTATATTTTACCCAGCCGCCAACGCCTACCGAAGCCCCGGAGATGGGGGCAAGGGTGTTTGCATCATAAACAGTACCAGATATTACATAGTCGTCCCCGCTTGCTATTGTTGCAGCGTCGCTGTCCAGTAATTCCCCGTCATAAGCTGCAACCACATAGAGAGAGGAAATATCCTCCCCTGACAGCTGGTAATAAAAGACCCCTGTTCCTGATTTTGTGTATATTTTGTTAATTACTTTTGTACTGCTTCCCGCTTTCGTGCCTGTCAGCTGCACCTGGCAGCCTGCAGGAAGATCAGAGTACCAGATTCCGACTTTATCCGTGTTTACATAGGCCTGTTCATCAAAAGATATTTCCGAGTCTCCCCCAACTCCCCCGACCACATCAAAGTATTCATAATCTATTTTGTTTCCTGTTGGATCTCGCAGGATGACGACTCCACGCCCGGATACGCTATTAGAAGGAATTGAGAAATAGACGTTTACAGAATCTCCGCTTATTGTGTGGGACTGATAGTCATTTGATGCAGGTCCATCAAATTCAAGGGTATAACCTGCAGCCTGATAGCAGTATACTTTAACCTGCTCACCTGGCGAAACTTCAGGAGTTTCTAAACTCATTGAAGCCGCTAACGGAATGTCATAAGAAAACGTTTTTGATGCCAGGAAATAAACCGGCTGGTCAGGAAAAGCCGTATCCTGCCCATAAAGCCTGATTGTGTAAGTTCCTGCATCCTGGACATAGGTGTTTGTATCAATGGTTTTTATCCCATTAGATGAAGTACCAAGCCCTGTTGAGAGGGTCCATGACTGTAAAACGGACTCATCAGGACCTATGAGGCTTGCAGTATAAGTATACTGATCCATTGCAGGGACACCATAGGACCAGTATAAAGTAGAATCGGCAGTATTTACGGTATCTTTCAGACCAAGAACATAATCACCGTCAATAACAATGTCATCTACCATGACGGGAGAAAGTTTTCCTCCTCCGTATGTAGGGCTGTCACTTTTTGAATGTGGACGGATTTCAATCTGCCCTATATCATTAAAATCGTAAGGGAAAGACACTGTTTTTATGAAAGTACCATCCACATAAACTTCTATTCCTTCGAGCCCGTTATTAATTAATTCACATCTATGATGACCTGAAGCTGCTTGATAAGACCCTATTATCTGGGGGGAAATAATAGCCGTTCCATTATCATAGTTTAAACCGAATGACAAAACCAGGTAAGTATATCCAGATGTGGAAGTCTGAGTATCATAGAAAGTAAAACCTACTCTATCTGTAAACCCGTGATAGATCTTGATCGGATTAGTGGATGAGGTATCAACGGCGCCCGAATATGTATTATCCTGAGCCCATACCCAGGTAGAGCCCCCGGAGTCCACAAGTTTAGGGTTTGAGCCGTCCACATTCATTATTACAGTTGGGTCTCCTGCATCAGTATCGCAGTCTTCAAAGGTCATTTCCCAGGCCGAACCCAGGGAAGCGAGAAGGCAAAGAGCCAGCACAGATAGAATAATAGTTTTCTTCACGTCATCACCCACCAGAGGAAACGAATTACCAGGAGAGGAACACCCACAATAAGCAGGAAGAAAGCCGCGAAGTTAAGGGATTTAGGGGCATTGTTCCAGATTAGGTCAAAATTATCTAAGGGGTTATCAAACCAGGATAGAGGGCCTGGCTTTAGAACAATATTGTATTCATAATCCGAGTTCAGGGATACTGTATCAGTGGTGTTGTAAGTGCCGAGGTACTGAGAGCCTGATTCAGTCACCTGATACAAGGAAAATTCCTGAGAAGGGTATAAGTTAAGGTCGCTGAATGTTACGTTAACATCTGCAGCCATTGCAGATCCGGGAAGGAATAAAAGAAGAAGCAGAGGAATAAATAAACGGGAGGGATTCAAGAGAAGCCCCTCCTTTTAACGGCCAAAACGAAGCCCTGTACTTATCGCCCCCAGGATATCGTCAAAGAACCTGAGACAGAACATTGCAATTCCAATTGTCATCATAGGGCCGATTGCAGCAGAAACCATATCTCCCATAGCTGGGAGGATACCGGTTATTGCAGAAATCGACTCAGTGATAGCAGTTGTGTTTATTGCTGCGGATGCGTTAGCAGCGAGTACTGCCATACCTCCGGATACTGCGGTAGCAGATTTCAAAGCTACCGATTTAATGTTTTTTCTGGAAAACTTTTCTTTAAATTTGGAGATCATAACAGGTAATTAACTAATGGGACTATAAAAACGAAATATAAATTAAGAGAAATAAGATAAAAAAGAGATTTTACTTAAAAATTGAGAAAAAGATATGTATGTTACTAACTAACAGAAGGCAAGAAAAAAAGCCAGGAAAAAACGACAGCGGTAAAAATAAACATGCTTTTTTGAGGTTAAGCCCTTTGCCTGCAGGGCTGAAAAAATAGAATATAAGAGTATCACTCTGTTTTTAAACAACCCATTTTTTAGGAAGGTATCTTATAAAAATTATATAATTTTTGAAATAGAAATATTTCCACAGTGATATATAGAGCAAGTTGAATACATAAAAAGTTGAATAATTTGTTCATATCTCATTGATTATTATGAAAGTATCCTAGGCATTGATTCTTATTCTAAATTATAGATACTTTTTGTTCCAAAATCTTTCGAGTCTAAACTTAATAATTATGAGAAAATGTGATTGAAAAAGAATTCATTAATGTTACAATTTGATGAAATAAAGCCATATTTAGAGGAGACAAAATGAATAATTATCGCCTTCCCAAATCAGATGAAATAGCGCTATTAAAATTAGGAATAGATCCAATAAAATGCAATAATTACCAGGTTCTATGCCTTCCTGAAAACTTTCAAGAAAGCTCAAAAAACGATTTGTGCGATGCTGATGATGCATGTGATTTATATAAAATGTTAAAACAAAAGGGAGTAATATGCGCAAATTCTTATGATTTGGGTATAGATTCTATGATATATATTAGAAAATCGAATGATATATATTTTGGGTTAATATGGATTTTAAATAATGTTGCACTTCCAATTTTTATAAGCGTTTTATATGATTGGTTCAAGGGAAAAATAAACAATAAAAACACTATCCATATTGAAATTAGATTACCTAGCGGTAAAATAATTAAACATGATGGTGATGTCGAAACTTTAATAGAATGCTTAGAAGAAGAGTCTAAAGTGTAAGGGCAATATGGAAGAAAATGTTTTAAGAGAAAGTGCAATTTTTACTCTTTCACAATGCATATCATATATTAAATCTGCTGAAATAGCGAAAGCAATATCAGAAACAAAATTGTTCATAGAAATGTGTAAAAGTATTATTGAAAGAAATGCACATTGTTCTGAAATCGCCAACGAAGCGCTAGTGTTCGGTATTTTTTTTCGTGGAATACAAAACTTTGCAAACTTAAAAAAAATGACCGCATCTTCAGATTGGATAAAGCGCCCTGAATTGATAGAGCAAATTTGGTTTGAAATGTGGGACTGTAAAGAGCGTTTAGAGTATACATTACCATTAATTGAGATGGTAAGTTTAGAGTGGATTTTCAAGGATATCAATTCAATATACAGAGAAATTTATCGAACTTTTGGGCAGGGGTTGTATATAAGTCCTGGTTTCTTTGTTAAAAGAATGGTGTGCAGTATATGTGGTCAAGATATTCGAGCCTGTGAACATATTCCAGGAATAATTTATTTTGGTAAGATCTGTGCAAAAGTCCCAAAAGGAATAGTTGGTGACCATTTTTTGATTACTAAAAATCCAGAGGATCCCCGTTGCAGAATATGGCCTTGGCAAGCTAAAAACGAATCTAATGAGAAAGAAGGAAATGTTTATGATAATGTGTGCTTATTATATTTCTTCAAATTAGATGATTTTATGTACGAAGGTGGCTATAATTCTCAAAAATAATCAAAAGAAGGGAACTTTATGTTTTGAAATTTGCTTCTTCTTTTATCCTTGAATATAGCAGAAATGAAATAGAGATTTCTTCAGCAGCAATTCAACAATAATTAATATTAGTTATGAAAGTTCGTTGTTTCAGAGCAGTTCTACAAAGATTGTTAAAGTTCTGCCTCTATGCATATCTTCTATAATATCAAAATGGGACTCGAACATGAATACCTTAGTAAACGAATCTTAAGTTTTCCGCTTCCAGGCAGTAAAGGAAAATTCCTCTCCTTTTTTTCATAGTCTTTTATAAACTATTGGAAAGTATTTTCCTGTATGATACAAAAACAGGAAAGCTACAGATCCGGAGAACTGGCCTTTTTTATGTTATAAAGAAAAGCCCCATGCTATTAACTGCTTTTTAATGTCCCTTAACTCGTCATCTGAAAAAGCGAGCCCTTGATAATGGCGCATAGAAGTTAATGAGTCGTGACCCTGCCGTAAACATACAGTTGACTCGACAACCCCGGAAGCAATTAACCAGGACTCCAATGTTTTTCTACTTGACTTTACAGAAAGACCATAAGGGTTTATGCCTGCAAATATAGCCCATCTCTGAAGGTTTTTATTCCAGGTACTTTCTAAGGGAGGTTTACGGGCCTGCCAGAAGTCCTTTAAAAGATAACTGAACATGGAAGGTAAAGGATGAATAGTTCTTTCAAGCTGTCTCCTTTTGTGCTTCTTCTGTGCTTCTTCCGGAAGGTGGATTATATTTCTTTTCTCATTATACCAGGCAGGATTATCATAGAGCCTCAAAAGCTCTGCGTATCGCATCCCTGTAATAAGGAGTATATCGAGTATAGTTTTATGCTGATCTTTTGGAATAGCTGCCTTTAATGCTTCATATTCTTTAGGAGTTAGAATTCTTACATCTTTCACATAAAAATGTAAGGCTTCAGAATCTTTGTTATAACCTGATTGAGGGTATTTTACCAAAAAATCACCAAAGTAATAGATACACAGCTTTTATTTAAATCTGTGTATACTGGGAATTTTTGAGCCCAAAAAACCCTATAATTATATCAAATTTGCAAAAATGCACAGGTTTTACTGTAAAACCTGTGCATGTTAGAGAAGGAAATTTTTTAATTCTATTCCTGGAAGCCTTAAAAGTTCTTGAATACGCATGTTCAAGAACCCTAAACAAGAAAAAAGGAAAAATTAGACTTTACTAAGCCTGAATATGAAATTGAGAGAATTGACTCTTACGACATAAGACAAGAGATTCTCAATATTTCTTATGTCGATTGGAAAAAATTAGGATTTTCTAAAGGAACTTTACATTACATGAACCATCTTGATAAGCTCTGAATCTATTTATACTTATGAGGAGTTACTCGAATAATTATGTTCGACAATTAAATTTTCGCGATCTAATGCACTCGATTTTTCAGTTCTCGCAACTCCTAAATTCATTCAATCACTTTCAGTAGCTCTATAAACTCTACATCACGTTTTGGAGAATCTTCTGTTTCATTATACTGTGCAATAAACTTTACTACAACAACATCACCAGGTTTTGCATTTCTAGGAAGTGTGTCTGAAAAATATAGCGTCTGTTTTCCTTTTAACCTATTAAGATTGAATACTTTGTATATCAAATCTGGTCTTTCATGTAATTTTTGAATTGCATCAAGCTCTACGCCCTTCTCCGTTTTACATTTTATATTATTATCAGCAATCTTTGCGAATTTTTGAACTGAATTAATCATGTACACCGGCTGATTGAAAATCGTCCCCGTTTCATTTATGAATTCGTGGTATTTTATTACCTCCTCATGATTATGAAAATCTTCATCTACATGTAAGGTATTTGTTGCCACATGTTGGGGAGGTTGTTCATCTGTTTCAAAGACAAGAGTCCATTCACCATTGACCTTTACTACTTTTGATTCAGTATTACGCCATGCGGACCAGGAATGCTGGGTATCGAAAAGTGGATCCGGTACCATTCCCGAAATCACAGCATCCTTGATTGGTGAATCTGTCATTGCATTGTAGATACTTACGACAGCACATCTATGTTTACCGGCTGCTGCACTCTTAAATGGCTTTGATGAATGGACGATTACTGAACTAGACGCGGGAATATTAGCGGTCTGTATATCAATATGTGTTTCGGCATCAGTAAGTATGGCTTCTTTATTAAAACCACCATTAAATCCCCAAAAACGGACTACCGTATTGATTGCATTTGTAGTAGAATTATTATAAACACGCGCAGCAAAACCATATTCAGTATCTGGTATAAGTGTGTAACTATCATTGATATGAACCTCTGTCCCTGAAGAGTCATATAGGATAATGGAAGTGCTAGTGTACCCGCCTATTAGATATGGATCAGGCTTGGGAATTGCCACAATGCTAGGTGCTATAAGAAAATCTACTTCACCCACATTACGACCATTTTCAGAGGCGGAAATGTTGAATACTCTTGCCTGGGTTGCCATCGGTGGGACATTCACTTTCAAAACGATAGAATGACAGCTGTTTACCGGAAGTTTGATGGAAATTCCGTTAGGGATATTAATTGGATTTAAGTCGGCAGGAGCATCAAGGCTAGGTTTCCACGTATCTAGTGCCGTTGAACCATCCTCGAGTTTTTCAATCAGTTTAAGGTCCATTGACACTAAAGTTGAACTTCCGTATACAAGAAATGAATGATTGGAAATCTCCCCGTGGGTTACAGATTGAACATATGTATTCTGATACAGTGTTTCTCCGGTTAGTATGTTTCTAGCATTAAAACAGCCGTGACCTCCGGCAGGAGCTGTGAAACTGAAGCTAACAGTAGCAAATCCGTTCCATTTAAGTCCCCATGCATCGTATTTTGGTGGAACATTTACCGGTGATGGCTGCTGAGTAATCAAGTTGACATCCGCAGGTATTCCTATACCAAAGGGGCCATGGGTGACTTCAAAAGAAACATGGGAATACTCGATGTCGTCACTCTGTATTATAAAGAATACATCATATTCGCGCCCTGGTATCAAATCACAATGCCTGGTAAATTTTTTTGTAATTTTGTCAGCAAAAGTCATCTGGTGATCCTTTGTGTAAAAAGTTAATGGCATATTGACTCCTCGATTAACCGTATTTATATCCAACGTTTGAGAATTTTTAATATTTTATGGAATCCCAAAAATTTACCATTAATTCCACTGATAACTAATTTCAATCAATCAAAACCCTCAGATAATCGGCATACTACCTTCTTCCCGTGGCTTTGGCATGTTTAGATCAACCATGTCTCAAAAGCATTAAAACGAGATCAAAAGTCATGTTTGATATTTTACCTGTAAACACCAATTCTGTATCAGTGGACGGCAAAATTGTTTTATGGCGATATTATATTTATGTGAATATATAATAAAGCGAAACACAAATCAGTAATTTACTGAACATATAGTCAAAAACTCACCCCTGCATAAATAACTCAGAAGCCCGTCTAAAGCTCACAGAAGGCTTTTCTTTTTCCTTCGACTTATCCTTCGATTGGGGCTCTGATCTCTTGCGAGTCCGCAGGAGAGCACCCGAGAAAAAGGCTTTAGCTTTATCATTGCCTTTCTGGAAAATTCGTTTTCCTTCTTTTGAGAGTACCCCGACTTTCGCCCAGATACCTTTTGATTCGTACCGCTCCGGAGCCTGTCTTATGTCAAGGCTGGCGGTCCAGAACTGAACGTTATATATCCAGTAGTTCAGGCCAGATTTAGGGCTCATGCTCTTTTCGAGATATTCTGAAAGGTATCCTGCAGGAGCTTTCCCAGCTGCATCTCTCGGGGATCCGCGGGCCCAGGTCCAGCCCTCCGGAGTTTGACGAAGAGCACAAATATCCATTACAGGGCCGCCCCCATAGCTGACCCAGATTTTTTTAAGAGCCTTAATTGGCAGGAGCCAGTTTATCCCGAAAATGATAATATGAAAGTGGAGCCTGCCGTTTTGCTGGAACTCCCGGACGCAGATATATGTCAAGCCCCGGGGCAATAACCTATCAAGGAAGCGGCGCAGCTTCCCCCAGGCTTTCAACATGTTAATGTTGGTGTCCCAGAGGGACCCAGCCCGAGGGGGAGCGGTAAGAGTCAAGAAAACGGCTTTCATATGGCGCTTGCTGGCTGCTGTCCAGGTTGCCCGGTATGCTTCCCGGATTTCGTTTTGACGGTCCACAGAAGTAAACCGGGTTTTGTAAGGGAGAGCTACCGAGCGAGCAAAGACAGGATCCCCGTCCATGCTGTAAGCCATTTCTATATTTTCGGTCCTGATCCGGCTTATATAGTCGGAGAATAACTGAATACATTCAAAATAAATATCATTTGTATATACAAAGTCGCCGGTTTCCCTATCAGTATAACCAAATCCATTACAGCGACTTACTTTATGGGCTGCCTTCCATCTCTCAGGGCTGGCATTTTTAAGACCTTCCAAATCATCAAAATTTTTTGAAATTTGGCAGGTTCTCCCGCTTGCGAGTTTGGTTTCTGAACTAATTTGCTTATCAAAGATCAAGGTAAGTGGATTTTGAGGATTGGCGCGAATCCAGAGAATAGAATCCTCTTTTTTCGTCAAAAAATGAAGTTTTCCTGCTTGCGTTTTAAAGAAATTATAAACTTTCATATAAATTCTTTTCAAAGGTTCTGTTAAAGAGTACTTTTCTTTTAGGTATTCTGATAATTGGCTAACGCTATAAGGGCGTTCGTTAGTCATTTCATAGAAATCTGATACTTGCCTCTGAGTGAGTCCTGACATAATCTCCCCCCGGTAGAGTACGGTATAGTTTGGTCTCGGAAAAAATTGAAAAAAAATAAGGGAGTTTACACTCCGAGAGCCTCAGCTATCGAGACCTGGCGGTAATGCTTGCAGAGGTCCCCGCAGCTATTCCGCGTGAGTTTGTGCAGGGCTATATCCACCCCGCAGCGAGAACAGGACAGATATACCCACTGAGGCCGCAGGAACCCGCGAAGGTTCATCCCGTCTTCATGGTCGTAGCTGTGGACCTCCGCAGAGCCCAGGAAAGCCCCGCAGGAAGGGCAAGAATGAGAAGAGACGCGGACCCGGAGAGAGTCATAAACCGTGTTGACCGTGAATATATTTTCAATACTCCGGATTTCGGTTAATGGGGCTCCCTGTGAGGGTATGGCATGTTTTACCTTTTGCCAGCACTCCGGACCATAGCCCCGGCTTTTGCTCTTGCGATCCCTGAGAGCCCGCCCGCAGCGAAGGCAGCGAGTATAAAGAGGCTGCATTATACCAGCCCCCCTGCCAAGTTGCGGACGTGGTGACGCGGACCATTCTGAAGAGTACCAGATCCGGAGGAATAGATATCCCGAGAAAAAAAGAGACGTCCGGCTCTTTCGCTTTTTGCGTATTGTTTTTCGTGACGGTAATTTTTATAGGCGTACCTGAAAGGTCGATTCATGCGAACCAGCCCCCCTGCCGGTAAACCGTCTGATAAAATTCTTCATCCTCAAAGTAAGGAACGGAAGGATAACGCTTATTGTACGCAGCGCGAGCGGTCCTTACTGCTGCCTGCTCAGTAGGTGACAAGGACGCATATGTAGAGGGATGAAGCCCGGAACGCTGGCGAGATTTGGAGCGAGGCATTCAGACGCACCCCCAGGCAGTCAGATCTGGCTGACATTTCCCGGACTGAAAAACAGATAACCGTCTACGATAAAGGCAACCATCACTATGTCCCGAATTATCAGGCTTAAATTTGCCATATACGCACTCATCACAGCCAGTATTAGAGCATTCATTCAAGTTTAAAGGAGTAAAAGAATGGAGTTTGTAGTCTCTATTAAACTCCCAGGGTTCGCCCTCATCATTAAGCTCAATCCAGGATCCGGAATCAATGTTACCCTTTTCGTTATATGCATAAGATTCTTGATTGCACCTGGGGCAAACAGTTGAATACAGCCTGTTATTCCTTCCGTGATGTCTACCGGGAGAACTGCGTTTATCGTGATCTGAAAGGATTACACCACATTTTGGGCATTGGTATTTCATTAAAACCACACCTCCCAACAGATCCCGGAGGCAAGCCCCACAATAAAGACACTTACATAAAAAAGAATGAAAAATCTAAGATCTTCCTGGCTCATTGCTCCACCCCCACCAGCATTGCAAAGAGGGCAAAAACAGTGCCCATTACAACGAAACCACAGACCCCGAGAGGAAAGAGGACAGCTTTTAGTATTCTCACAGATTCACCTCCTCCGGTAAAAGGGATGCAGGTAAACGTCCTCTAACTCCGGCAGATTTATATGATGGAGTGTTAAAAGTTTTTCGACAGCTAGGACAAGCATAACCGCCTATCCTGATTCTTCGGTATGCTAGGAGAGAACCGCAGAACGGGCAACATTTACGGTTTCGTTTTTCCATTACTGCTCCCCTCCTTCACAGATCATTTTACAGAGATCTGAATAATATTTTACAGAGGGCAGGAGGGCAGCTTTTTTAGGGTCAATAGCTGCGAATTGTAAGACAAACGGGTTTTGTCTAAGGTCCTCGAGGCTGAGGGTTCGAGAGGCAGACCCAGAAAAAGAAAGTTCTGCGCTCATGCCTGCACCCCCATATATTGATATATAAAGATGCAGTATTCAGGAAAGGGGTGGAAATTCAATTCGTGGCTGGCCGGCACCGGATAGATTTTTTCACACCCAACAATTTCTATTCTCAAGCTGACCCCTCAGCGCAGATTTTTTCAACTACAATTTTGTTACCTTGATCGGTAAATTGGATGTAGTTTCCAGGTCTCAATGCTAATCGCTCGCATAATTCAGGAGGCAATAAAATTTGCCAATTTCTCCATATTTTTGATTTTGTTGTTTCCATGTATGTCATACCTCTATTTTGATGTAGTAATTACTATATTGTATAGTAGAAACTACACTATGTTATTTATAGATTTCTAAGTAAAAATAAGAGTGAATCTTAACCACTGGAGATTGTAAATGGCTGCAGCCGTAAAGAAAAAAGAGCAGATTAACGCAACGGTATCCCCTTGGATCAAAAAAAGATGTTTAGAGTTAGCTGATACCCCTGAATTTTCCAGCGTCTCTGATGTGGTATCTCAATCATTATCTGAATTTCTTGGAAAATATGATTACATAAAAGCCAAAGAATCAAAAGAACGCGAAAATAGAATTCCTGATCTGCTTGATGCTCTTATGAAAACAAAAGAAGGTAAAGACTGGCTTCAATCTACATTTAAAACCGAAGAAGAAGGCAAAGAATCCATAACTAAAACCAAGACAATTCAAAGAAAAGTAGAAGATGATGATGACGAGAAAGGCGAATATATGGGAGAAGTCATTTTTGATTAACTTTTTTTAACTATTACTTTCAGTCAACTTGAATATTTCTTATATATTTTAAGGATGTTTTTATTTTTCCTTACAATATATGGGGTTAAAAAAATGTATGTAAAAGCACGTTGCCCTGTTTGCAGCACAGATGTTTTTCATGATATAAGGGTGAAATCTTTTAAGCATCGTCACTTTGAAGGGGATTTACAAGCTTACAAGTATATGGTTAAAAATATTGAGATAACTGACACCCTCACAGAGAAGGAGCTTATTAAGGATATCTTACAAAGCCTGCAGAAAATTATTCATGACGGAATTGAGGTAGAGGTTCTGGCCGGGATCCTGAAGGAGAACTATGGAATTACAGGGGCTTGCTGTAGAGGCCTTATAGAGAGGATCCAGCTTGAGCTTGATATGTACTGTCCGGATATGAAGAAACTTTATTTTGTAGAATCAGATTGTTGCTAAGTGATACAGTTTTTTTTCTTTTTTATTGAGTTTGATATTTACGTTTTCTTTACGAAAGTTATATTATCTTACCTGAGTAGGCTGCCTGTCAATCATTCAAACGTAACAACGTAGTTAGTTACAAACCCCTGCATCTTAGCTCGGGGATTATTGATATCGGATCACCCGGGTTCAACTTGAAACAACCGTGTACACATAGGAAAGCCAAAACTGCTACAGGATTCCGGGAGGGAGAACAGAATAAAGGTAGACGCAGACACCCCCTCCCTCCTCTGGATAAAACTCAACCACATGCCTTAAAATTAGTTCGATTCTTTACTATCCATTTACCGGCTTCATATTGAAGAATCCATCAACTTTGATTTGCCAAAGTCTAATCCTCTAAATAGATATTCATAACCAACTTATATGATAAATATCAAATGTAAATAAGAAATGGAAAGTGTTTTTAACAATGAGATGTTATTCTACACCAATGGCTGGGGAAAAAAATCAGTTATTAGAATACACAATTGACACTCTTCTAAAAACATTCAACCCTGATAGAAAACCAATAATGAAAAGAGCCCACTTTTACAAAATGATGGATATCGTGGATACAAAGCTGAAGAAGCAAAAAATAGATATTCGATATCCAAGTTATTGGTATAGATATGGTTCAGTAACTGATTTTGCATATTTAGACCAAGTAATACCAAAAGGATTTTCCGGTCGTTACTTTGATGGCGAACATATATTTTTCCCATCGTCTCATAGAAGAACCTATGATATAGATCCTCATAAAAGGGCAATAATTAATTCAACTATTGAACTCACTTGTGATAAATATCGTTATAAAAGTGATTACGGGAAACTGTTAAAGAAAGATTCATATGAATTAAATTCACCCTATAAGTTTAATACTATTTTTCAAGATTACATTGAAATAGTTTCCAACACCACACAATCAACATTATTCCCGAAAGAAGAGATTTTGGAATCATTGCTCAACAGGCTATTGGGAGAGTTCCCCGAAGAAGACTTTCCTGAAGCCTTAGACATTTATTTATCATGGGATGATACTACTAGGCTTGTCCTTGATGATTATAATGAGTCAAAAGACCAACTCTTGGCACTTCTTATGGATCTTTTTTGGGGCGTTTATTCAAAGGGCATAAAAAGTATTTACAATAAATATTTCACGGCAGATCACGTCATTATTTGGAAACAAGAGTACGAACAATCCCTGCCGATAGAAGAGAAGAAAATCGAAGGGTTAAGAAAGGAAATACTTGTTAAACGAAATCGCGATTTTAACTTAGATGAAGACCTTGTCAAAAAATTAATGAACGCAGCGTATAATTTAAGTGTTTGATTATTTATGCTGAGGATTGGGCATGAATCTCTTTTTAGATACTAATGTGCTTCTTGGATATATATTTGAAACTGATAACTGGAACTCTAAATCCTTAGAAGTAGTAAATCTCGGTAACCCTCTACATTCGAGTCTTGATGTTTGTAATGAATGTACTTATAAGTACGAGAGCAAACTTAAAGGAATTTTAAATGAACTAAGAAAGTTTGGAAGAGAAATTCGATTATCTAAATCTGTTGATGATTTAGAGTCTTATCTCCAAGATGAATGTATTATAACAGGAAATATACTCCATGAATTTTTAAGTCGCCATAGTGGGGATTCGCAAAAAGAATTAATGAGAAAATTCACAGAATTTCAATGTGGAACGGAAACGAAATGTCACTTAAACCACAAATTTGTATTAAATAAAATTATATTTCATCAACGGCATTTACCACATACAGATTTATACAATCTTTGTGTGTCATGTGGTTTCGTTTCCGATGATCCTGATGATGTTGAGATTATTATTGACGCTCATGACTTAGGTTTAAGGATTGAAGCATTGACGCTTATTACTGGCGATTACACACACATTGTTCATAGAAGAGCTTTTATTATTAGTAATACGTCACTTTCTGATGTTATCGGTTTGGGAGAATTTAACCTAACATAAAATGAGATATAAAGGTATATTTTGCATTAAAAGAGTTTTTAAGGATTTTTGGGCGAAACTGTAACTTTTTTCTTTAATTTTTCTTCTAAATAATATTTAATCTGTTAATTTTCTTTCTAAAAATTGGGTTTTCAAGGTTTATTTATATAATCTTTCGCCCCAATTCTCTAAATTTATACAAAAAGACGCTTTCAAGGCTGAAAACAAAAAGTATATATTACCTTTTAACCTAAAATATACTGTAATATATTTCTTTTCGCAATGTTGTCAAGAAAATCAATCAAGAAAAAGAAAAGTGATTAACAAAGAAAAACAAGCAGAAAAAAGAAACTAAATCAAAAATAGCCGAAAACAGGTTTTACTGCCGGTTAAACCCTGTCACCAGAGCTCTCCTTCCCAGATCGCCTGAGTTTTATCATTGGTGCTTTTATTGACTTTCTTGATGTTTACCAGATACTCGTTTCCTGCCGGTTGCGGGGTTTCAAAGATCGCATCCACCCCAAGCCTTTTGAGGTAATTCTCAAATTCTGTCGCGGTTTTCGGATCCCTGACCCTGATCCTGACCTCTTCATAGAGCCTCTGCCCGTCCTTTACACTTCTTATTGATTCTCTCAGAGGGCCCAGGATGCTTTCTCCAAGCTGTATGCAGCGTTTTTTGAACTCGGTCTCATCTTCGTCCCATTCCACGGTCTGGAAACCTTCCCTGACTATTCGGGAGAGCATGTAGTCCCTTCCGGCTTCGTTGTAAAACTTGAAGGCGTGCCTGAGGTCGGAGCAGTTACTCTGGGAGGAGGTGTACTTCAGAGAAGGAAGAAGCATTTCCGGGTCTTTGATTACCACGCCTTCATGTTCGGTTTTCCCCAGTTCCCGGATGATGGTTGCAATTTCTTCGGGGGCTGTTTCCAGGGGAATTTCCCCGAAGGACCTCACCTGGAAAAAGCCGTATTTTTCCATCATCTCCCGCCTTTTTGCCGTGGGCAGAGGTTTGCCTGTGTTCTTCTCCCGGATGTCGAAGATGTAAAACTCTACGGACTCGATATCATAGATCATTTTTGGGACATAAGGGTTGTCAGGGCCTACCATTTCCCCGTAGAGCACAAGCTCCGGAAAAGCGTCAAAAAACTCCAGGTTCAGTTTCACATTCGCCCTTTCTGTTGTGTAGGGGCAGATATACCCGCTCCGGGTGATTGCAAGGATCTCTCCGTTGACCTGCGCTACCCGGACGTTGTACCCGTTCATCTTTTCTTCCACAACCAGTTTACTGAGGTCGTCGAAGTGTTTTTTAAGCGTGGGGTTCAGGACCATGGCTCTCCGGATCTTCGGGAAGCCCATAATAATTTCAAAAGAGCTGCCTTTTTCATAAAGTACTGTCCCGTGCTCGATATGGGAAATTTCCTTATCAAAACGGAGCATATGCTCGTGTTTTCCCCAGTTCCGGGCAAGGTACTTCTTTTCAAAAAGGTGCTGGACTCTCTCTTCCTCAAAGCCCAGGAAACCCGCCAGCCGGTTTATAAAGTCAGGATCTGTTTCCCCATTCTCCTCTTTATTCATATCTGTTTATCTGTGTTCAGGCATGAAATAAGTTATCATTTCTTTCCTGACATTTCTTTCCTGAGCTTCAGGACAGGTCAATTCACAAAAAATCGGTTTTTTTCTAAAGAATAAACCAATCTATCAAAAATCTTTTTAAATATGTGGCTTCTAATCTCTTCTTTACTTAAATTTCAATTAAGTCAGGAGGCTACAAAATGGCTGACGATATCGACTACGAGATTATTGGTAACGATATGCAGATCGTTGAGATCGAGCTTGACCCAGGTGAGGCTGTTCAGGCAGAAGCTGGGGCTATGGCATATATGGGGCCCGGAATCCAGATGCAGACGAGTATGGGCAGTGAAGGGGGCGGGCTCCTTGGAGGCCTGAAAAAGGGACTGAAACGAGCCCTGACTGGAGAGAGTTTCTTTATTACAAGCTTTACGCACAAAGGTTCCGGAAAAGGGCATGTGGCCTTTGCGGCTCCGTACCCGGGCAAGATTCTCCCTCTTGACCTTTCAAAGTTCGGAGGCAGTATCCTCTGCCAGAAGGATGCTTTTCTCTGTGCGGCCCGCGGCGTGGACGTGGAAGTAGCTTTTACCCGCAGACTTGGAGCAGGGCTTTTTGGCGGTGAGGGTTTCATTCTTCAGAGACTACGCGGCAACGGTCTGGCTTTTGTCCATATAGGAGGCACGGTTATAAGAAAGGACCTGGCTCCAGGTGAGACTTACCATGTTGATACGGGCTGTGTTGCAGCTTTTACCGAAACCGTGACTTATGACATAACATGGTCGAAAGACTTTAAAAATGCCCTCTTTGGAGGCGAAGGAATTGTCCTTGCAACCCTGACAGGTCCGGGAACAGTGTATATGCAGAGCCTGCCTTTCTCGCGCCTTGCTGACAGAATCTACGCAGCTTCAGCTTCCCATCAGAATAGAGGAGAACAGACCGGTATTGGTGGAAGCGACATCCTCGGCGGCCTTCTGGGTGGAGACAGGTCTTTCTAAACAGAAACAACTGCCAGAAACAACCGCTAGAAGCAACTGCTGAGTAGTAACTGCTAAGTAAATGCAGGCAAACGAAAACTGATCTCAAAAGTGAGAGAATAATAAGTTAATGAAAACCGGGTAAAACAGGAAAGATTAAAAGATCAGAAGGCCTGCCCTTTAAGGGGCAGACCTTTTCTTTCCTTCTCTTGTCTCTGAAGTTTATTCCTGGATTGTGTTTATGATATTCCTGCGTGCGAGGAAACCAACCAGTTCTTCTTCCAGATTGAGGACCGGAACACCTCCGACATCGTGTTCCAGCATGGTATTAACCGCATCTGAAAGGGGAGTATTGGTGTACACACTGACCACACTGCGGGTCATAATGTCTCCAACAAGCAGATTTTTGATTCTGGAGTCCTGCTGGTTGTCAGCTACCAGGTCCCTGAAGGAGCGCATCGCAAAAGCGATATCGTCTTCTGCAATGATTCCCACCAGCTTCCCGTTTTCAATCACCGGCAGCCTTCCCACGTTCTTATCCAGAATAAGGCGTCTGGCGTGGCTTACACGGTCTGAGGGGCTGACAATGATCGGGCTTTTTTCCATTACTTCGCCGGCAAAGCCTGTGAAACGGTTTACTTTCATAAGCTCCTGCGGGGTCACCCAGCCCAGTGCGTTTCCATTGTCGGTGACAATGATCACGCCTCCTTTCTTTTTCATCAGGGTGAGGGCGTCTTTAACGTCGGTATCTGGCAAAACCTTTACAAAGTTGTCGGATACGGCTGTTGCAACATGCAAAGAGGATGCGGGTTTGCTCTGTTTCCTGCGGGTTCCGAGCTGCTCTGTCAGACCTCTCATGGTAAGTACACCGAGAACCTGGTTGTCATGCACTACCAGCAGGCGCTTTGTATCCTTTTTTTCCATGAGATCAAGGGCGTGAGATATGGTGTCTGACTTATCAATCTTGTGTGGTTGTACCATTATGTCTTTAACTTGCATGCATTTCACCTCATGCGTATCCAGAGTTTTAGTTTCAATTCTTTGCAACTTTCGTTTTTACAGACCTTTAGCATCCGTTTTTCTAAATTCCTATTTCGCATCCTTCTTTTGCTTACAGCTGTCCCTTTCTGTTCCTTTTTTTGCCGTATATACCTCCGTACAATACGTGCTTTTGTGAACTTACTGTTATATTTGATTACTTCTTACCTTTTTAAAGGCATTTTGCTCCTCTTTTACTGGATTCTATTTCTGGATCCACTTTTCAGAGCACGGATTTCATAATGTCGGTCCTGCTAAGGATTCCTACTATTTCTTCGCCGTCGCTGACAGGCAGGGCCGTTACCTCTTCCTCGATCAATTTTTTTGCAGCGCTGCTAATTTTTTCGTTTACATCAATGGATATTATCGGAGCAACCATGATGTCTTCCGCTGTCAAAGGCACTTCTTTTACGTATCTGTAAGTTTTCTGACCTCCAGGCGAGGATTTCCGGGCCATCTTGATGCTTTTTGTTGAAAGCTTGCCTTCATTGTCAGTTAAGAGGTTTAAGGCAAGGTTTCTTCTTGAGATAATTCCCACAGGTTTTCCTGCATCGTCTTTAACGATCACTCTTTCGATCTCGTTTTTGTTCATTTCGTCTATCACATGGTTGATTGTGTGGTGCCTGTGAACAGAAACGACATCTTCATTCATCATTCTGAGGATCTTTGTATCTATTTCATCCGCGTGTTCGGCAACATAGCGCACGATATCTGTCCTGGTGACAATACCTACAATATCGTTTTTTACCACCGGAATGTCATGCACTCCGTTCTCAAGCATTAAGGCGGCTGCCTGGGAAATGGAGGCCTCGGGATAAATGGTGATTACGGACTCTGTCATCAGCAACTTGATCGGGATCTGGTCGATCGGCCTTCTCCTCCAGAGAGGTTCGGCCTGAGCCAGGCGGTTGCTGATGTCTGATTTCGTGACGATTCCCACCATTTTGCCCTCGTTAAGGACAAGCAACGTACTGATTCTGTGTCTTAACATCAGTTTTCTTGCATGTGACACGGGTTCATCTGTGTTTATAACGTACACAGGTGAACTCATGATGTCCGCCACATTCATGGAATACCTCCTTCACTTCTACAATATATAAGTATTAACAATTATAGTTTTTGAATCAAACATAAACTTTACAATTTAGCTGTAAATCTCGATATTTTGCATAACTTCTGCCTATTTCCTGCAAGCTCTGTAGAAGTACAGACTGATTGGGGAGTTCAGGGCAGTTAGAAAGCGACTTCAGGATCGCTATTTTGAGATCAGCTACGCTCAGAGATCTCAGAGAAATCCAGAATACAGGGTTTATTCTGGTCTGTCCAGCCAAGAAGTTTGCCTCCTTTCCCAAACTCTTTAAATCGAGCCCGGATCTTTTTCCAGATCTTTTCCGGGCTTCAGTCTGGCTTGTTTAGTTCTGTTTCGGTTTAGCAGAATTCTTATTACAGAATTTCTGTTTAAACTCCTGTTTAAAGGTCAAACCCTCTAAGGAAATCGCTCTCTGTAATAATCCCACGGAGCATCCCATCTTCCAGAACCGGAAGTGAGCCTATTTTTTTCTCGAGCAGGATTTCCATAGCTTTTCCCATATCTGTGCCAGGGCTGGTCCAGATCAGTTCTTTTGAAACAATGGAGCCTACAGGCTGGTCCAGAGCCTCGTGAATGTTTCCTGTTGTGAGTTTGCTGAATGCATCCCCTCTTCCAAGGAAATGGACTATATCCGAGGCAGTGACTATTCCTGCAAAAATCCCGTCCTTTACTACAGGAAGTCTTCGGAACCTGTTCTGCACCATTACTTTTGCTGCATGTCCGATGGGCGTATCTGTTGTTACCATTGTGACATTTTTGGTCATATATTCATCAACGGTTTTATTTGTCACAATCCCTCCCATCAGTTCCACGGCATTTCTTTCGGTAAAGATTGCGACGACCTGCATTTCATCATTTACGATTGGCAGGCCTCCGGTCCTCCTTTTAAGCATAGTTGTAACGGCATCCTTGAAATCTGCCTGATCATTTATATATGCAACATCGGTTTGCATAATCTGGCGTACTTCTTCGTTTATTGCAGCCAGAAGGTTGCCTTTGAAACGATTTTCTACAAGGAGATTCCTGCTGCCGCCTCCCAGGAAATCGATTATATCAACAGAAGTAACGACTCCTTCAAGTCTCCCTGTGCCTGCGTCTGTGATCGGGATACGCCTGAATCTCCTTTCAGTCATAATCCTGACTGCTTCCATGATGGTTGCAGTGGGAGGGAGGGTTACTACATCCCTTGTTGCCAGGGCAAGAATTTTTCCCTCATGTTCCGCAATGCGGGACTTGAAACTGGGGCCTATTCTCATTGTGCCCATGCTGCTGACCGAGTGTGGGTCTTTCTGTTGCGCCTTTTTACCTGATTTATTCAGTTGTGGCTGAACATTCATTTTTTCGACTGGTACAAATGTCGTATTTTTGTTCAATAGGATCACCGAATCGAGTTGCAGTTAATTGCTTTTTTCATCATCCGTTTTTCCTCTACCTGTATTTTGCAGGAATTTTTCTCCCGGATCTGCAATTCATATTTTAGCAGATTCACGGTTGCTGCTGGAAACAAACAAAACCTAAAGCAATCTTCTCTCGAATCTTTCTGAACACTTACTTTTGTTTGTCAATCTGTAATCGTTATTAATTATAATCTTTAATCGTTATAATCCTTTTGAGCGGGAACCTCTCTATTACCTGTCATGTAATTTGTGATCAGTTCCGTGACCGGTTTTGCTTTTCCACTGGAAACTTTTCTTTTAAAAGGGTTAAAATGTCATCAAAGACATTTAGATACCCGGCTCTGCCGCCCGGGGCTTACTCCGACCACCCGTTGACGAAGGCATCCATCAGGTCCTGCCTGTCAGCAATTCCGGATATTTTCCCCTGCTCATCTACTACAGTAACTCTTCCGATATCATGCCGGATAATCATTTCAATCGCACTCTTAACGGAATCGTTTTCTGAGAGAGTATATGCAGGAGTTGACATAACCCTTTCAACTTTGGGACTTTCGTTTGGCCTTGTGGCCCGCTCGTCTTCCATGGATATCCTCAAAAAGCCTGATTTAATTATATCCCTTCTTGTTATCATTCCGATGGGATCGCCTTTCTTTGAAACTACTGGAATACCGGTATAATCCGTCTCTATCATATAATCCCAAATCTTGGAGATCCTTTCATCCGGCGAACAGGTTTTGACTTTTTTTGTCATAACCGCTTCTATGGTTTTCGAAACACTTTTTGGAAGTTCCACTTTTTTGAGAATATCAATGTCACTCAGGACACCTACAACCGTGTGGTCTGTTGTTGATTTGATAACCGGAACCCTGTTCTGTTTCGATTGCACCATTAATTTTGCAGCTTTCACAACATCCATATCTGGAGTTACTGTCGGGGATTGCCTTGCATATCCGCCTACCGTGACATCCGAGCGCGTGGATGTAATTTTCATGATATCCTGGTCATTCAGCATTCCCACAAGCCGGTTTCCCTCATCAACAACAACAAGACCTCGAAGCAAGTAATCACGCATCAGCTGACGGGCGTGAGTTACGAAATCCCCCTCTTTGATACTTACAGGCCCTTCTGACATAATCTCGCTGACATTCATTGTTACTTTTCCTCTCTTTTTTGTTTATTTTATTCCAGTTACTGTTGTCCCGATGTTGAAGTCTCATTAATCAGGGTCCATTAATCACAGTATAATCAAAGTCCCATTAATCACAGCTTCATAAGTCAAAGTTTATTAGTTAAAGTCTATTAATCAGAGTCGATAGCCATAACCTAGTTTTTAGCCATAACCCAGTTTTGTTTTCCTTTAACAACCAACCTCATCTTTAACAGCCAATCTCAAACTCTCTGAGCCCGGGGGCAAAAGACCTCAAAAACCAGGCGGTTTTAAGCCGGATCTTAACAGCTTACTCATAGTCCTCCCCTTCCTCATGCCGGCAGTTTTCGCATAAATACCTGCCGTCAACCAATTTGAGGTCTACTGAGTGATAGGAACAGGACTCACATATTCCTGTAATGAAGTGTTCTTCAGCCTCTTCAATTGCAGGAGTGGAGAGGAGAGCCTCCCGGTTCATATCGATAAGGTCTTTGAGAATGGTGCTGAGCCCGGGTGTTACCATCAGGATGTCGGTGTGAGAAATAATTCCTATAATTGTACCGTCTTCCAGGACTGGCAGCCTTTTAATATTGGCTTTTAACATGATTTCGGAAGCTTTTACTACACCTGTCCCAGGCTCCACAGTTAGCAGCGGGGTGGAAAGGATTTCGCTTGCATTTACTTCCCCTGGTTTTCTGTTCTCTGCAACAATGCCCTTCACAAGGTCCCTTTCGGTAATGATCCCCATGGCCTTTTCGTTTTGTGTAATAATTACGCTTCCCACATCGTTTTGGGTCATTTCCCTTGCAATGGCAGGAATATCTGCGCTAATGTCCATTGTGATGACTGTTTTATTCATCACTTCAGCAACCGAGACCTCCCTCTCAATTTCCCTGTTGTGAATATCAGTACCTTCTTCCCTCTCAGGGTCATCAACCATTGACTGCCGTTCCCCCTTTATTCTTTCAGCATCCCAAAACCCGGCAAATTCACTAAAACACTATTAAATTCACTATTAAAATCTCTTCAGGTTTCCAATTTCCTGTGGAAGAATCTTCCAGATCCTTTTTAACTTCCCCATTTTATACAGTTCTGGAATCAAACCCTGAAAAGCCGGCTTTCCGGTAAGCTTTCCGTTCAAATATTTCTTCCGGCTCTTTCCCTCTAAAGGTATTTCCCGCACTTCTAAGACCTTTTTATAATACAATATATACGAGTCTATAGTACATAATGATAACGGCATTTCTTTTTTTTCGTAAACATAATGGTTTACGTAAAACAAGTGCAGAAACCTTTTTTTGAATCTAAAGTTGTCGTTTTCTCCCAGAGAGGTTTACGGAAGTCTGGCAGGAATTTTTTCATAACCCCTTTATTTCCACTGGAGATTTTTGCTCAGAATGAAAAACATCGAGAATTCTTGAAAAAATATCAGGGAGAAGGAGCAGAGAAGAAATCCTTCTTAGAAAATAAATTCAAACAGAATAAAACATTCAGAATTATATTTATAATGCTATTGATTTTTCTCACAGGAAATTTTTCAGACCCCTTTATTTCCACTGGAAATCACTCGCTAATTTTTTTACATAAAATTTTCCGAATTTAAAATTGCTGATAGTTTATATCAAGAGTAAAAAAGAGAATATAGAAATTAGATTGCAAGTGAAAATACCAGAACTGGATAAAAGGTAAAATAAAGATTAAGACAAAATTCAGTAAAATCCAGACTAAAACTGAAAAGAAAAAACCAGATAGAAACCTATAATCATCCAGCAAAAAACGGATAAAACCAGCTACAAACTGATAGTCGTTCAGCAAAAACAGATAAAATTGATAGAAACCGATAGTCATTCAGCAAAAAACGGATAAAATTGATAAAAACCGATAATCATTCAGCAAAAACAGATAAAAACAGGTGAAAAACAGATAAAAACGATAAAAAGAGGGAACGATCAGAGAATAATCACTCTACTCCTGTTCCCAACGCTAAGTTCTATTTCTTCATTCAATCCGTATCTGGCATAAGCGTCAATAATCTGGATTTCTGAGTCGATATCCAGGTCCTCTATCACATAAGCCTGTTCTCCCCAGAGCGTTAGCCGGATACTGCCTGTTTCGTCCTGAAGCTGGAGGTTTGCGACCACATTTTCGGTTCCGTCTTCCTTCTCAAACTCTCTCAATTCTCCGATTTCGGAAACTTTTCCCTGGACGGAATAACTTTCTCCCGGGATAATGTCGGCGATGTCAGTAAATTTCTCCCTGTACTCAACCTTTTTTTCACTTTTCTGAATTATCCCTCTGGCTCCCAGACTGAGTTCAACCTGCTGGCTGAATGTGTTTTCCCGAGAATAGGCATTGAGGACTTCCACTGTATCATCGAAATCAATCTCATCAAGACAATCGGTTTTTTCGTCCCAGATTGTAAGCCTGATTTTGCCTGTGGAATCACCCAGAAGTACGTTTGCAACCCTTCCTGCAGTTCCATCTTTTTTCTCGAAAGTTCGGACTTCCGAGATATCAAGTATCCTTCCTGAAATATTGATATTATTCATGTCAGCCTTTATATCTGCAACAGGGGTAAACGCTTCTTCGTATTCTACCTTCTTTTCACTTTTCCTGATTATGCTCCGGTTTCCGATCTGCAGCTCCACTTTCTGTGTAAAGGCATTTTCACGGGCGTAAGCATTGATCAGTTCAACAGTGTCCCCGTATTCAATCTGGTTTAAAAAATCGGTTTTTTCGTCCCAGAGCGTTACCCTGAGTGTGCCTGTTTCGTCTCCGAGCAGCAGGTTTCCAACCCTTCCGCTGCTGCCGTCTTTGCGCTGGAAGGTCCTGACTTCAGAAACCTCAAGTACCTTGCCCGTAAGGTTTAGGTCTCCCATCCCGTCTTTTATGTCCTTTATCTTCTGGCTGCTCGCAGCAACATCAACTTCCTCTTCACTTTCGGTCAGGACTCCATTGTTGCCTATGTTGATTTCCACTCCGGAATAGCCCTGCTTTGCATATCCGCTTATCTGGACGGTCTGGCCTACCTTTACTTTCCCTGTCTTAATCAGGTCTGCCATGTTGTCCCACAGGGTTAACTTCACTTTTCCGGTCTCGTCTCCGACGATCAGGTTTCCTACTCTCCCTATAGTGCCGTCGTTCCGGGTAAACTCCTTTATCTCAAAAACCGAAACAATTCTCGCGATAAAATTAACAGGCCCGCTCTCAGGGGTAATGTTTTCTATTTTTACGTTTTCCCTGCCCGCATCCGAGAATCCCAGCTCATTGGCGACCAGCATGGCAGCCATCGCCTCATCACAAAGCCCTCCCATGTTCTCGACCTTTTCCTCTATGCGCTTTAAGAAATCCTCTCTACTGATGACATGGCTGAGCTTTTTATAAATAGTGTCAATATCGGTCATGTTGCTCCCTTGAATTGTTGATACTTAACCTTCAATGTTGGTGCTGCTTTTCTTCAATATGTACAAACTTGCCTTAAGTTTCAGATGTCTTCCGAAAGACCGTTAATGTGAGTTTTATTTTAAAATGTGAGTTTTGTTTTAAGATTTGAGTTTTGTTTTAAGATTTGAGTTTTATTTTAAGATGTGAAGTTTTTTGGAAATCTGATATAGTCTGATAAATCTGATATAGTCTGATAAATCTGATTTTGGAAATCTGACCTATTTCAGGTGGAAGCTTGAGGTGAAAATTCAGACCTGATGTCAGCTGATGTCAGACTTGATGTTCAAACTTAAGCTAAAATACCTTTCAATTTCATGTAAGAAATCACCAGGTTCTATAAGTCCTTTCATTAATGCATAATAAGAATATCCCTGAAAATTAAATATTATTTGGTAAGTCTTTTCCTTTTTTGTTTATTTTTTAAAGAGCCCTTGATACGGTATGTAAAGTGTCTTACTAAAGGCTAATGTATGCAGGGTGAAAGTATTCAATAGTGGGGATGGGTTTATTACTAGGGAGCGCGGAGGGTCACGAATACCCTGACCTTCAGGTCAGGGATGAAGTGAACCCTCGCTGGCTTTTTTGTTTTCGGTTAAGTGGATAAATCATCATTTCTTTGTAAAATGAGGTT
>Ga0209163_1000513_pt1 | contig 68752 bp, 58 predicted proteins | sample MTBAKSrepl2MetaG_FD_187457 | JGI IMG/M metagenome (GOLD analysis project Ga0209163, IMG submission 187457) | Enrichment culture microbial communities om Arthur Kill intertidal strait, New Jersey, USA, that are MTBE-degrading - MTBE-AKS2 (Arthur... | ecosystem: Environmental > Aquatic > Marine >...
CGAACCAGCCTCGCAAGCTCCTGCTGCTCCTCCTCTTTCAACACATATCTTTCTTGTGCTCGTGCCATGTCTGGCACTATATCACGATTCTTTATTATATGAAAGAACTAACCACACAGGACACTAGCTCCGTTTAAATCTCCCTGTGGCCCGCCTTATGCTCCTTTTGGGTCTTTTCGCATAACCTAAGAAATAGGAAGCCAAATTTCATGTTCTACCGACGCCGCACCCACCAGGCCATCAGCAAGGTCTGGAGGCCGCTCAGGGCGGCGAAATACCAGGCCCACAGGGGCCAGCCCCGCCAGACCGGACCGACCTTCCCCCATCGCCAGAAGTCATGACCGGCCAAAAAGATCAAGGCGAAACCGACCAGAAACCAAACCTGGCTTCGGGACGGGCGGGGCCGGGGCAGCGAACCGGCGGCCAGACTGACCGCCGCATAGGCCAGGACCGACCCGGCCATGACCGGGACCGCCGGCAAGAATCCCCCGTCGGGCAACAGGCCCAAGGCATAGGCCCCGACCAGGACCTCGCCCGTGATGATGGAGACCAGACCGGCGGCCGGGCGGGGGTTTTGGAGATAAAGCCCGAAAAAAACCGTGGGAAACAGGACGGCCAGACCGGTGAAGGCCTGGGTGGCGATCTGGAGGATGGTGGCCGGCGGATTCACGGCCAAGGCCAGTCCGGCCAGGGCCAGACCGACCACGAACATCCGGCCGACCATAGCCGACTGGGGCGGCCGGCCGGAAAAAAAGGGATAGAGGTCCCGTGAAAAAATGGAGGACAGGGTTAAAAGCTGGGAATCCATGGTCGACATAAGAGCGGCCAGGCCGGCGGTCAGGATGAGCGTCCCCATGAGGTCTCCATGCAATTGAGTCATCAAAAGCGGCACGATATTGTCGGCCGCCTGACCGGTCAGCCCCGGAAAATGAAGCCGGCCGATCAGGCCCAGACCCACGGGCAGAAAAAAGACCAGGGTGCAAACGGCCGGATAAAAAAGCATGGTCCGGGCCAGGGCCTTTTCACTGCCGGCGCTGTAAAAACGCTGAAACAACTGGGGAAACATCGGGTCGCAAAAAAACCATAGCCACAGATAGCTGAACCAGATTTCCGGCCCGAAGCGGCCCTGGCCGCCCGGCCGGGAAAACAACTCGGGATGGTTTTCCAAAAGTCGAATCCCGGTCCCCTCCAACCCCCCGTAAGGCCCAGCCGCCATGATCAAGGCCGTGGTCATCAGGATCACCATGAGCAGGCCTTGAAACACGTCCGTCCAGGCCACGGCCCGCAGACCGCCGCGCAAGGTGTAGCTAATGATCACGGCCGTGATCAGGGACGCTCCCAGCCACTGGGGCCAGCCGAAAATTTGCCCGAGGACGTATCCGCCGGCCAGGGGCTGGAGGGCCAGGTAGGGCACGGTGAAAACCACCATGACCAGGGCGAACAAGGCGCTCAGACCACGGTGGTCGTAAATTTTTTGGACCAGCTCGGGCGGGGTGACCAAATCGTAACTCCGCCCGGCCCGCCAGATTTTTCGCCCCACCAGCCAAAAAGTCAGGGCCATGAATCCGGTCCCGAAACCCATGATGGGGAAAAAGGCCAGACCGTCCCGGTAACCGGCCCCCGAAGCCCCGAAAATGGTGAACGCGCTGAAATTCGTGGCCGCCATGGTGCCTAAAAGCACAAAGGACGACAACCCGCGTCCGGCCAGAAAATATTCGCTGGGCGAGTCCTGCAGCCGGCTGCGGGCTAAAAAGCCCAAGACCAGAACCAGGGCAAAGTATGACCCGATGACACAAGCCTTGGTAATCATTTTCCCGCCTCCATAAAAAAACGGCCACCCGAGACGAATCGGGATGGCCGTCGGCCTGGACATAATCCGCGGCTAATTGATTACCTTATTTTTCGACTTAAAACAAGACGGTCTATTCATAAAAAGAAATTATTCAATCATTGGGGGGAAAGGACCCCAACCCACAAGTCTAACTGCTGCCCCATTTCGCGTGGAGGGCTGCCCGGGGCCGCTCAGGGCTGAAACTAGGGGCGGGTTCCCATGATGGGAGCGGGTTTAAAACATGCCCTTACGTGGGCGGACGGGGTATTTTCGGGGTCATACACGCCATCGTTCGTCGTTGGGTAGGGGTGCACGGCCGTGCGCCCCTTGTATCTTGATCCAGAGATAGTTTATGAATCGATGGGAGCAAAAGGGGGTGGCCGGTGGCTGGCTGAGTGAGCGCAGCGAACAAAGCCAGCCACCGGCCCGCGCCCGGCAGGCCATGCGCCCCTGGGTCATCCAAGGCCGTTTTGTAGCGAGGTCGCCGGGCGCTTTTCTCTCCTTATCCCGTACAGTTGTCTGGGCCATCAAGCCCGCATGTGCAAGGCCGGGACAAAAGGAGACGACCAAGCCCTTTTTGCCAATATACCGGAAAGGAGCAGGAAAATGAAGCCTTCGGATTCCGAAATTTTCATCGGTATTGATGTCTCGAAAGACCATCTTGACCTAGCCGTCCTCCCCAGCGGAGAGACCTGGCGCATGCCCAACCACCCTGAGGAACTCTCGGCTTTGGCTCAACGCCTGTCCGCCCTTTCTCCCGCCCTGATCGTCTTGGAGGCCACCGGCGGACTGGAACTGGCGGCCCTGACCGTCCTGGCCGCGGAAGGACTGCCGGTGGTCGCCGTCAATCCCCGCCAAATCCGTGACTTTGCCCGCGCCCTCGGCCACCTGGCCAAAACCGAGTCTGGACAGCCTCGTGCTGGCCCGCTTCGCCCAAACCGTCCGGCCCGCCTTAAGGCCCATCCCGGACCAGGAGGCCCTTCTCCTCAAGGAACTCCTCTCTCGCCGCCGCCAGATCGTGGATATGATCGTGGCCGAGAAAAACCGCCGCGCTTCCACCTTGCCCGCTCTCCACCCCATGATCGACGCCCATGTCCGTTACCTGGAAGCAGAACTCAAAAAACTCGACCAGGAGATGAATCAGCGCATCCGCCAAAGCCCGGCCTGGGCGGCAAAAGAAAAACTCCTGACCACCGTCCCCGGCGTCGGCCCGGTCGTGGCCCGGACCCTCATCGCCAATCTGCCCGAGCTGGGTCTCCTGACCCACAAGGAAATCGCCGCCCTCGTCGGTGTGGCCCCTCTGGCTTGCGATTCCGGTCATCTTAAGGGAAAACGCCGCACCTGGGGCGGAAGGGCGCCTGTCCGGGAAAAACTATACATGGCCGCCCTCGTCGGCATCCGTTTCAACCAGACCTTACGCGCCTTCTATCTGCGACTCCTCCAACACGGTAAACCTAAAAAACTCGCCCTTGTGGCTTGCATGAGAAAACTCTTGACCATACTCAACGCCATGGTCCGCAACCATCAACCCTGGCAAAACCAGCTTCCCTCTTGACAGATAAGACAGTTGCTACCCAAATCCTCGGCCGGCCCGCCGTAGGGGCGAACCCCGTGTTCGCCTTCGGTCCGAAAACCCCTTGGGGAACCCCCTTCCTGGAAGCTCCGGCTTCCCCCGGGTGGCCCCGGCAACTCGTTGCCGGGGCGCCGCAGGCGCAAGAGGCCTCTCTCCCCGGCCGGCTGGTCCGGATCCCGCGTGGCCCGGAATCGGGTCCGCCGTCAGGCGGATAAAAGGTTCGGAGGGGAATTCGCTGGAGTTACCGGCGGACCTTCCGGCTGGACAGTCGCTGTCCCAAGCCTCTTGTTCCTTCGGAACTTCGACAACAAGTTGTCGAAGCCGCCCGTCGCTGGCAGTAATTTCAGATAGTTACATTTCTAAAATTTAAATTGGCAATTCTTTCAAAGCCTCGGAGCCTGGGACCGAGCACCAAAAAAATACGGTCTCATAAGTATATTTTTAGGTAAAAAGGCAGATTTTGGAGTCCTTGGCGTAACGCAGGAATTCCTCGGCGTTCCAGACCGTGACCCCTTCGACCAGTTTTTCCTCCTTCAATTCCATCATGTCCACGGTCATGCGGCAGGCGATCAGTTCCACGCCTTCCAACTGGGCCATCTCCTGGAGTTCGGCCAAAGTGGGGATATTGGCCTTCTCGATCTTCTTCTTCATCATGGCCGTGGCCATGCTGGACATCCCCGGAATGGCCCCGAGCAAACCGGCCGGAATGAACTTGGCCCGTTCAGCCCCGCCCTTCATCACCAGGTTTACGCCCATGAAGGTGTAAAAAATCTTGGTTTCCATGCCTTCCCGGGCCGCGTTGATCCCCAGGATCAAAGCCGGGTACCCGCCGTCGATGGTGTCCCGGGAACAGATCAAGGCCGCCCGCTCTTTTTTTTCGTTCATTTTTCATTCCTCCTTAACTGGTTTTTTTGTCCCGCCGCGCCTCTGCAAGCCGGCTTGACAGGCCGGGTCCGTTGATGAGGTCGTGCGGTGACAAATATGTACACAATATAAACCTTATTCAGCCGATCTTAAGCTCAACCTTGACCGACTCCATGGCCGAATGCAGGAGCTCCAAGGCGGCCAGGACCGTGGGCCTCTGGGGCGGTTCCATGTGCCCCAGCAGCCGGCCGTGGACCTCGACGATAAAATCATCGATCCGGTTCATTTTTGCCGAACCGGCCTTGGTGGGAGTCAGCAGTTTGACCCGGCCGTCCCTGGGGTCGTCCAGGCTCTCGATCAAACCCTTGGCCATGAGACCGGAGACGATCTTGGTCACCCGGCTCTTGCCCACCTCCAGCCGAGCGGCCAGGGCCTTGGCCGTTAAATATCGTTCACCTCGAAACAGCATGAGGCATTTGAGTTCCGCCGGCGGCAGATCAAACCTCTTGGCTTCAAAAAGCGCCCGTTCATGACAGCAGGCGACCACTTCGGCGATCAACTGCCGGAGCCTTTGGGCCTGATCCCGGGCCGGAGGTTCCACTGAAAATCGGTCATTATAGTTCATAGAGTTAACTATATATCCTTGTTGGATTCTCGTCAACCCCCCTTTTTTGCTGACGGCTCCTCCCTTCATCCAGGCCCTTTTTGCCAGGGCAAGGGGAGCGAAGACGACCAGTTCGCCTCCACGGCCAAGCTGATCCGGCTCTCCCGCTTCCGGATAAAGGCCGGGGGCCGCTGACTTGGGTCTCCGGTTTTCAGACGCTGTCAGTGGGTTGAGGTTTCGGGGGCAAAGTAATGACGAATTTAGTCCCGCCGGTGCGGTCCAGTTGAATTTCTCCGCCTAACTGATGTTCGATCAATCCGGCCACCAGGGTCAGACCCAGGGTGCCGGGATTGCGCCAGTCCAGATTCTCAGGCAGGCCCACGCCGTCATCACTTATGTTCAGTTCTATCCGGCCCGCCTCGGTCAGCCGGGCCATAAGACTGATCCGGCCCGGCCGATCGGCCGGAAAGGCGTGTTGCAGGGAGTTGGAAACGAGTTCATTGATGACCAGACCGCAGGGAACGGCCTGATCGACGTTAAGGGTCACCCCCCGGGCGGCCACGGTCAACGTCACGTCTCCCTCGCGCGTTCCGTAAGTTTGAAACAGGATATTGGACAGCCTGGTTACATAGTGCTCGAAGTCGACCTCACCTAACGTCCCAGATTGATAAAGGATTTCATGAATCAGGGCCATGGCCGTCACTCGATTCCGCCCTTCCCGCAACACGGTCAGGACCTTTTCGTCGTGGACGCCGTTGGCCTGGAGGCTGAAAAGGCTGGAAATGACCTGCATATTGTTCTTAACCCGGTGATGAATCTCCCGGAGGAGGACTTCCTTTTCCTTGAGGGCCGCCCGCAGAGTCTCTTCATCGGCTTTCCGCCCGCTTATATCGCCGATAAAAATCAACGTGGCCGGCCGGCCGGACCAGGTTACCCGAATCGCCCGGAGAGTCACCCACCTGACCTGGTTTTTTCCGTCAATGATTCGAAAATCATATTCTCCGGAGACGTCTTCCCCTCTTTCCCTTCGGGCAGACCGTTCCGTCACCATCGCCCGGTCATCCGGGTGAATCCACCGGTCGAAAGATTGGACTTGGAAGTCTTTTCTTGAAATACCGACGTTTTTCAAAGCGGCTTCATTGACAAAAACGACCTGCCCGTCTTGAATAACCAGAATGGCCTCGTAAGCGTTTTCAACCAGCAAGCGGTATCTCTCTTCGCTTTCCCTCAAACTCTCTTCGGCCCGCCGCCTTTCCTCAATCTCCTGGCGCAGTCGTTCGTTGGTTCGGGCCAGTTCAGCCGTTCTCTGCATCACCTTGAGTTCCAACTCCTGATGGGCCTGCCGCAAAGCCCGTTCCGCCCGACGCCGCTGTGTTTCATCTTCGATACAAACCAGGACCATCCGTTCGCCGTTAACCACCATGGGGATGGCCGAGACGAGCAGTTCCCGCTCTTCCCGCCGACCGGCCAAAGAGAAAGGCAGGACGGCCTCGACTTTCAGGTGAGGCTGCCAAGTCTCGAAGGTCTTGAGCACGGTCAAACGAACCGGGCAGGCCAGACAAAACGGGCCGAAGCCGCATCCTTTAGGGTCAAGGAGGGCATTTAAACAGCCCAGGGCCTCGCCGCCTCGGCGTCCAAGAATCTCTTCGGACGGCGCATCGATAAATTCTCTGGCCGTCCGGTTGGCTCGCCGGACCAGCCTGTTACGATCAAGGATGACCATGAGCAAAGGAGTGTTCTCGAAGACGGTCGTCATTTCTTCCATTTTTTCTTGGGCCCATAATTCCGCTTGGCGGCGCAGGTCTTTTTCTTTTTCGAGTTGTTCCCTTATTTCGATCAAATGCCTGGAGGATTCGTCGGAAACCGCCCGCGATTGATCCGCCAGGCTCTCCAGATCGACCAGCCGCCCGCGCAAAACGGTCAACTCGGTCATCAACTCCTCTTTGGTTTTGCTTTCGTTTTTCATCTCGGTTGTCCAGGCCAATCCGGCCCTTTTATGGTTATGATGGTCAACTATTTAATTTCATGATTAATATTGTTCCAACCTTTATAGACAGCAATTAATATGCCAACAAAATCGAGCCGATTTCCTCATTTGGCCCGTTTGTTTTAACGTAGGGTTAAACAGGCGTTTAGATGAAAGGATTCATCAGCCCGGCCTTGCCCCGGGGTCCATGAAGGGGAAGAGCCGCGGATCCGGGGGAAGGCCAACTTGCGCGCCGGCTAGGTCCGGATAAATTTTTTGTGATTTCAATATGTTTAACTATAAGCCCTCTCAGGAGCTTAATGGACGGACAAAGGCCGGCTTGACCAGGTCTTAGACTTTTTCAGAGGATGGGCTTAACTGGCCGGCTCGGCAGTGGCGGGAGGGATAATTCAGGGCAAGTATCTTCAGCTTCCGCAGGAGGCCCCTCATCCAGATTTTTTGACTACTGTCCAGGAAAACTGAATTTTGTCCAGGTAAGTGGGATAAATTTCAAATATCCGGGGGAGTTTCCAAGGTCAGCCAAACGGACCGGGACAGCCGATGTTTCTTTAACCGATTATATAATGCCGTCCGTGATAATCCGGAAAGCCGGCAGGCGGCCTCCACGTCCCCTTTGGTTCGAACCATCAGGTCAAACAAATACTTTCTTTCCAAGCGACCGGTTTCCGCTTTAAGCCAACTGCGTAAGGTGGGAATCTCCTTGATCGACGACGCGGTTGTTTCTGGAATCTGGTCGCCTTTGACCGAAGACCGGGCCGCGGCGATACGGATTCGTTCCGGGAGATGCCTGGGGAACAAGGTCGGGGAATCGCCCGCCGAGACTATGGCTTCTTCCAAGGCGTTGATCAAGTCCCGGACGTTGCCCGGCCAGTAATACCGAACCAGTATTTCCAGAAAATCCGGGGTGATACCTTTGATTTCCCGGCCGTCCCGTTCACAGAACCTGGAAATATAATGGATGGCCAGGTCTTTGATGTCCTCGGGCCTTTCCCGCAACGGCGGGACTTCGATGGTCAGGGACCTCAACCGAAAAAACAGGTCCGGCCGGAATTGACCCTTATCGATCAACCGCTCCAAGTTTTGATTGGTCGCGGCGACCAGCCGGAAATTGCTCTCCTGTTCTCCACGGTCGCCAAGTCTTCGAAAACGATGCTCCTGCAAGACTCTCAAGAATGGTTTTTGCAAGGATAGGGGCAGTTCGCCGACCTCGTCCAAAAAAAGGGTTCCGTTGTCGGCTTGCTTGATCAGTCCGTCCTTGGCCCGGTCGGCTCCGGTAAAGGCTCCTTTGGCGTAGCCGAACAGCAGGCTTTCCACCAGGGAGGCCGGGATGGCCGCGCAATCGACCACGACAAAAGAGCCCTCCGCCCGATGGCTGTTTTCGTGGATGGCCAGAGCGAAAAGCTCCTTGCCCGTGCCGGTCTCGCCGAGGATCAGGACCGCGGCCTCGCCGCCGGCCGCTTGAGCCAGCCGGTCGAAACAGGCCTGCATTTTCGGGCCGGAACCAATGATGTTTTCCCTTTTCAAGGCCACCGGCGGCCGGTTCGATCTCTTCTCCGCCCGGTACTGCAAGGCTCGGGTCAAGGACAAGACCAAGTCCTCGGAGGCGTAACTTTTTTCCACGTAGTCCCAAGCCCCGCTTTTGATGGCCAGTTCCGCTCCATCCTGATTGCCGGCTCCGGTAATGATGATCACCTCCGGCGCTGACCGGGCCGACCGAATTTCGGGCAGGGCTTCCAAGCCGTTCCCGTCGGGCAGATAAACATCCAGGAAAACCACATCAAAATTTTGGGACCTCAGGGCCTCGAAGCCCTCGACCAGGGTCTGGACTGCGGTCGGGTGGTGTCCCGCCCGGCGGACCCATTCACTAAGCACCCGGCCGACATAATATTCATCATCGATGATCAAAACATCAGACATGGCCAGGTCCACTCTATGAAATCAAGTTGAGGCCGAATACGGTTGGAGTTTTAAAACTATCGTAAAAAACGGTATAGAAATCGTCGTCAGGTTCTGATCGAAATCCTAGCCCTGGCCCGGCGATAAAGCTCACCGGCCCGGTAGGAACTGCGGACAAATGGTCCGCAGGCCCAGCCGGAAAATCCCCTTTTTTCCATCGTCTGGCCCAGGTCATCGAACTCCTCGGGCGGGACAAAACGGGCCACGGAAAAATGCCGGTCGGACGGGGCCAAGTACTGACCGACGGTGACCAGGTCACATCCGGCCTCCCGTAAATCATCCAGGACCCGGTCGAGTTCGTTCCGGCTTTCACCCAGCCCGACCATCAATCCGGACTTGATCACCGGCCTGGGCCGGTAGGCCGCGGCCCGCCGCAGCACGTCCAGGGAGCGCCGGTAGTCGGCCTGGGGCCGGACCGCCGGATACAGCCGGGGAACGGTTTCAACGTTGTGATTGAGCACCTCGGGCCGGGCGGCCAGGACCGTCTCCAAGGCTTCCCGGCCCCCTCCCAGGTCCGAGATCAAGACTTCAAGGCCCGTGTCGGGGCGGAGCGCCCGGACGGCCTCAATGGTCCGGGCCACATGGCCGGCCCCCCCATCAGGCAGATCGTCTCGGGTGACCATGGTCAGGACGCAAAAATCCAAACCCATTTCGGCCGCGGCCCGGGCCGTCCGTTCCGGCTCATCCGGCGACGGCGGATCAATCCGGCCCTTGCCCACGGCGCAAAAGGTGCACCGTCGGGTGCAATTAGGGCCCAAAAGCAGAAAGGTGGCCGTGCCCCGGGCGAAACATTCCCCCTGGTTGGGGCAATGGGCTTCCTGGCAGACCGTGTCCAGGCTCAGTTCGGTCAACAAATCGACCACGGCGGGGCCCCGCCCGCCGGCCGGGATTCTTTTTCTAAGCCACCAGGGCTTGGGTTGCCGGCCGGTCATGGCTTTCGGCTTTTTCCTTGGCCTGGGACAGGGTCCAGGGAATCAATTCAAGGTCGAAGAGTCTTGAAAAATGGACCTGGAGGCGATCCCGGACCCGGTCCGGGTCCACCGGTCCGCCCAGTTCCTTGGTCATGGCCGTCATCCGGACCCCGGTCAGACCGCAGGGATTGATCAGGTCGAAATGGGTCAGGTCCGGGTCCCGGTTCAAGGCCACGCCATGAAAAACGATGCCGCCCCGGACGGCCAGCCCGACGGAGCCGATCTTGGCCGGTCCGATCCAAACGCCGCGTTGACCTTGCCGCCGTCCGGCCTGGAGGCCGAAATCGGCCAGAACGGCGATAACCACTTCCTCCAATAGACCGACCATATCGGCCACGCCCATTTTAAAGGCCGCCAGGTTAAAAACGGGATAGGCCACGTTCTGGCCGGGTCCATGATAGGTGGCCAAGCCCCCCCGCTGAACCCGGTGCACGCTCATCCCCAGCCGGTTCAGAAGGTGGTCCGCGGCGAGAATATCCCCCGCCCCGGCCCGACGGCCCAAGGTGATCACCGGCTCATGTTCAAGCAGCATTAATACTTCCGGGGTCAGGCGGCCGGCCCTTTTGGCCTCGACCAAGCCGAGCATCAAATCCAGGGCCTCGGCGTAATCGAGGTGCGGCAGATCAAGAAGGCAACAGGGTTTCATAAGGCAAATTTACTAAGGAAAAGGTCCGCTGTCAAACCCGATCTGGTCCGGAGAATTGGATTTAAATTTACTTCAGAATGAAAAGCGTTAGTTAACCGTCCGGGTAAAAAACAGATGGACCGCAAAAAGGTGAACCGGGGGAAGGGCATTAAATGATATGCCCGACTTAAACCATGATGAGACGGCTTGCTTAATCATCGAGGCTGGTTATAAAATATAAGGCGAAACCTGTTAGTGATAAGGAATAGTTCAGCCCTGGAATCGATCCATGGATGGTCCGCGGATACTCATAGTCGACGATGACGAGGTAGGCCGGAAGAACCTGGTCCGGATTCTTTCCAAAGAGGGGTATCGGACATCCGGGACCAGGAACGGGGACGAGGCCCTCCTCCGTCTGTCCGCCGACACCTTTGATCTGGTCATCACCGATCTGGTTATGGAGGGGATGACCGGTCTGGACCTCCTGGCCAAGATCAAGCAGCTCGACCCTGAGATCGAAGTCATCCTCGTGACGGCTTATGCCTCGATTCCCACGGCCATAGAGGCCACCAAGAAAGGCGCCTATCATTATCTGGAGAAGCCGTTCCGCCCGGAAGAAGTAAAACACCTGGCCGGTCAAGCCATCGAGAAAGGTCGGCTTCGCCGAAAAGTAAGGGAATTGGAGTCCCGGGTCGGGGAACATCCTAAAGAGCCTGCTTTCATTGGAGAAAGTAAGGAAATCCTGGAAGTGGTCAGGGTCAGCCGGCAAGTGGCCCGGACCGAGTGCAACGTGCTCATCACCGGCGAATCGGGAACCGGCAAGGAACTGGCCGCTTCCTTGATCCACTACCGTAGCCCCCGCCGGAACAACAAGTTCCTGGCCGTCAATTGCGGGGCCTTCACGGAAGAATTACTAGCCAACGAACTCTTCGGCCATGAAAAAGGAGCCTTTACCGGAGCCGTCACCCAAAAAGTCGGGCTGTTGGAGGCGGCCAGCGGGGGGACGCTTTTCCTTGACGAAATCGGCGACATGCCCCCGAGCATGCAGGCCAAAATAATGCGGGCCATCGAGGAGCAGGAGGTGATCCGGGTGGGCGGCCATCAACCGGTCCCCATCGATGTCAGGATCATCGCCGCCACCAACAAGGACTTGAAGAAAGCGGTGGGCGCGGGCATCTTCCGGCAGGACCTCTATTTCCGGCTCAACGTCATCTCTATTTTTATTCCCCCTCTCCGGGAACGAAAGCAGGACATCCCCATCTTGGCCCAATTCTTCTTAAATCAAGCCGGAATAAAAATCGGTAAGAATTTCAAGAGACTTTCCGATTCAGCCATGAAAGTCCTGCTGGATTATGATTTCCCGGGCAACGTGCGCGAGCTGGAAAATATTGTCGAACGGGCCGTGGCCATGGCCTATGAGGAAGAGATTCAGGTCAAGGACCTGCCGCCCGATATTTCCGAGATGAATGTCTTTTCGTTCGACCAGGCCGACTCCAATCTCAAGACCCTCCAGGAAATCAAAGACGATTACATTCGATGGGTCTTGAATCGGGTCGGCCGGAACCGGACCAAGGCGGCCAGGCTGCTGGGCATAGATCGGGCTTCATTATGGCGGCACTTGAGGCGGCATGAAATCGAGGATTGATCGTTGCAATATTCAACAGGACTGATTAAAATAGCAACATATCTTTTCATTCATTAATATCAACTAATTATATATTTTTATCTCGGCCTTCGTTGAATGTTGCAACAACGGTGTCTCAATAGTCAACACGGCCCTCTAACATTTTTACCATTAATTTCAATTAATTATCCTCGTTTTTCTCCTCCGGCATTATTATTGCTCCCTAATTTTATCCAAGCAGCGATTGAGTGGAAAATGTCAGGTAAAATAATGGTTCTTTTCGACTCCTTATCGGTCCGGCCTGAAGCGGTTCAATATTCCATCCAGTTAGCAAAACGTATGGAATATTCACTGATTATCCTTGTTCTGCTCGCCCTCCACAGCCAGGAAGCGGAAGGGACCCAGGATTTCAATCTGCGGATCAAGGAGACTTTGCGGGGACTTCTCTATGCCGCCGGACAAGCGGGTGTTCAGGTGGAGGCCGAGGTAAGAATGGGCAATCCTTCCTCTGAACTGATGAAGTTTCTGGCCAGGTCCAGGTCGGTGCAGACCATCGTCTGGGGGGGACCCCAGGAGTTAGGCGGGCAGAAGCGGGTTAAAGATCATTGGCTGATGAGGATGAAAGACGGGCTCGGATGTCCGATCGTGATCCCGGCGAGGAAGTCTTGAGACTAAAGAATTTTTAGGCATGGAAGTTCGGAGTAAAAAAATGCAAATCATCTGTATTTCCAGAGGAACCTTCAGCGGGGGCAAGGATCTGGCCGAAAATCTGGCCGAGAGACTGGATTATGCCTGTCTGAGCCGGGAGGAACTCATCGATTCGGCCACCAAGGAGGGCATCCCGGTGGGCAAACTGGAGATGGCCATGGTCAGGCCGGGTGTCTTCAGCCAGCGTCTGGCCCTGGAAAGAGACCATTACTCGGCTTTTTCCACTGCTTTTCTTTGCGACAAGATCACGGAAAGCGACGGGCTGGTTTATCACGGCCGGACCGGACACCTTCTGCTTGCCGGAGTGAGGCACGTTCTCCGGGTCCGGGTGCTGGCCGACGAAGAACAACGCATACGGACGGTCATGCAAAATCTCGGTCTAGACCGTGACAAAGCCCGTAAATACCTTCGGGAAGTAGACGAAGACAGGAAAAGGTGGGTTTACTCGATGTACGGGGTGTCATGGGAGGATGCCGCCAATTATGACTTGGTCCTAAACCTGGCCTTTATGAACCTAGAAAATGCGACCTCCGCTCTCGTCAATGTCGCCCAGCTCCCTGACTTCCAGATGACTCCGGCCGCCAGGAAAGTTTTGGAGGACCTGCATTTGGCGGCCAGGGCCCGACTGGCTTTGGCCAGGGATGAGAGGACGCACTGGGCTGGCGTGAAAGTCCGGGCCGATAAGGGCGTGGTCACGGTGACCTATTTGCCTCAAGACGCAAAAGTGGCTGAATTTATACCTGCCGTTTGTAGGAATCTGCCCGATTTGAAGGAGGTGCGGGCCACGATGGCCATGACCAACCTCCTGTGGATTCAAGAAGAATTCCGGCCGAATTCGGGCCTTTACGAGCAGGTGCTGGAACTGGCCACCAAGTGGAATGCCGCCGTGGAACTAATCAGGCTGGCGCCCGAGGGTGAGTCGCCCCAGGGGGAAACAACGATGGCCGAACCGGCTCAGGCAACGGCGGCTAAAAATTTCCGGGAATACAATGGGGGCATTGAAGACGAATCTTCGGATTTATCGGCCGATGACGGCGGCCTCAAGCAGACTCTTGACGAACTGGCCAAGGTCGGCAAATCGGGCGGCGGTCGGGTGGTTTACGGGGGACAGAGTCAATTGATAAACGCCATAGACCGAAGTATGCCTTATACCTTGGTGGTGATCGGCGAAGTTTTCAAATCAAAAGGTCACGCCGCCATGCTTCGGATCACCCGTGACCTGCGCAACTTTTTGGGCGACCGGATCAAGGCGCCGGTGGTCACGGCGGACGAACTGGGCAGCCATTACCTCTTTGGGAAGCGGGATATCATCCAAGCCGGTGTTTTCCTGGGCTTGACCGTACTGCTCTATTTTCTGGTCTTCACTTACGAAGAACCGATTTTGGCCTTTCTGGCCCAGGCGGGATGGTACGCCGAGGCCTGTCGAGACACCTTTTTGGCCAAGGCGGATTGGGGCCTCGGGGTCATTGTGTCCATAGTCGTATTCATTATCACCCCGATTGTGGCTTATTTTTACGGCTCGGTAATCATGGCCGCCCTGAAGCTGATAAAAATGGAATAAGGACGAATAGCGAAGGAGTTAAGTCATGGTGGAACTACTGTTCGGACGTTTTATCGAACTGAACCTTTTTGTCGCGATTCAGGTGATCGTTCTGGGTTTTATCGGGGGCATCCTGAGCGGTTTCATCGGCAGCGGCGGGGCCTTTTTCATGACGCCCGGCATGATGAACCTGGGCGTTCCCGGCGTGGTGGCGGTGGGCAGCAACATCACCCATAAGTTCGGCAAGGCCATGATGGGCAGCCGGAAGCACGGGGAGTACGGCAATGTGGACAAGCGGCTGGCCCTGTCCATGGTGGCGACCTCGTTCATCGGCATCCGGTTGGCCGTCATGATCAACAGCGCCTTGTTCGGAGAAAGCGGAGGCCATGGTGAAGGCGATACGGCGGCTTCCAACCTTTATATCAGCATGGTCTTTATCCTGATTTTGTCGTTGGTGGCCATATCCATGCTCCGGGACGCCTTAAAGTCCGACGAGGAAGGCGGGGGCGGACCGTCCATGAAAATCGCCAATTTCATCGCCAAGCTTAACCTTCCCCCTTATGTAAATTTCAAGGTGGCCAATGTAAGAGTATCTTTATGGGTGGTCCTGATCTGCGGTCTGGCCACCGGTTACCTGGCCGGCACCATAGGCGTGGGCGGCTTCATCGGCGTGCCCTCCATGATCTATATTTTCGGGGTGCCCACGGCGGTGGCCGCCGGTTCCGAACTGTATCTGGCCATGTTCATGGGGGCCTGGGGCGCCCTGAATTACGCCTTCGAGGGTTTCGTGGACCTCAGGCTGACCATGCTTCTGTATCTCGGTTCTCTGTTGGGTGTTTATCTTGGTGCTTACGGCGTGAAAGTGGTCAAGGAGGTCATGATCAGGGTGGTCACCGGCCTGATCATTCTGCTCTGCGTCTTGAGCCGGGCCGTGGCCGTCCCGATGTACTTGCGCCAGCTAGAATGGCTGAGCATGAACCCTGACTGGGACAAATATTTCAACGGGGCGAGCAAGGGCCTGCTCTTTTTCGCGGGCATCTCCGGCACCCTGCTCATCCTCTACCATGTGATCAAGGCCTACCGGCAAAGGAGGCGGATCAGGACCACCTTGATCGAAGCGGAAACGATCCCGGAGGCGGCCTAGGGTTTAATCCGGTGTCAAAGAGGGAGCGGCCGTTGAGCGTAACCCTGTTTCCAACCAAGGAGTACGGTCATGGATGATAAAATAAAAAAAATTGACGACTGGATGGTCAGGATAACTTTTGCCGAGTCCGGACATCCGGAAATGGGCTACAGTCTGACCGGGGTGGAATTAAAAACCAAACTTGCCCTGGACAAAATCATGGTGATGAGGAGCCATAAAATGGAAGACCGAAAAGAGGGGGGTGAACCCGTCATGGAAATAAAATCGGGCAAGGGAGCGGCTGAAAAGCTGAACGTTATGATATTGGACGACGAGCCCATTGTCGGGAAACGCCTGACTCCGGCCCTGACCAAGGCGGGTTTCGAGGTGGAATTCTTTTTAAACCCACGGGAAGCCCTGGCCCGACTGGATGAAAAAGAATTTGACATTGTCGTCACCGACCTCAAGATGGAAGAAGTGGACGGCATCCAGGTCTTGGAGCATATCCTGTCCAGATGCAAAAACACCAGGGTCATTCTCATTACCGGATACGCCACCGTGGAAGTGGCCAGGGAGGCCTTGGTGAAAGGGGCCTTCGATTTCATCGCCAAGCCCTTCAATCCCCGAGACCTCAGGGCGGTCATCAACAAAGCGGCCTTGTCCTTGGGGCATGATGGGGTGGTTCCGGCTTGATTCATTATAAATGAAGGCCAGGGAAGATTTCGTTACTCCGGATAATAATATGGATACCCCCGAAAAAGAGTTCCCGCCTTCCTGGGAGAAAATAGCTGAAGAGGCCCAGCGGGCTTTGAGGGAACGGCCCTCCGTCTCCATCCGGACCCGCCTGATCCTGGGTTTTCTGGCCTGGTTCGTTTTGAGTCTGACTATCGCCGTCTTTTCCATGATCAATGTCTCCCAAATTCAGGATAAGTTGCGATTCTTGGAATCCGCTCAGAATTATACCTTTGAGATCCAGCAGGCCCGAAGGTTTGAAAAAAACTTTTTCCTGTACCGAACCAACCTGGATGACGCCCTGGAACATGTTCATAACGCCCGGGAAATTCTAAAAAACAACGGCGAGGAAATGATCAGGGTCGTGGGTGGGCACAACTATGCCACCATGCAAACCCAACTGAAACAATATGAAAATTTACTGAAAAACATCAAGGAAATTGAAAAACAAAACCCATCCCCCGTCCTCCAACTCATGGAATCGGAACTGCGCAAATACGGCGGGGAAATGGTCACCGTGGCCAATCAATTCCTGACCAAGGAACGCGAGTTGGTCAATTCGATGCTGGCCTTGTCTCATAAGATTCCCCTGGTCTTTTTATTCCTGCTCATTTTGCTCATCATCTTTCTGGCCTATTTTATCGCCAACCAGATGCTGGCCCCCTTGAATCGAATGATGGCCACCACCACCCGCATAGCGGAAGGGGATTTCACCCCCATCATGCCGCGACGTAGGTACAACGACGAGTTTTCCAAGCTGGGCATGGCCTTGAACCATATGATGCTCCAATTGGTCCGCCGTCAGGAGCAGCTCGTCCAGGCCCATAAACTCAAGGCCGTGGGCACGCTGACCGCCGGGGTGGCTCACGAACTTAACAATCCCCTGAACAACATCATCCTGACCTCATCCGCCCTGATGGAGGAATACAAGGAAGTTTCCGACGAAGAACGCGAGGAGATGATCAACGACTTGTTGGGCGAGGCCGACCGAGCCCAGAAAATAGTGCGGAAACTACTGGACTTCGCCCGGGAAAGTGAAATGGAGACCGAGGCCATCGAAGTCGAAGACCTCATAAACCGAACCTTGGCCTTGGCCAGCAACCCGATCAAACTGGCTAAGATTAAAGTAAAAGGCGAAATACATTCCGATATCCCCCAGGTCTACGGCGACAGACAACAGCTCATCCAGGTCTTTCTGAACATCATCCTCAACGCCCTCGACGCCATGCCCAAGGGGGGCGAACTCACTATCTCGATCTATAATACCCAGGACCGGGAAAATGTGGCCATCGCCTTTACTGATACGGGCCTAGGCATACCCCAGCATAAACTGCGCGACATCTTCGATCCTTTCTATACCTCCAAACGCTCCGGCAAGGGGACCGGCCTCGGTCTTTCGGTCTCCCTGGGCATCGTCGAAAAACACGGCGGTGAGATCAAGGTCTCCAGCCAGGTCAACCAGGGTTCCACCTTCACCGTCCTGCTCCCCGCCGCCAAAATACCGGCCAACATGCCCTAATTCCGGAATTACTCAATTCAAACGTGGACGGGCCGCAGAAGAACCAGCCCGCCCAGGGCCTTGAGACAACACAGGCTCACGGCGGTCAAGCCCAGGCCCAGAACCGGGGCCAGGACCAGACCGGTGATCAGGGCCCCGATCATGGCCCCGCCGTGGTCGGCCGCTTCCAGACCGGACAAGGCCTGGGGCACACTTGGCCTGGTTTGGTCTTCCAAGTAAAGAGCGAAGAGCAAGGCGAATTCCAGTCCCGAAGCCAGCCCCGCCGCCGCCACCAGGGGCAGAATCAGATCGGGCATAAAACCCCAGACGGTCAGGGCGGTCAGACCGGCCGCCGCGGACAGGAGAAACTCCAGGCCCGGTAAAAAGTTGACCGGGCTGAAACCCACCCCGACCATGGTTCGCCCCATTAATCCACCTAAAGCCAATCCGGCCATAAACAAGGCGGAAAGAAGTCCGATCTGCTGATAGATGACCCCATAGCGGTTCTGAAACAATAAAATCAGCAGGACCTGGAGGGCCATGGTCATGCCGCCGGTCAAGGTCATGGTCCAGACCGCGGCCCGTTTGGGGGAGGGTCTGACCAGGATCAGCAGGAAGGGAAGGCAAATGAGCCCGGCGGCCCAGGGCCCCCAGGCTTTAATCCTGACCACCCACCCTAAAAGAAATCTGGTCCAGGGTCCGCCGGTCATTTTTTCCCACCAGGCCAGGCGCAAAAGATAGCTTAAGGGATGGGCGTCCGTGTTGAGTCGGCCGGTTTGGGCCTGGGCCAAACGGGCCTTGAGGTATTTCAAATTGGAAGGAGGAAAGAAAACCAAGAAAGACTTGGCGGTGAAATAGGAAGAGTTGAAACCGCGGTCCCGGTAACGTTCGGCCAGGACCCCGGGATCATCGGTGACCAGCCCCGGGGCTCGGGCCGCAAAAAAATAATGCTGGTCGCCGGCGGTGAAAACAACCTCCCGGAAGACCGTGCGCAAGGTGCTGTCGAGGGTGTGGCCGTAGGAAAGCAGTTCGGGACTCCAATAGTTTTCGGCCCCGCTGATGGAGGTGACCATGACGCCTTCCCAGGAGAGATGGTTTTTGACTTCCTCAAAAAAATCCAACGTATAAAGGCGGTTGATCTGGGCGCTGTCCGGGTCGGGCGCATTGATGACGATCAGGTCGAAGGTCCCTTTTCCGGACCTGGACAGGTAGCGCCGCAGATCATCGTGGATGATGTGCAAGCGGGGGTCCCGCAAGTCCCGGCTCATCTCCGGCGACAAATAGTCGGCCACCAGCCGGGTTTCAGCGGGGTCCAGGGCCACATAGACCAGGTCCTTGACCCCATGCGCCAACAACTCGTGGATGAAGCCGCCCGGCCCTTGTCCGGCCAGCAGAACCCGGTCGATCTTTGGGGCCTGGGTGAGAAACAGCATGGTCAAAACCTGGTAGTGATAAGGATTGGGCCAGGAGCCCATGAAGACCTGGTTGCCGAACAGGGCCGTCTCGCCGCCCCGCCGGGCCAGGGTCAGGTGTTGGTAGGGCGTGTCCTGGACGGCCAAGAGTTTATAGGCCGGTTGGGTTCGGCTGAAGCGGACCCGGTCGGCGGCCAGGTCCAATCTGGGGCCGAAATTATATGCATGATAAAGAGTTCCGGCCAGCAATATCAGTAATGATAAAAAAATCTTTACGACCGGCCGCCGGGGCAGAGCCAGGGCCTGGGCCGCCAGGACCAGGCCGCCGAAGAGAATGAGGACCTGGACCGGTCCCCACCGGCCGGCCATGAAAAAAGTGTAAAACAAAAGGCCCAGGCAGGAGCCGGCCGATTCGACCCAAAAAATTATGCCGCCCACGCCCTGCCGACCGAAGCCCCACGGTTGCCAATGTTCGGCCCAATAGGCCCCGGTCAGGACAAACAGGCCCCCGACGAAGAGGGAGATCGGGCCGGTCAAGGCCAGGACCCAGAGCAGAACCAGGTGGAGAGGGGCGACTTCTCCGGGCGCCAGTCCGGTCAGGCCGGGGATCAGATAGGACAATATCAAGAGCCCGGCCAGGACCGCCAGCCAAACCAAAGGTCCGGCCGCCAGCCATATCTTCAACCAGCCTCGCTCGGGCCGGAACCAGCCCGTCAATTTGGCGCCGACGAAGACACCGCCCAGCCAGCCGGCCAGGACCAGGGCGATGATCATTTCGTTGCCGTAAAAGGCCACCAGGAGCTGGCGGAGGAAGATCACCTGGGCCACTAAAGCCAGGGCCCCGAAGGCCCAAACCAGAATGAGGAACAATAACCGATTCAAGACCAGACTCCGGGAATCTCGGTGCGGCATCCCGGACAACGGCCGGCCTCCAATTCGGCCTCGACCGACCACAAGCCGGTCCGCTTGATCAAGAGGCGGCCGCATTGGTGGCAGTAGGTGTTGCCGTAGGGATGGCCCGGCACGTTGCCGATATAGACGTATTTCAATCCTTCGGCCTTGGCGGTTTCATGGCACGCTTCCAGGGTGGTCACCGGCGTGGGCGGCAGGTTGCGCATCTTGTACATGGGATAAAATCGGGTGAAGTGCACCGGGACCATGGGTCCGAGATTGGTCTTGACCCATTGGGCCAGGGCTTTGATGTCTTTTTCGCTGTCGTTGAGGGTCGGCAGGACCAGGTTGACGATCTCGACCCACAGGCCCAGACCGACCAGGGTTTCGAGGGTTTTCAGGACCGGCCCCAGCCGTCCGGAGCAAATCTCCCGGTAATAATCTTCGGAAAAGGCCTTGAGGTCCACTTTGTAGGCGGCCAGGTGCGGGGCCAGCTTGGTTACGGCCTCGGTGGAAATGAAGCCGTTGGAAACGATCACGCACTTAAGCCCCGCCTGGCGGCCCAGCCGGGTGGTTTCATATATGTATTCATAACAAACCGTGGGTTCCGAGTAGGTGAAGGCCAGATTGGGTATCTTGTTTTTAACGGCCAGACCTACCAATTCGTCGGGGGGAATGAAACGAGCCTGGACCTCTTCGGGCCGGAACTGGGAAATCTGCCAGTTTTGGCAGAACTTGCAGGCCACATTGCAACCGGCGGCGGCGGCGGACAGGACCATGGTCCCGGGCCTGAAATGGTTGAAGGGCTTCTTTTCAATCGGATCGTTGTTCAAGGCTACGATCCGACTGTAAACCAGGGTGTGGTAATCCCCGCCCCGATTCTCCCGAACCCCGCAGTAGCCCCGGCGGCCTGGGTCGACCAGACAGCCGCGCGGGCAGAGGCGGCACCTGACCCGCTTTCCCTCCAGCCGGTCGTAGAACATGGCCGGCCGGACAAAACGCTGGTCATCCTCCGGGACCGAGGGGCCGGGTAAGGGAACCGACGGAGCCGCGTCCTCGGCGGCCCAAACTTTTGGCCCCCAAAGGGCCAGCCCGGTCCCGGCCAGGCCGGCCCACCGCAAAAAATCTCTTCGGTTCATCTTGGCTCCCTGGACCAGTTAAGTCCGGGACCGGACTCAAGGCTTCCGGCCCTCCTCATCCTCGCCAAAGACCTGGGCGCTGAACCGATACAGTTCGCTTCCTTCCTTCCAGGCCGTGGGCGGCAACCCGGCCTTCAGGCAAGTCTGTTCAAGAAATTCCTCGCGGCTCCAGCCTTGTTCGACCGGAACCTGAGGCAAAAGCAGCCCTCGACGGCCCTCACGGGCGACCATCAGGCCGTGGACCCCCACCTTGATCTCCTTCGGGTCTTGGACCGGCTCAAAAGGGGTCAGCACCGATATTTCCAAGGTCAGGCCTTCCAATTCCCAAGGTTTCAACGGTTCGAACCTGGGATCGTGAAAGGCCGCCTGGCCGGCCATGGCCGCCACGACCCCGGCCAAGGGGGCGTCGGCCGTAATCCGGCCGATGCAGCCGCGAAGCCGGCCATGTCGCTTTAAAGTGACAAAAGCCCCGCAGGGTTGTTGCAATGCCGGCGAAAGATCGGCCGGCGGGGTGAAGGCCCGATCCTCCAAGCCGGCTTGGATAACCCCGCGGGCTATGCCCAGAAGTTGCCGCTGGTCTGCTCGGGTCAGTCCCAGGTCGGCGCCGACGGAAGAACGGCCGGTCGAACCTGATTCAATCAAAGCGGCGGCCAAATATCCGACCACCCTGGAGTTATCCCCGCTGACCCGGCCGGAATGGGCGTATTTTAAAACGTCGGCCTGATCGGCCCCCAGGGCTCGAGCCGCCATCATTACTGTGACCAGAGGGCCGCCCCCGCAAGCCTCGCACACCCCGGCGGCCAGGTCCTGATGAAGCCGGACCGGATCAAAGGCCCTGACCCTCTCAATGAGTTTTGCGTCCAGGGCCTCGGCCTGGTCGCCCGGATGAAAATGGGACAGATCGGTGCTGGCCAGGAGCAGGACGTTGTGGTCCTTCAAGACCTCGGCCAGGGTTTGGGCCAAGGCCCGGCAGGTGTCCAGGTCCTGAGCGCCCATAAGAAGGGGCACGATCTTGAACCGGCCTAAAACGGTTTGAAGGAAGGGCAGTTGAATCTCCAGGCAGTGCTCTTGGGCATGGACCTCCGGTTGGGAACCGAGCAGGGGGCCGCCGGCTTTGAGTATCCGCCGGGCCAGGTCTTTGTCCACGGGGACGAGCCCCAGGGGCGTCTGGTAGTCCTGAAGGTTGAGCGAAGCCCCGGAAAAATGGGCCCGGTGGCTGGGACCGACCAGGACGACCGTCTCGTAATTTTGTCCCTGGACCGGGGCGTAGGCGTAAGCGGCCACTTGCCCCGAATAGACATAACCAGCGTGGGGAACGATGACCGCCTTCAGGCGGCCGGTTATCCGGGGCGGACGGGCTTGGGCCAAAAAACCCCGGATTTGGGCGGCCAGCTCTTTTGGATCGCCGGGATACCAGGTCCCGGCCAGGACTGACGGCCGGATTTCAGAGGTCTCGGCCCTGGCCCAGGTCCCAGCGGCCATGACCGCCGCCATGATGATCGTCAAAACGGCTAACGATCCACAAGACCTCTTTCGTTCTTTTTTGAGTGGCATGATTTCGCCCCCTGTGGTCTGTTCACTCGGGTAAAAGAATTCGGTTGGTGACGGAGCGGGTTTCACCCACCGAGTTGACATAAATGGCCGGTTTTCCCTTGACCGGGCACTTGAAAGCGCAAACGCCGCAACCCACGCATCGGGACAGGTTCAAATGGGGGGCCAGGAGCCGGTCGGTTTTGTTCGACTCAACCCAAACATCCTGGGAAACCAGATAAATGGCCTTGGGGGAAGTCGGACAATGCTCTTCACAGACCAGACAGGGGCCCTGCCCGGACCAAGGCAGGCAGCGTCCCCGATCGATGAAGGCCGAGCCGATGACGATCGGCGTTTCGGTTTTCTCCCGACCGGTGATAGTCCGGATGGCGCCGGTGGGACAGACCGATGAGCAAAGGGTGCAGTTATATTCACAGTAACCTAGATGGAAATCCAGCCGCGGAGTCCAGAGGCCTTCCCAGCCCGCCTCGCTCAAGGCCGGGACCAGGACATTGGTCGGGCAGACCTTCAGGCACAGGCCGCACCGGACGCAGCGTTCCAGAAATTGGGCTTCGGCCAAGGAACCGGGCGGGCGGACCAGGGTCGGTTGGGGACGTTCGGGAGCGGCCAGGGAAACGCGGCCGAAGCCGACCAGGGCGGCCCCTCCGGCCAGGGAAGCCAGGACGGCGCGACGACGGAGGTCCGGGGCGTCTTGGGCCGGGAGGGGGGAAGGTTCAGGGCCGGGCCGGCTGAACTGAAATTTGAACTTGAGAGCCCCGGTCGGGCAGGCCGCCTGGCAGTTGAAACAAAGATGGCACTCGGACCTCAGCCAGGATTCATCGGGATGAGGCCCGCAAGCCCCCTGACAATCGGCCCGGCACAGCCCGCAATCCGTGCAAAGTTCCCGGTCCTTGGTCAGATTCAGCACGGCGTACCGGCTGAACAAGCCCAGCAAGGCCCCCAGGGGACAGAGGACCCGGCAGAAGTACCTGGGCCGGATACGGTTGAGGGCCAGGATAAAAATGAACAGACCGCCGAAGATAAAGGCGCCCTGGTAAGCGCGAAAACCAAAGCCGACGATCGGGTCCAGGACGTACGGACCAAAGAAGCTGACCAAGCCGAAAGGTTTGGGGGCCTGGGCGATCAAGGTCATGGCTTCGTCGCTCAGGAAACTCAAGGCCGGAAAAACGGCCAGGGTCAGGCTTCGAAAAAGAAAGGAGATCGGGTCCAGAAGACCGGTCTGGTTGGAACCCAGGAGAGCGGCCAGGAGGAACAAGGATAATAAATAGTATTTGACGCGCCGGTCGGGCCGGGGCCGGTTGAGCCCGGCCTTTTCCACCGGATTTTTTTTCCGGGGTTTTTGGGTGAAAAAGTGATTCAGCGTCCCGAAAGGACAGACAAAACCGCAGAAAAACCGGCCCATGACCAGAACGCCGAGGAGCACGGCCAGAGATGGAAGCAGGGCAGGCTTAAGGGTCCAGGCGGAGATCATGGTCCCCAGGCCGACCAGCGGGTCCAGATCGAAAAAGAAGGTCACCCGCGTGGGCAGCCGCAAGTCCTGGCCCCGGGCGGCCAGATCAAACAGATATTGGTTGAAGCCTCGAGGCACCTGGACCCGTGCGGTCAGGTAGATGAACAAAAACAGAAAGAGGGCCTGGCTGACTCGGCGCCAGCCGCGCCAGCCCCACTTCCCTTTTGATCGTAAAAACTTCACACCTGGACTTCGACCAGTTGGCCGGGTTCGGGCTCGATCCGGCCCAAACCCTGATTTTCACCCAACATCAGGTAACCGATCTCATCGGGGTACATGTCGAACAAGGGCAGGGCGGCGGCGTCAACCATCACCTGATCCGTCCCGGCGATAATAGTGTTCTTGACCACCACGTCCGAAAGCCGGCCTCCGGACGGCCCATTGCCGACCATGATCCGGGTGGCGTCGATGATGGTCAGGGTGGGCTGAAAAAATCGGGCCAAATCCGCGATGGATTGGTGAATATCCTGGTGCAGAGCACCCCGGTTGCCGCCCACGGCCCCGATCCAGCTCTTCATCCCCAAAGTCAGTCTGGTCAGGCCATGATGCTTGGCCACGGGCAGATTGATCAGCTTATCCGCTTCGATGACCGGGGTGTAGACTTCCCACTGATCCAGCCTCCGGCCCCCCAAAGACATGGTTTTGAAAAGCCTCGAGGCGGGATAAATCAGCCGGGCGCCGCTCCGGACGGCCGCAGCTTCCAGGCCCGAGTTACGAAAGGTCCTTTCCGCGGCATTGATGGTATTATCGACCAGGTTGACCTTGGCGGCTCCGGCGTCCAGGCATAGTCCGACCACGGCGGCCGCCACCTCCGGATTGGTGTTGGCGGCCAATTCGGCCGAACGGTCCCAGGACACGTTTACCTTCACGGCCACCACGTCCCCTCGGGAGACGAACTTCTCCAGGCCGCCCAGCCGGGACACGGCTTCCTTGACCAAGGTTGCGGGCGAGGTCTGGCCGACGCCTTGGACCACCACCACCTTGTTCGAGACACCCTTGACTCTGAAATCCGCCGTTTTCTGAACGATGTTTTCCGCCTCGACCTGGGAAGCCCGGCCGTGGAGAGTCCCATAAAATCCCACGGTCAAGGCCGCGGCCCCGCCCAGCTTGGCCAGCCTCTTGATCGCTTCCCGGCGAGTGATCCCTTGATCCATGACCTGATTCCTTCCAAGCCCATCAAGTTCTTTCCCGTCCGAGTCGGGAATTAGAGGCTATTGTACCACACCATAAGATTTCCCGCACCGGGTCCCGGCCTCGGAAAGACCACCCGCCTATCAGGACCGGGGCTTTTAGGTGGACTCCTGAAAAGATCTCAGCGGCGGCCTTTCGGGCGGGGCGCTTTGGCTCTCACCCTCTTGGGGATAAGCATCCGGCGGCCGGGGTCGGTCTTGCTCGTAGGTCTCCGGGCGCGAAGGCTTTCCGGATTCCGCCCCGACGTAGTTCATGATGGCCTTGAGTAATTCATCCTGGACTTCCAGGCGCTCGGTTAATTCCTTGATCCGATCCTCCAGCGACTCGATGCGGGCCTTCAATTCAGGAATTTCGGATTCGGCCGGGGCCGGGAGGGACGGGGAGCTCGTGATCTCTTGGGAGACCGGCTTTTCTGGTTGGACGGCGGTGGTCGGCTCCGCCGGTTCTTGCTCTGATTCTTCCGGCGTTTCCGTTCGCGGGACCGACGCGGCCGGAGGCGCGGGTTCCCGGACCGGGGCCGGCTGCTCCGGAGGCGCGGTCTTGGGTCGGGTCTCGGTCGGGGCGGCCGGGGGCAGGGTCGATTCAGTCTGATCCACGGGCACGGCTCGGGCCACCAGGTCGGCTAAGGGGGGGAAGACCGGCTGTCGGCCGCGCTCCAGGCCGACCAGCCCGATCACCCCGGCCAGACCCAAGGCCAGGGCCCAGTAAAGAAAACCCCAATGGGTCCGATAGCGGCGGTTGAACAAGGTGCGGGCCTGAAGAATGAGGAGAAGGACGAAGCCCAAGGGCAGGACGGCTTGGACCGCCACGTACCCGGACCGGAGAAATATCGGCCATGTCTCCATTCCCGGCGGCCCTAAAATCAAGTCGTTCAAGCCCCCGCCGCCCAGAGAGAGGGTCAGGGTCGGGGCCAGCCCCGCATAGAGAACCAGGGCCGTCAGCAAAAGAGGCGGCCAAAAAAGCCGGGGCCAGACCATCCAGACGGCCGTCAGGACAACGGCCAGAGCCAACGAGAACAAACCCGGCAGAACAAAGCCGCCGGGAATAAAACCGCCCAGCCCCAGATCGGTTTGACCGTGAAAAAGGGCGGCCGCGGCCGCAATCACCCAAACGGCCAAGGCTTCTAGACCGACCTTGGTTTCCAGGGTGATGGTCTTCCATAAAAAACAGATCAGGGCGAAGCAGATCACGGCCGTGGTCGTCGCCTCCAGCCAATAGGTCGCCTCTCGCAGGACCGTGTCCAAGGCCAGGCCGATCAGGGTCAGGCCCAAGACCGCCAGGAGAAAGTAAAGCAAGGTCGACTTGGCCGCCCTGGTCCGAGCTTCCGCCTTGGCTTCCTTTTCACAGAAAGGCTGAAAGTCTTCCCGGATTACTTCCTCCTTCCCCCGGCCGACCTCGGGTCCGGTCCGGGGCGCGGAAGGCCCGGCATCAATGCCCTCGGGTTTTTCCACCTCCAGGAGCGATGAATCCGTGGAAGCATCGGCAACGCCGGATGAATCCGGGCCGCCGATTTCCGGATTGACCGGCTCCCCGGACCTGTTTTCTTCAACCGGGTCCTGGGGCAACCCTACCGCCGGGGTGGGCTCAAGGTTGTTTTCCGGCTTTTCCACCGTCGTTCCGGCCGGTTCCAAAACAATGTTGGACTTTTCGTTTTCTTTCACGTCAAATCCTTGGAAACACAAAAAATAGAACATATTTAATCTATCACAACTTACAAAAATCAAACAAGGAGAAAGGTCGTTCTCTACTGACTCCGGACGGAAAGGCCCGGACCGCACTTGGGACCAAACCCGGATAACATGGCGAAAAATTCTTTTTCAACCTGCGATCTTTGCTTGGACCTTTAAGGATGTTATGTTAACTGTCATCGGTACGTATACATCCGAGCACAAAATCGCTGGACCTTTTGGAACGAAGGTCAAAAAATTAAAAGGAGCAGCCGAATGACGGACAGGAATCGTTCGGACAGGTATCTGGACCCCTGGCCGGTGGATGATTTCCGGGCTGAAGAATCCTGGCGTATTTTTCGAATCATGGCCGAGTTTATCGAGGCGATTGAGTTATTGAGCAAGGTGGGGCCGGCCGTGACCATCTTCGGCTCGGCCCGGGTCAAACCCGGCGATCCGACCTATGAAAAGACCGTGGCCGTGGCCAAGGGACTGGCCTTGGCCGGCTTTGGGGTCATCTCCGGGGGCGGCGGCGGAGTAATGGAGGCGGCCAACAAAGGGGCGGCCGAGGCCGGGGGGGAGAGCGTGGGCCTGAATATCGTCCTGCCCCATGAACAGAAACCCAACGATTACGCCAAGGTCAAACTGGAATTCCGCTATTTTTTCGTCCGCAAGGTCATGTTCGTCAAATACGCCGTGGCCTACGTCATCATGCCCGGCGGCTTCGGGACTTTGGACGAACTCTTCGAAGCGGTCACCTTGATTCAGACCAAAAGGTTGCGTCCCTTCCCGGTTATCCTGATGGACTCGTCCTACTGGGGCGGGCTCATCGACTGGATCAAGGACAAGCTCATGACTTCCGGACGTATTTCGCCGGAAGACCTGGATATCATGCAGATGGCCGACGATCCTGAAGAAGTGGTCAGGATCATCCGCCGGACCGTGGTTTTATAACAGTTTTTTCAGCGGACTGACGCCCGGCCTGTTTGGTGATGAGATGAACCGGTCTCAGGTCAATATCAGGAAGATTCTCACCCGGTTGGACGTCAACGAATATTTATTCATATCCATTTTGGCCGTTTTCATCGGCGTGCTGGGGGGGTACGGGGCGGTTCTTTTTCGCCTGGCCATCAGGTTTTTCCAGGCCGTTTTTTACGGACGGGGGACCGAGTTTTTGGAGATGGCCGCCGGGCTTCCTTGGTGGACCAAGCTGCTGATGCCGGCGGTCGGCGGGGCGGTGGTCGGGCCGATCACCTACTTCTGGGCCAAGGAAACCAAGGGCCACGGCGTGCCCGAGGTGATGGAGGCCGTGGCCATCCACGGCGGACACATCAGAGCCAGGGTGGCCGCGGCCAAGATTCTCGCCTCGGCGGTCTCCATCGGCTGCGGCGGGTCCGTGGGACGGGAAGGCCCCATCGTCCAGATCGGCTCGGGGGTCGGCTCCGTGGTCGGCCAAATACTCAAAGTCTCCCAGGACCGACTGAGAACCCTGGTCGGTTGCGGGGCGGCGGCCGGCATCGCCGCCACCTTCAACGCCCCCATCGCCGGCGTCCTGTTCGCCCTGGAAATCCTTCTAGGTGAATTCGGCGTGACCACCTTCAGCCCCATCGTCCTGAGCAGCGTCACCGCCACGACCATCTCCCGGCACTATTTCGGCAACTACCCAGCTTTCGTCGTCCCCCGCTATACCCTGGTCTCCGGGTGGGAACTCTTGTTTTACGGCGGCCTGGGCGTCTGCGCCGCCCTGACCGCCGTCCTCTTTGTCACCGTGCTTTATAAAACCGAAGACCTCTTCGGAGCCACCCCCCTGCCCGGATACATCAAGCCGATCATCGGCGGTCTGCTCATAGGGACAATGATTATCTTTCTGCCCCAAGTCTTCGGCGTGGGTTACGGGGCCATTGATCTGGCCCTCGGCGGCCAAATGCTCTGGAGCACCCTGTTCCTGCTGATCTTCGCCAAAATCCTGGCCACTTCCATCACCCTGGGCGGCGGCATGTCCGGCGGCATCTTCGCCCCTTCCCTGTTCATCGGGGCCATGACCGGCGGCTGTTTCGGCATGTTGGTTCACTATCTGGCCCCGAACCTGACCGCCGCCTCCGGGGCCTACGCCTTGGTCGGCATGGGCGGCGTGGTCGCGGCGGCCACCCACGCCCCGATGACAGCCATCCTCATTATTTTCGAACTGACGTCCCAATACACCGTCATCCTGCCCCTGATGATCACCTGCATCATCTCGACCCTCCTGGCCATGTTCTTGAAAAAAGGCAACATCTATAACCTGAAACTGATGCGGCGGGGCATCGTTCTTCAGCGGGGCCGGGAAAAAAGCATTCTCCAGGACATCCTGGTGCAGGACGTAATGCGCAACGAAGTGCGGGCCATCCCGGAAAACACTTTCTTGACCAATATCATCAAGGCTTTCCAGGACTATAACACCTCCTACCTCGAGGTGGTCGACGCCAACAATGAGTTGTCCGGGATCATTTCCTTCCGGGACATCAGACTGATTCTTCAGGAAGAGCAGCTCGGCCGCCTGATTGTGGCCAAGGAGGTGGCCAGCAGCCCGGTCATCACGGTCAAGCCGTTGGAAGACGTGGAGGCGGCACTAAGAAAAATGGGCCAGACCGGGGTCAGTCAACTGCCGGTCGTGGATCAGCATAATCCCCGGCGGGTGATCGGGGTTATTCACGAAAAAGACATCACGGCCGCTTACAACCGAAAGACCCTGGCCCTGGGGGCCGCCGCCTGATAACCCCGGCCGGCCTCAGTGTTTAAAAGCCCGCTGGCCGGTGAAGACCATGGCCACCGCCGGATTCGCCTCGTTGCAGGCCTGGATGGCCTCGTAATCCCGGACCGAGCCGCCGGGGTGGGCGATGGCGGAAACACCTTCCTTGACGGCTACATCCACTCCGTCCCGGAAGGGGAAAAAGGCGTCGGAGATCATGACCGCCCCAGGCAGACCGGCCCGATCGGCCTTGGTTTGAGCGTCGATTTCTTCAAGCAGGGCATGGTCGGCCCGACCCTGGGCCACGGCCAGGGCCAAGTCCTTGTATGGGCGACCGTAACGGGCATGGCAGAGGGCGTCGGCGTACTTGGTGTAGGCCTTGAAAACAGCGATTTCGGCCACGCCGACCCGGTCCTGTTCGCCGGTGCCGATGCCCACTGTGACCTGGTTCTTGACGTACAAAACTGAGTTGGAAGTCACGCCCTGTTCCACGGCCCAGCCGAAGACCAGGTCCTCGTATTCCCGCTCCGTGGGCTGACGGACCGGGCGATAAACCCGACCTTGATGTTCAGCTTCGGCCGGCTGGAAATCTTCCTTGGACCCGATAGCGTTTACGGCCGACTGTTGGACGATCAGGCCCCCGTCCATGAGGCTCTTGAAGTCGAGGAAACGGGCGAAGGCGAATTCGGCCAGGCGGTCCATGTTTTTCAGCCGGATGAGCCGCAGGTCTTTTTTCCGGGCCAAAATGTCCGCCACCCCTTCCTCATAGTCCGGCGCGGCCACCACTTCCAAATAATTGCCGACCAGCAAGTCGGCCGTGGTCCTGTCCACCGGCCGGTTGAAGGCCGCGGCCCCGCCGAAGGCCGCCACCCGGTCGGCCATGTTGGCCCGGTGGTAAGCCACGGCCAAGTCGTCCGCCGAGGCGACGCCGCAAGGATTGTTGTGCTTGACAATGACGGCCGTGGGGCGGGCGCTCAGGTAACGCAAAATGACCAGGGCCGCGTCCACGTCGGTCAGGTTGATTTTGCCGGGATGTTTGCCGAAGCGGATCAGGCCCGCTTCGTCCAGTCCGCTGACCAGGTCCCGGCCCGGCCCGACGTATTCGACGCCGCCCAGGACCAAATGGCCGTTGACCAACTGGTAAAGGGCGGCCTCCTGACCGGGATTTTCGCCGTAGCGCAACCCCTTTTCCACGACCTGGCCCGGAGACTCCTCGATCTTCCAAGTCCTTTTCCGGTAGACCAGGGTCGTTTCGCCCAAAACGATTTTTATTTCTTCGGGAAAATGATCATCCATGACCCGGCGGTACATAGCTTTCAGTTCAGTCATCTTTTCGGCTCCTGAACGGAAATATCCGGCTCCGACCGCGGCCGGGAACCGGACATTAAGGGTATATTATCGCTCGGGTAAAATCAAGCAGGGTCGAGGCGGGGTTTTCTCTTATTTAGCTGGGTGACCCCGACAACTCGTTGTCGGGGCGCCGGAGGCGCAAGAGGTCTGTCAACCCCTTTCGTAACCTTTCCCGTTTCAAAGAACTGATGCTTATCAAATGACCTACAATTCCAATATACAAGGGGCCACCCTTCACTGAATTACGAGGGATTTATTTTCATCCCGTCTTGCCGCAGCAGCTTCCGGGGCCGGCGCAGCCGGCGGCCTGGCCGGGGGCCGATCCGCAGCAGGTGTGGTCGCCCGGGCCGGGCAGGCCCGTCCGGGCCAGACCCGAGGCGGAGGAGGGCGCGCTGATGAGCTTTTTCACGTTAAGACTGTCGCAGGCCCCGCATCGGGCTTGATCGCTGGAAGCCAAGGCCAAAAATTCCGTCACCTTACCGCAGTCAAGACAAAGATATTCAAAAAGAGGCATGATCAGTGATCCTCCTTGGGGGCGCCGCCGTTATGGCTCAGGTAGTCTTCCAGGGCCTTCTGGACCGTCCTGACCGACAGGCTGATGCAATGGTGTTTCTGGACCGGCAGGCTTTCCAGGGTGCGAAAGATGTCCCCCTCGGTCAGCTTGCGGGCTTCCTCAATGGTTTTGCCTTTGATCAAATCAAGAGCGGCCATGGCCGAAGAGACGGCCCCGGGACAGCCCAAAACCTGAATTTTGGCGTCTTCGATCCGACCGTGATCGATTTTCAGAAAGACCTTCATCGTGTCGCCGCAGGTCCCGGTCATGGCGGTGACCTGATCGGCTTCAGGTATACTGCCCATATTTGATTTGGTTAAATAATAATCCACTGCTTTTTCCGAATATCCGGAGCCGATCAGCATGTCCCGGATCAATGAGGGATCGGCAGTTCCAAGATTTTGATCATGTTCCATGTTTCAATCCTCCGGCGCCCTTTTGGGAATGGGTTTTAAGAATTTTTCCGGCTCGCCGGTTGGTTTGATCGATAAACCCAAATCCGGTTATAACTATATTCCCGCTCAAGGGCTTGTCAAGTCCATAAACAGGTAAAATAGTAAAAGGACGGGGCATGGACGGCCATGCCCCGGAGACTGAAAAATCAATTTACCTGTTGAAATTTAGGTTTTCTGAAAAACCTAGTCCCTCTCGATGATCGTGGTCATGCCCATGCCGCCGCCCACGCAGAGGGTGGCCAGGCCGGTCGCCAGGTCGCGGCGGGTCATTTCATAAAGCAGGCTGATGATGATCCGCGCCCCGGTGCTGCCCACCGGATGTCCCAGGCCGATCCCGCTGCCGTTGACGTTGGTGATCTCCCGGTTGAGGCCCAAAGCGCGTTCCACGGAAAGGTACTGGGCGGCGAAGGCTTCGTTGAGTTCGATGAGCTGAATGTCCTTCAGGTCGAGGCCGGTCCTGGCCAGGGCCTTTTGGGTGGCCGGCACCGGTCCGTAGCCCATGTATTTGGGATCGACCCCGGCCACGGCGTTACCGACGATCTTGGCCATGGGGTTAAGACCCAGTTCCTGGGCCTTGTCCCGGCGCATGATGATCACGGCCGCGGCCCCGTCGTTCAGCCCCGAGGAATTGCCGGCCGTGACCGTGCCGTCCTTGGCGAAGGCGGGCGCAAGTTTGACCAGGTTATCCATGGTCAGACCGAAACGGATGTGCTCGTCGGCGTCCATCATCTTGGGCTCGCCCTTCCTCTGGGGCACGGGGACAGGCACTATTTCGTCTTTAAATCGGCCGCCCTTGACGGCCGCTTCGGCGTTGTTGTGGCTGCGCAGGGCCACCTCATCCTGGTCCTGCCGGGAAATATTGTATTTCCGGGCCAGGTTTTCTGCGGTCTGACCCATGATGAAAGGCTCGCCCAAGACCCGGCTGCCCGAGTGCAGGGACTCCCACATGGCGTCGGTCATTTCACCGTGACGGAGCCGCTGGCCCCAACGGGCCGTGCTGAGCACGTACGGGGCTGAACTCATGGATTCGACCCCTCCGGCCAAGACCACCTCCGAATCACCGCACTTGATCTGCTGGGCCCCGAAAATGATGGACTGCATGCCGCTCGAACACTGACGCTGAATGGTCGTCGCCGGAATGTCATAGGGAAATCCGGCCTTGAGCATGGCCGTCCGGGCTGTGTTGGCCTCGTCCGGACACTGGATGCAGTCCCCGAAGATCACGTCGGAAAATATGTCTTTGGGCAGACCGGACCGTTCGACCACGGCGTTCATTACCACGGCCGCCAGGTCGTGAGCGCGGACGGAACTCAGACTGCCGCCGAAATCCCCGATGGGCGTTCGGGCGCAGGCCACTATCACTACATCATCATTCTTTTTCAAGACTCTTTCCCTCCTGTCCAAAATATTTTCAAATCGGTAGAATATATCCGGGCCTCTCCATCAAGTCAACGGGCTAAAGCACAATTTCTCAAATACAAGTGGTTTATTTGCCGGGCCGGGATTATTATTGTCAGGGGCCAGCATATTTGTCTAAAGTGATCCATAAGTTTGAGTCCACCGGACGGTCTTATGTCACCCAGCCCGAGTTGGCTTTATTGGCTTTCGATATTCCTGATCCTCTTCCGGCCCTCTCCCGGACCAGCTCAGGAACCATACCGAGGCTTGGTTGAAATTGATCAGGCCGCCTTTCAAGCCGACCACCCTCCCTGGATGACCGTCCTGGTCGCCGTGACGGATCAAAAAGATCGATTTTTGAAAAATTTGACCGACGACCATTTTTTGATCGAGGAAGACGGAGTTTTGAACCAGGGTCACCCCACGGTTCGACCCTTCGTCACGACCGACCGCCGCCTTGAATATGTAATCTTGATCGATCATCGTGACGACGCCCCCACCTCCCTGACCATGATCGGCCGGGCCGTGGACGGCTTCATCACCCGGATGGGTTTTCGTTATTCCGGCGCGATTGTCAGCTATACGGATCAGCCCAGGGTCGTGGCCGGTCCCGACCGCGACCCGGCGATTCTCTCTTCCGCCGCCCTGGCCCTTGAACCGGTCAGCGGGTCGCCGAAACCGGTGCAAGGTCTCCTGCTGGGGCTGAAGACCTTGAATGATTCGGCCCCGGTTTTTCAACCCAAACTTTTTCGGCGGGTAATGGTTTTCCTGACGGACGGCGCCGGCGGGGATGAATTGTTCACTCCGGCCGCCGCCGCGGCCCGACTTCTGGAATCAGGCCTCAAGTTGTTTACCGTGGGTTACGGTTCCGAGGATAATACCGCTTTGGCCTATTGGGCTGAACTGAGTCGGGACACCGGCGGGGCTTATTTCTTTGTCCCGCATCCCGACCAATTGCCCTCCCTACTCTCCGCCCTGGCCGAACGATTGAAAAATCAATACGTTTTGACCTTTCCCGCCGGACGAATCGAACCGGACGGCCGGATTCACCGCTTAAAGGTCCTGGTGAAAGCCCACGGCCTCGAGGGCGAAGGTCTTTGCGAGTTCGTCAGTCCGATGCCGCCGGAGGCCGCCCCCTGGCCTTGGGTCGGCCTGGGGGCTGTTTTTACGGGCTGCGCCGTCTTATTTTGGCTGGTGAGCCGGGGCGGTTCCCAAAAAGCAAGGCGGGAAAAATCAGGGGCCGGACGATGAAAGCCAAATAGTCAGGAGTTCGGCGGCGTCCTTAAAAACCCATTTCGGCCAGCAGGTTGTCCACGGCGTCCTGGTCCAGTCGGCTTGCTCCGTCGGGTCCGGCCAGAGCCGGCGGGGCGGAGACCCGTTCCAACATTTTATCCACTTCTTCCTGAGCCATCCTTTCGGTCTCCTTGACCGACCCGATGGCTTTTTCCGTTTCCTTACTCTTGATTTTAGCCCGGAAAGAAACGAGCAGGCTGAGGAGCTGAACCTGAATTTGGGAGATGAGACCGACGATCTTCATAATCCTCTGACCGGACAAATCCTGGAAAGACAGGGCTTCCATGATCCGGGTGACTTGGGCGGTTATCTGTCCGATCAATTCCCCCGACTGCTCGATCTCATTGATGATGGTCTCCCGATCGTCGTTTTTAACGTAGGTGTATTCGGGCTGGGGCTTCGAGATCGATTCCGAAGACCCCTCCTCCGCTTGGGTCGGACTTTCGATTTCTTTCTCCAGGGTCTTGATGTTCCCGTCAATCAGGGCCAGCAGTTCTTCGCTCTTTTCCGGAGAAAGACCGCTTTGGGCCGGAGCCGCTTCCGCTACGACGGCTTTCTTTTCGGCGATCACTTCTTCTTCCATCCGGCCTTCAAGCGGCAAAATGGAATCAAGAAAGATATTCGCCGCGGTCTGATTCATTTTCTTGATTATCTGCTTATATTTATCGCCGCGAGCCCCCTGAAAGAGAACCTTGAGCACGGCGGTGATCTGGAAATTGAAAAAATTGTCCTCCCGTTCCACGGTGGGGGCCAAATCAGACAGGGTTTTTTGAATCGTCTCGGCCTCGAAAGCCTCCTGCTCAGCCCTCATGGCCTTGATGTGGCTTTTGACCGTCTCGTTGGTGCAGAGTTCGTACAAAGTCTGGAAAACCACGTCCAGGTCGAACCGATATGAGGCGGCCTTTTGAATTTCCGCGGGGGTCCCTTCGGGGACTTCTTTTGTTTCTTCGTCGATTCTCGGCAGTCGTTCGACGAACTCTTTCAAATTTTTGGTTTGCGCCAGCAGTCCCTTCAAAAAACCGGAAGAAGACCCCGATTCGGTTGCCGATGTACTTGGCGGCGAGTCGTCCCCCCAATCCAGTAAATCGGATCGACCGGAAAGAAAATCGAGACCTTGGATATTGTCCAGATGGGTCTTAACCTCCTGACAGTCCCTGGCCATGGTTTCGGTTAAATCCATGATGTCCATGGTGGCTTTTTCCGTCATCTGGACGATGTTTTCGAGCTGATCCTTGGCGTCCGCCAACTCGACCCCTGTCTTCTCCAGGTCCACGGTCCGGAAGGTCTCACCGGGGATATCCTTGAGGGACAAGGACATTTGGCGAGCCAGACCGCCGATTTCCGAGTACATCTCCTCGGATATTTCCCGATAAAACTGGTATTCCTGCAAGTCGCCGCCTTGGGCGGGTTGAGCCGGACAGGCTGCCTGGGCCGCCTCTTTTTCGACGACTTTTTCCACCACCCGGGTCAGACTGCTTTCAGGTTTGACTGTGATCTGATAAACGGCTTCGCTGGTCTTGATCCTGAAAACTCCGTCATTGAGTTCCAATTGGATGACCGGAAGATTTTCGTCCATGTTTGTCCCTCGAAAAACCATCAGGTTAAAATGCGGCCAAGGAATTGGACGGCCACGTGGTAGCATCCTTCCCCGGGATTGTAGTCCGATCTTAAAACCTCGGCTATGGCCGTTATCCGGGCCTCCTGGGCCGGGTCGTCCGATTCGGCCAGGTCCTGGCCGTCCTGCCGCCAGCCGACAATGTATGTTTTGAGAATAAGGTGACGTCCGATGGGGAAATCCTCTGTCGACCGAAATAAAAGTCCGCCGCCGCCGATGTTTATGATGGTGGTGGGTCGAAGTTCATCGTCCCGGCCGGAAAGGGGAAACGGTCCGTATTCAACACGATATTCCTTCGCCAGGCGCAAATAACGACGAACTTCGACCACTGGAATGAAACCTCATTAAAATAATAATGGAAAAATGATACCGTCTAGGCTCCGGGGTGTCAAACGAAGATTAATCCGAAGGTCCAAACATCGGCCACGGGCGGTTGAAGAGGCGGATTACCGGCTCGGACCGGTCAGGCTGGAAAAAGCAATCGTTAATAACGTCAATTGGCACGGTCCTTGATTAACGGTGGACAGAGCCTGGGGTAATATTGTTCGGGGAAAAGGAGGCGACCATGATTGAGAAACGCATTGCCCTGAGTTCAAGACCGCGGGGTTGCCGACACGTCCGCATTTTAGGGGTAAAACCCAATTTGGATGATTATGACGCCGTCTCCCGAGGCCGGCTCGAACGTTCTTCCAGCGTTCTTTATCCGACCGGCTTCTACGCCCAATCCCTGGCCGACGCCGGCAAAAAAGTCTTTCCCTCCCCTCGACAGTATTATTATCTGGGCGACAAAATCAGGCAGACCACCTTGTTTTCGCTGTTGAATATTCCCCATCCGGAGACCCGCCTCTTTTACGGCCGACAAAGCCAAAACATCAATGATTACTTTTCATTTCCTTTTATCGCCAAAATGCCCCGCGGTTCCGGCGAGGGCCGGGGGGTTTATCTGATAAAAAACCAAGGAGACCTGCAAGACTACCTGGCCAGAACCAAAACGGCTTACATCCAGGAATACTTGGTCCTGGAAAAGGATTTGCGGGTGGTGGTCATCGCCGGCCGCCTGGTCGCGGCTTACTGGCGGCTGATCCCGAGCAGGGGATTCAAGGCCAACCTGGCTCAAGGCGGACTCATAGACCGGCAAAACGTCCCGGAAGAAGGCCTGGCCTTCGCCTTGGATACGGCTCGACGCTGCGGCTTTGACGACGTGGGACTGGACGTCTGCCGGCATAAAAATCGCTGGCTGGCGCTCGAGGCCAACATGCATTACGGTCTAAGGGGCCTGGCCGCCGCCGGGGTTTCATTACCCGGATTTCTCGACCGGCTCATCGAAGAGGGTGTCATTTGAATCTTGTGGATTAGTCCTTTACCTTTTTCCCGATTCCTTCTTGACAAGACTTGGGCCGAGATAGTACAAAACCTCATATTCTCGGGCTTTTGAGAAGATTAACTCACGTTGAAGAGAAAATATATGGAAAGGAGCTAGCCCATGGCCCAAATGCCGTTTTACGAGGTCAACCAGGCCATTGTCCTGACCGGGGGCGAAGACCTCAATCTGTGTATGCAATGCGGTCTTTGCGCGGGCCTCTGCCCCTGGCGCGAGGTCGAAGGAGAGTTCTATGTGCGACAGATGATCCGCATGGGACAACTTGGCATAGAAGGTTATGAATCCGATGATATTCTGTACGGCTGCACCACTTGCAACAAATGCGTGATCAACTGCCCCCGCGGGGTAAAAATCATTGACATTATGAGGTCCATGCGCTCGATCATCGCCGAGACCGGGGCCATTCCCGGGGCCCTCAAGACCGTGACCGGCAGTTGTCACAGCAACGGCAATCCCTGGTCCGAGCCCAGGGACAAGCGGATGGACTGGGCTCAAGGTCTGGACGTGCCGACTTTCCAAGAAGGGACCGAATATCTGCTTTTCGTCTGCTGCACCTCCTGCTACGACCAACGCAGCCGCAAAATCGCCCGGGCCATGGTCGATCTGTTGAAAAAAGCCGGCGTGTCTTTCGGGGTCATCGGCCAGGAAGAAAGCTGCTGCGGCGAATCGGTCCGTAAAATCGGCGACGAGGAAGGCTTCAACAAGCTGGCCGGCGGCAACATCTCCCTGTTTAAAAATAAAGGGGTCAAAAAGATCATCACCACCTCGCCCCATTGTCTGTACACCTTCCGGAACGAATATCCGGACCTGGGCGGTGAATTCGAGGTGGTCCATTCCAGCCAGATGCTGGCCCGACTGGTCAGGGAGGGCAAACTGAAACCGGCCGGATTCGGCAAAAAGACCGCCTATCACGACCCTTGCTATCTCGGCCGCCACAGTGAAATATTCGACGATCCCAGGGAAGTGCTTCAAGCCGCCGGGGCCGAAATGGTCGAGATGGAACGGGAACGCAAATTTTCTCTCTGCTGCGGCGGCGGGGGCGGCCGGTTGTGGATGGAAACGGAGCCGGAACAGCGGTTTTCTTATCTGCGGGTCCAGGAAGCCGCCGACGCCGGCGCGGAAATATTGGCCACGGCCTGCCCTTATTGTATTTCCATGCTCGAAGACAGCGTCAAGACCAGGAACCTGGACGAAAAACTCCAGATCAAGGACCTGTCCGAGATACTCCAGGAGTCCTGTTGATTAAGCGTCGATTCGCGGAAAAAGGCCGGGCTTGGTCCCGGCCTTTTTTCTTCAACCTCAACCTGATTCCATTGTTTTAACCCCTGGACCGGCCGCCATTGTCCAGAGAAATCAATTTCCGCTATTGCCCCGAGTGCGCCGCCCGTCTCGAAGCCCGAAAGGCCGGGCCTGACGGAGGGGAGCGTCCGGTCTGTCCGTCCTGCGGCCTGACCGTCCATCCCGATCCCAAGGTGGCCGCCTGCGGCCTGGTCGTCAAAAACGGTCGAGTTCTGATGCTCAGGAGGGCCCGTCCGCCGGCCCGGGGCCGATGGTGCTTCCCCGGCGGCTTCGCGGACCGAGGCGAGACCCTGGAACAGGCCGCGGCCAGGGAAGTCAAGGAAGAAACCGGTTTCCAGGTCCGGCCGGGGTCCCTGTTCGGCCTCTATTCCTATCCCGGCTACCCCATTGTGGTGGCCATCTACCACGTGGAAATTCTGGAAGGAACATTGCGGCCCAATCGGGAATCCCTTGAGGCCCGCTGGTTCGGGCCCGACGAAATTCCCTGGGACGGCCTGGCCTTCCCCTCGACCGCCGACGCCCTGCGGACCTGGGTCAATCACCCTCTCGAAGAAACCGAATGACCAGATCGTTGAAGACCTCCGGGCGCTCCTCGTGGGGCACGTGCCCGGCCCGGTCGATAATGACCAGCCGGGAACCGGGCAGGTCTCCGTGAAGACGCCCGGCGAACCGGTCCGTATCGATCACCCGGTCATGGGAACCCCAGACCAATAAGGCCGGGGTGGTCAGGGCTTTATAATTCCGGGACAAGTCGATGAAGCCGGCGGAAAAGTAGTTTCGGGCCAGCTTGACCAGGTTGACCATCAGGTCCGGCCGCTGGAAGGGCTGAGCTCTTTGGGACACGACGGCCTCGGTCACCAGCTCCGGATCGAAAAAACATTTCCGCAGAAAAAGCCGGACGCTCCAGGGACCGAAGAAGGGTTTGATCGCTTCGGCCAGGAAAGGTAATTTGATCAAGGCCGCCCGAAAAGCCCGCCGGCGGTCAAAATAGGCCGCCGGACAGACCGGGACGATTTTGCCCACCCGATCGGGATGATGATAGGCCAGATAAAGAGACAGGTTTCCGCCCAGGGAGTTCCCGATCAGATGGACTTGAGACAGACCCTGGTGGTCAAGGAAAGCCATTATTTGTGCGGCCAGGGACTCGACGGTGAAATCGAAGCCGGGCGGGACCTCCGAAGCGCCCAGACCCGGGAGATCAAGGGCCAGGACGCGGAAACCGGCCTCGATCAGAGGCTGAAAATTGCGATGCCAGGAATAAGACGAATCGCCGTAACCGTGAAGGAGCAAAACCGGCGGGCCTTGGCCCCCTTCGAGATAAAAAAGCCGGTAGCCGCCCAGGTCGGCCGTGGCGGCCCAGCCTTTTTCCTTAACCAGGGCCCGCCACTCGAGGTCTCCCGGCCCGGCCGGATGTTGGGCCATCCGCCAGACCCCGGCCAGGAGCAGACCGCAGGAAACCAGCGCCAAAATGATAATTTTTTTATACATGGACCGCCCTTCCCGGTTCATTATAATATCAGACTTGCCGGTCAAGCGTCGTGGAAAACAAGACGGCCTGAATGTGGGGCTTTTTGCTTGAAGACCGGCCCGTCTTTTGCTAATGGGAGAAAAATTTTAGAAAAAAGATGCATGTGGTGACCAGATGATCGAGATTGAAAAGCTGTCTGAACTAAGTCCGGAGCGTCGGGCCAGAATCATGACCAGGTCCATGGAGGACGTCTCCGCGGTCTTCCTGGAGGTGCGGGAGACCATCACCCGGATCAAGGCCGCGGGCGACGCGGTGGCCCTCCAGCATTACGCCAAATACAAAAAGGACATCACCCCGGCCGACCTGAAGGCCTCGCCGCATGAGATCGAGGCGGCCTATAAGACGGTCAAGCCGGAAGTGGTCGAGGCCCTGAAGTTCGCCGCCGGCAACATCAGGAAATTCCACCAGGCTCAAATGGAAAGGGACATGTGGTCGGTGGAGGTGGCGCCGGGCATTCTGGCCGGACGCCTGACCAGGCCTTTGGACATTGTCGGGGCCTACGTGCCGGGCCGCCGGGCCGCCTATCCCTCGAGCGTGCTCATGAACATCATCCCGGCCAAGGTGGCCGGGGTCGGCCGGGTGGTGGTGACCACCCCGCCGGACCAGGGGATGACCGTGGTGCCCGAAGTCCTGGTGGCGGCCGACATCGCCGGGGCCGAAGCCGTTTACAAGATCGGCGGACCCTGGGCCGTAGGCTCGCTGGCCTTCGGCACCCCAACCGTCCCCCGGGTCGACAAGATCGTCGGGCCGGGCAACCGTTGGGTCACCGCCTCCAAGATGGTCGTCTTCGGCCAGGTCGACATCGATTCGCCGGCCGGACCGAGCGAAGGCCTGATCCTGGCCGATGGGTCGGCCGACCCCGGACTGACGACCTGGGACTTTTTCTCCCAGCTCGAACACGACCCGGATGCAGCTTCCGTCCTCGTCACTCCGGACTCGGACCTGGCCGCGGCCGTGGTCCAAGGCATAAAGACCCTTCTGGCCGACCTTCCCCGCCGGGAAATCATCGAAGTGGGCCTGAAAAACAATTCGGCCGTTCTGTTGGCCGAGGACCTGGACCAAGCCATCGCTTTCGTCAATGAATACGCCGCCGAACACTTGCAGATCGTCACGGCAGACCCCTGGACCGTTCTGCCCAGGATCAAACACGCCGGGTCCATCTTCATGGGGCCCTGGGCCCCCATCGCCGCCGGCGATTACGCCTCGGGGACCAACCACGTCCTGCCTACCGGCCGCTGCGCCCGGATGTTCTCCGGCCTGTCGGTGGACGATTTCCTTAAGAAACCCACCTTCCAGTACCTGTCCGAAAAAGGGCTGGCTTACCTCAAGGAGGCCATATTGACCCTGGCCGAGGCCGAAGGTCTGCCCGTCCACGCCGAGACCGTCCGCCGGCGTTTTACCAAGTAAACCCGGAAGGGGGTTTTCAAAATACCGGGGGCTGTTTCCGGCCCGAACCGCACCCTAACTCGATCTCAAATAGGCGTAATAACGGTAATGGTGAGTCAAAGCCCGGGCCGCCCGCTGAAAGGTGGGGTAAGCCGGGACATGGGCCCGGCCGAATTCGGCCCGCAGGGCGGCTCCCCGGGCGGCCAGCTCCGGGTCGCCCCCTTCGGAATCCACGGTGAAAACCGTGGGCTTTTTCAACCCGTTTTCCCTCAAATATTCAATGGTCTCCGGGTAGGGATCCGCTTGTTCCGGCATATGGAAACTCTTCCTGACGATCAAGGTGTCCACCACGATCATGTCCACGGCCGGATCTTGATAACCCATTTCAAGGACTTCAACCATATGGGCGGCGTTCATGAAGATCAGCCACATGTCCAAGGGATTCCCAATAATGGAGCCTACCTGGGGTACGCTGCGGCGGAGGCCGGCCATAGTGGCTTCGGACAGGGCCGGGACTTCCAGACCCTCTTCGATGCAAAAATCCCCGTTGGCGACACTGTTGCCCCCACCCCCGCCCATGAGGAAGACGCCTTTGCCTTGGGGCGCGGGCAGCCAGGCCAGGGCCATCAGGGCGTCGACCCACTCGTCCATGGTCCGGACGTGGACCACGCCGGTTTGGCGGTAGAAATAATCCCACAGCCAGCCATGCCCGGCCATGGCCCCGGTGTGAGAGGAAACCGTGGCCGCCCCCACCTCGGTGGCGCCCCCCTTCCAAAAGACAATGGGCTTTTTCCGGTTGACTTCCCGGACCATGGTCATTAACCGCCGCCCGTCCGGGATGCCTTCCAGGTACATACCGATGACCTTGACCGCCTCGTCCTCGGCCATGTATTCCAGATAGTCCATGGCATTCAGGACCGTGGCGTTGCCGATGCTGACGGCCTTGGCCGTGCCCAGCCCCAAGGAGGCGGTGTATTCGGTCAGCCGTTGGACCAGGCCGCCGCTCTGGGAAATGACGCCCAAGGGGCCGTTTATTCCTGGAATCGCTCCCCAGGCCGTCAGACCGGAGGCCGGACAGTACGGCCCCATGCAGTTGGGGCCGATGACCAATAGGCCATACTCCTTGGCCACGGCCTTGAGCCGGGCCTCAAGTTCCAGGCCTTCCGGCGTGCCGATTTCGTTATACCCCGAAGAAAGAATATGGATGTGCCTCAACCCCAGCCGGCCGCATTCCTCCAGAACGCCGATGGTTTGCTGAGCGGTCACCGAAACCATGGCCAGGTCCGGGACCTCGGGCAGGGAGCTTAAATTGGGATAAACCTTAAATCCCAGAATCTCCTCGGCCTTGGGGTTGATCGGATAGAGACGGCCGGGATATCCGGCCTTTAATAATTTATCCATAAAACTGAGCCCCCCGAAACGGTAATCCTTACGGGGCACGCCGACAATGGCGATGCTTTCGGGGTGAAAAAATTTAGTTAAATCCGGTTGGGTCACCGTCTTATACCTCCGTAGCCGGTCTTCGGCGATTTAGCCCGATCCTTGAAAGCTTTTGGATAAAGTGTTCAAATCAGAAGAGAACTGTCAACCCCTGTCTGATTTCCTTATCCTAAACGAGCCTCACGCATGGATTCAAGTTTTCGTCTGCCCAATATAACCGAAACGAACGGACGTTTCAATCAAACCGTCCGGGGAATTTACAAACGACCGGACTCAGCGGCCGGCCTCTATGTTCTCCGGGCCGGGAGATCAAGTCGACCTTTCCAAGTTTTCCTTGCCTTTTCCCATGATTACGCTATATTATCATAGGAAGCCACCCGAAAAAATATGGAGCCGAAGGGGAAGCCGGCGACCTGACCCTGAGAAAAACTTCAAATAGGGACGGCAACGAAAAAGAAATGGTCGGTTTTTCCATAATTATACAGATGGTATAATTATTTTTTTGATGAGGAAGAAAGATGGAGGAGACCAAGATTGTCTGGACCGACTATATGAATTACCGCCTGACCTTACGCGGTTAAGATTTTGAGACGGTCGAGCATATTCTGCGATATTCCTCCGAGCGGTATATAGATACAGTCACAGGTCGTGTGGTCGCCATTGGCCGACATGGTAAACTTCTCGTCATGATCCCGTATGAACAGAAAGGTGATACCATGATGCCTGTGACCATTCACGCCACCAGCCGTCAACAAATCAATTTTCGACTTAGATCGGGGAGGTTAAGGAATGAGTAAAGCACGCCTGGCCTACTTCGAGAAGGACGATGTCCTTCATCTGGCCATATCGGATGAACCGGAGGCGGGCAGTGTTGAGGTCAGCCCGAATATCACGGCGGAACTTAATGCCAAGGGCGAGTTGATCGGCATTGAGATCCTTGGCGCGACCGCCTTCATCCGGGACTCCATCCTCGAGTCTGTTCAGGTCAGAGTCCTTGAGCTTGCGGAAACCAATTCGGCCTGACGAGATGTTTCCGGATAATGTTAGACCGGAATATCCAAACCACCGCTTCAATCGGTCCCTCGTTTCCTGTGCCGCGCGATTGGTTGTGTTAAATGGTTGTTATCGGCCGCCCAGGTTAAACCCTAAAATTGGTATCAGGGTCGTAAAGATGTCCCGTTGAATTTGGAGGCTATCGATTTATAAGACGAGGGAGCCTTAACGATACTATCCCACAGCAGAGCTGTGGGGCACCAGGCTTTGCCTTTTATGATTTATAGACTTAAAATGAGGAAATTATGAACTTCTCTGATAAACCCACGGGGAAACAACTTGTTGCTTTGAAAAACCGTATTGTTGCATGTTTTAACGACTCTAATTGGATTGAGTTAGGAACTCTTACTGAGACACACGATATGATTAAAAGCCATCCTCGATTGCTGAGAAGTTTAAGCTGGGGTGATGAAGATTACGACGGTCATGTTCTGACAGTTCTAAAAGCCATGATTGATGCTAATACACGAAATTATGCTATAATACATGATTACGTATCACGTCATTGCCCTGAGTCTGGTGAATTTATTTCTAGTCATGATGAAGATCAGCGAAAGATCACTTTCACTCCTACTGTCTTCAAGATTCCAGACATAAAGCCTAATCCGAATCTCATTTCTGTGATGATGTCTTTTGATGTTGCAATGAATGACGTATATGAAACAATTAAATCCGCTGCCAAGGCTACTGGTTTTGTATGTAAGCGTGCTGACGATATTTGGGAAGATTCCACTGTTATGCAAGATGTTTTTTCATTAATATTTGAATCATATATTGTAGTATGCGATTTTTCAGGTAGAAACGCAAATGTTTTTTATGAAGCAGGCATAGCTCATACTCTTGGAAAATATATCGTTCCAATAACACAAAATACTGATGATATTCCATTTGACCTCCGTCATCACCGATATGTACATTATTTGAATAATAGTGAAGGTTGCAAATCCCTTGAAATAGAACTAAAAAAACGCTTTCAAACGCTTGCAGATAAAAAGACGAAATTACTTTGGTCATAAATATTTATTGAGGGGTGCCCCACAGCTCTGCTGTGGGATAGTGGGTGGAGGCAACCAGGCTTCGTGACCAGACTCAAACATTATGACGACGTGGGGACCGCTCGTTTTGTTACGTTCAGTTGCTATCGTCGGCTGTCCAGTCTGAAGCATCCGGGAGCAAAGGAAATCTTGATTGACGAGCTGGACCGGGCCAGAACCAAACATGGTTTTCGCCTTCTCGGATATGTTCTGATGCCCGAACATGTGCACCTGGTGCTGTTTCCTCCGGACGGAATGAAGCTCGGTCGGGTCATCGGTGAGATTAAGTCACGTTCGGCCAAACGTTTCTTTGACACAGCCCCGAGCGGCCCGACCGGAGCCACGCGAGTGTTTTGGCAACGCCGGTGTTACGATCACAATTGCCGCACGCCCGAGACCGTCATGGAGAAGATCGAGTATTGCCACAACAATCCGGTCAAACGGGGTCTGGTATCGGACCCGTCTGAATGGACATGGTCGAGTTACCATTGGTATCAGGGTCGTAAAGATGTCCCGTTGAATTTGGAGGCTGTCGATTTATAAGACGCGGGAGCCGCAACGATGATCACCCACAGCAGAGCTGTGGGGCACCAGTTTTGGAGGAAAAAGAATGACACGCATTTTTAATAATTTCAAAGAAGTTGACTCCCTACTAAGAATAGAATTGGGAAAAAGAACTGAGGTTTGGAAAAAGATTTTAATGCTTTGTGAATGGATTTTCGAAATCAAATTTACGAACAATTTGGTTAAAGCAAAACTCCGCAATGAAAAAAGGAGGAAATTAGTTTTTTATCTAACTGAGAAGGAAAATTTATTTGTAATCAATTCTGTATCAAACATCGATTCTCCATCTTTAGAGTTTTGGTACAAAAGAAGACAGCCGCCTGACGAAATGAAACTCATAACTTCGCATTGGTATCTACTAAAAAGTAATGATTTGACGGATATGAAACTTGATAAATTAAAAGAGTTAGTTGCAGGTTCTTTCAATGATAGATATGGTGAATGAGAAACATTTCCGAGGTGCCCCACAGCTCTGCTGTGGGATAGTGGGCTGAGGCAGCCAGGCTTCGTGACCAGACTCAAGCATTATGACGACGTGGGACCGCTCACTTTTAAGGAAGCGGCCTGCAAGAAACCGAAGATGGGTGTCCCACAGCTCTGCTGTGGGATGGTTGGTTGGAGTAATCGAGTTTCGTGACCAAACCAAAACATTATGACGACGTGGGGACCGCCGGGTGCCGGGGTGCCCCTCAGCTCTGCCGTGGGATAGTTGTGTCCTTCTCCAAAACAGCCGGCCGAACCGGGCCCGATCGATCAATCCAATAATCGGGTTCTAAGCCGCCGAGGCCACCATTTTAATCCGGCCAGCCGGCGTCGTCCGTGCCGAGCGGCGGCCAGTTGTTCCGGCGGCGCGGCTAGGCCGGCATAAACCTGCCGCTCCAAAAGAGAAACAATGGTCCGGATGTCCCCGGCCGCGGCGGGAAAGGAGGATTCGAGCCGCCGGGCGTACTCCCTCGGCGTCTCCGACACCCGGCGGGCCCGTCCACCGACCCGGCCCCACCGTTGCAGCCAATGATAAAGACCCTGGGCATCGGCCGGCGAAGTCAATATTTTCTTCACCCGGAACCACCAGGGGGCCAACCAGGCCGCCCATTTCCGCCAGTCCGGACCCCAGGGCTCGGCGTTCTCGTGAACCTCGGTCCGGGCCAGCAGCCGCTTGATCAGTTGATACATCAACATCGCCGTCACTACTATCACCATCAAGACCAACAGGCCTAAAAGAACCCAGGCCGCCGCCTCCATAATCCGGACCAGCCAGGCCGGGTCTGCGGACATGGCCGGAGCGTTCGTCGTTGACGATCCTCCGCCGGCCGGGGTCGGCGCGGGCGCTTGGCGTCGTGGACCGTACACGAACAGGAGCACGGCCACAAAAAGGTCCAACAGCGGACGTCCGCCCCATTTCAGCACCCGGTAGCCGGCTTCCGCCACGGTCGTCAGTTGCGGCAGAAAAAAGGCGATCGCCCCGCCGGAAATCAAGAATCCTCCGGCCCCGATCCCGGCCACGGTCCACAAACCGCCGGCCCGGCCCCGGGTCCGCCGAATGCTTCCGCCCCTAATCCTGGCCAGAGTCAGACCCAAAAGCCCGAAACAAATAAAGGCCACGGCCAAAAACAAACCTTGAGGGTCTTGGGCCGGATGTTCGAAGCGGACGATCAGGAAATATTTGATGATGAACAATAAAAACAGCATCGACAAGCCCAGATCGAACCGGCGGCTCACGGTTTGATACTCCAAATCGCGTTTGGACCAGGCCGCACCGGCCGTCCACAGCACCACCGTCAAAAATACTTCAAAAGCGGCCGAGGCCCAAAAAATCCCCTGTCCCTCCGCCGCGGCGAGATAAAGCCAGTCCAGCGGCCACCAGGGCCGGCCCGGGCCGTGGAAATGGTGGACGATCACCAGCCCGGCCAAAATGAAGCCGCCCAGGTGAAGTCCGATGACCGTGATCAACCGAAAACCGCGACCGCGGGTGACGGCGCTGATAACCGCGGCGGCCAAAAAAATCAAAGCGGCCTCGCCGGCCGGGTAGGTCATGGATAAAATCTCGACCGTCAACCAGTTCGCCCAAGCCAGCCGCCAGGACAACTCCATGCCCGCGGCGGCCGTTTTCAACCATCGGTCTTGGGCCGAGGCGGGCATCAGATTCCCGCCTCACCGGCGACCAGATCATCCAGCCGCCACATGGGGGGCGTGGTCCGGGACTCGGGCCGGGCCGAAATCATGACCGCCGGACGGCCTCGGCCGGTCAAGACGGCGGCCGCGCTTTCGGCGGCCGCATCCCAGCCATGGAACGCGAACACCACGCTCACCCGGCCGGACAAGGCTGGGCGCTCCAGCATCAGATCGGCCAAAGGCCGTTCGGCCCGAACGGTCTGGCGGGCGAGCAATTCGAGAATTCCGCCGATGGGCCGAACCGAACCGTCCGCCGCCAGGCCTTGCGGGTCGCCGCTCAGGCGTCCGTTGGCCATCAATCCCACCTGGCGGCCCCGACGATGGTATCCGGCGGCCAGGGAAGCCAACAGGGATAAGGTGCGTTCGAAGCGTTCATCGGCCTCGGGGCCCGTAAATCCGGAGACGTCCAAGGCCAAAAGCACCTTGGCCTGAGCCGAGGGGTCGAAAACCTTTTCCTGCCATCGGTTCAGACGGACGCTGGCCCGCCAGTGGATGTACCGCGCCGGTCGATTGGGGGCCCAATCCCGGGCGCCCATGATGTAAATCGGATCGAGCACCGGACTTTTGGCGCCGGGCGCGCCGAAATATTCCAGCTTGGCCAGGTCCAGGCGGGAGGTTTCCATCAAACCGGGGTAAACCACCAGTTCGGCTGGATTGGCCCCGGGGACCGTTCGAGGGAACCAGCCCAACAGATCACCGCTTTGCATCCGGCCGGGCCCCAGGGTGTATACTCCGCGCCGGGTCGGGGTCAGGGTCCAGTCCATCCGCGCCCCGCTTCGACCGGGCAGGACCATGTTCAGAGCTTCCCCGGCCTCGTTCGAGGCCGTCCCGGCCGCGTCACGCTGAACGTCCGCCTGCACCCAGACCGGCAGGCGGCTCCGGTTGTCCAAGGTCAAGGTCATCCGGACCGGATCGCCGGGGAAGACTCGTCGCCGGTCCAGCCGGACTCGGGCCGTGACTCGTCCGGCGGCCGCGCGGCTCCATATCCGGGCCAGGACGTGAAGCAGCATCACGGTCAGGCCCAAAAGAGCCAGGCCGCGATCCTGGATCAGCAGGGCGGCCAAGACCAGCCCGGCCACGATAAGCTGAATAAAAGAGGCGGTATAAACCCCCGCCATCGGGGGATAGTCGTCCATATGGGTCAAGCGGCCGACGCCTCCGACGGCGGTTCGATGCCATCCACGATGGCGGCTAGATGCTCTTCCGCCGATTCGCCGCGGAGCCGCGTCTTCTCCGTCGGTATCACGCGGTGAATCAAAACCGGACCGGCCAAATTCTTGACGTCGTCGGGCAGCACGAACGTCCTGCGGTCCAAAGCCGCCGAGGCCTGGGCCGCCCGCATCAAGGCCAGGGAGCCTCGCGGACTGGCCCCGTACCGGAAGGCCTCATGGTCCCGGGTGGTCTGGACCAACGCGGCGATGTAGCGCTTGACCGGGTCGGAGACATGGATATGCCGAACCTGAACCTGAAGGTCGGCCACGGCCTCCGGATCGGCCGCCGCGGTCAGGGTTTCCAAGGGGTCGTCGACCTGAAACCGGGTCATGATCTCGATTTCTTCGTCCAGGTCGGGATACCCCAGGGTCAGTTTGATCAGGAATCGGTCCAACTGGGCCTCGGGCAGGGGAAAGGTTCCTTCAAGTTCTATCGGATTCTGGGTGGCGATCACCAAAAACGGGCGCTGCAACACGTGGGTCCGGCCGTCCACGGTTACCTGCCGTTCGGCCATGCATTCGAGCAGACTGGACTGGGTCCGGGGAATGGTCCGGTTGATTTCGTCGGCCAAAAGCACGTTACAAATAATCGGGCCCGGCTGGAATTTGAAACAGCCCGCGGCCCGATCCCAGATGCTGAAACCGGTCACGTCGGCCGGGAGCAGGTCCGGGGTGAACTGAATCCGGTTGAACCGGCCGCCGATGCTTTTGGCCAGGGCCTTGGCCAACATGGTTTTGCCCAGGCCGGGGGCGTCTTCTATGATCACGTGCCCTTCGGCCAAGACGGCGATCAAAAGGAGCCGGATGGCCCGCCGTTGGCCGACCATCACCCGAGCCATGTGATCCTCGATGGTTTGAAAAAGGGAAAAGTCCAAAGTCCCCGCTCCTTGACCGAGGCCCAAAACCGCCTCGGACATTAAAACCTGAATTATGCAGCCTCAGACCCGCTTTCCTTTTTTCGATTCTTCCAGCCCCCTTCCTGGCCTGAAAAGTCGGCGGCGGGCAGAGTCGAGAGGCTTATAACTAGTTGTCAAAAAAGCGATTTTTCTTCAGCCGCCCCGAAAATCAAGCGTTGTTCACACTTCCGGGGCATAGTACCCCATGGAATCCACGGCCGTCAATGAGAATACCAGCCGCCGGCCATGGTCGACATCGACCGGTATGGGCGGCGGCGCGGTCGAATAATGGCCAAGGTCAAGATTTTTCGGATTGAATTACCCGGCAGGCCATTGGATCGCAGCCCGATCTTGGGTGCCCCACAGCTCTGCCGTGGGATGGTTGGTTGGAGTAATCGGCTTCAAGTTCCTTCGAATTTCTCGATCAAATCTCTTGTCCGCCTGAAAACAACCCCGTTGGTTCCCAATCAGAAACTTTAAAACCAGGGAAAAGGTTAGTGAGAAAATATCATGAACATTTCGCCCAAACGTTCCGCTGTTCCTGAACTCCGGCCTAGTGTTTAACAATCTTGTTTTTGACCGTCTCCTCGAATCGGGCGGTTCGGCCGTGATTTCAACCTGGATAGTTGAGGGCGGCTTCGGTCAGGAAAGCGGAGCGGGACAAGCCGCAGCGTTTGGCCTTGCGGTCGATTTCGGCCAGGAAATTTTCAGGGATGGTCACATTGATGCGGCGGGTGGTGACGCGGAGAAACGAGAAGTCGATTTCGACCAGGACCCAAAAACCGCCTTGGCAGACGGGGTCGTTCAGGAATTTTTCCATGGGCGAGGGCACGGGCGGGTCTCCGATTTGTCCGTGAAAATGAACCTGGACGGCTTCCTGAATATTGGCCAGGGCCTGATCAAGGGTGTCGCCGGCGGTGAAACAGCCGGGGATATCGGGGATGGTGACGCCGTAGCCGGTGTCCGGGTCTTTGTGGACGCAGACAGGGTATTTCATTTGAACCTCCAGGGCCACCCGGCCTGGCGAAAGATGTTCCGGAGAGTACCGGCCGGGAAATCTTTTCGAGGATGGGGCACAGTCACCTGGCGGCCGTCCGGATGTCTAAATTTTTGGTGGCTGCCCTTGGCGTGAACCAGTTGGAAACCTTCTTTTTGGAGCCGCCGGATGATCTCCTCGCTGTTCATGATATTATTATACACACGATACACATCATGTCAAGGCGGCGGATATTGAGCCGGCAGCCATGGCCGAGCACCCACGGGTATTTGGAGGTGGAGAGGTCGAATAATGGTCAAGGTCAGGATTTTTCGGATCGAATTACCCGGCTGCACCTCGTATCCGTCCGGCGGCGGACCAGGACGTTGTCCGGGCCATCCGGGCACCCGGGGCGTTTGTTTTTTCCAAACTGACAAATTATAAGTCTATTCAACGATTTGAGACAGATAAGCCTTTCCGGTTGGCCCCTGAGGAACAAAACAGGTATAATTTAAAAAACTGCCAAACAAGTTCGGCCCGACCAAGGCCCGAATGAGGGGTTAAGTTCGGAGAGAAGGAGGCCTTTATGAATAAGCCCCAATCAAATGCCGCCGCGGCCGAGGAATTTCTGCCCAAGGATGTTCAGGCGCAACTCAAGGAGGTTTTCCGGCCCCTGCCCCATGACATTCCCGTTTATCTTTTCAGCCGGAAGGGGGAGGACGAGGCGGAAATCCAAATCGGACGCAGCCTGATGGCGGCCCTCCAATTGGTGTCCGATAAAATAAAATTCAAGGAGTACGACCTGAGTCACAAACAGGCCAAGAAATGGGGGGTGGACCGGTCGCCGACCCTGGTTTTCGCCCCGGAAAAATACTCGATCAAATATCTGGGCCTCCCCCTGGGGGAAGAAGGAAGAACCTTGATCGAAACCCTGATCTTGATCGGCCTGGGCCGGAGCCAGCTCAACGACCAGGCCGGCAAGGTCATGGCCGGGATCAACGAACCCAGAAAGGTCCGGGTCTTTGTCAGCCCGAGCTGTCCCTATTGCCCGCAGCAGGCGGTCAACGCGGTCAAGGCGGCCATCGAGAAGCCCGGACTGGTTGCCGTGGAGATCGTCGACACCAATTACAACGCCGACCTGGCGGAACGCTACCAGGCCTTCAGCGTTCCCCAGACTTGGGCTAATGAAGTCCTGATCGCCAGAGGGGCCCAGTCACAGGAGCTTTTTGTTTCTTCCCTCGAGCGGATGGAAGAACAGACCTACTTCATCCCGGACAGCGACGCCCCCAGGGTCGAAGCCGACCTGGTCATCATCGGCGGCGGGCCGGCCGGGCTGAGCGCCGGCATCTACGCCGCCCGGAGCGGTCTCAAGACCGTGATCGTCGAACGGGCCAACCTGGGCGGCCAGGTCGCCCTCACCCCCATCGTGGAAAACTATCCCGGCGTCAAGCGCATCGCCGGTAAAGACCTAGTGGACATCATGGCGGCCCACGCCCTCCAGTACGTCAGAATCTTCCCCCGGGAACCGGTCATGGAGATAAAACCGGGTCAACCCCTGGAGCTGGTCACCTCTCTGAGGCGGTTTTCGGCCCGGGCCCTGCTCCTGGCCACCGGGGCCAGCCACAAAAGGCTGGGCGTGACCGGAGAGAGCCGATGGGCCGGCCGCGGGGTCAGCTATTGCAGCACCTGCGACGGGCCTCTCTTCAAAGGGAAGAAGGTGGCCCTGGTCGGCGGCGGCAACAGCGCGGTCACCGAAGCCCTGCACCTTTACCATCTGGGGGTCGTGGTCACCCTGATCCATCGCCGGGACGCCCTGCGGGCCCAGGAGCACCTGGTCCAGGACCTTTTCGATAAAAAGATACCGGTCCTTTGGAACACCGAAGTCAAGGCAATCCGGGGCCGGGAAAAAGTCACCGGGATTGAAATTTATAATAACCAGACCAAGACAACCGAAACCTTGCCCGTGGACGGCCTTTTTGTGTCCATAGGGTACACCCCGGAAGTGGAGCTGGCCGAGAAGATCGGCCTGGAGCTCACCGGGGACGGATATATCAAACACGACGGAATGCACCGGACCAATATCCCAGGCGTTTACAGCGCCGGCGACGTGGAAGGGGGATACAAACAGATCGTCGTCGCGGCCGGGGCCGGGGCGGCCGCCGCCATGACCATCTTTGAAGACCTGACCCACCCTTATTGGAAGGAGGCTCGGCCGCCAGGCCGGCCCTGATGGTCCGGGGGGGTTTATCGGTGTCGGCCATAATCCTTTGGGTGAATAAGGCCCTTGGGGAGGAGATGGGGCGGGCCCGGGGGGGGGCTGGACGATTTGACCTTACGACCCTGGAGGGTGACAGGCTTGACAATAATCGGACTCAACAGGTAACATTTAAGTCAGCTATGAAAATTGACCGCGCATATTGAGTTCTTATATTTATGCCGGTTCTGAAGTAAGAGTCGGATGGCGGTTTAACTTTCGAGTATTAAACCGAGAATAAAAAATTAAGATTTACCATCATGAGCCACGGTCGGCGGCTCGGCCTGAAACAGCCAACAGGATGACCAGAGCGGATGCGCCGAACTTCAGTTATTGACACATCGAACCCCTTTCCTGATTCACCTCCCGTCCTGCCGTTTTTATCGGCGAAGAGTCCCACCGGCGGCCATTACCGCCCGCGACCGGCGGTAAATCAGGCCGGGCTCAAACAACCGATCGGCGCCCTTTGGAATGGACCTGAAAAGGGATCGATGGAAAATCCCCCCATTATCCTTTCCCGGCGGACCAAGCGGACGAGTTGTTTTTTCCAGCCGGTCGCCGGGTCAGCCAAGTCCTTCACCCATGGTTTATCCGCCGAATTTGTTCATTTCGGGCTTGCCTTCGAAAGATTCTTTGTATTAAAGGTATTTAGAAGCTTGGTGACCAGAAGCCCTTGGAGGCCGAGGGCGGACACCCACGACGATTAAAATTTCCGGGCATGTTCGGGAATTGGAAGGGGGCCTGTTCATTCGGCTGCAAGGAATTGGACAAAACATGTTTGTAGGTCATCATAAATGAGAGGATTTTAAATTCAAACTTGTTCCTGGGCGTCTTGACGCCCTTGAGTTGGAGCATTTGGATTCGGATAGTAAATATACTCTTTGGAAAGAAAGACAAATTCACGAGCAAGCGATTGATTCTGTTCACCTGGATGTTGTTTCAGCCTGAACCAAGGAGGTCGAATATATGACTCGGATACGAGTGGGGCTGATTGGCATTGGCAACTGCGCCAGTGCCCTGGTTCAGGGGCGTTTTTTTTACAACGACCCCCAGGCGGTCGTTCCCGGCCTGATCACCCAAAACTTCGGGGGCTATTTTGCCTCGGATATCGAGTTCGCAACGGCTTTCGACGCGGATGAGCGCAAAGTCGGCCTGGACCTTTCCCAGGCCATTTTCGCCAAACCCAACTGCACCACCGTGTTCATGCAAGACGTCCCGGCCCTCGATTGCCCAGTCCAGATGGGTTATGTGATCGACAGTTTTCCGGTTTTGGACCTAGAGGACGAGGACATCGGTTTCAAACCGAAGCCCAATCTATATTCCAGCCCGGAAGAGGCCCAGGCGGCCGTGGTTAAAAACCTCAAGGAAACCGGCGTGGAAGTTCTGATTAATTATCTGCCGGTCGGCAGTGAAAAGAATACCCTGTTTTACGCCGATTGCGCCCTGGAGGCCGGTTGCGCCCTGGTCAACGCCATTCCGGTCTTCGCCTCGAAGATTTACGGCGACAAATTCGCCCGGGCCGGCCTGCCTATCCTGGGGGACGATATCAAGTCCCAGGTCGGGGCCACCATCATCCACCGGGTCCTGACCAAACTCTTCCAGGACCGGGGCATGCCGATCAAGCGGACCTATCAGCTCAACGTCGGCGGCAATACCGATTTTTTCAATATGCTCGACCGGCAGCGGGTCAAAAGCAAGAAGATCAGCAAGACCCAGTCGGTGACCAGCCAGCTTGACGGCCATGCTCTCAAGCCGCGCAACGTCTATATCGGCCCCAGCGACTTCGTCCCCTGGCTCAGGGACAACAAGGTCTGCTTTCTGCGCATAGAAGCCGAACATTTCGGCGGCGTGCCGATGAACCTCGAGGTCCGTCTCTCGGTCGAAGACTCCCCCAACTCGGCCGGAGTGATCATGGATGCCATCCGGGCGGCCAAGGTGGCCTTGGACCGGAGGCTGGCCGGTCCGATTATCGAGGCCTCGGCTTACTTGTTCAAGTCCCCGGTCGTCCAATACGACGACAGCCGGGCCAAGGAGATGCTCAAGGAATTTGCTCAGCCCACCTTGGGGGTTACCAAACCTGCGGCCCTCCATCGGGGAACCTGACGTGCGCCGCGACTGGGCCCCGGTTCGTTTTCTCTATCGGACCGGGGAACAGCATGTCCTTCCTTTCCTCCAAGGAAAAGGAGTAACGCCGGCCGGCTTGACCTTCACCGGTCTGGCCCTGAGCGCCCTGGCCGGGCTGTCCTATCTTCTTTCGCCGGTGCTGGCCGGTTTCCTGGCCCTGACCGCCGGCCTGTGCGACGCCTTGGACGGATTAATGGCCAGGTCCCTGGGCACGGCCGGACCCCAAGGCGCCTTTCTGGATTCGGTCCTGGACCGTTACGGCGAATCATTTCTGCTGATCGGGGTCTGGGCTTACCTCAGCCGTTTCCCCTCTTACGCCACTTGGGGCGCTTTAACTGTCTGGGCCGCCCTGGTGGGCTCTTTCATGGTCAGCTACACCCGGGCCAGGGGCGAAGGCCTGGCCGTCTCCTTCCAGGGCGGAATTTTCACCCGGGAAGGACGCCTTATCCTTCTGATCATCGGCAGCTGGTTCGACCCTTTGGCTCCGGGTCTGATATTGTTGCTGACCGCGGCTGCTTTGGCCGTAGGGGCCAACCTGACGGCCGTCCACCGGTTTGTTCGCATCAGCAGGCGGTTGGCTGGATCGGAGGCCCAGGATTTGTCGGTCAAGGTTGAACCGGCCCCGGGCCGAGATAAAACCGCTTGACCTTAAAGCCGTCATGCCTGAGGAGGCTAATACTAAGTTGCCTTCATACATCGACTAAAGAAACGATTAGGTCATTGCGAGGTTCGTCGCGGACGAACCGAAGCAATCCCTTGAACTTATAAGAGATGGCTTCGTCATCCCGCTGCCGCGGGATTCCTCGGCATGACATTCGGAAAAACTTTGTTTGAAGGCAACTTGGTATAAGTGTTTCATCGAAATTCAAACAGAAATTTTTGGGCCATAGCCATCCAAATTTTAACAAACGGACCGCCGCCGGATATGGCGGCGGTCCGTTTCGGCTCAAGCCTGTCCGCTAATTCAAACGCTGATGAGGGTAATCGGGGCGGCTGCGGTCAAGATTGACTTGGGGCGGGCATTTTTCTTCCGGCATGTCCCTCAATGCCGCCGTGACGGCCTCTTCGATCCGGTCCACCGGAATGAACTTGATGGTGTTGACCACATCCTCGGGCAGTTCATCGAGGTCTTTCTCGTTATGCTTGGGCAGAACGACCGTGGTCAGGCCGGCTCGATGAGCGGCCAGGACCTTCATCTTGATACCGCCCACCGGGAGGACCCGGCCCCTGAGGGTCGCTTCCCCGGTCATACCCACGTCGCCTCGGACCGGACGTCCGCTGAACAGACTGGCCATGGCCATGACCATGGCCAGCCCGGCGGAGGGCCCGTCCTTGGGGATGGCGCCGGCCGGGACATGAACGTGAACGTCCACCTGGTCGAATTCATCGGGCGAAACGCCTAGCTGTTCGGCCTTGGACCGGACGTAGCTGTAAGCGATTTGAGCACTTTCCCGCATGACCTCGCCCAGTTGACCGGTCAGTCTAAGCTCTCCTTTTCCTTTCATCCGCGTCACTTCGATGAAGAGAATATCGCCGCCCACGGCGGTCACGGCCAGACCGGTGGCGATGCCGGGGACTTCTATCCGCTCCGAGGATTCGGACTCGAACTTCTCCTTCTTGAGGTAGGCCCGCACCAGTTCCGGCGTGACCTCAATGTGTTCGGCCTCCCCGGCCGCGATCCGCACCACGGTTTTCCGGCAGATGGACCCGATCTGCCGTTCCAGGTTACGCACTCCGGCTTCCCGGGTATAATCCTGAATAATCTTGCGCAGGGCTTCGTCGCTGAATATTATTTCCTTCTCTTTAAGCCCGTTCAGCTTCAATTGGCGCGGCGCCAGGTGCTGCTGGGCAATGCGGATCTTTTCGAATTCGGTGTACCCGTCCAGCGGAATGATCTCCATCCGGTCCCGCAGCGGCGCCGGTATGGTCTCGAGCTGGTTGGCCGTGGTGATAAAAATGACGTCGCTCAGATCGAAATCCACGTCCAGGTAGTGGTCGCGGAAGGCCTGATTCTGGGCCGGATCCAGCACTTCCAGCAGGGCGCTGCTCGGGTCCCCCCGCCAATCGCTCCCGATCTTGTCAACCTCGTCCAGCATAAAGACCGGATTCCGGGTCCCGGCCCGTTTAAGGCCCTGGATGATCCGACCCGGCATGGCTCCGATATAGGTCCGCCGATGCCCCCGGATTTCAGCCTCGTCCCTCATCCCGCCCAGGCTCATCCGGGTGAACTTGCGGCCCAAGGCCCGGGCGATGCTCTGCCCCAGGCTGGTCTTGCCCACACCGGGAGGACCGACCAGACAGAGAATCACGCCCAGGCCCTCTTTGTCATCGGACGACCGAATCGCCTCTTTTTCCAAACCGCGGTCCCGAACCAGCTTCCGCACGGCCAGGTATTCAATCAGCCGCTCCTTGACCTCCTCCAGGTCGTAATGATCCGCGTCAAGAACTTCACGGGCATGTTTGATATCCAACTGGTCATCGCTTAAAATCTTCCAGGGCACTTCGACCAGCCAGTCAAGATAGGTCTTGATCACCGAATATTCGGCCGAATGGGGCGGCATGCCTTCTATACGTTTCAGTTCCCGGCGGGCTTCTTTTTCGGCTTCCTCGGGTAAACCGGCCTTTTCGATTTTTTCCGTATATTCAACCAGTACGGACTGACTCTCGTCCGTCTCCCCCAGCTCCTTCTGAATGGCCTTGAGCTGCTGGCGCAGAAAATACTCCTTCTGGGCCTTATCCATCTCTTCACGGGCCTCGGACTTGATCTTTCGGCCCAAGGTCAGCAGTTCCTTCCGTCGGGTCAGGTGGGTGATCAACTGATGCATCTTGCCCTTGAGGCTGTCGGTTTCCAGGATTTTCTGGCCTGCCAACAGATCCAAGCCGGCATTGGCCGCGATCAAATAGGTCAGGTACCGTGGATCGGTGACTTGGTCCAGGAAATTGCCGACCTCATCCGGTAAGTTGGGCGAAAGAGCCGCGACCTCCTTGGCCAGCTCGCGAAGGCTTTGAACCAGCGCCTCCAGCTCCAGACCTGTATCCACCCCATCCGGGGCCAAGACGATGCGGGCTTTCAGATAGGGCTCCGTAGCCGACCAGTGATCTATCTTGATACGTTCGAGCCCTTGAACGACCGCATGGAGGTTGTTGTTCGGCGCCTGAACCACCCGGTTAATGGCGGCCACCGTCCCGATTTCGTAAACCTGGCCGGGCTGAGGCTCATCGATTGAACCGTCTTTCATGACCATCAGGCCGACCAGACGATTGCCCTGCAAGGCTTCCTCGATCAGCTTGACCGACCTGGGAATGCCGATGGCCAGGGGCAGGATCGAAAAAGGGAAGGCCACGGTATTACGCAGAGGCAAAATCGGCAATTCCTGGGGAATACTTGCGAGGAGATCATCTTTGTTTATTGTTGAATCCTTATCCATAAAAGATGCCATGTCTGGAAACTCCTTTAACCAGATATATATTTTGTCCCTTGGTCCCGACCGGACTCCGGTTTCGTTCTCGTGATCCAACCATTGCCGGCGGCACTATCAAAAGAAATCAATAACCTGTGCATTGTTATCTGTCCGTCCCGGTCGAGGCCTTGGGTTGCCAAAATGAAAAACGGCCGTTTCTTTTTTAATATTCATCTCAAAATTAGGTAAGCATCCCAGGGCTGATTGTCAAGGCAAGCGGGTTTCCACCGAGGTCTCGCCTGGGAATAAATCCCCAGGCTACCCCCGCGCCGTCCCGAGGGCACGGCAAGACGGCCTCGCGCCCTTCCGCCCCATCGCCCCGTTCCGTGGGACGGCCGAATGTAGCCCGGAGTTTCAAACTCAGGCCGGATTCATATTTCCCAAGCGTAAGGGCGAACCTTGCCCGCCCCTTTCCTGTCGTTCCCGCGAAAGCGGGAACCCAGTCTTCGGTCTGGTTCTTTTCTGGACCCCTGCTTGCGCAGGGGTGACAGGTGGAACTTCGGGTCAGGTGAAAAAGGCGCATTCTGTGTCAACTTTCATATAAATGAGGGGTAGTTTTAGCTTGTGCCCACAAACAAACAACGTCATTCCCGCGAAAGCGGGAACCCAGTCTTCTCCAACCAATTCTGGATTCCTGCTTACGCAGGAAAGACGGATACTTATAATCTCCCTCAGCACTTTTTCTCGTCGCGCCTGCGCAAGCAGGGGTCCAGTCTCTATGCGGCTTCGTCCCTGGAGTCCTGTTTACACAGGAACCGTCATGCCCTTTAAGGCACAACCGGGAAATGAAAGTCCGGTTACATGAGGCGTGATTGTTTTTCCCGCCCGAGATCTCCAAGCCGTCGTTCCCGCGAAAGCGGGAACCCAGTCTTACCCGCGTTTTTTTTGGACCCCTAATTGCGCAGGGGTGACAGGTGAGGCTTCCGGTCAGGTCCAGACAGCACGTCTAGGGTGAACTATCGAGTAAACGATGGGATATTACAGAGACGGTGGGGCTTGATAATAAATGATCCCGCCTGGGAATTAATTCTCCCGCTATTACCGCGCCGTCCCGAGGGGACGGAGGCGGAAAAAACAAGACCGACTCAGTTCTTCCTCACCAGGTGTTTGACCATTTTTTCCAGGCCGTCGAGGGTGAGTTCGAACATGGGGAAGATACGTTCGATGTAGCCGATGGTCCTGGTCCAGGACCATTCGACCGCAGGTTTGGGGTTGATCCAAACCGAGTGGGGAAAGATTTCGCTGAGCAGGCGCAGGCGCTCGATGCTGGCCCGGCCGCTGCGTTCCTCGATGTGAATGGAGCCGTCGGTGGCCATGAGTTCGTAAGGGGCCATGCTGGCGTCGCCCAAGATGATCAGGCGGCTTTCGGGGTCGAAGGTGGCGAAGCCGTTGACCTTCTGGGGTTTGTGGAGACGGGGCGGGTCCTCCCAGACATAATCATAAATGGTGTTGTGAAAATAGTAGATTTTCAATTCCTTGAACTGGTTGCGGGCGTAGTCGAACAGGGTCTTGACGATGTAGACGTACGGCTCCATGGACCAGCCGCCGTTGTCGATCATCAGGATGACCTTGAGGCGGTCCTTGAGGCCGCGGTCAAAAATGATTTCGATCTCCCCGGCGTTCCGGACCGTCTCGCGGATGGTCTCGTCAATATTGAGTTCGTCCCGGGGGCCGGCCGGGACCATGTGGCGCAGGCGCTTGAGGGCCTCGCCGATCTGGGACTGGGTCAAGGGGCCTTCCTGGGAATAGTCCTTGTAGCGCCGGTCCATGGCCACCTTGACCGCCGATTTGTTCATGGAGACCCCGCCGACCCTCATGCCGCCGGGATGAAAGCCTGAGTGGCCCACCGGTGAGGTGCCGCCGGTGCCGATCCATTTGGAGCCGCCGTGGTGGGCCTCGGTCTGTTCTTTCAGTCTCTCCAGGAAATATTTGATGAGTTCCTCGGGCGTCAGCTTCTTCAAGGTCTCCGGGTCCACGCCCAGGGCCGCGGCGATTTCATCGGGCCGATTGAGCCATTCCTCAAGGAGGGCCCGGGCCGCGGCGTCCAGATCGATGCCTTGGAAGTCCGGCAGTTCGGCCCCCTCGAAGTAATGGGCGAAGACCTGATCGTAGAGGTCAAAATATTTTTCGCTTTTGACCAGAACGGCCCGGGCCGCGGTGTAAAAATCATCCAGCCCCTCGACACAGCCCAGGCTCAAGGCCTTTTGGAGGCGCAGGAAGGAAGTGGGCGTCACCGGAATGCCCACGTCCCGCAAGGTGTAAAAAAAGTCGATGAACATACGCCGTCCGGCCTCCCTTACCGGCGAAGACGACCGACTTGTTTGACCGCCTGCTGGTAGTCGTTGCTCTTCTTGAACAGGACGCCCAGGAAGGGCACCTGGCCCATAATCAAATCCTTGGAGTTGAAATCCTGGTCCGCGGACAGGGCTCGAATCCAGTTGATCAGCTCCCTGGTGGCCGGCTTCTTCTCGATGTTGGCAAATTCCCTAAGCCGATAGAAGGTGTGAATGACCACTTCGGCCAACGTATTGTCAAGGTTGGGGAAATGGACGTCGATGATCTTCCGCATCATCTCCGGTTCCGGGAAAGCGATGTGGTGGAAGTTGCACCGGCCCAAGAAAGGATCGGACAGGTCCTTCTTGGCGTTCGAGGTGATGATGATGATCGGCCGGTTCTTGGCTTTGACGGTCTTGTCGATCTCGATGATGTCGAACTCCATCTGGTCAAGAACGTCGAGCATGTCGTCCTGGAAGTCGGTGTCGGCCTTGTCGATCTCGTCGATGAGCAGAACTACCCGCTCGTCCGAAGTGAAGGCCTGGCCGATCTTGCCCATGCGGATGTATTCCTCGATGCTGCTCACATCCCGCGTCGAGTCGCCGAAACGGCTGTCGTTGAGCCTGGTCAGGGTGTCGTATTGGTAAAGGCACTCGACCAGTTTCAGGCTAGACTTGACGTTGAGAACCAACAGAGTCATACTCAGGCTCTCGGCAATGGCGTGAGCCAGCATGGTTTTGCCCGTGCCCGGTTCGCCCTTGAGCAGAAGGGGCATTTCCAGGACCATGGAGACGTTGACGATCTTGGCCAGCTCGCTGTCCAGAACGTACTTGTTTGCGCCGGTGAAAACCTGGCCGCTGTTTCCGTTACCCATTACTTCAACTCCATAAAATTTGGTATTTTCCGGGGTCCCTAAAGACCCTTAGCCACCTTTATATTTAGTATTTGTATAAGTTAACCCGCGCCCTGTCAAGGCCTTTCATCAACCTGAACGCCGGACCCGGAATTCAACATTTTTCAAAAGGAGAAAGAGACCTTGTCCGATCCGCTCTTTTGGTTGTACCTGATTAACGCCGTCCTGCTGATCAATCACGAAATCGACTCGGCCTTTTGGCATGAGTGGAACCAGTTCAAACCCTTTTTCAAGTTTCTGGAGAGATACACGGATGCAAAGCAGGCCATGGACGGCTTCCTGCTGGTTCATTTTCCCTTGCTGTTTCTAATCCTTTACGGCCTGGTTGAAGTTTCGCGGACCGCCTTGACGGGATTGATCTTGTCGCTGGTTTTGTGTTTCGGAGGGGTGTTCGCCTTTGTTTTTCACCTGAGCATGATGAAAAAAGGCCGGCCGGAATTCCGCCGACCCATCTCGATGTTTATTTTGGCCGCGACTTTCGTCGTTTCCCTGGTCCAGGGGGCGGTCACGGTTTATATGCTGGCCGGAGGCGGGCGATAAACGGTCGCGCCCGAGAATGAATTCCACGGCCCCGAGGCGCCTTCCCTCCATGGTCCTGTTTTGATGCTAACAACCACATTACATAAATCTCTTCAATTCCATTTGGCACACATAACTTAGAAGGGCCGGTCTTCGCCTGAATCAGCCTCTTGCGCCCGCGGCGCGCCGACAACTCATTGTCGGCGGCATGCTCTCAAGTCAGGAAAACGACCGGTCTTCCGACATTCCGGCTTGCCTTGACACCCAGGCCGGGGCTGGGCTATTTTACCGGAAAAATGGGCGGCGCGAGGATGCCTGTGGATGAAACCCTGAACCTGAGCAACGTGGAAAAGCGTCTGATTTACGAACTGGGCGGGGATATTGGTCCGAGCCCCAGCCCTTTCGCCGAACTGGGTCGCCGGGTGGGGCTGTCCGAGGAACAAGTCATCGAAATTATGCGAAGTCTCCGGGAGCGCGGCATCTTGCGCCGCTTCGGAGCCACATTGCGGCACCAGCTTTCCGGCTTCACGGCCAACGCCATGGCCGCCTGGCGGGTCGATCCCGACCGGATCGAGGAAGTCGGAGAAATAATGGCCTCCTTCCCGGAAGTGACTCACTGCTATCAACGCCGGACCATGCCGGACTGGACTAAAAATTTGTACACCATGATCCACGCTTCATCCGAACAGGAGTGCCGCCGGCTGGCCGAGCGGATGGCTGAAGCGGCCGGGGTCTCTGATTACGAGTTGCTGTTCAGCGAGGAAGAACTGAAAAAGACATCCATGAGGTATTTCCATGAATGAACAGGCATCCCGAAAGCTGTTCAAGGAGGCCTTGAAACTGATTCCGGGCGGAGTCAACAGTCCGGTCCGGGCCTGCCGGTCGGTCGGGGCCGAACCGTTGTTCATTGTCCGCGGCCGGGGGGCTCAGATCTGGGACGCCGACGGCAACGCCTATATCGACTATGTCGGGTCCTGGGGACCGCTGATATTGGGTCACGCCCACCGGGCGGTGACCATGGCCCTGAAGGAATCGGTTTCCCGAGGGACCAGCTTCGGGGCGCCCACGGCTCCGGAAGTCAGACTGGCCCGCCTGGTGGTCGAATGTCTGCCTTCCATTGATCGGGTCCGTTTTGTCAATTCCGGGACCGAGGCGACCATGAGCGCCGTTCGTCTGGCCAGGGGGGTGACCGGACGGTCCCGGATCATCAAGTTCGACGGCTGTTATCACGGCCACGCCGACAGCCTGCTGGTGGCCGCCGGGTCCGGCGTGGCCACCTTGGGCCTCCCGGGCAGCCCGGGCGTGCCCGAGGAGATCGCCCGGTTGACCTTGTCCCTGCCCTATAACGACCTGGGTCCGGTTCGGGAGGCCTTCAAGCAATACCCCAACGAGATTGCCGCGGTCATCGTCGAACCGGTGGCCGGGAACATGGGCGTGGTCGGGCCCGCAGAGGACTTCCTGCCGGGGTTGGCCGAATCAGCCAAGAAACATGGCGCCTTGCTGATATTTGACGAGGTCATCACCGGCTTTCGTCTGGGTCTGGGCGGGGCCCAGGCCTTGTATGGGATCGATCCGGACCTGACCTGCCTGGGCAAGATCATCGGCGGCGGTCTGCCCGTGGGGGCCTTTGGGGGCAAAAAAGAGATCATGTCGCGTTTGGCCCCGGAAGGGGATGTTTATCAGGCCGGGACCCTGTCCGGCAATCCCCTGGCCATGACCGCCGGCTGGGCCGCGATCAACACCTTGAAGACCGATTCGAGCATATACGAGCGCCTGGAGGAAATGTCCGCGGTCCTGGCCCAGGGCTTGGTGGAGCGGGCTGAAAAATACGGCCACCCGGTTACGGGGAACCGGGTCGGTTCGATGATGACCTTGTTCTTTACTTCCGGGCCGGTCAAGGACTATGCCGGAGCTAAAAGTTCGGACACGGAAAAATACGCCCGGTTCTACCGGGGGATGAGGGACCAAGGCATATATTTGGCCCCCTCCCAATTCGAAGCGACCATGGTGTCGGCGGCTCACTCCATGGACGATGTCGAATTCACTTTGAACGCGGCTGATCAGGTTTTAAGGTCCTTGGGGTGAAATGTTTCAACATGTTCACATCATTATTAAAAACCCGTTCAAATTTCGGGCCGCTGGAAAACCAAAAAAAAGTTGACTTGCCCCGGACCATGTGTTAGGAGAATGTGACGGATTACACGAGCGTTAAAGTAAAGCAGTTACTTATACTAAGCCAGACGGTCCATGATCCCGCCGGCTTTGAGGCCCCATGAAGCAGGGGGCCAGGGAACTCTTTAAATCATTAGCGCTGGTTAGTTCCATGGGCATATCCATGGTCCTGGCCACAGTGATCGGTCTGGCGGCGGGATATTTTTTAGATCAATTTTTTGACACTTCCCCGGTTTTGACCCTGATTTTTCTGGTTCTAGGGATCATCGCCGGGTTTCGGAATTTATACATTATCATGAAGCGGGTCCAACGCATGGACGAGGACTGGGATGAACGGTCCAAAAGAAAGTGAACTCATTATCAAGCTGAATTTGAACGCTTGGCTGATCATGGTCGCCTTAAGTCTTTCTTCTCTGCTTTTTTTTCCTTTAGAAATAACGGCGGGGGTGATGGTCGGGGGCCTGTTGGTCTCAATCAACCTCCATCTATTGCGGCGGGTGATCGTCCGGGCCCTGGCCCCGGGCAGCCGGGTTTCGCCCGGGAGCGTCCTGATCAAGTATTATCTCTGCTTTTTGGCTACCGGCGTGATCATTTTTATTTTAATTTCCCAAGGCCTGATTGACGGTCTTGGTCTGCTCCTGGGCCTATCCACTTTTATTATCAATATATTTATGTTTCTCTTTCACCAAACCGGCATAATAATTTACAAGCTGATCATCAAGGAGGCTGTCTGAGGCATGGAACATCCGATTCTCTTTTTATCGCTCCTTTTTGACCTTATCGGATTGGGCGACTTCGCCCATCATTATCCGCATGTCGTCTATTCTTGGCTGGTGATGCTCCTTTTCATCGTCTTCGGGTGGATCGCCGGCAAGGGCGTCAGTATCATTCCCAATAAGCTCCAGAATCTCTTTGAGGTTATGATCGAAGGCATAGAGAACTTCCAGGTGGATATGATGGGCGAGGAAGGCCGGCGTTACTTTCCCTTGATCGCCACCATCGGGTTGTATGTTTTTACCTGCAACGTTTTGGGGTTGGTTCCCGGTCTGCTTTCACCCACGGCCAACATCAACACCACCCTGTCCGTGGCCCTGGTCACCTTTTGCGCCACTCATTACGTGGGCATACGATTTCACGGAATCAAGTACGTCAAACACTTTATGGGATCGATGCTGCCTCTGGCCCCGCTGATGATTCCCATCGAAATCATCGGCCATCTGTCCCGAGTCCTCTCACTGACCCTCCGTCTTTTCGGCAACATCATGGGCGAGGACTTGGTTTTGGCCATTCTGCTTCTGCTGGCCGGCAAGTTTTTAGCTCCTTTGCCGATGATGTTCATGGCCATTTTCACCAGTTTTGTTCAGGCTCTAATTTTTTCCTTGCTGTCCATGCTTTATATATCGGCGGCGATTGAAGAGGCTCATTAAGACTGCTGATTAACCCGGCAGATAGAGTAAATAAAAGGAAGAAGGCACAAGTATCAAAGTCAAGGAGAATGCGCATGAAGAAAGCTAGTCTGACCATCCTGCTCACCGTTTTGATTGTTCTGGGCTTGTCCGCCGTGGCCCTGGCCACCGAGACCGAAGTCAAGGTCGCCGGTCTAAGGGTGTTTTACGCCATCGTCACCGCCGCCGGCTTCGGCATGGCTATTGCGGCGATCGGCTGCGGCCTGGCCCAAGGCCTCGCCATCAAGAGCGCGGTCGAGGGCACGGCTCGGAACCCCGAGGCTTCGGGCAAGATCACCGTAAATATGCTGATCGGTCTGGCCATGATCGAGTCGCTGGCTATTTACGCCTTGGTCGTGGCCTTGATCCTGCTGTACGCCTATCCGATGTCAGGGCCGATCAAAGGCTTGGTGGGCATGTAAGCAAACCGTTGCTTCTGGTCGGGCGGGGCCGGACCGAACAGCCGGCCTCGCCCGATATCAGCGGCTAATTTTTATTTTTTTTAAAACGGCTGTGTACTACCCTTCACAATTCGCACGCTGTTTGTAAGGTCGGACGATGAAATTCTCCAAAATCCCTTCGGCCACGATTACCAGGCTGTCCCTGTACACACGCAACCTGGAAGACCTGGTCAAAGAAGATGTCAAGGTTATCTCCTCGGAGAAACTGGCCGAACGCTGCGGAGTGAACTCGGCTCAAATCAGGAAGGATTTGGCCTATTTCGGAGAATTCGGCGTGCGAGGGGTCGGTTATTACGTCCGGGACCTGCTCTTTGAGATCAAAAAGATTCTGGGACTGAACAAGGAGTGGAATCTCGGCCTGATCGGCATCGGCAACCTGGGTTCGGCCTTGATCGCCCACGAAAATTTCGCTCGCCAAGGCTACCGGTTCGTGGCCGTTTTTGACAACGATCGCAACAAGATCGGTAAAAAATTGCCCAACGGCCTGGTGGTGGAGGACGTGGCTTTTATTCGGGCGGCCAAGGAAAGGATTAATATCGAAATCGGTGTGATTTCCACCCCGGCGGCCAGGGCCCAGGAAGTGGCCAACCGGCTGATCGAAAGCAACATCAAGGCTATTCTCAACTTCGCTCCGGTCCAAATTCAGGTGCCCAAGGGCTTTTGCGTGGAGAACGTGGATTTCACGGTCAAACTGGACAATCTGGCTTATCATCTAACCACGGAGATCTGACCCACCCTTCCGCGAAAAAATTCCCGCCATCCGCACTTGCCGTGTGATTTATAAACCTTAAGGTTCCGTCATTGTGGTTTCAGGTGGGGAATCAGCGTTTTGAAGCTCGTCAAAGCCCCTTCCAGCACCCCCAGGTCTCCGACCACTTGACCGCGCTGAAATTGCAGACAACCGTCTCGGAGGTCGATGTCCGAATCTTTCCCCAGGATTCCCAGGATGGCCTGTCGCCGCGTTTCGTTCAGCCAGTTCAGCACCCCGGCCGGATCGTGACCCTTGACCAGAAAAGCGGCGTCAAAGTCCGGGTCACCGGTGGCAATATCCTGACCCCCCAGGACTTTGGTCAATTTGAGAAAGGCATTTTCGCGATAGATGGTCAACCCCGGCGGGAGGTCCGGGATTTCCGCCGACATAATAGTGAAAACCCGCCGGTCCTTGCTGGTCCCATAGACGGCCACATACAGACGCAGCGGCAGCCCCTCCAGGTCGCCGGTTATTTCGCCCGGGTCCTGGAAGGCCACCGCCGCCCGTCTTGAGAACAGGCTGGGCCCATCCGGCGGCCGGTAGGTAAAGCCGTAAGTTTCGGCGAAATTTGCCCAATTTCTTCGAGCCTGTTTGCCCCGCCGAAAGGTATGGATCGCGGCCACGGCGACAGCCGCCGCAAAAAAAGGAAGCACATAGGGTTCAACCGCGTTCCAGAACGACATGCTGATCTCTTTCTAAGGCGCTACTCTATCGTTTAAGTCCTCTGTCCCTTTAATTCACAGCATACCGCGCCCCTTCTTTTTAGAGGCGTTCGTTTAAAAAGGCCTCCCTCTCCTCCTCACCGAGTCGGCCAGCCTCCCGGTGCTGGGTGAAAGGGCTGGTTGGGCCTGACTAGTGTCCTGTTTGGTTAGTCGTGTCATTTAATTTTGAAGGATTGACCGAGTCTATGATTGACGTAGCACTCTTTGTCCATCGGAACGGCTTGGCGGTTTGGTCATTATGAACCCTGATGAATCGCTTGATTTCGTCTCTGAGCGCCTTGACGCTGGTGAAAACGCCGCGATGGATCGCCCGGCGCTCCAATTGGG